>ERZ791695.3-NODE-3-length-343978-cov-33.3126_pt1 | contig 343978 bp, 324 predicted proteins | sample MGYA00509956_ERZ791695 | MGnify/ENA primary metagenome ERZ791695 (study PRJEB30046, sample SAMN00715234) | human gut metagenome | study: EMG produced TPA metagenomics assembly of the A metagenome-wide association study of gut microbiota in type 2...
TCTCGAAGTCTTACAGCGTGTAGAAATTTGTAATTGGACTTTTTCTACACGCTGAAGCGGCTTGAACGTAATGTTCAAGCCGCTTTGCCAAAGTATATTATCTAGTATATCTGCTCTTGACTTTAAGTCTTTCCATAGCACGGGAAAGATTAGCCTGAGAGTGATAATATTCAAGAAGAGAATGCTTTTGACGAAGTTCCTCCTCAGCTCTAAGCTGAGCCTCTTTTGCACGTCGCTCATTGATTTCCTCAGGAAGCTCTGCCGAAATACAAACAAGCATAGCCTCATTATCAAGAAATTCAAGAAATCCGCTGCCGACAAATGCGTTAATCGTTTTACCATTTGCGTCAACAATTTTCATTTCACCGAATTCAATAGGAACAACGCAGTTTTCATGCATAGCAAGATAAGCCTCGCTGCCGCCGTCAAGCCTTGGAATAATCAAGCTTTGAGCCTGACCGTCAAAAAACACTTTATTAGATGCAATTATTTTAAGTTGAAAAGTATTCATATAATCACCTTATTTTTCAAACTTTTTTGCATTTTCCAAAACATCTTCAATAGTACCTGTATTAAAGAATGCCTGCTCAGGTACATCATCAACCTCACCGTCGATAATTGCCTTAAAGCCTTTAACTGCATCCTTAACGGCTACATATTTACCAGGCTGACCAGTGAATGCTTCAGCAACGTGGAAAGGCTGAGACAAAAATTTCTCAATCTTTCTTGCACGGTAAACAGTAGTTTTATCTTCATCAGAAAGTTCTTCCATACCGAGAATTGCGATAATATCCTGAAGTTCTTTATACTTTTGCAAATACTCCTGAACCTTACGTGCAACCTGATAATGTTCCTCGCCTACAACATCCGGCTCAAGAATACGTGAGTTTGATTCAAGCGGATCAACTGCAGGATAAATACCTTTTTCAACAATCTTTCTTGAAAGAACGGTTGTTGCATCAAGGTGAGCAAATGTTGTTGCAGGAGCAGGGTCGGTAAGGTCATCGGCAGGTACATATACAGCCTGAACTGATGTGATAGAACCGTTCTTTGTTGAAGCGATACGTTCCTGAAGTTCGCCGACATCTGTAGCAAGAGTTGGCTGATAACCAACGGCTGACGGCATTCTTCCCAAAAGAGAAGATACCTCAGAACCTGCCTGAACGAAACGGAAAATATTATCAATGAAAAGAAGCACATCTTGATGCTCTACATCTCTGAAATATTCTGCCATTGTAAGTCCTGTTTCGGCAACACGCATACGTGCTCCGGGCGGTTCGTTCATCTGACCGAATACAAGCGCAGTTTTTTCAAGTACGCCGCTTTCGCCCATTTCCTTCCATAAATCGTTACCCTCACGGCTTCTTTCACCGACACCGGTGAATATTGAATAGCCGCCGTGCTGAGTGGCAACGTTAGTAATAAGCTCTTGAATAAGTACGGTTTTACCTACACCGGCACCGCCGAACAAACCGATTTTACCGCCCTTTGGATAAGGTGTTAAAAGGTCAATAACCTTAATACCTGTTTCAAGGATTTCAACGTTTGCGCTTTGCTCTTCAAATGTAGGCGGTTTACGGTGGATAGCCCAATGTTCTTCTTTGTCAAGACTGTCAAGTCCGTCAATCGTTTCACCTACAACATTGAAAAGTCTGCCCAAAGTTTTGTCACCTACAGGGACTTTAATGGCGTCGCCTGTATTGATAACTTCCATATCCTTGCAAAGACCTTCAGATGCGGCAAGCATAATGCAGCGAACACAGTTTCCGCCGATATGCTGACTAACTTCCATAACAAGCTTCTTGCCGTCTAATTCTACTTCAAGAGCGTCCTTAATCTTAGGCAATTCATCTTCAAACTCAACGTCAATTACAGGTCCCATAACCTGAACAATTTTACCGTTTTTCATACAAGGACACCTCCTAATCTTCTTTCATTTTTTGTGCCTTGGCACCGGCGATAACCTCAGTAATTTCCTGAGTAATAGCTGCCTGCCTTGCACGGTTATATTCTATACCGAGACCTTTGAGCATATCCTTTGCAGCATCAGTAGCCGTTTGCATAGCCATCATACGTGCATTATGCTCAGAACAATACGATTCAACAAGAGCACCGTATACGAAACCTGAAATATAGTTTGGTATAATATGGTCAAACACAGCATTCATACTCGGTTCAAATGTACATGTTTTATATTTGTTATGCTCTTCTGTTCTTTCAAACTTAACCTTCTTTAAAGGCAAAAGCTGTTTGATTTCTGCATCAAAGGTAACAGAATTAACCATTCTTGTGTAAACGATATAAACCTCATCAAGCTTCTTTTCCCTAAAAAGCTCAACTATCTGTTCGCTGATAACTCTTGCTCTGTTAACATTAGGATTTTGAGCTGTATATTTGAAGTCAATATCGATAGGAATATTCTTTTTTTCAAAATATTTACGACCAACCTGACCGACAACAAAAAGCATATTTTTATTATCGGAAAGAGCCTCTTTTTCTGCTATTTTGATTACATTGTGGTTATACGCACCTGCCATACCCTTATCGGCTGTAACAACGATATAACCCTGCTTTCTCTCCTGCTTTGGCACGTCCTCTCTTTCGTCAAAGTAAACGTTACCTGCGTCGGGAGAAAGCTCAAGGATTTTTGAAAGGCAATCCTGAATAGTATAGAAATAAGGCTCGGTATTTTTAAGGTCTCTTCTCGCCTTTTGAAGCTTTGAGGACGAAATCATATACATTGCGTTTGTGATTTTCATAGTGTCCTTAATAGACTTCATTCTGGCTTGAATTTCACGAGCATTAGCCATCATTAACCCTCTTGATAAATCTTTTTAAATTCGTCAATTGCCTCTAAAATCTGCTCTCTGGTGCCATCTTCAAGCACTTTTTCCTGCTCAATTGTATTGACAAGCTGAGAGTAGTTTTCATTCATATAAGCAAGCATTTTATTCTGGAATTTCTTAGTATCCTCCGTCGGGATATCAACAAACTTTCTGCCTGTTGCACCGACAAGAGTAAATACCATATCAGCAAGCGAAAGCGGATGACCGAGCGGCTGCTTAAGAAGCTCCATAAGTCCCTTACCATAGGTAAGACCTGCTTTTGTTTCTTCATCAAGGTCAGATGAGAACTGGGTAAATACTTCCATTTCTCTAAACTGCGCCAAGTCAATTCTAAGTGAGCCTGCTGCTTTCTTCATAGCCTTTGTTTGAGCCGCACCACCTACACGTGATACAGAAAGACCGACGTTTACAGCCGGACGCATACCGCTGAAGAACAAGTCACTTTCAAGGAAAATCTGACCGTCTGTGATAGAAATAACGTTTGTAGGAATATAAGCAGAAACGTCGCCTGCCTGTGTTTCAATAATAGGAAGCGCAGTAATTGAGCCACCGCCGAGTTCATCTGTAAGACGGCTTGAACGCTCAAGAAGTCTTGAATGAAGATAGAAAACGTCGCCGGGATAAGCTTCACGGCCCGGACTTCTTTCAAGAAGAAGTGAAAGAGCACGGTAAGCTACTGCATGCTTACTTAAATCATCATATACAATAAGGCAATCCTTGCCCTGATACATAAAGTATTCGGCAATTGCTGTTGCGGCATACGGTGAAATATACTGAAGTGAAGCAGGCTCGCTTGCTGTTGAGCAAACAACGATTGTATAATCCATTGCACCTGCTTTTTCAAGTGTATTTACAAGCTTGGCAACGCTTGACGCCTTTTGACCGATTGCGTTATAGATACAAATTACATCCTTACCCTTTTGGTTAAGAATTGTATCAAGTGCAATAGAAGTCTTACCTGTCTGCCTATCACCGATGATAAGTTCACGCTGACCTCTGCCGATTGGGAACATTGAGTCAATTGAAAGAATACCTGTTGCAAGCGGAGTATCAACACTCTGACGGTCAACAATTGACGGTGCCGGCTGCTCAACAGGACGATATCCGTCAGCCTTAATTTCACCCTTACCGTCGATAGGCTCACCGAGTGAATTAACAATTCTGCCGATAAAGCCATCGCCTACAGGCACACCTGCTTTTTTATGTGTTCTTTTAACCTTTGTACCCTGTTCAACACCTGTATCGGAGTCAAAAAGAATTACGCCGATTTGATGTCTTTTAATATCCTGAACCATGCCCTTAACGCCGTTTTCAAATACAACGATTTCGCCGTACATTGCATGGTCAAGACCGTGGATAGTAGCAATTCCGTCGCCTACACGAATAACAGTACCGATTTCCTCGCTGTTAGTTCTAAGTTCAAAATCATTAATATCCTTTTTCAAAACTGCAAGAACATTTTCGCTTGTTACAGCGCCGTTTCTTGCAGAATCCATGACCTTTTGCTTGATACCGTCAAGCTTTTTCTTAATTGAAAAGTCAAACTGCTTGTCGCCGAGCGTTACGATAAAGCCGCCGATAAGTGAATCATCCTTAACAACCTTGATTACGGCATCATTTGCATTTTCCTGCTTGCAAACAAATTCCTTAATGCCCTTTAACTGTTCGTCATCAGGCTCTGTTACGCAGGTAATTGTTGCCTCTGCAACATTGTTTTGCTTGTTGAGTTGTGAGATATAAGCCTCAACAATTTCGCCTAAGCTGTCAATCTTTCCGCTTGCTGCAAGCTCTGCCACAAAATCATTAACAGACGGGGCAAAAAGCTCCTTACAAACGTTTTTCTTTTCCTCAAGAGTAACGTTAGGGTCGTTAAAAATTTCTTTGAGCTCAGCATTGGATTTAACAGTATTTAAAGCTTCTTCCAAGCTTGACACACTTGCGTGAGCAGAAAACAGTGCGTCAAGATATTTTTCAATATTTTGAATCATTATTTATCACTGCTTTCATTTAAAAATTGGTCGTAGAGCATTTTATTTGTTTCCGGAGAAACTTCCTTTTCAACAACCTTGGTTGCTGCCTGCATAGCAAGCTCTGCAATTTCCTGCTTAACTGCAAGACGTGCCTTTTCGCTTTCAAGCTCAGATGCCTTTTTAGCATCCTGCTTAATCTTAACTGCATCGTCGTTTGCACGTGCAACGATTTTGTCATACTCGCCTTTAGCATTATTTCTTGCCTCGGCGATTATAGCCTTCTTTTCATCTTCTACGCCTGAGAGCTGTGACTGATATTCAGCCTGTAACTCCCCAGCTTTTTTCTCTTTATCTTCAGCAGCCTTGAACTGACCTTCAATCAATTCCTTACGCTTATCAAGTGTTTTCTTAATTGGTTTAAATAAAAACAGTTTCATAAGCACAAAAAAGATAATAAGGTTTATCAAGGTCCAAAGAATATTTATGTCAAATTTTAACATTAATTATGGTCCTTTCTCATCAAACTGTTTTGATAAAAAACTGTTTTATTTAACCAAGAAAATAATCATAATACAAGCTACAAGTCCGTAAATAGCTGTTGCTTCAGAAAGAGCAGCACCAAGGATAAGAGTTGTACGAATCTGGCCGGCCATTTCCGGCTGACGAGCGATAGCCTCAACGGCTTTACCTGTAGCGATACCGATACCGATACCTGCACCGAGTGCACAAATAAGAGCAATACCTGCACCGATAGCAATAACTGAACCTGTCATAATATTAATCTCCTTAATAATTAAAAATATATTTAAGCGGCTTTAGCCTGCTTTTTGTTTTTTTTACTTGCTTTTTTTATTTTTTTCTTCTGTTTGTCGGTTGTCTCTTCCGGCTCCTCAACAGCTTCCTGTAAATAAAGACCTGTTAAGAATACGAAAATGTATGCTTGAAGTAAACCGTCGAATATATCAAAATAAAGACTGAATACTGTAGGTAAGAATATCGGAACGCAAGCCTTAATAAGTTCCATAATAATGAATGAACCGATTACATTACCGAAAAGACGCATACAAAGCGAAAGCGGTTTGGTAATAACTTCCATTAAATTGATAGGAGTAATTATCCAAATTGGTTTAGTAAATTCCTTAAGACGCCCTGCAAATCCTTTGTTTTTAAACGCAGTAAATTCTACAAGCACTATACTTATTATAGCAAGGCACGCAGTTACCTGCATACTTTTTGTCGGCGGTTTTAATCCAAACAAACCTATAATGTTTGAAACACCGATGAAAAGTGCCACACTCATAAGCCAAGGAATAAACTGTTCTACCTTTTCTCCCATTATGCCCTTGAAAAAGTCTTGCGCTTTTTCATAAGCAAGCTCGAGCAATGCCTGACGCTTTGAGATTTCTCCTGTTACTTTGAGATTTCGGGTTAAGATAATCGCAAGAACTGTCATTACCGCAATAATTATCCAGCTTACCACTGTTGCCTCATCGAAGCCGAGTTTAAAATTACCAATCTTAAAGCTGAAAACTTCTTTCAGTTCGAGCTGGTCGGTAAGTTCTTTTTGAAGATCCACCTTCATTAAAATAGTATCAAACGTTGCAGTCACCCCCTTGTTTGTACTGTCGTGATTATACTACAATAAAAATGCGAATTCAAGTCTTTTTCATCCAAAATATACATATTGTAACGTATTTCATTACTATTTGTAGTATTGGACAAATTACACAAAACAATCAAATTATATTTGTGCAAAAAGACAACAAACACTATGTCATATTTACCATAGATAACCGCTATAAGCATATTTTGCCTACAGCTTTAATATATCAACCAATTATGAACAAATCAAGAACAAGCAAAAGAAATGGCAATATGTCACAAAAAAACGAATTCTGTTTAAAATTTTTGTTCAAAAATAGTGTTTACATCTTGTCCCTGTTATTATATAATAAGAATTAAACGTAATTTAAAACTATTATTTAAACTATCATTATCATATGACAAGGAGTCACAAATATGGCAAACGACCAAAAAAAGATGGTTGATTCCATCACATCTATGGACGAGGATTTTGCGAAATGGTACACTGATGTGTGCAAAAAAGCAGAGCTCGTTTCTTACACAAGCGTAAAAGGCTGTATGGTAATAAGACCTTACGGCTACGCAATTTGGGAAAATATTCAAAGAATTCTTGACGGTATGTTCAAGGAACTTGGCCACGAGAATGTTAATATGCCAATGTTTATCCCTGAAAGCTTGCTTCAAAAAGAAGCAGACCACGTTGAGGGCTTTGCACCTGAATGTGCATGGGTAACATACGGAGGAAACGAAAAGCTTGAAGAAAGGCTTTGCGTAAGACCTACGTCGGAAACTCTTTTCTGCGAACATTTCAGAGATGTTGTTCATTCTTACAGAGATTTACCTAAGCTTTACAATCAGTGGGTATCGGTTGTAAGATGGGAAAAGACAACAAGGCCTTTCCTTCGTTCAAGAGAATTTTTATGGCAGGAAGGTCACACTCTTCACGAAACAGCAGAAGAAGCAATTGAAGAAACAGAAAGAATGCTTAATGTATATACAAAATTCTGCCAAGAAGATCTTGCAATGCCTGTTGTTCAGGGTATGAAAACCGACAGCGACAAATTTGCGGGTGCCGAGCGTACATATTGTATTGAAGCGCTTATGCACGACGGCAAGGCACTTCAGGCAGGCACAAGCCACTATTTCGGCGACGGTTTTGCCAAGGCATTTGACATTCAATTTTCAAATAAAGAAAACAAGCTTGCATACCCTCATCAGACATCTTGGGGTATGACTACAAGATTAATAGGCGCAATCATTATGACTCACGGTGACGACAACGGTCTTGTTTTACCACCTGCCGTTGCACCTATTCAAGTTATCGTTGTTCCTATCGCTCAGCACAAGGAAGGCGTACTTGACAGGGCTAATGCTCTTTGCGACGAACTCAAAAAGGTTTGCAGAGCTAAGATTGACGACAGTGAAAATTCACCGGGCTGGAAATTTGCGGAATATGAAATGAAGGGTGTTCCCGTAAGAGTTGAAATCGGACCGAGAGATATTGAAAATAATCAATGTGTTGTAGTTACAAGGCACAACAGAGAGAAAACCGTAGTTTCTCTTGATGACATTTCAACAGTTATTCCTCAAAAGCTTCAAGAAGTTCGTGACGGGCTTTACAAAAATGCTCTTGAAAACAGAGAGAGAAGAACATATAAATGCAAATCTACAGACGAAATCATAAAGGCGCTTGAGGAAAACGGCGACGGCTTTGTTAAGGCTATGTGGTGCGGCAGTGAGGAATGTGAGGACAAAGTAAAGGAAATTACAGGTGTCGGCTCTCGTTGTATTCCGTTTGACCAAGAGGAAATTTCAGACGTTTGTGTTTGCTGCGGCAAGCCTGCAAAAAAAATGCTCTATTGGGGCAAAGCATATTAATAAACAAAAATATTTTTTATATAAAACTACGGAGGTAGCATTATGTCAGTATTAGTTACAGGCGGTCTCGGTTATATCGGTTCTCACACCTGCGTTGAACTTATGAATGCGGGTCAGGATGTTGTAGTAGTAGATAATCTTTACAACTGCAAGAAAAGCTCTTATGACAGAATCAAAGCTTTAGTCGGAAAGGATTTCAGCTTTTATGAATGTGATATAAGAGATGCCGAGGGATTAAGCAAAGTTTTTGAAAAGGAAAATATTACATCTGTTATTCACTTTGCAGGCTTAAAGGCAGTAGGCGAAAGCGTACATAAGCCGCTTGAATATTTTGATAACAACGTAACGGGCACACTCGTTTTGCTTGACGTTATGAGAAAGCACGGTTGCAAGAAGATTGTATTTTCATCATCGGCTACGGTTTACGGTATGAACAACATATCCCCTCTTACCGAGGATATGGAGGTTGGCGGAGTTACCAACCCTTACGGCAGAACTAAGTTTATGATTGAATGTATACTTAAAGACCTTTATGTTTCAGACAATAGCTGGTCAATCTGCCTTCTGCGTTACTTCAACCCTATCGGTGCTCACAAGAGCGGCACAATGGGCGAAGACCCTAACGGTATTCCTAACAACCTTATGCCTTATATCACTCAGGTTGCTATCGGCAAGCTTGACCACCTTAATGTATTCGGCGACGATTACGATACTCCTGACGGAACAGGTGTTCGTGACTATATTCACGTTGTTGACCTTGCACTCGGTCATATCAAGGCTGTCGAAAAGGTTGAGGGTGAGGACGGACTCTTTATCTACAACCTCGGCACAGGCATCGGCTACTCTGTTCTTGACGTTGTTAAATCATTTGAAAAGGCTTCAGGCAAGGAAATTCCTTACGTTATCGGACCTCGTCGTGACGGCGATATTGCTACCTGCTATTCAGACCCGAGCAAGGCACTTAAGGAACTTGGCTGGAAGGCTGAAAGAGGACTTGACGAAATGTGCGAGGATAGCTGGAGATGGCAGAGCCAAAACCCTAACGGCTACCCTGATTAATAAATATCAATAACGCATAAACGGTGTAGTGGAGATATTCCACTGCACCGTTGTTTTTTATGAACATTCTATGCATTCTTTCAATTTCAGTACTGCTTCAAATTCTTCTTTACCTTTAAAATAATAAATATGCTTAAAATCAAGTTCTGTTTTTACGAATTTTAGCTCAAAACTCCCAACACCAAGCCAATCAGGCTCAACAATAATCACCTCGCTTATTTGGCTGAGCATAATCTTAATTGTACCGTTTATCAATGCATATTCATCATTAATTTTTATTTCAACGCCGTCAATTTTAATTTTAAGTTCATTATCTTTCACATAAAGCACATCCCAATATACAACTTTCAATTTAATTATAGAACATATTGTTCTGCCATATAATAAATATGGTGATTAAAATGAAGTATCAACGCATAAAAGATTTGAGAGAAGACAGTGATTTAACCCAATCTCAAATCGGTGAAAAATTAAATTTGCCACAACGAACATATGCATATTATGAAAGCGGCGAAAGGACAATTCCACCGGAAATTCTGATTAAGCTTGCAGATTTTTACAATACAAGCATAGATTATATTCTCGGCAGAACGGATAAAAAATAAGGACAACGGAAGTTCATACTCCGTTGTCCTTTTGTTTATTCAATTACAATTCAATAGGCGACCAATGGTCGCCCCTACGGGTATTTTTTTAATTTAGAATAATCTAAAATAAAACGAATTTCGTAGGGGCGATTATTGATCGCCCGTTTGATAATGTTATATCATTAAGATTATTTATTCAAAAGCTCAGTTTTCTTTTTCTCATACTCTTCCTCAGTAATAATTCCCATATCCAAAAGTTCCTTATATTCCTTAATTTGTTCAGGAATATTATCAGGATTTTGTTTATCATCAAATTTTAAATTCATATTTTCAACAGCCTTTACGTCTGCTAAATCAACCTTTTTATACGTACCTGATATAAGACAAATTGGTGCTATTGAAAGAATAGAATAAGCTGCACCTAATATAAACGAACTATAGTACACTCTTATACCGGCTAATACAATAAAGGATATTGACAATGTAGTTGCAATTACTTTAATTATACCAGTCCTTTTAAACTCGAACAATATCATAAATATTATTGAAACAAATGCCACTAACAATGCAATATTGAATTCAAATCTCCATTTGAATACATGACTAACAGAATAAGAGAGTAACCCAAAATTTAAAATCACAGCATTTATCGACATTAAACTTTTATCAAAACGAACAGATAAAACAATCAAACAAATAGCCAATAAAATTTCAACAGTAATAAATGTATAAAATATTGGTGAAGTTTCATTATGTTTAATTGTCAAATACAAGTTTATTAAAGCTGTTACTAACATAACAATAGAAAAAAACAGTTTAGTCTTTTTACAATTCTTTTCAACATAAGTATAATTGTTCATTTTATCTCCTCACAAATTCAACAATTCTTTTTTCTTTTCGTCAAAATCAGTTTGACTGATTGCGTTTGAATCAAGTAATTCTTTATATTTTTTAATTTCGCATAAAGCTTCGTTTTTATCAAGACAATCATTTTTTGTATTTTCTTTTGCTTCAATGCTATTTTCTTGAATTTCATCTTTTGATTTTGAATTTTCAATCAAAGTCGAAAAGCCAACCATTAGAATTGACAAAATAAAGCATGCAACAAGCTGTGAAACAGCGGAAATAAAAAAGACTGCCTCTTCCTCGCTGATTGCAACAACCGACAGTATGCAAAATGCCAAAGCAGACAAGGCTAAAATCGCATAAGCCGTATATTCAATTATTTTATCTATTACACCCTTCATTATATCATCCTCCTTTTCTTTTAATTATAGATATTTTATGTCTATTTGTCAATAGACAGTTTATATCTATGATAGAATATCGACGGTGATATTTATGAAACAGGAATTCGGTAAAAGGATTCGTGATTTAAGAGAAGATATGGACCTAAATCAAACCAAGCTTGGCAAAGAGGTCAATATGACTCAACGCAAAATTTCGTATATAGAAAACGGCACTTATGAGCCGAGCATTGACGATATAATTTCATTTTGCAAATTTTTCAACGTTTCGTCTGATTATTTATTAGGACTTAAAGACAGCACAAAATAAGGACAACGGAAATTCAATACTCCGTTGTCCTTTAGTTTATTCAATTACAATTCAATAGGCGACCAATGGTCGCCCCTATGGGTATTCCAAAATCCGACGCACTGATGTACGGCGGATTTTGTGAGGAGAAAGGAACGGAGTGTTTATTATAAATTTTGCAAAAATTTATTCAAACACGCAGTTTCTTTCGACGTCGTAAGGGCGATTATTGATCGCCCGTTTGATAATGTTATATAATTCAACTTTGTTCTTAATTATAGATATTTTAATTTTCGCAACAGGTTACATAACGGCATTATAATATATCTGCCAAGGTTTTAGACGATAAGAAATCCTCAATCACGTCATCAAGTTCTTTCCAAAGAACGTAAGTTTTACAGCTTGGTGCATTTTCGCAGTCGCCGTCACTAACGCACGCAACGGGAGCAAGGCTGCCCTCTGCCGCATTGAGAATTGAAGCAATCGTATATTCCTTTGGTTCACGGTTGAGCATATAGCCGCCGTTTTTGCCACGAACGCTCTTTAAAAGTCCGTTTTTATTAAGAGATGAAACAATGATTTCAAGATATTTTATACCGATATTTTCACGTTCGGCAATATCCTTAAGCGATACGGGACCGCCCTCTTGATTTTCGGCAAGGTCAGCCATAATTCTGAGAGCATATCTGCCCTTGGTGGAAACCATCATTACTCCTCACCTCCGAAAAATTCCTTAGCTATTCGTACACTTTCCATTGCGTCCTTAGCGTACCAATCGGCATTAATCATTTTGGCATACGATTTTGTAAGAACAGCACCGCCGACAAACACTTTAGCGTCCGTATTATCGTGGATAAGCTTAATCGTTTTTTCCATATTAGGCACGGTAGTAGTCATCAAGGCTGAAAGACCGACAAGCTTAACGCCCTGCTTTTGTACCTCTTCAAGCACTCTTTCGCACTTAACATCCTTGCCCAAATCGATAATATCAAATCCGTAATTTGACATAAGAACCTTAACAATATTTTTGCCGATATCGTGGATATCGCCCTCAACGGTTGCGATTACAACCTTATGCTCGCTTTTTTTCTGTTCTCCTGCCAAAATCAAATGCTCTTTGATAACGTCAAATGCTGCCTTTGCGGAATCAGCACTCATAAGAAGCTGAGGGAGGAACACCTTATTTTTTTCAAATCCGTCGCCGACAACGTCAAGCGCAGGGATAATATAATCATTAATAACGTCAAGCGCAGGCGTATCTTTTAACAGTTCCTTAGCGCAAGCGCCTGCATCCTCTTTCATACCCTTGATGATAGCCATTTTTAAATCGGTCACACCTGCTGTCGCCGCAGTATTGGCAGAAGCGGTAACAGATTCGATATACTGTGTGCAGTTATCGTCAAATCCCTCAAGAGCATTATATGAATAATAAGCATTCATCATACTTTCGCTCAAGGGATTTATAATACCTGCCGACAAGCCTGCCTTAAGAGCAAGGGTAAAGAAAGCGGTATTAATCGCCTCTCTTTTCGGCAAACCGAAGCTGATATTTGACACACCTAAAACCGTGCCGACACCAAGCTCGTGACGGATATAATCAACAGCTTTAAGCGTTTCTTTCGCATTATCCTTGTTAGTTGAAATTGTCATTACAAGTGCATCAACTACAAGGTCTTTTTTATCTATGCCGTAGCTTTCGGCTGTTTTGATGATTTTCTTTGCGATATCAATTCTGCCCTGCGCCGTTTCGGGAATACCACTTTCATCAAGGCAAAGGCAAACAACAACGCCGCCGTATTTTTGAACAAGCGGGAAAACCTCACTCATTGACGACTGCTTGCCGTTTACAGAGTTAATCATCGCCTTGCCGTTATACATACGCATTGCCTTTTCAAGAGCCTGAGTGTTGCTTGAATCAAGCTGAAGCGGAAGAGAGAGAACGCTTTGAAGATTAAACACAGCGTCCTGAAGCATCTGCACCTCGTCAATTTCAGGCAAGCCGACATTTACATCAAGGATATGAGCGCCCTTTTCCTGCTGAGCCATACCCTCTTTAATTATATAATCAATATTATTATTTCTAAGTGCTTCCTTAAAAAGCTTTTTACCCGTTGGGTTAATTCTTTCGCCGATAACCACAGGCTTTTCACCGATAGTAACGGCGCTTGAATAAGAGCAAACAACCGTATCGTTTTTCTTTTCGGGAACGTTATCGGGAATATCCTTGCAAAGTTCAATCATTTTGGCAATATGCTTTGGAGTTGTACCGCAGCAGCCGCCCAAAATCGACACGCCGAGCTTAGCAATCTCTCTCATATCCTGCGCAAATTCGTCAGGCGAAACGTTATAAACAGTCTTTCCGTCAACAGATTCGGGAAGCCCTGCATTTGGCATAACAAGAATAGGAAGTGAGGTACACTCTCTAAGCTCCTTAACAAGAGGAATCATTTGCTTAGGGCCCAAGCCGCAGTTAAAGCCGATAGCGTCAACCCTAAGTCCCTCAAGCATAGCAACGGCACTTTTAACGTCGCCGCCTGTAAGAAGCCTGCCCGATTCGTCAAAAATCATAGAAGTGATAATCGGCAAATCCGAATTTTCCTTAACAGCGATTACAGCCGCCTTAAGCTCATACATATCGCTCATAGTTTCAATAATTGCAACGTCGGAGCCGTCCTTGCCTGCTCTTACAACCTCTGCAAAAAGCTCAACTGCTCTTTCAAATTCAAGATCGCCCATAGGCTTCAAAAGCTTACCGGTTGGACCGATATCGAGCGCAACATACTTGCCTGCTTTTTTAGCAAGTGCAACGCCTGCCTTTACAAGCTCAGCTACATTTCCATATTTAAGCGAGTTAGCGCCAAAGGTGTTAGCCGTAATAAACTCTGCGCCTGCATCTGCATATCCCTTATGAACAGCAAAAACTCTTTCAGGCTCGCTGATATTAAGCTTTTCAGGCAGTTCGCCTGCCGCAAGATTGAGCATACTGCCCATACCGCCGTCAAAAAATCTAATCATTTTCAATACCTATAAATGCCGTAACGGACTTTGACGGAACCATTTGGCAGGTGCCCGTAATCGTAAGCCCGATACGCTTTGTTATATCCATTAATTCAAATAATTTTTTATTTTCCGTTATATCAAGGTCAAAATAGCCAGGAGAATATCGACTGCGAAGAGTCATTCCCTGCTTTTTTAATTCATCCTCAATCCCGTCGCAAACCTCTTCAATCTTAGATGCAAGGCAAGCTTGTAGCACCGTTGCCCTCGTTATATCGGTTGAGGCATACGTTCTCAAAAGCCTGTCACATTCAGTGCCGAGAGTCGCACCAAAAATGCAAACTCTTTTACACCCCTTCATATTATCCGCAAGGCGCTTGCTTTTAAAAACCTGATTTTCAACAATAACCTCGTCATCATTTACCGTGCAATCAAAAATACGATGAATGGTTTTAGGCCTTACGCATTTGTTAACCTCGTTGCAGCAATCGTCAATAAGGTCAAGAAGCCTTTTATCGTCTACCTTTGAATTAGTACGCAAATAGTGGAGTATTTCTGTCCTATTCATTTATAATCGCCGAAAGTCCTTCCATAATTTGATGTGCAACGTCAGGCTTATTCATAGTATAAATATGAATATTATTAACCCCATTTGCCATCAAGTCTATTATTTGCTCTGTTGCGTAAACAATACCTGCCTGCTTCATAGCGTCAGGATTTTCGCCGAAGCGCTCCATAATCTTATTAAACTTAGCGGGAAGAGATGCATTTGAAAGCTCCAAGCTTCTCTTAATTTGATTAGCGTTTGTAATCGGCATAATTCCCGCTATAATCGGCACGTTAATCTCTTTTATTGCGCACATTTCACGGAAATTATAAAATTTATCATTATCAAAAAACATTTGAGTTGTGATAAAATCGACACCGCAGTCAACTTTTTCCTTAAGCCTTGCGATATCATCAACCCTGTTTTCAGACTCAGGGTGAGTTTCCGGATAGCACGCCGCACCTACGCAAAACTTTTCCCTTGCTTTAATTTCATTCACAAGTTCGAAAGCGTGATGAAAATATTGATTTTCGCACATTTCAAAATCCTTAGGAATATCGCCTCTTAAAGCAAGCACGTTTTCAATACCATTTGCCTCCAACTCATCCAAAACGCTGTCGATTTTTTCCTTGGTAGAAGTAAGGCATGTAAGGTGAGAAAGCGGCTCAACTCCACCCTCTTTAATCGCATTTGCAATCTCTGTTGTAAAGCCGCTTGTAGTTCCTGCCGCACCGTAGGTAACGCTCATAAATGACGGCTTATCCTTTACCATTTCCTCAACGATTTTCTTTGTATTTGCAATTTTATCCCACTGCTTCGGAGGAAAAACCTCAAACGAAACAGTAACCTTTTTATTATTTATTATATCTTTAATTTTCATTATAACCACCCGATTTTTAACAAATACATATTTCAGTAGACATTATACTACCTTTTTAGTAGGAATTCAAGAAGATTTTACCCTATATTCACTATAAGGTTAAACCTATGGCTACACAAAAATCAAGATTAAAATTTAGCACTTTTCATATAATTTTTCAATGTCTTTAAAGTTGTTTATCACTCATTTCGTTGCTCCTCCTTTTTCCAAAAAGCCTCAATTTAGAAAAAAGCTCATCGTGCAAAGAAAAAACAGCGCTTCCAAAACGGAAACGCTGTTGAAAAGACAAATGATTATCTCTTTGAAAACTGGCTCGTTTGTGACCGCTGCCTGTGGCAGACAAAGGGAACAACAAGAGCTTAGTAACGGTCTAAAAATCAGAGCATTATTTATAATGTGAATGATTTTTAGGGCACCGCCCTGCGAGGTGCACGGCGTCGTCGCAAACTTCATACCGTTCAAAACAACTTTTGTTTAATCTTATAGCAAAAGTTGTTTATCACTCATTTCGTTGCTCCTCCTTTTTCCAAAAAGCTGACGCTTTTCGGAAGCCTCAATTTAGAAAAAAGTTCATCGTGCAAAGAAAAAACAGCGCTTCCAAAACGGAAACGCTGTTGAAAAGATAAATAATTATCTCTTTGAGAACTGTGGTGCACGACGTGCTTTTTTGAGACCAGGTTTCTTTCTTTCCTTCATTCTTGGGTCACGAGTGAGGAAGCCTGCCTTCTTAAGAGCAGGACGAAGTGACTCGTCATACTGAAGAAGAGCTCTTGCAATACCGTGACGGATTGCGCCTGCCTGACCTGTTACACCGCCGCCGTTTACTCTGCATACAACGTCAAGCTTTTCGCCTGTTTCTGTAAGAGCGAGTGGCTGACGAACGATAAGCTTAAGTGTTTCAAGACCAAAGTAATCGTCAATATCTCTGTCGTTGATTGTGATTTTGCCGGTACCTGCGTATAAGCGTACACGTGCTACTGATTCTTTTCTTCTACCTGTTCCGTAGAAATATGGATTAGTTTCATACATAACTCAGATACCTCCTATTATAATTCATAAGCTACAGGCTTCTGAGCCTCGTGCTTATGGTCTGCGCCCTTGTAGATATGGCATCTTGTGAGCTGCTTTCTGCCGAGTGTTGTGTCAGGAATCATACCCTTAACAGCAAGCTGCATAGCAAAATCACTCTTTTCAGCCATAAGTGTGCCGTACTTAACTTCCTTAAGGTTACCGATATAACCTGTGTGATGCTGATAAAGCTTCTTGTTAAGCTTGTCACCTGTAAGAACTGCTTTGTCTGTGTTGATAATAATTACGAAGTCACCGCAATCTACGTTTGGTGTGAAGATTGGCTTGTGCTTACCTCTGAGGAGAACTGCAGCTTCACTTGCTACACGTCCGAGAGGCTTGCCGGCAGCGTCAATAACATACCAGTTACGAGTGATTTCGTCAGCTTTTGGTAAAAATGTTGACATAATCAAATCCTCCTAAAACATTTGACCTAAACGGCCCTTTTTCTTTTGCTTGAATATAATAACACAAGAGAGTTTAATAGTCAACAATAATTTTATAAATATAGTGATAATCTCTCATTTACTCACTTTTTCTCGTTTTTTCATATATAATGCTCGATTAAAATATAAAATAAGGGTAACGGCAAATTAACCGTTACCCTTAAATATTTTTAACTATTAGTCTTTATCAGGTGCATAAAACTCAACAAGCTTAGCAAGCTTATTATATTTTTCAATTGAATTTTCTGCGGCAATACCAAAGAGTTCCTCTGCCTTGCCCGGGAATGAGCGTTTAAGAGCAGAATATCTTGTTTCACCCTCAATAAATTCAACGTAATCAGCCGTCGGAGCCTTGCTGTCAAGCGAGAATGGGTTTTTACCTTCTTCTGCAAGTGCAGGATTAAATCTAAACAAGTTCCAATATCCTGCTGCGACAGCCTTTTTCTGTTCAGTCTGATTAAACGGCATCTTGATACCGTGGTTAATACAAGGAGCATAGCAGATGATAAGCGAAGGTCCGTTATAAGCGGCAGCCTCTTGGAATGCCTTAAGGCATTGAGCGGCATTAGCACCCATAGCAACCTGAGCAACATATACATAGCCGTAGCTCATAGCGATTTGAGCAAGGTCTTTCTTCTTAACTACCTTACCGGAAGCGGCAAACTTAGCAACCGCACCTGTAGGAGTAGCCTTAGAAGCCTGACCGCCTGTATTAGAATAAACCTCTGTATCAAATACTACGATATTAACGTCCTGATTTTGAGCGATTACGTGGTCAAGACCGCCGAAACCGATATCGTAAGCCCAACCGTCACCGCCGAAGATAAATTGATACTTCTTAGCGGCATAGTCCTTATCCTTAAGGAAATCAACCTTAGCATCATTAGCCTCGCCGTCAAGCTTTGCATTTTCGAGAGCGGCAATAAGCGCATCTGCAGCCTCAGTATTTGTTGCGGCATTTTCATAAGTATCAAGCCAAGCCTGAGCCTCTGCTGAAACTGATGTATCAAGAAGTACCTGTGCATCAGCGGCAAGTCTTTCACGGATTTGCTTTTGAGCAAGCATCATACCGTAACCGAATTCGGCATTATCCTCAAAGAGTGAGTTAGACCAAGCAGGGCCGTGGCCTTTTTTGTCAACAGTATATGGTGTTGACGGAGCAGAACCACCCCAAATCGACGAACAGCCTGTTGCATTTGCAATATACATTCTGTCGCCGTAAAGCTGGGTAGCAAGCTTAGCATAAGGTGTTTCACCGCAGCCTGCGCAAGCGCCTGAAAATTCAAGATAAGGCTTTCTGTACTGAACGCCGATAGTATTATTTGTAAGCACCTCCGGCTTAGCATCAATCTGCGAAAGAGCGTTATAAACCGGTTGAGATTTAAGTTGAGAAGCAATAGGCTTCATTGTAAGCGACTTTGTAGGGCAAACATTTGCACAAGAGCCACAACCTGTACAGTCAAGAGTAGAAACAATAATAGCATATTGATAATCAGTCTTTTTATGTTTAACAAGTTGTGTACCTTCAGGAGCATTCTTTGCCTCTTCCTCATTAAGGCAAACAGGGCGAATAACTGCGTGAGGGCAAACCATTGAGCAAAGGTTACACTGAGCACATTTTGTGCCGTCCCATTCAGGAACAGTAATAGCAATACCTCTCTTTTCAAATGCGGCAGAGCCTTGAGGATATACACCGTCTGCTCTGTCTACAAACTTAGAAACAGGTAAATCATCACCGTGGAGATGGTCGATAGGATGAAGAATATTTTTAACAAAGTCTTTCATTTCAGGGCGATTTGTAGGAATAACAAGTTCCTTTTCCTCGTCAACCGCATTCTTCCAGCTTTCAGGAACGTCAATCTTAACAATTTCCTTTGAGCCACGGTCAATACCGTTGCAGTTAGCGTTTACGATGGTTTCGCCCTTTTTAGAGAACTTCTTAACAACAGCCTTTTTCATAAGCTCAATTGCCTTATCAACAGGGATAATATTTGCAATTGTGAAGAATGCAGACTGAAGAATAGTTGAAGCTCTGCCCGGAAGCCCTACTTCCTCGGCAATCTTAATACCGTTGATAGTGTAGAAATTAATATTATTTTCTGCAATATATCTCTTCATCTTGGCAGGAAGCTGCTTATCAAGTTCCTCAGGCGACCAAATACAGTTGAGAAGGAATGTACCTCCCGGCACAATATCCTGCACCATATCATATTTAGTTACATAAGACGGATTATGACATGCAACAAAATTAGCCTTATTGATAAGATATGTTGAAGTAATCGGAGATGAGCCGAAACGAAGATGAGATACGGTTATACCGCCTGACTTTTTCGAGTCATAGAAGAAATAGCCCTGAGCATACATATCCGTATTATCACCGATAATCTTGATAGAATCCTTATTTGCGCCGACTGTTCCGTCAGAGCCGAGACCCCAGAATTTGCAAGAGGTTGTACCCTTAGGCGTTGTGTCAGGGCTTTCGGTAACATCAAGTGAAAGATTTGTTACGTCATCGTTGATTGAAAGAGTAAACTCTGTCTTAGGCTTTTCTGCATTCATGTTGTTATAAACAGAAATGATATGAGCAGGAAGTGTATCCTTTGAGCCTAAGCCGTAACGTCCGCCGTAAACAGGAACATTGCTGAACTTAGAGTTTTTAAGAGCGGCAACAACATCAAGGAAAAGAGGTTCGCCGAGTGAACCGGGTTCCTTAGTTCTGTCAATAACAGAAATCGTCTTAACACTGTCAGGAATAACGTCAACAAGGTGTTTAACAGAGAAAGGTCTGTAAAGATGAACCTTAATCATACCAACCTTTTCGCCACGTGCGTTAAGAAAATCAATTGTTTCCTTAATAGTATCGCAAACAGAGCCCATAGCAACAATTACTCTGTCGGCATCCTCTGCACCATAGTAGTTGAAAAGCTTATAATCGGTACCGAGCTTTTCATTAACCATATTCATATACATCTCGGTTGTTGCAACAGCATCATTATAATACTTATTGCAAGCCTCTCTGTGCTGGAAGAATATATCACTGTTTTCGGCAGAGCCACGAAGAACAGGTCTTTCAGGATTGAGCGCTCTTGCACGGAATGCCTGAACATCATCCATATCCACCATAGATTTGAGTTCATCATAATCCCAAACTTCAATCTTTTGAATTTCGTGAGAAGTACGGAAGCCGTCAAAGAAATGCAAAAACGGCACTCTGCTCTTAAGTGTTGAAAGGTGAGCTACTGCGCCGAGGTCCATAACCTCCTGAACATTAGCCGAGCAAAGCATTGCATAACCCGTTTGGCGGCAAGCCATAACGTCTGAATGGTCGCCGAAAATGTTAAGTGCGTGAGTAGATACGCAACGAGCCGATACGTGGATAACAGACGGAATAAGCTCGCCTGCGATTTTATACATATTCGGAATCATCAAAAGAAGACCCTGTGATGCCGTATATGTTGTAGTAAGCGCACCTGCTGAAAGTGAGCCGTGAACAGCACCTGCTGCACCGCCCTCAGATTCCATCTCTGCAACACGTACTGTTTGCCCAAAGATATTTTTTACTCCTCTTGCTGCCATAGCGTCCGTTTCCTCTGCCATATTTGATGACGGAGTAATAGGATAAATAGCAGCGACCTCTGTAAACGCATAACTAACGTGCGCAGCGGCACTGTTACCGTCCATGGTCTTTTTCTTTCTTGCCATTAAATTTCCTCCCTTAAGTTAAAAACAAACGTAATTAAATATAATATATTGCCAAAATTACGTCACGCTTGTTTTAATTATATCATTAAAATTATTTAATTTCAACAATTTATATTTCACATTCGTTATACAAAATTGCAATTTTCACTAATTAATCCTTTTTACCTATTGCAATATCTATGCCTGAAGCCGGAGCTATTGTAACACTGTTTTCGTTTGACTTAATTGTTGCAGTGTTTCCTGTCAGCTCAACTCCTGAAATCGACACTTTAACCTTAACATCACCCTTAATTTTACCGAGACTGTACTTTTTAACGGTTTTTCCGTCAAGTTTAACTACCTCATAATCAAGCTGATTTTTCTTGTCATTCGGGTCATCAATTTTAAGCGTTTTATATTCCTTATCCTTTTCGGTCTTATATTTTATTGTAAGCTTAGCTTGCTTTAAATCGCTTGAATTAGGCAATTGAACTCTTACAATAACTTCACGCTTTTCAGGCTTTTCGGTAGTAGTTTCCTTAGTAGTCGTTTCTTTTTTATCTGTTGTGGCTTCATTCTTTTTGGTTGTTTCTGCTTTCTTAGTCGATGAAGCTTTTTTTGTGGTCTTGTCCTCTTTATTTGCCTTAGCGGTTCCATTTTTCTTTGTTGAAGAAGCTTTTGAGGAAGCGTTGGTCTTTGAAGCAGAAACAGTTGAAGAAGTATTACCGTCTTTCCCTGACTCGGTTGACACCTCAGTTACAACCTTGCCCTGCTCATCTGTAACGGTTTCACCGTTTTCGTCAGTAACAGGAATGGTAACCTCTTTATCGGTATATTTTTTTGAAGAACAGGATGCAAAAGCAAATGCAACCGTCATAATCATAACAACAGCTAATAAAGCCGCAATAATTTTTTTCATAAATAACACTCCTAAATATTAATTATATAAATGCATTAAACGATGCGTCACTCGGCATTCTCCAATCCCCTCTCGGACTGAGTGAAACAGAGCCGACCTTTGGAGAATCGGGAATACAGGAACGCTTAAACTGACTGATAAAAAATCTTTTTGTAAACACAGCCAGCCATTTTGAAATCGTTCTTTCATCATATTTACCGTCAAAAGCTTTAAGAGCAAGCCTTTTAATTTTATTTTTTTCAAAGCCGAAGCGAACAAAATTATACAAAAAGAAATCGTGAAGCTCATAAGGGCCGATATTATCCTCCGTTTTTTGAGCAATGTTGCCGTTTTCGTCAGGCGGCAAAAGCTCAGGCGATACGGGAGTATCAAGCACATCATAAAGAATATCCGCCGTTTTTTTATCGCTTACGTTTGCAACATATTCAACAAGATATTTAACAAGAGTTTTAGGAACGCTTGCATTAACACCGTACATGCTCATATGATCCCCGTTATATGTGCACCAGCCCATTGCGAGCTCGCTCAAATCACCCGTACCGACAAGAAGCTTGCCGTGCTTATTTGCAAGGTCAAAAAGAATTTGCGTTCTCTCCCTCGCCTGCGTATTTTCGTAAGTGATATCCTTAACTGAGCTGTCATGCTCAATATCTTTCATATGCAAAACGCACGCATCCTTAATACTGATTTCCTTTATCGTAACTCCGAGAGATTTCATAAGGTCGATTGCATTTTGATAAGTCCTGTCCGTTGTGCCGAACCCCGGCATTGTAACGCCCAAAATATCACTGTTATTCTTGCCGAGAAGTTTCATTGCAGAAACGCTTACAAGAAGCGCAAGAGTTGAATCAAGACCGCCGGAAATGCCGACAACAACGCCGTTTGAACCCACGTGCTCAATTCTCTTGGCAAGTCCGCTTGCCTGAATGGCAAAAATTTCCTTGCATCTTTGCGCTCTTTTTTCATTATCACTCGGAACAAAAGGCATTGAATCAACAAACCTGTTTTCAAGGTCATTATTTTTATTTTCAAGATTTAATTTAATGCATTCTGTTTTATCATTGCTGTTTTCAAACGACATATTTGAACGTCTTTGACTTAAAAGCCTTTCAACGTCAACATCGGCAACGGTAAGCACGTTTTCACGCTTAAAGCGTTCGCCCTCGCTCAAAACCGTTCCGTTTTCACACACAAGAGTTGCGCCTGAAAAAACAAGGTCGGTTGTACTTTCAAAAACAGAAGCGCCCGAATAAACATAAGCGCAAACACACCTTGCAGACTGATTAGCCACAAGTTCACGGCGATACTGCGCTTTTGAAACGTATTCGTCGCTTGCCGAAAGATTAGCAATAATATTTGCGCCGCATAAAGCAAGAAAACTGCTTGGCGGGTTAGGCACCCACAAATCCTCGCAAAGTTCAACACCAAGGATTGCGCCGCCTCCCAAATCAAAAACAATATCGCCTATTTGAGTATCAAATCCGGCATAAGAAATGCTTTGCACCTCTTTAAAATCAAAGCCCGAAGCGAACCATCTTTTTTCGTAAAATTCATTATAATTTGCAAGGTGCTTTTTGGGCACAATACCTTTAACGCCGTCCTTATCAATCACAACAGCACAATTATAAAGCTTATTAAAGAAAGGCACGGGTGCGCCGACAAGAAGAACTATATCCTTGCCCTTAATATAATCGGCAAGTTCAGCCACTGCCCTCTCGCTTTCAATCAAAAGTGTTCGTGCAAAGAACAAATCTGCGCATGTATAGCCTGTAACAGAAAGCTCCGGAGTGACAAGAAGTTTAACATTTTTTTCAAGTGAGCTGTCAATTGCTTCTTTAATTATAGACGTATTAAAGCTTACATCGGCAACCTTAAGTTTTAAGCTGCTTGCAGCCGTTTTTATAAATCCGTAATTCATTTAACCACCAAAAATATTTTATAATTAATATATTAACACATTATATACAATACTTTAAATCATTGTAATTTTAAACTTGAAAGAAGCGGTTTCGTCCTTTTCAAGAACAGTCATTCCTCTTTTATGTTCAAAAAGTCCGTCCTCATCATTACAGCTTGCAAGCCCTGTCCACGGCTCAAGCGCAACAAAAGGGGCGTTGCCGACAGCAGACCAAATAAGAAGATTGTTCATATCCTGAAATTCTATCTTTACACCTTTACCGCTTTTGCCGATAAGAGTAGCGCTTTTAGCTTCGCAATTTTCAAAGATAAGTGCATCTTTTTCCTCAAACAATTCGTGAACAAGAGAAAGTGTGTCACCACCGTGCATTTCGTCAAATTTTTCAAACACGTTTACAAGCCCTGTATGGTGATCAGGTCTTAGGCACGGCTTGGTAATATTTTTATCGAAAACAACCTTGTAATCTTCAAATTTTTCACCCTTTGCAAGCGGACAATTAAACGCCGGATGCCCACCGATAACAAACGGGAGCTTGTCCTCACCCGTGTTTGTAACTATATATTCATTAGTAACGGTATCGCCGTTAATCGTATATTTAATTTTAAGTTCATAATCAAACGGAAAATCACGCTTAGTATTTTCATCGCTTCTTTGAACAAAAGTAACGCTGTTTTTATGCTGTTCTAAAACCTCAAAAGGATTAATTCTCGCAACACCGTGGCGTTTCATTGTGCATCTTTTGCCGAAAGCCTCCATTTCACCGTTTGGAAGCACACCTGTAATCGGGAAACAAACGGGCGCCTGCCCTGCCCAATATTTAGCATCTCCCTGCCAAAGATATTCCGTATTATTCTTATTAAGCGAATTAAGCATTGCGCCTTCAAGACCCAAAACGGCATAATTTTCGCCGCTTGTAATTTTTATCTTCATAGCTGCACCCCTAAAATAAACAAAAAATTTATACATATCAATTATAGCTTATATAAAAATATAATGCAATATTGAAAATAAATATTATATAGTATATAATATTAACAAATTAAAACACAGGAGAATACAAATGGATATTGAAAGCTATATTCAAGAAGCAATTTTTGGAGAAAATGAGCAGCACACTTGCTTTTATCAATTAATATGGGATACCTTTAAAGAAAGCGGTTTTGTTATTACAGACGAGGACGGCCACGAAATTGACGCAATTTTCAAGGCAACAGCGATTCAAAATCTTTTAGGCGAATTTATGTATAGGCTTTACGACGAAGTAAACGAAACCGGATTTGAGGACGTTATTGATTATATTCAAACTCTCGGATACGGCGACGAAGATATCTTAAATTATTGCAAATCAGACCCTGAAATTGAGGTTGACGAAAACGACTTTGACCTCACGGTTAAGAATGCTCTTGATTATATAACGGAAATTACGGCTGATAAAATGCTTGACGAATTTTCAGCTGATGACCTTTTTGATTTAATGTTTACCGCAAGTTATGCTTTTGAACAGGACTTCACATTTGACTTTGAAGATTACGACGAAATGCAGGCATTTATTGACACCAACCACGACCAGCTTGATAATTACAAAGAGGAATATCCTTCTGTAATGAACTGGATTGAAGCAGGTATGATTTGCTAAAACATAATAACTGTAAGCGTTAATTTATACTTTTTCTACACGCTGGGAGACTTCGAGAAAGTGAGATAAATTTCGTATTTTGCGAGCGGGTGCTGTTTTATCAACTTGCTACGAAACAGTACACTGTACTGTTTCTCCCAAATTCACACGTGAATTTGGAGCCACGTGTCTCTTGTGCTTTGCACAATTCACTCCCCCGAGCAAAAGACGGAAAGTGCCAAAAGTGGCTTGAACGTAATGTTCAAGCCACTTTTCTATAAATGTATTTTTGATTTTATTTCGGCAAGAGCAAATCTGCGATTCGGCAAACCCTTTTGTCACTTCGTGACATTTCCCCTGTAAGGGGAATCTCCCTTGCCCTACGATACGTCGAAAGAAATTCCGTGTTTGAATGAATTTCTTTGAAATTCATAATAAACACTTCGTTCCTTTCTCCTTTTCCCCACCAAATTTTCAATTTGTCGGGGGCCCCGAATGGAATTTCGTTTTATAGCACGGCACGGTTTAGCCACTTTATCGACAGTCTAAATGGGCTTGAACGTAATGTTCAAGCCCATTTTCTATAATTATTATTTTTTAATTATCCTCATCGCTTGAAAGCTTAAGCACTGCAAGGAAAGCCTCCTGCGGAACTTCAACCTGACCGAACTGGCGCATACGCTTTTTACCCTCTTTTTGCTTTTCAAGAAGCTTTTTCTTACGGGTAACGTCACCGCCGTAGCACTTGGCAAGTACATCTTTGCGCAGTGCTTTTACAGTTTCTCTCGCAATAACCTTACCGCCGATTGCAACCTGAATAGGAATTTCAAACAAGTGGCGTGGAATATGCTTTTTAAGCTGTTCGGCAATTCGACGTGCACGTGCATACGCCTTTTCCCTATGGATAATAAACGAAAGTGCATCAATAATATCGCCGTTCAAAAGAACGTCAACCTTGCACAAATCGCTCTTTCTGTAATCGGTAAGTTCATAGTCAAACGAAGCATAACCCCTCGTTCTCGACTTAAGGTCATCAAAGAAATCATAAATAATTTCATTAAGCGGCATTTCATAATGAATATCAACTCGGTCTGTTGTGATATATTTCATATCTTTAAAAATGCCACGTCTGTCCTGGCACATATCCATAACCGTGCCTACATAATCACTCGGAACATAAATATATGCGTTTGCAAACGGCTCTTCGCAGTAATCAATATAAGCAGGATCGGGATAATTGGTAGGATTGTCAATCTCAACCATAGTACCGTCAGTCATATGAATTTTGTATACAACGCTCGGAACAGTGGTGATAAGGTCAAGATTATATTCTCTTTCAAGCCTTTCCTGAATAATCTCAAGATGCAAAAGACCTAAAAAGCCGCATCTAAAGCCAAAACCGAGAGCGCCCGACGTTTCAGGCTCATAGGAAAGAGAAGCGTCGTTTAATTGCAATTTTTCAAGTGCGTCACGCAAATTTTCATAATCAGCACCGTCGGCAGGATAAACGCCGCAGAATACCATAGGATTAACCTTACGATATCCCGGAAGTGCCTCAGGTGCAGGATTGGTTGCAAGGGTAACTGTATCGCCGACTCTTGCATCTCCTACTGTTTTAATAGAAGCGGTAATATATCCAACCTCGCCTGCGCAAAGCTCGTCTGCCTTTTCAAGCGAAGTTGCACGCATATAGCCAACCTCAACAACGGTAAATTCAGCACCCGTTGCCATCATACGCATAGTGTCGCCCGCTTTAATCTTACCGTCCATAATTCTAACATAAACAATAACACCACGATAAGAATCATAAACAGAGTCGAAAATAAGCGCTTTAAGCGGTTTATTGTCATCACCCTGTGGAGGCTTAATTTCATTAACTATATATTCAAGCACTTCTTCAACATTTTGACCTGTTTTTGCGCTGACTCTCGGTGCGTCCATACAAGGAATACCGATAACATCCTCAACCTCATGAGCCACCCTGTCAGGGTCTGCGGCAGGAAGGTCGATTTTATTAATCACAGGCAAAATATCAAGGTCGTGATCAAGCGCAAGATAAGTGTTTGCAAGAGTCTGTGCCTCCACACCCTGAGATGCGTCAACTATTAAGATTGCGCCCTCACAAGCCGCAAGAGAACGTGAAACCTCATAGTTAAAATCGACATGACCCGGTGTATCAATAAGATTAAATTCATAAACCTCACCGTTTTTAGCCGTATAATCAAGCTTAACGGCATGTGCCTTAATAGTGATACCACGCTCACGTTCAAGTTCCATATCGTCAAGTATCTGTTCTTGCATATCACGCTTGGCGACAGAGCTTGTAAGCTCCAAAAGCCTGTCTGCCAGAGTTGATTTACCATGATCGATATGGGCGATTATTGAAAAATTTCTAATATGGTCCTTACTAACTGACAAGAGTTTTAATCCTCCGAATATTACTTAATATTTTTTAAATCCGATAATTCTTTATTTATCTTTTTACGTTTAAATTTATATTTTTGAAAAATTCTTACTATATAGAATAGCGGCAATAAAACGGGATGACGTTCACAAACACGATACGTTTTCATAATCTGTCTTTTCGGCGGAAAAAGCCTTTTAAAAATATACTTGATTTTTGAGCCGCCATACTTTTCCTCAATAACCTCGCCAAAGGCTGCCCTTTTGCCGTAAACGCCGCCCGAAAGGATGAAATCCAAAAGGCTTTGCTCGCTTTCGCTTATTTCCTTCTCCTCAAAAATCGCCATTGCAAGATTGATTGTATCCTCACCGAATTGTTTAATGCCAAAATCTTCAAGCGTTGAATTAACATAAGCCATATCGAGATTTTCAAGTTTATTTAAAAGCAAATAGATATCGCAAATAAATCTTATTCCAAATCCGCTTTGGCAATAATGGTCATAAGCGTGGCAAATTGAATAGATAAATAAATCGCTTTCGTCAATATTATATTTTGATGGTTTCTCTTTATCTTGCTTTGCTCTCTTCCAAAGGTCAAAATCAGGATGAAATTCGTCCCTTTCGTCAAATATTGTTCTGTGCCATTCAAAGGTATAATAAGGCGGCTTAAAGAAATCATCCGTATTAGCCTCAGACGTTTCAAGCAAAAAGCCTCTTTTTTTCATCATCGAAACAAGTCGTTCTCTATCCTTTTCATGATAAAGGATATCAACATCGCTCATCTGCCTCATTTTTTGCTTAGGATAGCAAAGTTTTATAACGCTTCCTTTTAAAAGCATATAATCGATTTTTAACGCATCAAGCTCCTTTTCAATCTGCTCAAGCTCGTTTTTCATCGCAATCATACGCACAAGCTCATTTTGTGTATAAAAAGTAAGCTCCTGAGCCTGCTCAACAGGTATATTGATTTTGTTGATAACAGGCGCAATTGTAGAATAAACCTGCTGCTCGTTAGAAAGTTTAACGAGTTTTTCCCAATTAAGTCCCACAGGAACATCCGGCACATCCTCATTTTTTAGTGCGCATTTTAGAAGTGCCACAAGATATTCACTTTCAATGCAAGTGTATTTCATAATTATTCCTCAATAATATTTTTTGATTTTAAAAGGTTTAAAAGTTCATTAACGTCTGCCCTTGCAGTAGCTTCATCAACATCGTATTTATCAGTCATAGCTTTAACAATACTGTCCGGCGTCTGCTCAGTTTTGAGAAGTTCAAAAATAAAAGCAGCAGTAGGATTGTTTTTGATAAGACCGTTAAACTCCTTAGTAGCCTCACCCGTAGCAATGGCAAAGCTTTCGCCGTCAATTGAATTTGTAACAATTCCGTTTTTTAATTTCATAAATATCACCTTTAAATTAATTTTAATTAGTTTTATCTTAAAAAACAATTTTTTTAATGCAATGTGTTACTTTCTTTACCTTATTACAAACAGGTTGTGAAAGCTTGTCAACGATAATCAAATATGGCTTTTCAACCACCATTTTCCTCATTATATTATAATTTATAGCTTTTCAATCAGAGCGACCGCTTCAACATGCGGTGTACGTGGGAACATATCAACAGCGCACACTCTTTTGGTTTTATATCCCTTTTCATCAAGAATTTTCAAATCCCTTGCAAGCGTTGAACTGTCGCAAGAAACATAAACAATTCTTTCGGGGCTCATTTGGCACACGGTATCAAAAAGTGACGCATCGCAGCCTTTCCTTGGCGGGTCAAGAATTATAACATCAGCTTTTATTCCATCTTTTTCAAGTTTTTTTGCCGCAGTAGGTGCATCTGCGCAAATAAATTCGGCATTGTCGATATTATTAAGTTTTGCATTTATCTTTGCATTTTCAATAGCCTTTCCAATAATCTCAACACCGATAAGTTTTTTAACGCTGCCTGCCATAGTCAATCCGATTGTGCCGACACCGCAATAAAGGTCAAGCAAAGTTTCGTTTTTATTTAGGTTTGCATACTCCATTGCCTTAGAGTAAAGCCTTTCGCACTGGTCATGATTAACCTGATAAAAAGAATTGGGAGAAATAACAAACGTTTTTCCCAAAAGCTTATCCATGATATAATCATCACCCCAAACGGTTTTGCTTTCTTTGCCTAAAATCACATTTGATTTTTCACGATTAATATTAATTACAACGCTTTTAAGCCCTTGAAGCTTTTCCCTCAAAAGAGAAACAAGAAGGTCGCTTTCAGGAATTAACGTACCGTTAATAACGGCGCAAGCCATTATCTCGCCTGTAGCAAAGCCCTTTCTGAAATAAATGTGACGCAAAAGCCCTTTGCCCGTATTTTCATCATAAGAGGTAACGTTTGCTTTTTCCACCCAAATTCTAAAAGCTTCAAGCCCTGCTTTAAATTCCTTTGGTTGCAATGCGCAATCATCATTGCAAATAATTCTGTGGCTCTTATAAGCATAAAAACCGGCAAAAAGTTCACCGTCGCAAATTGAAACAGGATACTGCGCCTTATTGCGATAATGAGAGCATTTATCCGCACCGATTATTTCCTCAACCTCAATATCAAGCTTGCCTATGCGTTCAAGTGCGTCTTGAACTCTGCCTTTTTTATATCTCAGTTCTTCATCATAACTAACATTTCTAAACGAACAGCCGCCGCATTTTGACGACACGGGGCAATCGCTTTCAATTCTGAATTTTGACGGCTTAATTATATCCTTAACTACGCCTATTGCGTAATTTTTTGAGCATTTAATAATATGAGCTACAACCTCATCACCGGGGACAACACCCCTTACAAAAACAGCAAAGCCGTCAAAGCGACCGATACCGCTTCCTTCAGAAGTCAGACTGTCAATATTCAATTTAATATCATCATTTTTAGACAGCTTCACCTAAATCACCAAAATATATAATATCATAAATTAATACAATAATAAAGTCCTTTTTAATAATTTTGCATAAAGAATAAGCGAATTCCAAACAAAAGCCTGAAATTCGCTCAAATCTAAATTATTTCACAAGAATACTTGCATTATTTTCAAGTTTTTCCAAAGTATCTATTGAACATTTCTTGATTATTTCCTTAACACCCGATTCAAAATCAGGCTTGCGAGATGAAAGATTATGACAATCCGAGCCGATAAGATGAATTCTGCCTGTTTGAAGAAGCTTAAAAAGCTTTTTCCTCAAATGCCTCGGCGAGTCAACAAACGAGCTTACATTAACCTGAGCAATACAGCCCATATCTATATATTCGTCAAGAAGGTCAAAATTTTCCATAAAAGCGGAATAACGCTCAATATGTGCCAAAACAGGTATAATGCCGTAATCGTAATTCAAATTGAGCAAACGTTCATATATATCTCGTGAAAAATCGCAGGAAAAAGGATGTTCAATAAGTGCATAATCGGTATTGCCAATCTTAATTTCGTCAAGATTTGAATTGCGCAAAAGATATTTTGTAATATAAACCTCCGCTGCAGGTATAAGCTTTGGGCTGTCGGGAGGAAGAGAAGCTTTTAAAAGTTCAAACGAGTCATCTCTTCTTTTAACAAAATCCTCATAGCTTATAGAGTCGGAATAATAATGCGGAGTTAAAACAATTGCACTTGCGCCCTGTTTTTTAAGCATACCAATCATTTTTAAACTGGTATCAACATCAGGCGAACCATCGTCAATCCCCGGCAAAATATGGCTATGTACCTCAACAAGCTTGTCAATCATTTTATCACACCTTAACTTTAGTATCTCGGGTCGTAACGGCCGTATTCATAACCGCCGCCGTGATATTCGCCGTAGCCGTAATAGCCGTATCTTCTGCGAGGACCAAAGCCGCCGTAATTATAAGAATCATAAGAAGAGCCGTTACCCTTACCTGCCTTAGATTCAACAAAATTAACAACAAATCCCAAAATCTTTGCATCAATAAATTCAAGAGACGACAGTGCCTTTTGAAGTTCCGGATGAGTAGTTTGATTGTCTCTGACAACAAGAACAATACCGTCTGATTCACGGATAAGCGGCAATGCATCGGAAACTACGTTAAGCGGAGGGGTATCGATAATAATATAATCAAAATCTTTACTGATGCCGTTTAAGAAATCCCTCATAAAATCGGAGCCTAAAAGCTCTGCCGGATTCGGAGGGATAGTACCCGATGTAATGACTGAAAGATTTTCATATTTTGTCGGATGAATTATACCGAAAATATCCATTTTATGCCTTGCGGAAGCAACATCGCTTAAATAGTCAGTCAAACCCGGCGCACTCGAAACTGAAAAATACTGGTGAATTTTCGGTTTGCACAAATCGCCGTCAATAAGAAGAACTCTTTGGTCTGCCTGAGAAATAGAAGCGGCAAGATTTACGGTGGTGGTAGTTTTGCCATCATTAGGAAGAGAGGAGGAAACAACAATTATTTTACAGCCTTTTTTAACGACTGAAAACATAATATTGGCACGAATTGATTTATAAGCCTCTTCGATTCTGAACTTCAAATCACTTGAAATGTTAGCGTTATCAACAAGAACACGCTGTTGCGATGCAAACTTTTTCTTTTTATCCTTAGCCATTATTCATTCTCCTCCTTATCGTTTTTCTTTTTTGCTTTTTTACCGTCAATTTCAAATTCGGGTATAGTACCGAGTACCGGAATATTATACCTTGTGGTAAGTTCTTCGCTCGTTTTAACTCTTACGTCAAGAAGGTCACGGAATATAATGTATGCAACTGCAATAACACCGCCGGCGATAAAGCCGAGAATTGATTTTTTAACAGTTCCCATTCCGTTAGGTGTACTTGCCTCAATTGCGGCATCTTCAACAGAAGCATTTAAAAGTCCGTTGTTTTTATTTTTCATAACCTTAGGAACAGTAATTTCAAGCTGGCGTGCAATTTGGAAAGCAGTCGCCTTATCGTCAGTGGTAACCGTCATTGTCATAATGGCAGTATCCTCTTTTGTCTCGATTGAAATACATTTGCTGATATCTTTATATGTGTAATTCGAGTTGTATTTTTTATTAAGGTCGTTTGCCACTCTTTTTGCAAACTCACTTGTATTAAGCATTTCGGTATAGGTTTCCATCATTTGCATGGCATAGTTCATCTTGCTTGTGTTACTTGCCGCATTTCTTGCAAGAGTAGAGTCCGAAAGCTCCTGCTGGGTTTCAACTGCATAAACAAAAAATTTAACGCTTGAAGAATATGTTTTAGTTGCAAAATTAGCTGAATAAATGCCGATTAAAAGCGCACCGATTACGCAAAATATTGCAACCAGTTTTCATTTTTTCAGCACAAGCTTCATAATTTTTTGCAAATCAATCTCTGTGTTCATTAAGTTCTCCTCCGCTTAATAAATAATAAGTATCAATAACGTATAAATAATACATTGAATATGTCTTTTTGTCAACTGATTTATCGGAATAGTTCATTAAATTTGTTGTTTCTATTGACAAAGTTTGTTAAATGGTTGATAATAAAATGTGAATTATTTCTATATTGAGAAAGGAGTTTTCAATGACAGATAACAAAATAAAGATGCCTGTATGGGGTCCGTACTCCAAGAAATATATGGGCATATCAAAAATAATAAATGAGCTTGCCGACAAGGGCGCAAGGTATGATTTTTCCGTCCACCCTACCCTTTGGAACAGTTCAACACCCGTACCGAACGTTACAGTTCCGTCAAATTATCACTTATGGAACTGCAAAAACGATTACACTTTTTATTCATACAGATATGAGCTTATGTGGAAAGACGAAGTTTATGCCGATATTTCATTTTCAAAGGCTGACGATGATGCATACCTTATGAGATGTGAAATTTTCAATAACACCTCTCTTTCGCAAAACTGTATTTTAAATATATTTGCTTCTCTTGAATTTCCTCACCCAACCTATTGCGAGGTAAGCGTGCCGAACGGTGCAATTCTTAAAACAGCCAATGATTACGTTGACTATTCTTATGCTGTTGCAAGACCTTGGGACGAAGAAAATCCGGACGGAATGTTTAAGGGTATGTTTGCAGACAAGGAGTTTTACCTTGGCAAGGGACTTGGCGACAGATGCGAGAATTATCACGTTCACTTCTTAAATCTTAAGCCTTTCGGATTTGAAAGCGGCGACAAAGTATCATATAAATTTGATGACAACGATATTAAAAATCCTATTATCGCAGTCAGATATAAAACCGTTACAGACGGCGACGCAGAATTTGATATGAACGGAAAAACAGTCGTATTTGCACACAGCGATGAACTCAACATTGCATATATTCCTTATATGCCTGAGTTTACACTTGAAAGCCACGGCAAGGCAGGAATCGAGTTTGACTTTTTATGTGCCGTTGACGAAAGTGAAAAGGAAAATATCACGTGCAAAACAAAAGCGCAACCTTATATGCCGCAAATTGAAACAAAGGTACTTGAAAACGGTCATATCACAAAGCTTACTTATGACACTGTCGACAAGCCGTTTTACATCTTAACAAATAATAAAAACACACGTGAAAGACAGCTTGATTCAGGCTGTCTTGAAGATGCGCTTATTAACAGGCTTTCAAACGGCGACCACACTTATGACGATCTTAGAGAAACCTTCTCCGCTTCTTTCCAAAGAAAGCACAGCGACGACGGATTTTTCCACAATTCGCTTATTAAATCAATTTTTATTGAGCCGAACACCTCTCACGTTGAATATGTTATGATTTCTCAGAGCGAACCGAAACAGTTGAGCAACGAAGAATACGAGGCTATTTATCAAAATGCGAAGAAAGGTTCAAAACCTGCAAGCTTTAACAAAGCAGGTGAAAAATACACACTTTCAACAGAAATTCTTAAATCAACACTTTTAACAAACGTGGTATATCCTGTTTATCGCCACGGTGAGAATGTTATTCATCACACACCGGGCAAAAGATGGGACAGCTTTTACACATGGGACAGCGGTTTTATCGGAATGGGGCTTTTGGAATTTTCGCCTAAGCTTTGCCAATATGCGCTTGATATGTATTTATGTGACGATACAAACAAAGACTTTTGCTTTTTACTTCACGGCTCACTTGTTCCTACCCAATTTGTTGAATATCTTGAACTTTTAAAGCGTACAAATGATAAGGAAAGCCTTGCATTTTTATATGATAAAGCTAAGCTTTATTACGAATTTTTACGTGGCAGAAATCATGCGTCAACCGTTGCAAAATTCAATAACGGGCTTCTTACAACATACGATTACTGGTATTCCCACTGCGGAATGGACGACTATCCGGCTCAAGTTGAAATGATGGCAAGAAAATCGCAGAAATATACCTGTCCTTGTCTTTCAACAGCGCAAATTATCCGTGCCGGCAAGATTATGAAAATGGTTGCCGACTCTCTCGGAAGATATGACGATATCAAGATTTATGATAAAGATATCGAATATTCAACAAAGACGCTCAACGACCTTGCTTGGGATGAGGAAAGCGGATATTTCGGCTATACGGAATATGACGAAAACGGAAATGTTACAGGCATTATGAGAACTGCCGACGGCGAAAACTTCAACAAGGGTATGGACGGTGTTTATCCTATCGTTGCAGGTGCAGTTGATGGTGAGCGCAAGAAAAAGCTTCTTGAGCACATTAAAAATCCTAATGAAATGTGGTCTGCGGCAGGAATATCCGCAGTCGATATGAGCGCTTCCTATTACTTTGATGACGGTTATTGGAACGGCAACGTTTGGATGAGCCACCAGTGGTTTATTTGGAAAACAATGCTTGATAACGGCGAAGCCGATTTTGCTTATGACATTGCCAAGCTTGCTTTGGATATGTGGAAAGATGAAACAGACTTTACATATAACACTTATGAGTGCTTCGGCATTGCAACAAAACGTGGCGGCTGGTTCCACAATTTCGGCGGTCTTTCCGCTCCTATTTGCATTTGGGCGAATGCTTACTTCAAACCTCAAACCGTCACCACAGGCTTTGATGTTTGGACAGATTATCAAAAAACTACCGACAACAGCGCAAATATTAAATTTAAATATTTCGGCAATTGCGATAAATATACTATGATAATCACCCTTTCGGACAAGGTGAAATATGTTGCTTACCTTGACGGGCAAAAGATTGATTTTAACGAAAGAAACAAAGGTTCACTCGAATTTACATTTGACAAAAATGTAAAAGGCGGTGTACTTGAAATTAAAGAAGAGCAGGAGTAAAAAATGGCTAACAAAATATGGGGAAGTAATAATAAGCCGCTTAAAATTCAATTTATAACCGACACTCATTATTATTCAAGAAAAGGCGGCACCGAAGGCAAGGCTTACGATAAAGCCGAGTCAAAGTCGCAAAAAGTAATCAAAGACAGCGACCTCGTAATCAAAGCGGGCTTTGATATGCTTTGCGAGGACAAATCGACAGATATCGTTGTTCTTGCAGGTGATACCACACGTGACGGCGAGATTGAATCTCATAAGGAATTTATCGAAATGCTCAGAGACCTTAAAAAAAGAGGCAAAAGAGTTTATGTTATCACGGCTACTCACGATTTTAGGGACAGAGGTGTTGCCGACGGATATGACGGCGACAAAAAAATTGAAGTTCCGGCAGTAGAAAACAGGCACGATTTATGGGATATGTACTACGAATTCGGCCCTAACGAAGCTATTTCAACTCACCCTGAGTCAATGAGTTACGTTGTTCAGCTTGCACCGGGTTATCGTCTTTTTGCACTTAATGACGATACAAATTATAAGCCTGAGGGCGAAAGCGGTTCCGGCTTCTCCGACGATTGTATGAAATGGATTATGGAGCAGCTTGAGGATGCCAAGAAAAACGACCAATTTGTTATCGCAATGACTCACCACCCAATGATTGCACCGTCACCTTTTTATGCCATTATCGGTAAGGGCGATATGCAAAGAAATCACGAAACCACGAGAGAAATTTTTGCAGATGCAGGTCTTTCATGTATGCTTACCGGTCACACCCATATTCACGATATCAGCTACGTTGTAACAGACAAGGGCAACACATTTTACGATATTGCCTGCGGTGCAATGATAGGCTGCCCTCCTACTATGAGAAACGTTACAATCGACCCTAAAAACAAGAAGATTGACGTTGATACGATTATGATTAAGGACGTGCCGGGTCTTGACACAAACCAAAAGCCTTTTGACGAATATATGAAGGGATTTTTCTTTGGAATGATTGGCGAAATCGTTTGGGCAATGGGCAACGATATTGACAGACTTGCCGAAATGACGGACGCATTCTCAATTCCCGGTGAAAAGGTAAAGAAGCTTGCTTGGCTCATTAAGCCTATCGGCAAATTGCTCAACAAGCTTACATACAAAAAGGTTTGGCGACTTTGCAAAAAGGAAAGCGGACTTAAAAAGGCTGACATTGCAGATATTGCAGACAATAAGGTTGTCGATTTCCTTCTTGAACTTGTTCAAAATCTTTATTGCGGCGACTCGCCTTACGGTCCAGAAACAAGAGAATACAAAATCACCTGCGGCCTTTTAAACGTAATTGATTCATTCCTTAATACAATTCATTTGAACATAGGCAAATTCCTTAAGGGTGCAACAAGCGTCAGAGGTCTTGTTGAGCCGCTTCTTTGGAATCCGGGATACTGCGACGCCAAGTCAACGCTTCCTCTTTATCCGCTTTATGATGACGAAAACCCTGCTCCTAAAGAGGTATTTGAAAAGAAAGAATTTAATGACCCTGTTAAAAAGAGCAAAAAAGGCCCACTCGTATTGTTAATTCTAATTCTTATTGTAATACTTCTTCTTGCAATTGTTGTGGGCATTGCGGCGCTCATTGTTTGGGCAGTAATTGCGATTATTCACGCAATCGCAGGTTCGGCAATGCTTGGATTACTTTTTTCTTAAAAAACATATTGCAATAATGTTAAATTGTTGCTATAATGTTAAGGACTTATTAATTTTTTTACATATTAAAGGAGTAAAATTATGGCAGAAGAAAAGAAAAAATTCAGCCTTGGCGGCATTGATAATGCAGCTGAGGAAAAGGGTTCATTTATGAAAACCTTGTGGCAACTTGTTAAGTTTCTCGTTGTTTCAGGTCTTGTAACAATCATTCAGCTTGCACTTGCCGCATTGTTACCGCTCGTATGTGACCAAATTCACACTTTGCTTCCTGAATTTTTAAGAGGCATTTTCACACCGACAATGTTCACAACAGGTTCAAAGGAAGCAACAAAGTATGTTATTGACGGCGTTGTTACTTGGGGTTATGTGCTTCCATTCCTTCTTTCAAACCTCGTTGCTAACATCTACGGCTTCTATCAGAATAAAAAGACAACATTTAAATCTGATGCACCATGGTACAACTTTGTTATCTACATTGTATTGCTTCTTGCACTCATCCTTTTCTCAACATGGATGCAGGGCGCAATCGTAGGTGCATTATTAAAGATTGAAGGTTCTAACTGGTTCTTGAATATTATTACTAATGAATCGGTTGCACGTCTTATTGCATCTATGGCTGCCGGCTTTGTTCAAATGGTAGTTCTTTTCCCTATGGAAAAATTCGTTCTTATGAAAGAAAAGAAAGAAGACAAGGGCGAAGAGGCAAAGGCTTAATCGTAAAAAAATATGTATTATTGACCGCTGATTTTTCAGCGGTCTTTTTCATTGTCACAAACTAAATATCGCTCGTGACAAATTATGCCCTGTTTGTCAATTTGACGATAGCGTATACTTGTGGTATAATATATGTCGATTTTTAAAGGAGGCTGTCGAATGAAAAGAATCATCTCTTTTATTTTGGCATTTATTATATCAATAACCTGCATTTTTTCGGCAGGTATTTCTTATGCAAACAACCGCCCTCACATTGAGGACGCATTAAATAATCTTCAAACTCAAGCAGGATATATTCCTTTTCAAAACTCGTCTGTTCAATATAACTGCTTTGGCTTTATAAGTGACGTTTGCGCACGTCTTTACTCAGTTACATATTATTATGAACAGCAAGTAGGAAATTACCGTTTTAACCACACTTCAAATTATTTCACGGTATCGCAGGCAACATTCCCCGATTCAAGCTACGCTAAAGCTTTGAAAGAATGGCTTTGTGCAAACGCAGCGGTCGGCGATGTGCTTCAAATAGGTTGTGCAAACGATAATGACAGCAAAAAGCACACAGTTTTAATTCAGCATATTGATGATGAAAAAATTATGCTTTATCATTCAAATTATGCTACTTCCGGCATATCCTCGTCAGTTTGCAGGATTGACACTGTTTATTGGAAAAGCTTTATCGCAAATCCTACTTTCAACAAATCAAATTCCCTCAATTTACTTTTAGGCTCTAATTTCAGGCGCACCGGCGGTGTGGGAATGTCACTTAACAGATATTCATTTTTAGAGCAATATTATCAACTTGACTCGCTTACAAAATACACATCTGAAATTACAAAGACAGAACGTGACAGTTCAACTTCCGTTAAAATTTATTTCAAGCAGATACCGGATGCTACTGCATACAGCGTTCAATACCGTGCAAGCGATTCAAACAAATGGATAACCGCAAGCAATAATATAACCGCTTTAAACTACTCGGTTAAAAACCTTACAACAGGGGCTGCATATTGCTTTAGAGTAAGAGCTTTTGCAAACGGTAAATGGCAGGATTATTCAACAGAAGCGACTAAAACCGTTCAGCCGCCCAAGCCGGCAAAAATATCGGCGGCTGCAAACAATAATGCAATCACGCTTACATGGGCGCAAAGAAAGGATATAAGCGGAGTAACAATTTACCGTTCAACAAGTAAAAGCGGAAAATACGAACAGCTTACAAACGTGCCGCAGGAAAGCGGAGCTACCTTTACAGACACGAATATTGCAAACAACCAAAAATATTATTATAAAATTCAGCGATATATTAACGTGAAAAGCGAAACATATCAAAGCGAGATTTCACCGAGTGCAAGTGCAGAATATGAGCTTGGAGAGGTAACAAATCTTAAGGTAAATAGCGATACAAAATCGACTCTTAAAGTGTCTTGGTCGGGCGCTCAAAATGCACAATCTTACACAATAGGTTATGCAAAGGCAGGCACAAATAATTATAAATACATTGTAACAACTGATACAAACTATATTTTAAGAGGTTTAAACCTTGGCAGTAAATATGTAGTTGCCGTTTGTGCAAACAACAATATCGGCTCAACCGCTGCCGCCGTTTCAAATCCGATTAAGGTTAAACTTAAAAAGACTACGCTCAAAGTTTCTAAAAAAGGCAAAAGTGCAAAGCTTTCTTGGAAGAAAGTGAATACAGCATCCGGTTATAAAATTTATCGTGCCACATCAAAAAACGGCAAGTATAAGCTTATTAAAACCGTTAAAGGCAACAAGACTTTCAAATATTACGACAAGAAAGTTTATAAAAAAACACGATATTATTACTATGTAAAAGCCTATGCAACAAAGAACAAAAAGCATTATTATAGTGATAATTCCGCCAAGAAAAGCGTTAAAATTTAGTAATCATTCACAATTTTACAAATATCGATAAAATTATTAATAAAATACTTGACAAGGTAAATTTTTTTGTATATAATCTTGTGCAGATATTTAATTAATAGTATCAAATACCCCCGAAGAGGTCGGAGGGAGGGAATAAAATGAGCCAAGTAAAAGTAAAAGAAAATGAGTCTCTTGACAGCGCACTCAGACGCTTTAAGCGCCAGACTTCTCGTGATGGTATCATCCAGGAAGTTCGCAAAAGAGAGCATTATGAAAAGCCTTCTGTTGCTCGTAAAAAGAAGAGCGAGGCTGCTCGTAAAAGAAAGTATAAATAATTATACATATATGGGAGCGGTAATATCGCTCCCATTATTTTTTATTTACATTAAATATGGTGAAAGCTATGAAAAAAATACTTGTACTAAACGGTCCTAATCTTAATATGACCGGGATAAGAAAAAAGAATGTTTACGGCGGCGAAACCTTGAAGCAGATTAACGACGAATTAAAGCTTTACGGCAAGGCTAACGGCGCCAAGGTATCATTTTTTCAGTCAAATCATGAGGGTGACATTATTGATGTTATTCACGAAAGTAAGGATGAATTTGACGGCGTAGTCATCAATGCAGGCGCTTATACCCACTATTCTTATGCAATAAGGGATGCTATTGAGGCGGTACAGGAATTTACTCCTTTTGTTGAGGTTCATATGTCCGACATTCACAAAAGAGAGGATTTTCGCAAGATTTCCGTTATAACCGACGTATGTGTTAAACAAATTTGCGGCTATGGCAAGGATAGTTACAAAATGGGTATTGATTTATTGATGGAAATATTATAAAATAAGACTATATTAATTTTAGAATTACATTTTACTCGGAGGTAAAAATATGATTTCAGCAGGCGATTTCAGAAACGGCGTTACATTTGAAGAGGACGGCAATGTGCTTCAGGTTATAGAATTCCAGCACGTTAAGCCGGGTAAGGGCGCTGCTTTCGTAAGAACAAAGACAAAGAACGTTATAACAGGCTCAGTTGTTGAAAAGAGTTACAACCCAACAGCTAAGTTCCCTACCGCTTACATCGAAAGAAAAGAAATGACTTACTCATACAATGACGAAGGTCTTTACTACTTTATGGATAACGATACATTTGAGATGGTTCCTGTTTCACAGGATGACCTTTCAGACAATTTTAAGTTTGTTAAGGAAAACGAGGTTTGCCGTATCCTTTCATACAAGGGCAAGGTATTCGGTGTTGAGCCTCCTACATTCGTTACTCTTGAAGTTACCGAAACAGAGCCGGGACTTAAAGGCAACACAGCTACTAACACACTTAAACCTGCAAAGGTTGAAACAGGCGCAGAAATTCGTGTTCCTCTTTTCATTAACGAAGGCGATATGATTAGAATTGACACAAGAACCTGCGAATATATGGAAAGAGCATAAGCTCGGCACGTATAACACAGCAAATTAAAAAAATAAATATTTTTGTATAATTTATTTAGAGAGGATATAACACTATGGATACAACTGAAAGCTTAGGCTATCTTAAAGGTTTAATCGAAGGTCTTGACCTTGGCGACAACAAGAAGGAAACAAAGGTTTTCTCTGCAATCGTTGACGTTCTTTCAAATCTTGTTGAGGATATTGACGATATGACAGACGGCGTTGAAATGCTTGCAGACCAGGTCGACGCTGTTGACGAGGATTTAGCAGACCTTGAGGAATATGTATACGACGATTACGACGACGAGTGCGATTGCGACGATTGCTGCGACGACGATGACGAGGAATTTGAGGTTGAATGTCCTCTTTGCAACACTCCTTTCACAGTAGACGCCGAAACAGCACTTAACGGTTCTGTTCCTTGCCCAAATTGCGGCGAAATGCTTGAATTTGAGGTTGAAGAAGCAGACGACGAGGACGCTGAATAATTAATATTGAAAGGCTTTTACAATGAAAAAGTTTTTAGCAGTATTGCTGGCGGCAGTTACTGTTGCTTGTATGTTTGTTGCCTGCTCAAAGGCTGACGATAAAAACACTACGCAAAGCACAACAGCTTCTGTAGAAAACGCTACGGACAAGGCAAAGATTAAAGACTCCGACGCAATCAACTTTATTAAGACATCCTATACTAAAAAAGAACTTGGGCTTGATAAAGTAAAAGAAAAATATGACTTTATGATTAGTCAAAACGGCGTTAAAATCGGCAAAAAGCAATATGTAAAAGTTGCCGCTAACATTATGAAGAAGAATGATACAACTTCAAAAGACGGCAAGCAAACATATTCCCTCACCCCTGTCGGCGAATATTATATCTCGTTTGACGGCGATGAGGTGCTTATGAAAGACCTTAAAAGCGGCAAGTATGAAAAGCTTGAAAACCGCTATCAGGACTACAGTGCTAAAGGTCAAACAGCCCAAAGCACAACAAAATAAGCATAAAACAGAATAAACATAAATAAAAAGCAAGGCGAAAATTCGTCTTGCTTTTTTGATTATTCACAACCTTACTGTACCTTTTCTGCACGTTCGCAGTAGTCCTTAATTACCGAGCAAGTGTGCGCCATTTGCTCCTTTTCTTTATCGTTAAGTTCGAGTTCAATAATATCCTCAATTCCGTTTCTGCCGATTACGCAAGGAACACCACAAGCTACGCCATCAATACCATACTCCCCTTCAAGCAAAACAGAAGCCGGAATAACTCTCTTTTCATCGTGGAAAATTGCTTTGCAAATATCTGCACAAGCAGCGCCGATTCCAAATTCGGTTGAACCTTTTCCGTTGATAATATCATAGCCGATATAACGGGTTCTCTCTAACACGAAATCCTCTGTAAGCTTACTGTATTTTTCAGGCTTTGCCTCTTGAAGCTCTCTATAGTTTTTTCCGCCGAGAGTAAGAGTTGAAAAAGGAACGAATGAAGAGTCACCGTGCTCGCCGATAGCACAGGTTGTAACGCTTTTTCTGTCTATATTTGCAAGTTCGCTGACTGTTCTTTTAAGCCTTGCGGTATCAAGAGAGGTACCTGTTGAAAAGCATCTTTCCCTCGGAAGTCCGAGATGAACTCTTGCATAATTTGCAATAACGTCGGCAGGATTTGTAATTGAAACAAAAATGCCCTTAAAATCAATAGGCTTAAGATTTTCAACAACATCCTTTAACATTCTGATTGAATCGTCGAGCATATCGAGCCTTGTCTGTCCCGGCTTACGAGGCATACCGATTGAATTGACAATAATATCGGCATCCCTGCAATCTTCATAGTCCCCCACCTTAATTTTAGTTGTTGAGTCTAAAAAAAGACATGCGTCTGCAACATCGTAGCAGTTTGCAACTGCCTTTTCACGGTCGATATCAATAAAAGCAATCTCATCGCAAGTACCCTGAAAGCAAAGTGCCATTGCAACGTGAGAGCCGACGTGACCTGCACCGATGATTACTACCTTGCGTTTATCTAACATAGTTAATCCTCCAAACATATATTTACAATAATTATTATACACCTATTTATATTAAATTCAATAGAAAATAAAGTTTTAGAAATAGGCAAAAAATTGTTGACAAGTCTATTTCTTAATGCTATACTTAAGCCGTAAGCAACTGTGATATCTCATTTAGCACAGTTGCTTGTAAAATAAAATTACAGGAGGGCGCTATGGAAAGTGATATATTGATTAAAACAGTTGACCTTTCCCGTCATTACAAAGTCGGCGAGGAAGAGGTTATCGCACTTGACAAGGTCAATCTTGAAATAGAAAGAAACAAGATATGCGCAATTTTGGGCACATCAGGTTCAGGCAAATCGACGCTTTTAAATATGCTTGCCGGCATTGAGCGACCGAGCGGCGGCGAGGTCTATATCGGCAAATACAGAATAGATAATTTAAGTGAAGCGGATTTGGCAAAATTCAGGCAAAAGTTTACAGGCTTTATTTTTCAGTCATATAACCTTATGCCGACTATGACGGCACTTGAAAATGTGGCATTACCGCTTATGTTTAAAGGCGTCGGCAAGGAAGAACGAGAAGCAAAGGCTATGGAAATGCTCAAACTTGTCGGAATTGACAACAGATATACGCACAAGCCAAAGGAAATGAGCGGCGGTCAGCAGCAAAGAGTCGGCATAGCAAGAGCATTTGTAACAGACCCAAGTGTAGTGTTTGCAGACGAGCCTACAGGTAACCTTGACAGCAAAACAACTATTGAGGTTATGGACCTTATAAAGCAACTTGTTTATACAAAAAAGCAAACGCTTGTTATGGTAACTCACGATGCAAACGTTGCAAAATATTCTGACATAACGGTCAATATTTCCGACGGCAGAATAACATCAAAAAAATATAACAGTTAAAGGAGAAAAGTAATGAAAAAAATTCAGTTATTAACTTCAATCATATTAACATTATTAATGATTATTGCACCGCAAAGCATTGCGCTTGCGGCAGATGACAGCTCTCAGGCATCGGCTGTAAGCCTTATTTCCGACGGCTTTTCCATTGATAAAAAGGCAATTTATGCAGGAGATACATTTAAACTTAAATATAAAATAAAGAATACAAATTCAAAATTAGACGTTAAAAATCTTAATATGCGCTTATCGGGCGGAGATACATTTACCGTTGCAAACGACGTAGATACCATTTATTCCCCTTCACTTTCAAAAGGTACAAGCGCACAGTTTAGCAAGAACTTTTATGTAAGTGCAGGTGCAAGCGCAGGTATGTACCCTATCACAATCAGCGCAACATATGAGTATACCGAGGACGGAGAAACAACGAGCGGCACAGCGGAATTTTCATACACCGTTCAGGTTTTACAAGGCACAACTCATAGTGCAGGCAGCAGCCCAAGTCTTGTGGCAAGTTTTGGCGTAAGCAAGGCTAATTTAACGGCAGGCGATAATTTCAAGCTTAATTTCAAACTTTCAAACAAGAGTGCACAGTACAACGTCAATAACGTAAACATCAAGCTTGCAGGCGGTGATGCATTTTCAATTGCAAGCGATGTTGACACAATTTATAAATCAAAAATCAATAAGGCTTCAAGTGCAAATTTTTCTAAGCAATTTATTTGTAACAAAGGAATTCCAGGCGGAATGTATCCTATCACGGCAAGTGTGACATACGAATATGTCGTAAACGGAGAAAAGCAGCAAGGCACGGCGGAATTCACCTTCAGCATCAAAGTCAATTCAAAGAAAAGATCTAAAAAAGCAAGTGAATTAACTCCTCAGCTTATTGTTTCAAGTTTTAGCTATGGCAAGGAGTCAGTTTCAGGCGGTAAAGAATTCACTTTAAGTTTTAATATCAAAAATAATTCATCATCAATAAAGGCGCAAAACGTTCTTATTAAGCTTGCAGGCGGTGACAGTTTTGTTGTTGCAGACGGAACAGATACAATTTCAATTAAATCAATTAAGCCGAATGCAACAGTAAAAGTCAGCAAAAAATTCAATTGCTTAAGCACGGCTACATCAGGTGTTTATCCTATTACCGCTACTGTATCATATGAATATATAGAAGGCGGCAAGCAAAGCGGTTCTAGCGATTTAACAATGAGTATACCGGTTGTTCAGCCTGACAAGGTGCAATTCCAGCAAATCGCTCTTGCTGACAAAACAATAAATGTCAGCGAGGAAAACGATTGCGCATTCCAAGTAATAAATATGGGTCAAACAAAGCTTTCAAACGGTACAGTCAAGCTTCTCAACGAAAAAGGCAAAGAGATAAACAGCGCTTACATAGGCAACATTGACGCAGGCGGACAGTTTGTAAGTAACTATACCCTTCCTGTTACATTTGATGAAACAGGAGATTACAAACTCACTCTTGTTTTTGAATATGAAAATGAGAATATGGACAAAAAATCTATTGAACAGGAATTCAAAGTAACAGTTCAAAAAGAGGAAGACCCATTTGACAAAACGGGTGAAAATCCTGAAGACAACGGCAAAGATGAAGAAGACCACAGCAATACAAAAAAAGTTATTTTAGGCTCGGTTATCGGCGGTGTTGCCTTAATTGCAGCAATTGTAAGCACAATTGTTATTAAAAAGAAAAAGCACAAGAAAGGCAGTGTAAAGTTCGATGAAAAAATCTGACCTCTTTGCAATGGCTTGGGAAAACCTGCGAAATCGAAGAACGAGGACAAGGCTCACAATCGCAGGCGTGGTTGTAGGCACTTGTGCAATTATAATAATGGTTTCAATCGGCGTAGGCATTGATAAAATGATTACCTCACAGTATCAGTCTGATTCAACGCTTAACAAAATTACCGTTTACCCAATGGGAGATTATACGAACGATTCGGGAGAGGTACAAAAGGAAATGCCGTTTGACGACAAGGCAGTAAATTACTTTTCCAAGCTTAATAATGTTAAAACGGTTGTACCAACTCTTGAAGTAAGCTCATACATCAACATTTCACACGGAAAATATACATATAACAGCTCTGTATACGGTATTCCGCTTAAAGAAATGGAAATGCTTGGCTATAAAACCGACCAAGGCGGTTTTGATAAGTACAGGGAAAAGAATGCGGCCTTATTCGGAAATCAAATAATACAATTTTTTTCAGACAGTCAGGGCAACAATCCGAAATACAAATATGATGAAAACTATAACATCAGCGAGAGTGAGTTTGATTTTATGAAGGACACCTTTACCTTCTGCGCAAAAAATCAAAACAGTGACTCCGAAGGCGGCAACTATTCTCTCACTCAAGAAAATGGCAATGACGAAAGCTCAACCGGTTCACCATCTCAGCCGTCAACCGGTTCATCATCTCAGCAGTCAAACGGCGGCACGCAAAGGTTTAATGTTATAGGTACATTAAAAAGGGCAAGCAACGACTCTGAGGCAGCAACGGCAATTTATGTTGACCTTGATTTAGCAAAGAAAATTGTCAATGAAAGCATCAGATTAAGCAATATAAGAAACTACAAATTAACATATTCCTCAATTAACGTTTATTGCAACGACTCAAAGGATGTTGCGGCGGTAAAAAAGGAAATCCAAGATAAAGGCTACAGTTGCTCAACAGACGACGAAGGATTGCAAGAACAAAAAAAGGTAATGCGAGTTGTTCAGCTCATCTTAGGTGCTATTGGTGCGGTTTCAATGTTCGTTGCGGCATTCGGCATCAGCAACACTATGGTTATGAGTGTTTTTGAGCGTACAAAGGAAATCGGCATTATGAAGGTTCTCGGCTGTGACATTAAGGATATCAAGGATATGTTCCTTTATGAAGCAGGAATTATCGGGCTTTTCGGCGGAACGATAGGAATAATCATAAGTTATATCATTTCAATTATTGCAAACCTTGTTGCCAAAAAGGTAATGAGTGGTATGATTGACACAAGTATGGGCGCAAAAATTTGCGTATCGTCAATTCCGTTATGGCTTGCGCTTTTAGGCATTGCCTTTTCAGTCGGAGTGGGTGTGCTTGCAGGTCTTTCCCCTGCTAACAAGAGCATTAAGGTAAGCGCACTTACGGCGATACATAACGAATAAGAGCTATTTATGCAATAATTCATAAAATTAAACAAAGACAGCAAAAAGCCTTGCGTATGCAAGGCTTTTTGACTGTCGATAAAGTGGCTAAACCGTGCCTTGTTTAATTATCATAAGGTGATATCGTAGGGCAAGGGAGATTCCCCTTACAGGGGAAATGTCACGAAGTGACAAAAGGGTTTGCCGAATCGCAGATTTGCTCTTGCCGAAACAAAATTTAAAAATCGGATTTTTAGAAAAGTGGCTAAACCACGCCAAATAAAATTAATATACCTCTTTGCCTCCCTTGCAAAGGAGGAGCAGTGGAATGAGTGCGAGGTGACTTTCTGATTAAATATAAAAAGAAAGTCGCCACAAGCGATATGTAACTTGCGACGACGTGGTCTGCCCGGAGAGATTCGAACTCTCGGTCTTTAGAATCGGAATCTAATGCATTAGCCACTGTGCTACGGGCAGAAATATATTATTGTTACTATTCGGGCAACGCAAATCTCGTTCGCATTGCCCGAATTATATTTTATCAGGAATGCCGTTTTTGGCATTTCTTTTGTTTTTAAATAAAATCACATTTTTTCAATCTGATAACATTCCAGCTAAACGGCTTAATTTGGGCTGTAAGCGTTTTGTCGTCAAACTCAGGCAATGGATTGTTGTGCGGTTTAACAAAAGGATTTTCAAACGAATTGACGTCGTTTTTATCATATCCGTCCATTGAAATAAATTCAAAAGGCTTATATCCGTCAAAATCAAGAAGATTCACATCAAGCGTCATACCTTCGTTCATTGACTTATTAACGCAGAAAACGGTCATTTCCTCGTTTTCCTCATCAAAGGTCGCAATTGATTCAAGGAAAGGTACGTCGGTGTAAGCCTTGCAGTCATACTTAGGGCTTGAAATAATAGGATTAAGCGCAACGCCTCTGCCAAAATTGCTTAAATGCTCAAAAGGATAAAAAATTGTTTGCGCAAATATTCCTCCGCCTGTTTGGGTGAAAATAGGAGCAATAACATTAACAAGCTGAGCAAGGCAAGCAATTTTAATCCTATCGCAATGGCGAAGAAATGTTATAAGCATTGAGCCGACAAGAAGTGCATCTTCAAAATTATAAATATCTTCAAGCCTTGGCGGCGCAATTGACCATTTTTCATAAGGTGCATTATTTGAATGATACCAAACATTCCATTCATCAAAGGAAAGCATCATAGTCTTTTTAGAATGTTTCTTTGCTTTAATATAATCGCAAACGCAGGTGACGGTATGTATAAATTCCTCAAGCTGGAGAGTGTATGAAAGATAACTCATAGTATCGCCGTCGTGGTTGCCGTAATATTGGTGAAGCGAAACATAGTCAACGCTGTCATACGCAATATCGAGTGATTCAGCCTCCCACTGACCGAAAGTCTTGGAATTAACGCTCGAAGAGCCGCAAAGCACGGTTTCAATGGTAGGGTCGGTCCACTTCATCATTTTTGAAGCTTCAAGAGCAACTCTGCCATATTCAGTCGCAGTCTTAGCTCCCATCTGCCAAGCGCCGTCCATCTCGTTGCCAAGACACCAAAGTTTGACATCCCAAGGCTCGTCATATCCGTGCTTTTTTCTTAAATCCGACCACGCAGAGCCTGATTTATGATTAGTATATTCCACAAGATTTCTCGCTTCGTCAGCACCTCGAGTGCCAAGGTTTACTGCCATCATACATTCGGTATTCGCCTTTTTACACCATTTCATAAACTCGTTTGTTCCGAAATAGTTAGGCTCGGTAGTGCCCCAAGCAAGGTCAAGACGTTTAGGTCTTTTTTCAACAGGGCCGACACCGTCCTCCCAATTATAGCCTGAAACGAAGTTACCGCCGGGATAGCGAACGATAGGCACATTAAGCTTTTTAACAAGGTCTATAACGTCACCTCTAAAGCCGTCCTCATCCGCTGTCGGGTGCTCAGGTTCATATATTCCGCCATAAACGGCACGACCGAGATGCTCAATAAATGAGCCGTAAATTCTTTTGTCAATCTCGCCTATTTTAAATTCTTTTGCAAGAGTAATTTTCGCCTTCATTCATTTTTCTCCTTTTCAATATTTTTGTGTTTTTTAAGCTTATCTATATTCAAATTTACACATAAAATACCGAGGCAAACAAGAACAAGCGCTATAATTGTAAGCCATAATTGCTGTGAAAGATGTTCCTTAAGAATAATTGACGACAATGCAAATCCGAAAACAGGAGTCATAAAACCGAAAACGGAAACACTTGAAACATCATTATATTTAAGCAAAATTCCCCAAATTGTATATGCGCAAGCAGAAAGAAGCGCAAGATAAATTACAACGCCAAAAGCCGGGAAAGAAGTAACCTTAAACCTGCCTCCAAAAATAAGGCCTGCCAAAATCATAACAGCGCCACCGAGCATAAACTGATAACCGCTCAAGGCAACAGGGCTTTCGCTTTTTGAATATCTGCTGACAAGCACACTTGAAAATGCATAAGAAAGCGCAGATAGAATAATAAATCCCTCTCCGTTAAATGCAAATGAGCCGACCTGAGAACCGGAGGTGATATTTATAAGCACAACGCCGACAAATCCTATTATACAACCGATGATTTTATTTATTGTCAGCTTCTCCTGCTTGAAAATAAGGCAGGAAATAAGCACGGCAAAGAATACGCTTGTAGAATCTAAAATCGAGCTTTTTGAGCCGGTAGTGTGCGCCAATCCTATATAGAAAAATACATATTGCATAACTGTTTGGAAAACGGCAAGAACTGCCACATTTTTCCAATTTTCCTTTTTCTTAATCACAATAAATTTATCGGCAAAAATGCTGCCCAAAAGAATTGTGAAAAAGCCTGCCAGGAAAAATCTGATGCCGGCAAAAAGAATTTGCGATGATGTATCGCTGCCGGCTATATTCAGAAAATTGTATCCTATTTTAATAACAGGAAACGCACTTCCCCACAATGCACAGCAAAGCATTGCGGCAAGCGCAACATTTATTTTTTTAGTAAATATTTTTTTCATTTTATTATGCCTTTAAAATTTCAAATTTATTTATCGACGACAAATGTCCGCCTTTTCGTTAAAATTTATTTTGTTGTGCTTCCGAAACCGCCGTCACGAACACCGTCTGCCTCATCATCAACGGTAATACCGAACTGAGTAAAAATACCCTGAGCAAATCCATCGCCTGCCGCAACTTCAGCCTTATGACCGTCATCGTGGGCGTCACAGCTTATTTTAATCATAATATGACCCTCGTTTGAGGAATTATAATAATCCGAATCAATAATTCCGACTGTATTGTCAAGCTGACAGCGATGCTTAAAACCGAGACCTGAGCGTGGATAAATTGAAAGAACCCAGCCCTCATCAATTTTTGAGCGAATACCTGTCGGAACAAGAGTCGATTTTCCTTTTTCAAAGCAAATGTTTGCCGGAGCATAAAAATCATATCCTGCCGAGCCTGTTGTTGCTCTTTTAGGAAGCTTAATGCTGTCATATACAGCCTTTACGTCATTTGTATCAGGGAAATTTTTAAGCCAATCTTTTTCAAACTGCTCAAAGGAAACCTTTTCAAATTTAGCTATCTTCATCATTTATTATCAATCCTTTATATGCTTTTTAATTATCTTAACACATATAAAAAAATAAAACAATCTTATTTTCATTCTCTTTTTAAAAAAATAAGAAATTAATAAGATTGTTTGAAAAATAAAGTATTTTTATTGTTATATTCAATAATACTGTTTATAATCCGAAGCTTACTGTTAATGCGTGGTCAACCTTGCCCATATCCGTATTATCAAGGCTTCCCATTTTTTCCTTAAGTCGCCTTTTGTCTATTGTTCTCACTTGTTCCAAAAGCACAACGCTGTCCTTTGCAAGTCCGCAATTGCCTGCATCAACCTCAATATGCGTTGGAAGTGCATTTTTATCCTTTTGCGATGTAATAGCAGCGGCAATAACGGTCGGTGAAAACTTATTTCCCACGTCATTTTGAACTATCAAAACAGGTCTTACTCCGCCCTGTTCACTGCCTACAACGGGACTAAGGTCTGCATAGTAAATTTCGCCTCGTTTAATAAGCAAAATAATCACACCTTTGTACTGTTAAATATCTTTAAGGCTTTACCTTACGTTATTATGATTACCTGATTTAATCATTTTTAAACATCACATTCCATTATATGTAAATAAAAATATTATGGCAAAAAAGAATATTAAACATAGAATAAAGAGTAAATCTATACAGAAAGGTGAATTTTATGGAAAAATATACAGAGCTTTTCAAGCCCTCTTTTTTAAAAAACGAAATGCGTCCGGCTATTCCTGTTGACGCAACTCCGACAATGGCATATATACCGCTCCAGCTTGATTTAATGAGTTATGAAACAGACAAAGCACTCAACACAGGCACGCTCTTTCCAACTCTTGATAAACCGTTTTTAGGCAGGAGGGCAAAATAATGGAAAAGAAAAAGCTTTTAAAAAGACTTTCAGCCCTTGGCTTTGCAATGTATGAATGCCGACTTTACTGTGACACCCACCCAAACGATACCGAAGCACTCCAAATGCTCAATGATTACAAGAGCAAGTACGAGGCAGTTAAGGCAGAATTTGAAAAGCAGTACGGTCCGCTGACTTTAAACGGCTTTAACAGCGACGAATGGCTTAAGGACCCGTGGCCGTGGGACATCGTCGAATGAAACTACGTACTTGAATGAATTTCTGCGAAATTCATAATAAGTACTCCGTTCCATTCTCCTCTTCCCCAAAAAGCTTACGCTTTCCGGGGACCCCGATTGATTTTCACTCCGTGTTTGAATAAATTTCTTTCGACGTAGGGACGATTATCAATCGCCCGATACAATATCAAAAGCGCCCTATGGTAAAAGCTGAATGCTATACCACAAGGCGCTTAAATTATAACTATTTTGTTTTAACTGTTTTGGTTTTTGACCAAGAGGAATAAACTTTTTTGCCGTTTACCATCTTATAAGAACGCATACGAACGTAATATTTTTTCTTTTTCTTAAGCTTTTTAACCGTAAGTTTCGTTGTGCTTGATTTTTTTATATTTACTTTCTTTGCTTTTTTAAACTTCTTGCTTGTTGAATACTGAACCTGATATCCTTTTACATCTTTTATCTTCTTCCATTTAAGTATAAAAGACTTTTTGCCTTTTTTAAGCGACTTAATTGTCGGCTTCTTAGGCTTGGAAGCGCTTTTAAGAGTGGAAGTTGACGATGAGGAATTACCATTGGGAGTAACTGAATTAACTACCGTCTTTGTAGGCTCTTGATATCCGTTTACATAAGTTTTAGTTACATTATCACTGTTCCAATACCAAGCATCTTTACTTGCTCTAAAATTATTAATCATAGCAAGAACAGTTCTTGCGTTTGTTTGTTCAAACTTAACATTAACGCTTGTTTTAACACTCGTTGAAGTTATATTAGGTGTAAGATTAGAAACAACAACGCTGTTATCCGACATTAACGAAACAGAAGCGTTAGAATCATTAGCCGCCGTCGCATTTGTATTGCTTACGGTTGTGCCGAACTCCTCTGCCCAAAAATGGATATACTTTGCTCCGTCAAAATAATAAATATGAGCAATGCCTACTGCGGTATAGCGAGGGTCAAGCATTGCACGTCTGTGACCCTGACCGGCATAATGTTCATTATCTTCACGCCAAGCGTTGTGAACAGCAGCGGCATTATCAACTGTATTTTGACCTTGATAAGTAATTTGAGCAATATTTTCGCCTTTGCCGTTTGAATTATAGCCGTAATCGCTGTAAGTGGTGAATACGCTTGAGCCGTTAGGCCTTTTGTGCTCATAAAGATAAACAAGTTCGCAAGCTCTTTGCATGGCAATTTTTTCAAGAGTATAGTCATACTTAAGCGGCTGAGCGATAGTTTGAGCATTTGATACAAAAGCAACGGAGCAGACGCTCAACGCCATAACAAGTGATAAAAATATACTAACCAGCTTTTTCATTTCGTTCTCCTTTATATAATATTAGGCGACTACCGCAAAACAGATAATCGCCCCAACTCATTATATTACATCTTTGAAATTTCGTCCCTAAAAGCCTCAACGCTGTCGAAAGCCTTATAAACGGACGCAAAACGAACATAGGCAACCTCGTCAATATTTTTAAGCTTTTCCATAATAAGCTCGCCTATTCTTGCCGAAGTAACCTCACGGTCGATAGCAGACTGAAGCGTAGCCTCAATCTCAGATATAGCGGTTTCAAGCTCATTGATAGTGACAGACCTTTTTTCGCACGCACGAAGCATACCTTTTAAAATCTTGTTTCTGTCAAATACCTCACGGCTTTTATCCTTTTTAATTACGATAATAGGAACATCCTCAATAACCTCATAAGTTGTAAAACGCTTAGAGCATCTGAGACATTCTCTTCTTCTTCTGATTCGCTCGTTTTCATCAGTCGGGCGGGAATCAATAACCTTGCTTTCCTCATAGCCACAAAACGGACATCTCATAATTAATCATCCTCCATATTTGATGATAATTAATTATAACACAATATATAGATAATTGCAAGTATTTTAACTTTACACCAATATATAGTTAATGGTTAGCGTTTTTTAACTCATCTTCCTTTTTATTGTATAAGAACATCCAAATCGCCATTGAGCAAATAATTATATAGCCCAAAATCGACCACAAGTCGGGAAGCTGATGGTCGAGCAAAAAATAGCCGCCAATTGCCGTAAAGATAACATTTGAATAATCATAAACGCTGATTTTACTGCTTGGAGCAAAAGTATAAGCAGAGGTGATGCCAAACTGTCCTCCTGCTGCGCACACACCCACAAGAATTAAGCATATCCACTGCTTTGCCGTCATGGGAGTAAATTTGAAAATCAAAAACGGCGCCGTGCAAATCACGGAGAAAAGCGAAAAGAAAAACACAGTAAACGTTCCGTTCTCGCCCTTATTTGCCATGTGCCTTACACAAGTATAAGCCGCACCTGCACCGACGCCGCCCAAAAATCCGGCGACACTCGGTAAAAGCTCGACATTTGAAAGAGTAGGTTTAATTACAAAAAGCGATCCTGCAAACGCAATCGCAATAGCAAGCGCCTGCTTAGGCTTGAATTTTTCTTTAAGAAATATATATGAAAAAATGAGCGTGAAAAAAGGGCTCATTTTATTAAGCATAGCCGCATCGGAGGTTGATGACATCTTAGTTGTTGCATAGAAATTGCCTATCATACCGGAAAGACCGAGCGATGAGCGTAAAATGTGATATTTAATACAGCCCTTATGCGGCTTAAATGACTGCTTACTTTTTGCAAGAGTAACAGTGGCAATAGCAAGTGCAACAAGGTTTCTGAAAAAGACCTTTTGCATAACAGGAACATCACCTGACATATTGATAAAAATACTCATTCCGCTGAAGCTTAATGCGGAAAAAAGTATACACATTATACCCTTGGCAGTATTATTAGTTTTTTTCATATCGTTTCCAAATAAGCCTTACTTTCTCTTAATTCCTTTTCAACGTCAAATCCGAGAGAATATATTTCCGTCATATAAACGCCCTGATAATTTGCGCTTTCAAGGATATTTTTCATTTTATTATAATCGAACGTGCCCTTCCCCGGAGGCAAGCAATCACGCTGCGCATTATTATCACTTATATGCATATGAACAATTTGATTTTTAAACTCCTCTAAAAATTCAAACGTGTTTTGCCCTGCTCTTACAGTCTGTTTAATATCAAAAACCATATAGAAGTCATCGCCGAGAGCAGCCCTCAATTTCTTGCAAAAATCAATGCTCTCACTTTTAAATCTGTTTACATTTTCTTGGCAGACGGTTACACCCTCACGCTTTCCGATTTCAATAAGCTTGTTAAACCTGTCAAAATATCTTTCATCCGGAATAGGAATTTTAGGGTGTGCAACCGCACCGTGAATAACAACATATTCAGCGCCTAAAACTGCGGCAGCATGACACGTTTTATCATAAATAGAAATAAAGTCATCAAACCGTCTTTGATAATCGGTAAAAATGCAAGAACTTTCCATAAAGCTCGAAAACGGATGAACAGACACAATATCTGTTCCTCCGTCTTTAGCAATGGTGTTAAGTTGTTTTAAAAAAGGTTCTTCAAGCTCTGAGGGTGCGTTCATGAACACCTCGGCATATTTATACCCAAGCTCGCATACCTTTTTAAGCGCCTTTTCCGTTTCAAGCGGATAAAAACACGCTGTTGACGCACCAAATTTCATATCATTAACCCACAAGCTTTTCAATGCAAGCAATTTGAGTACAAATGCAAAGAAGCTCTGCCGCCATATCTAATTCATCGATAGGAGGGAACGACGGTGCAATACGAATATTACTGTCACTCGGGTCGAAACCGTACGGATATGTTGCACCTACGCTTGTAAGCGTTACACCTGCCTGCTTGCAAAGTTCGCCCACTCTTTTAGCGCAGCCCGGCATAACATCAAGGCTGATGAAGTAGCCGCCCTTTGGATTAAACCAAGAAGCAATACCCTTGCCGCCGAGTTCATTTTCAAGATGATTCAATACCATATCAAACTTCGGCTTAAGAATTGCAGCGTGCTTTTTCATATGAGAAAGAATACCGTCTGCATTCTTAAAGAAAGCAACGTGGCGCTGTTGGTTCATTTTATCATAACTGATTGTTTCAACATTAAGTCTTTTCTTAATTGCGGCAATATTGTTGTCGCTTGCAATAATAGCAGAAACACCTGCACCTGGGAATGTGATTTTAGAAGTTGAGCAAACTTCAATAACCATATCCTCGTTATTATATTTAGGAAGAACGTCAAAAATATTTAAAAGTTTATCGCCGTTATCGGTAAGCTCGTGAACGCAATAAGCATTATCCCAAATAATTCTAAAATCCTCAGCGGCAGGATTTAATGCTGCAATACGCTCAACAACCTCATCGCTGTAGGTAATACCCTGAGGGTTTGAATACTTAGGCACGCAAAACATACCCTTAACGCTTTCATCCTCAATAAGTTCCTCAATAACATCCATATCAGGGCCGTTTTCAAGCATAGGAACATTAATCATTTTGATTCCGAAATGTTCGCAAATTGTGAAATGCCTGTCATATCCCGGAACAGGACATAAAAACTTAACCTCGTCAAGCTTTGACCAAGGAGTTGAACCTGCACCCTTAACATAGCACTGAGCAATATAATCAAACATAAGATTAAGACTTGCCGAAGGGCCTATAACAACATTCTTTGCGTCAACGCCCATTAACTCTGCAAAAAGAGCTTTACAGCTTGGAATACCGTCAAGAATGCCATAGTTTCTGTAATCAACACCGTCAACAACATAATCCTTGCAATCAAGCATACCCATAGAAAGGTTAAGCTGTTCTTTGCACGGCTTACCACGGCTCATATCAAGTTTGAGATTCTTAGCCTTAAAAGCGTTGTATCTTTCATCAAGCGCCTTTTTTTCATCAAGGAGCTGTTCCTTTGTCATTTCAGAATAAAGCATTATATTTCCTCCATAATTTCAAATACAATATATTTCACCATATATTTTACCACACAAAAGCGTTTTTTTCAAAGTGCAATAGAGAGAATATTAGACGTATATGCTCATTATTATTATTTAATTTATACAAAACAAATATATTTGATTCTGATTTTTATTTCACATCAATAAATGAACAATAGATATTTTTGATATCTTCTTCTGTTAATTTCAGCGGAAAATTTTGAAGCCTTTGGATATTAACGCCGTGGATTGTTTCGTCGAACTGTGCTTTAGTCATAGTTAAATCATCGAAAAGCCCCAATTTTGAAAGCAAATTAATAAAGCCGTCAGCGTCAAAACCTGTGATTTCTCTTGTTTCTTTCATTAATTCGTTAAGCTTGTTGCTTTCTTCCATAAATTTCCAAATATACGCAAGACTGACTGCCACTGCTCTGCCGTGGTGAAACCCTTTTAATTTATGAAGCTTATAGCTGAAAGCGTGCGGCGCAGTGGTTCTTGCAAGATTAATTGCCTTTCCTGCAAGCATACTGCACTCAAGCATAGGCTCAAATGTGCTGTCATCATTTTCAATATACCTTGCAAAATTATCATTAAAAAGGGAAAGTGCTTTTTTGCTGTATTTTCTGCTTTCGTTCGTTGCATCAACCGACCAAAAAGCCTCGACACTGTGGCAAAATGCATCAAGTGAGGTGACAACCTTTTGCTCATAAGGCAAAGATTTAAGCGTGGTATAATCAAATATTTGGAAATTCGGGATTATGGAATAATCACTGACAGACTCCTTATCCTTATTTCTATACAAAACGGAAAAACGAGTGACCTCTGCTCCCGTTCCCGCCGTAGTTGGCACTGCCAAAATATCAAAATCAAGTTTTGAATAAAATTTAATTCCCTTAGCAGTATCAATCGCACTTCCGCCACCTACCGCAACAACAAAATCGCACTCATTTGCTTTATATGCTTCAATTCCATTTTCAACAGAGCTTACCTCCGGGCACGGCTCAAACGAAGTAAAGCTTACACTTTTAATATTAATTTCATCAAGGGCTTTACGGTAACCATATCTGTCATAATCCTTCGAGCAGACAAAAAGGACCTTTTGAGGATTTATTTCAAGCATTTTATTTTTAAACTCATTAAGAAAAATCTGATTATTATATTTCATAGCACACCTCTTAAATTTTATATTATAAGTTTAACATAAATAAGCAAAAAAATAAACCTCCCTGCCACACAAATGAAGCAAGGAGATTTAATTATAACAAAATTTTATTTAGCCAAACTGCCGACGAGCATCATATAATCGCCGATTTGAACACCAAATTCGGGAGCGCCCTCCATAATAAGCTGCTTATTAGCAGTCATTTGGAACATATCACCCGTGCCGAGCAATATTTTGAGAGCAGAGGTTGCACAGTCGAATTTCATACAGAAAAACGGCTTTGCACGTTTGTATTCTCCCCTGCCTGCTCTTGACTTGCCTGCCTTAACACGCATATATGCAGTACATTCCGGATGACCTTCAACCGCCCATTGATAGCAACGGTCAGGGCTTTTAAGCGCCCAATCGTGAACTTGCGGGTGGCCCATTTTATTAAGCTGTGAAATGCCTGAGGAAAGCAAATAGAAATAAAGCTTGCAAAGAAGAAGCGAAAGCTCCTCATCATCCTCAGGCGGCGTTGAAATGCTCAAAAGCGATGACATTTTCAGCAAAACAGCCATAAATTTCAAAAACTTGCCCATCGACTTAATCTTCATTTTAGGAAGAGAAGTCATTTTGCCCTTCATAAACTCGTTCATCTTTTCCATTGAAGAAAAAGCGAGCTCGGCATCAATTTTTTCCTGACCGAGATATTCGCCGAGTTTAACACTCCATTCACCGTTTTCAATGATAAAATGGACTGCTTCCTTATCTTCGGCATTAACCTTAGCAGAAACCTGATATATTGCATTTACGCCCTCAAATTTCTTTTTAAGTTCAGGCACGTCGGTCGCAATAGTTTTCATAAGCGGTAATGCTGCCGCCATAAATATTTTATTAGTATAGCGAGTTTCGTCACTTGCCATAAGATACACTCCTTTCGATTGATGATGATAATATTAGGAACAAATCAGAACTCATCGTCCCAAGCATCATCTGCTTCAAAATCTGCGTGCATCAATTCCTGAATAGCGGCGCTGATACCGTTTGCATCAATACCGGCAATAGCAAGAAGATCCTCCTGCAAGCCGATAGTCGAGAAAGCGTTTTGATGGCCTAGCATCTTGAAAGCGCAAGCCTTACCGCTTTTAGCAACAACCTCAGCAACAGCTGAGCCTAAGCCGCCCATAACCTCGTGGTCCTCAACAGTAATAATTCTTCTTGTATCCATAATAGCAGACATAACAGCCTCTTCATCAATCGGCTTAATAGTATGCATATTAATAACTCGTACCTTCAAGCCTGCATCAGCTTCAGCCATACGTGCAGCCTGCATAGCCTCAAATACGCAAGAACCGCAGGCAATAACGGTAATATCTGTACCCTCGTTCATAACGGTAGCTTTATCCCACTCAAAATTACAATCGGCAGGCGATTTGTAAATAACTTGGTCAAAGCCACGGTTAATTCTGATATAAACCGGACCCGGAATGTCATAAGCTGCCTTAACTGCATGATATGTCTCCGAGCCGTCGCAAGGGCAAATAACTGTCATATTCGGCAAAACTCTCATACAAGCCATATCAATAAGAGAATGGTGAGTAGAGCCTGCCTGACCGAATGATGTACCTGCATGGGTTGCAATAATCTTTACCGGAACATTTTGATAGCAAATATCAGTATGAACCTGGTCAAGCGAACGAGCAGACGCAAAGATAGCAAAGGTAGAAGCAAACGGAATAAGTCCGTTTTTAGCCATACCTGCGGCAACGCCGAAAAGATTTTGCTCGGCGATACCTACATTGAAAAATCTGTCAGGGAATTTTTCACCGAACATACCAATTTTAGTTGATTTAGCAAGGTCGGCAGTAAGAGCAACAACGTCTTTGTGCTCTTCGCCAAGTTCGCAAAGTGCGATACCGTAGCATTCGGCAGTTGAAAGCTTTGTGGTATCAGTCATCGTATATGTCATTCCACCCATAATTTACGCCTCCTTCTCTGCTCTGTCGCAACGTTCTTTGTAATATTTATCAAGACTTGCATAAGCCTGCGCAGTCTTTTCCTCATCAAGTGAGCCGTAATGCCATAAGTAATTATCTTTCATAAAGTCAACGCCTTCACCCTTGAAAGTATCCATAACAATAGCGGTTGGCTTATCGCCGCCGTTTTTATGGTTTTCAATAGCCCATTCAATAGCGTCATTAAGTTCCTTGAAATTATGACCGTCAATACGTTTTACATTAAAACCAAAAGCCTCAAATTTCTTATCAACCGGCTCAACCTTCATCTCGTCGTCAACCCTGCCGTCAATCATACACTTATTGACATCGGCAAGAACAACAACATTAGAGAGCTTGAACTGAGCGGCACTCATGGCAGCCTCCCAATTTGAGCCTTCATTAAGCTCACCGTCGCCTGTCAAAACATAGTTCATATAGTCAATGCCGTTCACTCTGCCTGCAAGCGCAAAGCCGACAGCGAGAGAAAGACCATGGCCGAGCGAACCTGTTGAGCAATCGATGCCTCTAACTTTATTACAGTCAAGATGCATACCAATCTTCGCTCCGGTAAGGTTAAAGATTTTAAGTTCATCAATCGGCATAAATCCATAATCGCAGATAACAGGCGCATAGCCTACTGCAGCATGGCCCTTTGAGAGAACAAATCTGTCTCTGTCAGGCAAGTTTGGATTGTTAACGTCGATTTTCATGAAACGGTGGTACAAAATAGTCATAGCGTCCATTGCGCTCATTGCACCGCCGAGGTGACCCGAACCGCCCCAAATAGCTGTTTGGATTGTGAGTCGTCTTAATTCATCTGCCTTTTTTTCAAGGCGTAGCCACTCTGCTTTATCGAATGGCTTGTAGTTAGCCGGCATAAAAAATACCCCCATTATTATATTTTTAATTTTGCCAATTACGTTTAAATATTATTCGCCGATATTATTTGATTAGACCTGGAATTTCAGGATGCCTTTCAGCCACAACAGAGAATGCATCCTCGGCAATATCAATTGCAAGCTTAATGTCATCGTCAGTTACAGCGGCATTCATAAAGTGGTTATGGTGAGATGCAAGGAAAAGACCCCTTGATACACATTCTGCAATCCACTCCTGATGAAGCATAAGGCTGTCATCATTAGCAATTCTCAAATAGAACAGCGCAGGCTCACCTGATACAACAAGGTCGAAACCATGTTCCTTACCTGCTGCCTTAAAGCCGTCCGTAAGCTTAGTACCCATTTCCCTAAACATTTTAGGCGTATCAAGCTTTTTCATCTTAGGAATACAAGCAAGGCAAGCGGCGAAAGGCTCGGCACTCATCCAATATGAACCTGTATATACAACAGATGATGCCGTGTTTTTCATATGTTCCTGACCGCAAACGCAAGACATATTATAGCCGTTTGCAAGTGCCTTACAAAAACAGATAAGGTCTGCCTTAAAGCCGTAATAATGGTCTGAGCCGGCAAGGTCAAGACGGAAACCCGTACGTACATCATCAATAATAAGAACCATACCGTGGTCGTCGCAGAATTTACGAACCTTAGCCCATTGCTCCTTAGTTGCACAAACATTATCAAAGAAATTACCATGGTCATAAGGCTGAGCAATAAGGCCGGCAACATCACCGCCGCAAGCGTCATAAGCCTCCTGCATAGCGTCCATATCAAACCAAGGAACTACAATATTATTTTCAACCTCTTCAGGGAGAATACCCGGATAGTCAATCTTTTGTGCCCACTGGAAATCACCGTGATAATATCCCTTGAAGAACATCATCTTCTTTTTGCCTGTATGAGCACGGGCACACATAACGCTGAAAGTGGTGGCGTCAGAGCCGTTTTTCATAAAGAAAGCCCAATCAGCCGTAGCAACAGTATCTTTAAGAAGTTCGGCACACTCTACCATTTTATATGACGGAGAAGTAGTGCAGTTACCCCTTTTAAGCTGTTCCATAGCTGCTTTATCAACATCATCGTCGCAATAGCCCAAAACATTAGGACCGTAAGCACACATAAAGTCAAGATATTTATTTCCGTCAACGTCCCAAAAATATGTACCCTTAGCGTGGTCGGACATCAACGGCCATTTGGTTATAGGAAGAAAAAGACCTTCTGACGGACCGAGGTGACCGTACACACCGGACGGAATAGCATCTAATGCCCTGTTGAACCATTCCTGTGATTTTTCGTGCTTATATTCAGGAAATTTACTCATTACTAATCCTCCTTAACCCAAATACATACCGACTCTGTCAAGAATACGGTTTACATTATCGATCATATTAATCATACCGCTCATATAGATATTGCCTGCACAAAGCTCAGCCATAGTTGAAGCGGTGCCGTTAAATAAAGCATTGGCAAGGTCGATAGTTTTAAATTCCATAATGGCTCTCGGAGTGTCCGGTTTTTCCTTAATAGTTTCAAAAGTATGGTTGCGCACACGAAGAGTCGCATAGCATACGTCTGTAATACCCATTTGAATATCACCGTCAACAGTATAAAAAGCAGAATGCTTAGCAACACTGTCGTGGTTTGCAAGAGCAGAGAGCGCACCCGCAATAGTGTAGAAAGTCAAAACAGTTGACTCTTCAAAAAACGCTCTGTTTTTCAGATTTTCCTCACTCGGCATAAGAAGTTCTGTAAGCCTGTTTGTAAGCTTAGTAAACGGGCCGAGCAAAAAAGAAAGCACTTGCGCCACATTCTTGGTTGGCATACCCGGCTTATTATTATCAATAAGCGCATTAAACTTTTCAGGGCTTGCAAAATTCATCTTGCATGTGCAGCCATAGCTTCCCTCGCTGATTGTGCAGCCGTCTTTAGAAAAATGGAAAGTACAGCACGGGCCGTTTGCAACTTCAAAGCAAAGTGAAACGGGCTTTTTAAGCGAGCCTACCACTGCCTTTGCCTCGTCATCTATTTCGCAAAGATTTTCAAGGCAAGCAAGAACGCCATACATATTTACATATGCCATAGCTTTTGGTTCTTTCAAAATAATTCCTCCTTAAATTTGTAAAAGACTCTATTTCCAAAAAATAGGTATAGCAATCCTACAATATAGTTTGTATAACAAATTATAACACATTTATAAATTTTTGGCAATATCAAACAATAAAATTTGATAAAAAATAAACAAAGCAATTAAAAGAGCATTTTAATTATTGCAAGACGAGTACATAATATGTTAAAATAACATTTCAGAGGTGATGAAATGCTAAGCTTCAAGAATGAAACTTTTAAAATATTACAAATTGCCGACACGCAAGAGGGCAAAAAAATAAGCCCTGACACGCTTGACCTTATCAACGCTTCTCTTGACAGGGAAGAACCGGATTTAGTTGTATATTCCGGTGACCAAATCTGGGGAAAAACAACATTTAAAGGAAACCGTGCGGCAGTAAAAAATTCGCTTGATGCACTCACAAAACCGTGCAGAGAAAGAAAAATTCCGTTTACAATCTGCTTCGGAAACCATGACAGGCAGGTTGGCTTATCAAACGAGGAGCAATTTGAAATTTATAAGGAATTCGATTATTTTATAGGTGAAAGCGTCGAAGGTATCGACGGCTGTGCAAACCACGTAATTGAAATTAAAGACGGCGACGAAATCAAATTTTTGCTTTATCTTATCGACAGCCATTCAAGCCTTGAAATCGGGTACGACAATGTTCACGAAAACCAAATTGAATGGTACAAAAACACACGTGACAGTTATGAGGAAAAATACGGTCATCTTATTCCGTCAATTGTTATTCAGCACATCCCGCTTTGCGAGGTGTTTGAGCTTTTAACAGAGGTCAAAAAAAGCACAAAGGGCGCAGTTAGGGGTTTTAGAACTCACGCTAACAGATTTTACATACTCAACAAAGACAAGGTAAACGCCGACGGTTTTATGAAAGAATCCCCTGCCGACCCGCAGGTAAACAGCGGCGAATTTGATGCTTTCAAGGAAAAAGGAGAGGTTGTGGGCGTATATTTCGGTCACGACCACAACAATTCTTTTAACGGCAAGGTTGACGGAATTGACCTCGGTTACACTCAGGGTGCAGGTTTCCACGTTTACGGCCCGGGCAAGGACAGAGGTGTGAGAGTGATTGAGCTCAAAAAGGACGGCAGCTTTTGCACTTACGATTTAAGATTCAGAAATCTCGTAGGAAATAAGGTTAAGGAACCGCTTAAATATGCGTTTTTCCAAATTATGCCAACTAATACATTTGACGCAATAAACAGAGCAATCAAGTTTTTTATCGGACTCGGAATTGCTGCAATCTTAATAATTATATTGGTATTATTATTTGGATAATATATTTATTAAAATACAAACCTTAGATTTAAGAAAAAAATTCAATATTAAGCATAAAAAAGCAGGATACGAAAATTCATATCCTGCTTTATCTTTTCTAAAAATATAAAATCAGTCTGTTCCGACATCGTTTTCAGGCTCAACCGCAGTTGTAGTCTGCACCTCGCCGTAAACCTGAAGCACAATTTCTTCTCCGACTGCAACGGTTTCTCCGGCTGCCGGAGCACTTGCATAACTTTCCTTTACGGTATCAGCCTCGTGTGAGCCGTCGTTATATATTTCTACCGTTGAAACTTTAAAGCCCTTATCCTCAAGAGCCTTTTTTGCGTCATCAAGAGATTGACCTGCTACATTAGGTACGCTTTCAGTCTGCACGCCCTTGCTGACCGTAAGTTGAATTTCAGTTTGCTCATCAACCTTTTTGCCCGATTCAACACTTTGTTCAAATACTATTCCTTCTTCGACGTCGGTTGAATACTTAGAAACAAATGTAAGCTTAAACTGCTTATTCCAAGCGCCGTTATTTTCAATATCGCTTTGGGTATAACCTGCCGACACAAAATCAGGCACTTCATATTGCTTAACGGCAGCACTTTGCGATGTATTTTCTTCTTTGTTGCCGAAACCGCCGTTTTTGGCAACATACACACCCGCACCGACAGCCGCAATAATAAGAATCACCAAAATAACAATTGCTATTTTTGAACCGTTTTTCTTTGGCTTATCGTCATAACCCGGATATCCTCTGTAATACTCTTCCTCTTCTATCGGGTCAACAACTTCTTCTTTTTTTGTATACTTAGGTTCTTTTTTAACTTCTTCCTCCTGAGCGGCAGCAGCCTGAACAGTAGGAGACGCATTTAGCTGTTCACGGAAGGTTTCAATATCCTGCGTTCTTTTTTCAGGATAAATTTGCAAGCCTCCGCCGAGAGCACGAATAACGTAGGTAGGAATTTTTTCGGCAATGGTGTTAGGAATCATCAATTTATCGTTAGCTTCCCTACTCTTTGCACTTGGCGGATTTTGACCTACAAGCGCTCTGAATATGCAGGCTGAAAAAGCATAAATATCTGTTGCCGGACACATTTTGTGGTTATTATCGTACTGCTCAATAGCCGTGTAGCCTTCGTTCACATTAAATTCAAGCTCGCTTGACATAGTGTTAGCCTCGCTTATGCAAAAGCCGTTAAGCCTAACCTTTCCGTCCCTGCAAAGCACAAGATTATCAGGGCAAATGCCGCCATGAATAATTCCGTTTGCGTGCAAAGCTTCAAGCGTTGTGAGCACAGGCATAAACATAATTCTTGCCTGGTCCCAAAGAATATTTCCGTCAGGATTGCGAAGCAAAAACTCACGAAGAGTAATAGTTTCCATATATTCGCTTACGGCATAAGCAGTTTCGTTAAGTTCAAAAACGTCATAGGTAGGAATCACCGCAGAAAGGCTTTTGAGCTCGCTGATAGTAGTCCAAAGCTTAATAAAAGACTCCTTAAGTTTGTCATAAGACGATTTGAATTTTTCTCTGACATGAACCTCGACGTTTCCCTCAAGCCTTGTTGCAATACCCTTAGGCAAAAATTCTCGAACACAGACAACCTGTCCAAGGTCCATATCATACGCCATATAAGTAGCCGCATCACTCTCGTGTGACAAAAGCGCACCGATGGCATAACGATCGTTTAATACGGTTTTGGGTTGAAGATATATAAAACTTACCTGGGTATCGTTATCATACCCGCAATTAGCGCAAACGCTTCCCTCGGTAAGCTCTTCAAAGCAATTCATACATAAATTATCTAAATTTCTCAACAGAAAATCACTCCGTTATTTATTTGAAAATATTTTACCAAGCCAAATATACTTTGTCAAGGACTATGTATAATTGGTTGTTGATTATATATGTAAATTATTATATAATAAATAACAAACTAAATCAATCAAAGAAAGGAAATATTATGGCATCTTTTGCATATATAAAAGAATTATTTGAAAAAAAGGACAAAAACGGCAACGGATATCTCGACCTTCTTGTTATCGGAAGTGACAAAAAGGAATATCCTGCCAAGGTTTGGCAGTTTGACAACAACGGTCAGTTTGAAAAAGACGACGTTGTGGAAATCGAATACACACTTGACAATTACAGGGGCAAAAACCAGCTTACAATCACATCTATTAAAAAAGCGCCAAGCGATATGATGAAGGAATTTGTTCCTGCAAGCGAACACGACGGCAAGGCAGTATTTGCAATGCTCCTTAACAAGGTCAACGCTTTTAAAGACGAGGAATTAAAAGCAATTGTTAAAGATATTATGCTTCAAAACAGAGAAGCGCTTGAGGTTTTCCCTGCGGCATACAGGCTTCACCACGCAATAGTCGGCGGCTTAATGCTTCACACGGCTTCTATTGTTGAAATGGCTGAAAAAACCTGCGAAGTTTACCCTAACATAAACAGAGAGCTTTTGCTTGCCGGTGCAATTTTGCACGACGTTGCAAAAACTTTTGAAATGAACACGGGCAAAACAGGGCTTTGCACAAGCTACACGGTAGGCGGAGAGCTTATAGGTCATCTTGTAAAAGGTGCAATGATGGTAAACGATACTGCAAAAAAGCTCGGAATTTCAAGCGAAACGGTAACACTTCTTGAGCATATGATTTTGTCGCACCACGGTATTCCGGAATACGGAGCAGCAGTTCGTCCTATGTTTTTAGAGGCAGAAATTCTTTCAACTCTTGACAGCCTTGATGCAACAATTTTTGAATTTAATTCAGCGGCAAGCAAGGTTGAGCCGGGCGAATTTTCAGACAGGCAATGGATGCTTGACAACAGAAAGGTATTTAACCACGGTCTTGCGCCGAGCGACTACAAGGTTAATTTAGGAGAATAGAAATGGCAATTGAAAACGAAGTATGGAGTGAAATAAAAATCACAGTCGGCACAAAGGATATTGAGGTTGCGGGCAACATTGCCAATATGGTTGTGCCTTACGGAATATATATTGAGGACTATTCCGACCTTGAAAACGAGGTTATGGAAATAGCACACATTGACCTTATTGAGGAAAGTCTGCTTGAAGCGGACAGAAGCAAGGGCATTATCCACGTTTACGTAAACCCTCACGAAAATCCGATTGAAGCGGTTTCATTTATTGAAGAAAGGCTTAAAGAGCAGAATATTGAATATTCAATCCAAATTGACGATTGCGCAACAGAGGATTGGGTAAACAATTGGAAGCAATATTTTCACCCTATGCCTATCGGAAAGAAGCTTCTTATCCGCCCGACTTGGGAGGACGAATATGATGCAGGAGGAAGAAAGGTGCTCCACATCGAACCGGGTCTTGCATTTGGAACGGGAAGCCACCCGACAACAAAATTATGCCTTGAAACGCTTGAAAAATACATTGACGAAAATTCAACAGTTCTTGATATCGGCTGCGGCAGCGGTATTCTTTCTATCGCTTCCCTGCTCCTCGGAGCAAAAAATGCCTTTGGCGTTGATATCGACTCGCTTGCAGTTAAAACAGCGCAGGCAAACGCACTTGAAAATGGCTTTGACGAAAGCAAATTCAAGGCAGTTCAGGGCAATTTGTCAGACAAGGTAAGCGGAAAATACAATGTAGTTGTTGCAAACATTGTTGCCGATATCATTATGGAATTTAACAAAGAGGTCGGCAAATATCTTGAAAACGACGGCGTATATATCACGGGCGGAATAATCGAAAGCAGAGAAGATGAGGTTCTTTTAAGCTTTGCTCAAAACGGCTTTGAGGTTAAAGAACGCTTTGAGGAAAAGGGTTGGCTCGTATTCGTTGTTAAAAAGAGCAAATAATTTTGCAATAAAAGCTACTGTAAGGCAAAACAAAAAGCACCCGTGTGGGTGCTTTTTGTTTTGCCAAATATCAAATTATTTACCATTCTTCAATTCGTCAAACACTTCCGTAATTTCCTTTTCAGGTTTTGGAGTGAGGAGTGACACGATAACGTTTACTAAAAGTCCGCAAATAAATGCAGGGAGAAGCTCATAAATATCAAATACACCGCCGAGCTTAGCAATAGCGTTTTTCCAAACAAATACCATTACGCCGCCTACAATCATACCTGCAAGTGCGCCGTAGCGGTTTGACCTCTTCCAGAAAAGGGAAAGGAGCATAACAGGACCGAACACTGCGCCGAAGCCTGCCCACGCAAACGAAACAATGCCGAATACAGACGAATTTGAGTCCCAAGCAATTACTACACCGATAACGGAAATCGCAATAAGAGTAACTCTTGCAACAATCATTTGAGCAGTTTCGCTGAGCTTGATTCTGAAAAGTCCGCCGATAATATTTTCACTTGCGGCTGAAGATGCAGCAAGAAGCTGACTGTCTGCAGTAGACATTGTACTTGCCAAAATACCTGCAAGGATAACACCTGCCAAAAGAGCCGGAACAACGCCAATCTTTGAAAGAAGGTTTGCAATTTGAACAATAATGGTTTCGCTGTCCTTAAATTCAGGAAGTGCGCCCTCTTTAATCATAGCCATACCCACAACACCGATTAAGACGGCAACAGCCATTGAAATAACCACCCAAATTTCCGCAACACGTCTTGAAACTTTAACCTTGTCGGGATTTTCAATAGCCATAAATCTTAAAAGAATATGCGGCATACCAAAGTAACCGAGACCCCAAGCAAGAGTTGAAATAACTTTAATTGCGCCGTAGCTGCCTGCCGAATTTGTTGCGGCATTATAGCCCTCAAAGAAATCAAGATATCCGGGAAGATTTTTGGCATTCATAATAACCTGTTCCATTCCGCCTGCCTGATTAATTCCGAAAACAAGAACGATAATAAGAGCAACAGTCATAATAATTGACTGAATAAAGTCAGTCATTGAAGCTGCATTAAAACCGCCGAGAGAAGTATAGCCTACAATAACAATAGCCGAAACAATCATTGCAATATGATAATCGATGCCGAAAAGAGTGCCGAAAAGCTTGCCGCAAGCCGCAAAGCCCGAAGCGGTATAAGGCACAAAGAACACAATAATCATAAATGCCGCAACAGCCATAATAAGTCTGCTTTTGTCATTATACCTTTTTGAAAAATAATCGGGAATTGTGATAGCATTAATTTTTGCCGAATATTTACGAAGCTTTTTGGCAACGATAAGCCAATTGAGATATGTACCTACCGCAAGGCCGATAACAGTCCAGCCGACTTCTGCAAGACCGCTTGCAAGAGCAAGACCGGGCAAGCCCATAAGAAGATAGCTTGACATATCCGATGCCTCAGCGCTCATTGCCGTAACAAGAGGACCGAGTTTACGTCCACCGAGATAAAAATCGCCGACATTTTTTGTTTTTTTCGAGTAAACTACGCCAATCATAACCATAGCGACAAGATAAACCACTATGGAAATCATTATGCATATTTGTGCTTTTGTCATAAATATGCCTCCAAATAAAAAATAAGCCGTTACAAAATATAACGATTTATTTTAACATATTATTAATAAAATGTAAAGATATATTAGATTTGAATATTCAGGCGACCGATGGTCGCCCCTACGACCAAAAATTCTACAATTTTATAAATATACAAAATCTGCCGCACCACCGTACGGAATTTCTTTCGACGTGACGAGGCTCGCCCGTCAAAAGCTAAAGCTTTCGTCGGCACGCACGCAGGCACCGAAACAATCCACCGGATTGTTTCTATTTGCCGGAGCAAATTGCCTTGTTCGAGCCTCGCAATTATACAACAATAAAAAAAGACACCGTTTAAAAACGGTGTCTTTTTTATGGAGCGGATGACGAGGCTCGAACTCGCTACCTCAACCTTGGCAAGGTTGCGCTCTACCGGGTGAGCTACATCCGCAAGTGCAAGTCAAATTATACACAAAGTATGTATCTTTGTCAAGACTTTTTTCGAAAAAAATATAACTATTTAGTTGTTTACAATATCATTATTTTTTGATATCATATAATATAAGAAAGAGGACAAATATATGGAATATAAAGCATTGCCGTTTTCATCTGTTTGGGAAAACGGAATTTTCAATTTACCTACTAAGCTTGTAGACGAATATTTAAAACTCGCAAGCGAATATCAGCTTAAAGCGCTTTTATACATTTTCAGAAATAACGGACAGGCAAGCACAAATGCTGTTGCAAAGGCGCTCGGTCAAACAGTAAATGATACTGACAATTTGCTTGAATTTTGGGTTGAAGAGGGCATACTGTCTGTCGACGGCAACATTGTCGCTCAAGAAATCGCACCGAAAAGCAATGAGCAAAAAGAAAAAAACATTGTTGTTAAAGAAACAATTTCAGCCCCTACCCTATCACCAAAAGATATAGTTACGGTTTTGCGTGAAAGCCGTGAGCTTCAATCTCTTGTAAACGAGGCGCAAAAAGTGCTTGGCAGAACAATAAGCACGGCAGAACAGGCAATAATAATCAATATGGTCAACTACTACGGATTAAAACCCGAAGTTGTTTTGATGATACTTGAATATTACAGAAATGAAAAGCAAAAAGGTATGTCGATAAGCTTTGCATACATCAACGCTATGGCAAAAAATTGGAGCGATGAGGGAATAAGCAGTATCGGCGAGGCTGAGGAAAAACTCCAGGAAATTGAGCGTGGCAACAGAGTTTGGAATGAAATTGTTGCAATTACAGGCATCAGGCACAGAAAGCCGACCGTTAAACAGAGAGAAATGGTGCTTAGCTGGTTTAACGATTTTGACATAACTATGATTGCCATTGCCGCTGATATTATGAAAGAGAACATACCCGAACCTAAGCTCAGCTACATAAATTCAATACTCAAAAAGTGGAAAAAGTCAAATATCAAGACACCTGCCGACGTTGAACGTGAGCAGGCTGAATTTGAAAAAGCAAAGGCTGAAAAAGAAAGCAGGAGCAAAAATTCAGACAAGCTTTCAAGCAAGCCGACATTTGACATTGAACAAATTGAGCGTGACGCATTAAATAATTTTGAAATTTAAGGAGGTGCGAAATGTCTTATTCAATAGAAACTTATGACAAGGCACAGTCAATACTTGACAGGCGAAAGGAAAGAGCAACGCTTGAGGCGCAGGACAGAGCGGACGAGCTTTGTGCAAAAATCCCCGAACTTAACACGATTAACAGAAAGCTTGCGCAAATCGGACTTAACATTTCAAAAACATTTTTTACAAGTCAAAATCCGAAAGAGGATATTGACAGGTTGCGAACAGAAAGCCTTGCACTTCAAGAGGAAAAGAAAAATCTTTTAAAGAAAAACGGATACGGCGAAAACGCACTTGCAATAAAATATGCCTGCCCTGCGTGCGAGGATACAGGATTCATCAACGGCAGAAGGTGCAAATGCTTTATTAATCTTTTAAAGGATATTGAGCGTGAAAAAATTGAAAAAATTGCACCGCTTGAGGAATGCACATTTGAAACATTCAATACAGAGTATTATCCCGACAATGCCGAAAACGGTGAAATATCGCCGAGAATAAGAGCAGAGAAAATCAAAGAAAATTGCATAAGATATGCAACCAATTTCAGTAAGAACTCAAAAAGTTTATTTTTTATGGGCGGCACAGGGCTTGGCAAAACCCATCTTTCGCTTGCAATTGCAAACGTTGCCATCAACAAGGGATACAGCGTTATTTACGGCACGGCGCAAAACATTTTAGGAGATTTGCAAAACGAAAATTTCGGCAGACTTGATAATTTAAAATACAGGGAAAATGAAATTTTAGACGTTGATTTGCTTATTCTTGACGATTTGGGAACAGAGTTTAAAAACGCATATACCGTTTCGTGCCTATATAACATTATCAACACACGTATCGGTGCTAAGCTTCCGACAATTATTTCAACAAATTATACAATCAAAGAACTTTTAGGCTTTTATGACCAACGAATAACTTCGAGAATAACCGGTGAATATTCACTTTTAACCTTAGAGGGTAACGACATAAGATACATAAAAAAATAAGAGGGTATCATTATGAAAGACTTATTAATTAAAATTAAGAACTTTTCAATAATTACAATCATTGCGTCGTTTGTTATCGGCTTAGTGCTTCTTATTTGGCCGAATGAGTCGATAACGGCAGTCAGCATTTTAACGGGTGTTACAACCATTTTGCTTGGTGTAACTGCTTGGATATCTTATTTTGCAAAAGAAAAAAGCATTATACTTGCAACAGCAGGAACGGTTTGCATTATCATCGGTATAATTATATGCGCTAAATATCAAAGCATTATTGCAATTTTACTGTTTCTGTTTGGTATATTCATTACAATAAGCGGTGCGGTTGATTTAATCACCTCATTTTATTCAAGAGCAGGCGGACTCGGCACTTGGGGTGTTTCAACTGTTCTTTCGGTAGCGGTGCTTATTTTGGGCGTTGTGATTATGGTTAATCCTCTTCACACAAGTCAGGCGCTTGTAAGGCTTGTAGGCGCTGGGCTTATTGTTTACGCAATTGTAGATTTAGTAACATTTATTCAGGTTAAAAGAGTTGCCAAGGAAATCAAAGAGGAATTTAAAAACATTGAACCGCCAATCGTTGATACCGATGCAAAAGAGGTAAACAATGATGACGAAATTGATTCAGACGGCAGAGAAGTATAAAAGCACGGCGACAGCAATAAAACAGAGATTGAAATATTAAACAAAAAGCAAAAGCAGCTAATCATTAACGATTAGCTGCTTTTATATATAACTGTTAAACCGAAAGTTTAACGTCTTTTGCAATTTTACCGTGATAAATTGCATTTGAAATATTAACCGGTGAAAGGAAAACCTTAGCCTGCTTTAAAAGAGTGTCAAGCTTATCACGGCTGAATTTAACATCCGAAAGGCTATAAACAGATATACTCTCGGCAAGTTCACGCAAGGTCATACTTTCATCTTTTTGAATAGTTACGGTTTTGCTCTCGTTAGGCAAAAGGTCAAAGAAATTGTCACTGAAAGGCAAAACAGATTTACTGCTTTCAAGCTTTACAAGACGGGCGAAAGCGTCACTTTTAACCGTAATTTTAAGTTCATTCTCCCCTATCTCAATTTTTGTTTTAAGCTTTGCTTTGGGAAGCGAAAGTTTCTTTTCTTTATCAAAAAGGACTGTCTTTTGCTGTAAAACTTCGCCGTTTTTAATAAGCCTTACGGCAATACCTGTACGCTTCAAATCGTATGTTTTTGAAAGTTCTTTTACGTCAAGGTCAAAAACACATTCATTTTTAACTTTATCAATCGTAATTTGCTTTTCGTCCGCCTCTTTAGTAGAACTTACAAAATCAAAAATTTCATAAGACACGGCTATATCCTGAGGAGTATTCAAATCATTAAGCGCATAAATTTTAACATAATCCTTTGTATCCTCAATCGAAACACTTAAAGGTGCGTTAAAATGCCTTGCGCCATATTGAAGTGCCTTGTAGTTGCCGTAATAGTCAATACTCGACCACGAGCAAACGCCCCAACAATCGTTTAACTGCCAATACATTGAGCCGTTGCATCTGCCCTTATTTCTTCTCCAATGCTCTGTTGCGTCGGCTATGCACTCGTTTTGCGTAACCTGGGAAAGATAAACCATATCCTTAAATTTCTTAGGCAAATTAAAACGAGAGGCTACATAATAAACCATTTTATCATTACCATTTTCACATTTTTGGTGAGCATTAAACACTTCATCATCAAGTGAATAATTGCCATTGTGCTCTGCAAAAATGTCAATTGTTTTCATATCAGGCAAGCTTTCAAAGCCAAATTCACTGCAAAAACGAGTAAGGCGCTTACGATAATAATTCATAGGCTTTAAGCCGTGCCAAACCGCCCACAAATGAGTATCGCCGACATTATCACTGCCCACTCCGTAATTATGCTTTTCGCCTACAGGAGATGTAGGAGTATACGGAGTTGAATTATCATATTTTCTTATTTCATTTTCAAGAATATGATAGAAAAACTTTTCGGTCCAGTCAACATACTTAGTCATATAAACCCAAGCCATGTGCATATCCTCAATCTCATTATTACCGTTCCAAACGGCAAGAGACGGATGATGGCAAAGCCTTTTGACATTATATTCTACCTCTCTTTTTACATTTGAAAGGAAGTCATCGTCAAAAAACGGATACGCTTGGCAAGCGAACTGAAAATCCTGCCAAACAAGAATACCACGTTCGTCGCAGGCATCATAAAATTCATCGCTTTCGTAATATCCGCCACCCCAAATTCTAATCATATTCATATTAGAAAACTGAACGGCATCGAGCATATAATCAAGCTTTTTCTTATCGAATCGGGTAATAAAACTGTCAGGCGGAATATAATTTGAGCCTTTAATAAAAAGCGGAACTCCGTTTAACACAAATTGGAAATTCCTGCCGTATTTATCAATTTCTCGGTTAAGTTCAATAGTTCTTAATCCAAGCCTTTTACTTTGCTCATCTAATACTTTTTCACCCGATTTAAGAGTTATAGATACGGTATAAAGCGGTTGCTTTTTGTTTGCAGACAGCTCATACGTCCACCAAAGTTCAGGATTTTCAATAACAAATTGGGCACTGTTTCCCATTTGAGTAAGGACAGAGCCGTCAGGGCAAGTCACCTTTATTTCGCTATCATAATTACCAAACGAGGTCACGTCGGCTTTCGCATTGATAATCGCCTTGCCGTCATCAAGCCTTTGCGTTACGGCAAGATAATCAATTTTTGCAGTATTTACAAATTGAAGCTCAATATCTTTAGTGATACCGGAAAGCGGCAAAACCGGACCCCAATCCCAGCCGAAATGCGATTGCGGCTTGCGGATATGAACAATACCGTTTTGACCGTTAGAGTTCACCGGAGTAGGGCATTTTTTATATTTATCCGACACATAATTTACAGGCGATTTGAAAACAATTCTTATTTCATTTTCGCCAACATTAATAAGCGATTTCACACTTTTTGAATAAGCGACAAAACAGTTATCGCCAGCAAAAAGAAGCTGTGAATTTATGTAAACTTCGCAAATCGTATCAAGCATTTTACAATTCAAAAGCACATCGTCACATTCAAAATCCTCTTCACTTATTTCAAATGTTCTTTTATATTCCCAATCCTTTTCCCCAACAAAATAAACGTCCTTTTCGTATGTAGAAATAAAAGGGTCGCAAATGTCGCCGCAACTCATTAAATCAAGAAAGTTACAGCCCGGAACTGTTGCTTTTTTCCATTCGTTTTGGTCTGTCGCTTTAAAAAGCCACTCACCGTTTAATGTTTTAATCATAATTTACCCCTTAAAATTAAAATATATTAATTATATTATACATTAAATATTAATATTAATCAACAAAAAGGTGTGCCATTAAATGGCACACCTTAATTATATTAATAATATATTTTATTTTGTTTGTGCATTTCTCTTATCAACAAGTGACTTAAGGATTTCATTATGTTCCTTATCTGTCATTGCATATTTAAGAGTAGGAATAGCTGAAAGAAGCATACCGATTGCAGGCGGAATAGAAATGAGGAAGAACATAGCCTCAGCGTATTTACCTGCGCCTGTGCCGCCATCGTAAGTGATGAAGCTTGCGCCCTTTTCAATTGCACGGTTAAGCTTATCAACGTTAGCACCGCTGTAGCCTACTGCTGCATAAACAGCAGATGAAATGATAGTTGAAATACCTGCTGCAAGTTTTGTGATAAAGCTCTGGCCTGAGAAGAATACGCCGTCTGTACGAACGCCGTTATGATATTCCTCATAGTCAACGCAGTCTGCAATCATTACTGATTGAAGAACGTTGATACCGCCGAATGAAGCACTTGCAATAAGCATACATACGCCAACAATGATTGACCAGAATGTAGAAGTTAAATCACCGCCTGAAACCTTGAAGAACACAAAAATAAGTGCAAAAGGAACAGCGCCTGCGATTGAATAAATATTATAAAGTGTTTTCTTTTCAACCTTCTTAATAATAAGAGGGGTAACGCCCATTGCAACGAACTGACCCACAAAGAGACCTGCCGCAACACAACCAAGACCGACAAGGATTTGGAAATTAATTCCCATAATCTTACCTGTGGCGTCGGTTTTGAGGATATTCATAATATTACCGTTTGCATAATAATATGTAACAAGTGTCATTGCAACAATCATAAGAAGCTGGATAGGGCTTCTCAAAATGCCTGAAATAAGAATCTGCCTGAAAGGCTTATTTCTAAACATAATTTGGAAGTTTTCCTTGAATGTGTAACTTCTCTCGCTCTTTTCAACTTTTTCTCTTGTGCAAAGTCCTGCAAATTCAAAAAGAACAGACGCAATAACAGTCATAATAATTACTGTTACGATAAAGCCCTTTTGGTTTGCCTTTTGAACGAGAGTGTCATAATCTGCGGCATTCTTATCAATCTTATTAACAAAAGCAGTGCCGAGAGCCTGCGCAATTTGAACAACGAGAACACCGATACCGCCGACACCTGCTACCATACGTGCAAGGCTGAGGATTTTGCCTCTGTCGTTTTCATCCTCTGTCATAAGAGAAGTGATACCCCAAAGAGGAATATCGCAAACGGTGAAGCACATACCCCAAGCGATATATGAAATAGCTGCCCAAGCGACAATGAGTACCTTTTGAGCCGTTGAGCTTGCAGTTGCATAGTTACCGTTGATGAATGTTAAAATTGTTACTACTCCGATGATACCCGGGAAAATAATAAGGTAAGGTCTGCATTTACCCCATTTTGTCTTAGTCTTATCAACGATTGTACCCATCATAGGGTCGTTAATAGCGTCCCAGATTCTTGCGATTGTCATAATCCAGCCGAGCGCCATAGCCGGCAAACAGATTACGTTTTGAAAGTAGAAGTAAAGACCTGTCGCAACAATATTGTAAATTAAGTTCTGCCCGAACATACCTACAAGATAGCCGCCAAGCTCCTTACCCGTATAGGTGCGTTTTTCGCCCATAAATTTCTCTCCCTTACTAAACGGGCTAAGCCGTTTTTGATATAATGTATATATAATACCAATTTATAAACAAAAAAGCAACAGTAAACTTGAAAATTATTATTAATACTATACAAGTTTCTGTTGCTATACAATTTTATCTACGTTTAATTTAGGTGGGAATTAATTTCATTTTCTATTTTTTTAAGCTTTTTCATTGAAGTAAGTCCAATATCAACTGTAACAACCCCGCCGTTTTTAAGAGTAATTATAACCTGCGACTGCCTGTCATTAAAATTCTTTTTAAGGCTTGCCTTTGTGTCTTTATGGATTTTAATATTTTCAACATCATCATAATTAAACACATTGTTTTCATCATGAGCGGTAAATTCAAACGTTTCATCTCCAAAAACAATTCCTTGACTTACAACATATTTGCTAACAAGTACGGCAACGACTATTGCAAAAAGGTCAATAATCGCAAAAAGAACGGAGTAAACGTTCACATTTTGAATAAGCTTTTTAACAGCGAAAACGGCATAAGCTACAGTGGCTGCGTCAAGTGCCAAAACCACCAAAAGCGTAACGGGTGAAATTATGCGATATAATTTATTTTTCATTTGAATTTTTTCTCCTTATAATCATCGAGCAGTTTGATATCCCTTGCCTGAAACACCCTGCCGCTCAAATAGGACAGCAAATTATCGTCATCAAATGCAAATTTAAGCTTATAGCTGTAAAGCGCCTGACGGTATCTGCCCTCTTCCCTGCCGTATTTACCGTCGCCGTAAAGAGGATGACCGATATGCGCAAGATGCGCCCTGATTTGGTGAGTTCTTCCTGTTAAAAGTTCAATTTCAAGAAGAGATGCATCGTCATAATAATCAAGCACCTTATATTTGGTAATAATTTTTTTAGAGCCTTCAACCTGATTATCTGTTACCTTGACAAGATTTTTCCTCTCGTCTTTAGTAAGAAATGCAGTCAATGTTTCCTCACTTTTCGGCATTTTACCGTAAACCACGGTTAAGTAATACTTTTCAATCTCTCTTGATTTAATCTTTGCATTGAGAATTTTAAGTGCTTCAAGATTTTTAGCACCGAGCACAAGACCGCCTGTGTTTCTGTCAATTCTGTTGGCAAGTGACGGAGTAAAGCTTGACGTTTCAGGCGACCATTCCCCTTTTTTGTAAAGATATTTTTTCAGCCTTGCAACAAGGTTATCAATATATTCCTTACCGTCGGGATGACACAAAATGCCAACCTTTTTGTTGATTATGATAACATTTTCATCTTCATAAACAATATCAAGTTCGTCTGACGCTTTCATAAAATCGAGATGCTTGACCTTTAACTTCAGCACGTCGTCCTTAAGATAAAGTTCAAGTAAATCGCCCTCATTAAGCTTTTGGTCATTTGTGCAACGCTTTTTATTAACTTTAATATTCTTTTTTCTTATTTCCTTATACATAAGCGACTTGGGAACAGACTCAAAGGTCTTTTCAATAAACCTGTCAACTCTTGTTCCTGCGTCACGCTTGGATATAACAAAGCTTTTCATTAAAATCAGTTATTCTCTCTTCTTTTCTTTTCCTCTTCAAGCTCCTGCTTTTCCTTATAAAACATATTAGCCTTAACATAAATTTGGATAAAATCCTTCATAATTTCTGCAAGCTCACCCTTTTGGTAATTTGCAAGAATAATTCTTTCATCATCGTCAATAACAAGCGGGCCTCTTTCAAAATCGTTAAAAGTAGGCATAAGAGAATATGTATCATTAGTCTTAACAATCGAAATAAGTGTATAATCGGCAGTTGCGTTTACAAAGCCTGTTTTTTTAGTGTACTTTTCAATAGTTGAAAGCGGAGAAAAATCGTTGTGTTTTTTTGTATAGCAATAAGAAATAACCTCTTCAACAAAGCTTTCAATTTGGCTGTCGGAATAAGGTGCTTTAAGAAGAACGACCTTATCAATATCCGCAATCCCGTATTTATCGCTTTCACCGCAAGGAATACCAATCATATTTTCGTTTTCATCAATATATATGCTGATTGTAGAAAAATCTCTTTTTGTATCGCTCATATTTACACCTCTGTGAAAATTAGTGATGATATTATACAATAATTTAAGTAAAATTACAACTTTATTTGAAAAAGACGTTTTATAATGATATAATCAAAGAAAAAGCTTAGGAGTGTTAGCTTGAAAAAAGTTTTAATTACGGGCGGTGCAACGGGTATCGGCAAATCGACGGCTATGCTTTTTGCACAAAAGGGATATGACGTTTTTGTGACATATAACCAAACCGAGCCTGATTTTGACGGCATTACAAAAATCAAATGTAACTTAGAAAATGAAGATGATATATTAAATCTGTTTAAAACAGTTGGAAATATTGACATTCTTGTAAACAATGCGGGAATAAGCCTTATTAAGCAAATTAACGACACCACGGCAGAGGAATACGACAAAATAATGAGCGTTAATGCAAGGTCGTATTTTCTTTGCTCAAGAGAAGCAATCAAGCTTATGCTCAAAAATCACGAGGGTGCAATAGTCAACGTTTCATCAATGTGGGGGCAAACGGGTGCTTCGTGCGAGATTGCATATTCAATGAGCAAGGCGGCAGTTATCGGTTTAACACGTTCGCTTGCAGAGGAACTTGCACCAAGCGGCATAACGGTAAACTGCGTATGCCCCGGAATAATTGACACAAGAATGAACAATATGTTTGACAAAAATGAGCTCGAAGAGGAAGTGCCTTTAGGCAGGCTGGGAACAAGTGAGGAAGTTGCAGACGCAATCTTTTATCTCACGCAAAACAAATATATCACCGCCCAAATTCTCGGTGTAAACGGTGGAATAATATAATATGTAAAAGAAAAGATGAGTCGATTAATTTTCAACTCATCTTTTTTCTTAAGTTATCGTAAGGTTTGTTGTTTAATATAAAAAATTATGATATTATAAACTAAATTATATATAAACAAAAAAGAGGCGGAAAAAGGTTATGGCAGAGAAGATATTTTTACTTGAAGATGATGCTTATCTTCGTGACGGACTTTTAGAAATGCTGCAAGGCAGAGATTATGAAGTTGAAAGTGCCGAAAGTATCAAAAAGGCAGAGATAATCATTAAAGAAAAACGCTTTTCCCTGCTTATTTTTGACGTTATGCTTTCAGACGGCTCTTCATTTGATTTGTGCGAAAGGCTTAGAGCGCAGGGAGTGACCACGCCTATTTTGTTTTTAACTGCCTGCGATGAGGAATACCAAATAGTAAGAGGGCTTGATGCCGGCGGCGACGATTATGTTACAAAGCCGTTTAAGCTTTTAGAGCTTCTTTCAAGAATACGTGCGCTTATAAGAAGAAATGCTTTTCAAAATTTTGTAAGCAGTGATTTGGTAATTGACACAAATAATATGACGGTTAAAAAGAACAATCAAAATATATTTGTCACGAAAACGGAATTTCAAATTCTTTCGATGCTTATAAGAAACAACGGCGCAATAGTCACAAGGTCAAGCCTTTTGCAAAGCATTTGGGACGACAGCGGAAATTTTATTGACGACAACACATTATCTGTTCACGTAAGCAGACTCAGAGAGAAAATCGGAGCAGATAAAATTGCGACCGTAAGAGGAATAGGATATCGTTGGGAGGAAAATATATGAAAATTATTATCCTTTCAATTTTATGCGGTATATTGCTTTTGATATCCTTTATCCTCTTAATCCAAAATTACAAGCTAAAAAAGGACGCAAGGGCCTTGACAGAGAGTATTGATGAATTTACAAATCAGGGAAAAACAATGCAAATAAGCCTTTGGGATAACGATTTTGCACGGCTTCAAAATGCCGTGGGTGACCTTGAGGAATTAGTCAATCTTGAAAAAGGCAAGCTGTATAACGAAAACAAGAAAAACGTCCAATTTATATCCGACATATCGCACCAACTTAAAACTCCGATTGCGGCGCTCAGGCTTTACTGCGAAATGGACCTTGCAAGCGGTGAAAACACACACGCACAAAAGGAACTTGAATTAATCGACAAAACAGAGCAACTGATATATAAGCTTTTGAAGCTTGAAAAGGTCAAGCTTGACACATATTATATGAATTTTGAACAAAACGACCTTAGCGAAATATGCCAAAAGCTCATTTTAGATTTCAAGCCGCTTTTTAAGGAGAAAAATTTTGAGTTAAACGGCACCAGCAAAATCAGGTGCGACAGAGAATGGCTTTACGAGGCACTTTCAAACATAATAAAAAACGCCTGCGAACACACAGACGATAATGGAAATATTAAAATCACAATAACAGACAGCGAACGCTCGGCAACAATAGAGATTGAAGATGACGGCGGCGGAATGGCGGAAGAGGAAATACCGAATCTTTTCACCCGCTTTTACAAGGCTGAAAACTCTGCAAAAAGCAATACGGGCATCGGGCTTGCAATAAGCAAGGCAATTATCGAGCGCCACCATGGGCTTATCACGGCGCAAAACAAAAACGACGGCTTATGCACTACAATATGCCTGCCTAAAATCGACGGCTACGAGGCGCTGTAAATAAGAAATCAAAATACCGCCCTTTTGAATAAATCGGGCGGATTTTTTGTCATTATTTCAAAACATTACGAAATCTTAAGATTAAAGTAAGTTTAATTAAAGATTGGCGCTGTATTATTAAGATAAAGAAAAAGATTAACATCGAAAGGAAAAGCAAAATGAAAATAATCGAATGTAAAGACCTCACAAAGGAATACATTAGCTCAGACAGCACCGTTAAGGCGGTTGACAACGTGAGCATATCGTTTGAGCAGGGAGAATTTTGCGCCGTGACAGGTCCGTCCGGTTCGGGAAAATCCACATTTTTGCACATTCTCTCCTCTCTTGAAAATGCAACAAGCGGCTATGTAATTTACGGTGAAAAAAGGCTCAGCGACTACAGCGACAATCAGCTTTCTATTTTGAGAAGAAGAAGATTCGGCTTTGTTTTTCAGTCCTACAATCTTGTAAACGAGCTGACGGGATACGAAAACATAATTTTGCCCATTATGCTTGACAAGAAAAAAGTTGACGAGGAATACATAAACAAGATTATAACAATGCTCGGAATTGAGGACAGGCTTTCGCATTTGCCAAGTGCGCTTTCGGGCGGCCAGCAGCAGAGAATTGCAATAGCAAGAGCACTTGCAAACAAGCCGTCAATCCTTTTTGCCGACGAGCCTACGGGTAATCTTGACAAAAAGAGCGGTCAAGAAGTGCTCTCACTTTTAAAATATTGTGCAAAGGAATTTGGAATTACACTCATACTTGTAACCCACGATTTGCACGTTGCCGAGCAGGCAGACAGAATACTCACCATTGAGGACGGCAAAATAATTGCCGACACAAAGGCGGTGGCTGAAAATTGAAAAAGGAATTGACAGTTAATACCCTTGCGCTCGGAAATATAAAAAACAGAAAAAAACAATATACAATAATGATTATCGGCATTATTCTTGCAATGGTATTTTCAAGCAGTATCGTGTTTTTATACTCGGCGGCGCAGGAAACAAGCAATGCAAATTACTACAAAAGCCACGGATATGAAACTATGATTATATCCGCCGCAGGGATTGACGAAAGCGATTTTAAGGCTTTGCAAGACGACAAAACCGTTGAAAGCTTAGGCACGGCGCACACCTTGGGCTATGCATATAACAAAAACGAAAGTAAATCTTTAGGCTCAAACATTGCATACTTTGACGAAAACGGCAAAGCGCTTGCAAATCCCATCCTTCTTGACGGCAAATATCCGCAAAACAAGGGCGAGGTTGCGATTGAAAAGACAGCGCTTTCAAAATTAGGATATAAAAAAGCAAAAATCGGTGATACAATCACATTTCAGCTTGATATTCAAAATGACTGCTCAAATTATTACAAAACAGTGGAAAAGAAATACAAGCTCGTCGGAATTTTGCAGGATAAAAAATCGATTATAGGCTATTCATATTTCGAATCTGACCAATACGACACGCTTATTCCTGCAATCCTTGTATCAAACAAGGAAAAAATCGACGCAGGCGGTAAAGAAATGCTTGCGTTTTATATAAAATGTAAGAATAAAAATTTTGATGAAATCAGTAAATCGGTTTCACAAAAAGCCACTTCCGAAATAAACGATAATTATGTATCATCAAACAACTCGGCAAGCTTTGACGATTTAACGTCGGGAGGCGACCTCGCCGTTTTGCTTCTCATTGTGCTTATTTTAGCCTCCTGCGTTGCCATTGTAAATTCGTTTAACAACAATCTTAAGGACAGACGAAAGCAAATAGGTATGCTCAGGGCTATAGGCACAACGAAAAGGCAGATTATAAATATTTTCGGACGTGAGGCATTTATAATTTCGCTTATCTGTGTTCCGATTAGCTTGGCAATTTCATATTTCACGGTAAGCCTTTTATTAAAGCTTGCAATAAAAGACGCCGTTATGTCAAAAAGCCTTATTGTGCTGCCGGTTGCGGCAGTAATCAACGAAGCCGTAGTTATGCTTGCGGCATTAATTCCGCTTATTTCAGCCTCCAAAACCTCGCCTATGCAGGCAATAAGGAATATTGAAACGGCAAGGAAATTTAATAAAAAGAGAATTAAAACAAAGAAAGAATATAATCCCGAAAAGCTGATTGCAAAAAGAAACTTAGGCTTTTACAAAGGAAGCAAGATTACGGTTTGCATTATTCTTACAGCAACAATTTTGCTTTCCAATTACGGCTGGGCTTCTGTAATAAGCTCAAATGATTCGCATTTAAACAGCGCAAGCTATGACTATGAGCTTCTTACTATGTATGAAAGCGGAGAACAGGGAATCAATGAGGCTGAAAGGCAGGATATTGAGGCTTTGCCTTATATCGGCGAAACCGAGGGCAGAAAAACCGCAAACGCTTATCTTTATTTTGACAAGATAACGGACTTTTTCAGGGCTATAAATTACGACGTATTTATGAATCACGAGGAGATTAACAACACCAACGACCTTGTAAATCAGGTTAAAAACGGTAAGCCGAACGAGGACTACGAGAAAGAAAAAAAGGATTTAAAAATAAGCAAGGAATACTGCTCTATAGACATTAATGCTTATGATGAGGCGCAATTTAAAATGGCGGAAAAATATGTTGCCGACGGAAAAATCAACTACTCCGCTTTAAAATCGGGAGATGAAATAGTCCTCATAGCGCCGAAAAAGGTTGAAGCCACAGGCAAAATCGGAGTAACCAAGACTTTTGAATCGACTCAAAATTTTGATAATGATATTGGCAAAAAAACAGTCGGCTCAAAAACGCTTATAAAAGCCGATTCACCGTACAAGGCGGGAGATAAAATAACGTTTCGATTAAAAAGCGGTGAAGAAAAAACGGTTAAAATAGGCGCAATAATTCACCCCTATTCTTATGAAAATACAAGCGTTAATTTTTCATCTGACTTTCAAATAGCCACCACGATTGACGGAATGCGTGCATTTGACAAAAATTTAAAATACAACTTGCTGTATATCAATGCAAGCGAAGAGGTTGACGATAAAATTGACGAAGAGATTACAGAGGAGCTTAGCACTTATACCGAAAAATACGGCGGATATTTAAATTCAATTTATGGAAGCCGTCAGTTCTTAGAAAAACAAAAAATGCTTGAAATCGTAACGATTGTAAGTATATTAATAATCTGTTTTGCGGTAAGCCTCAGCATTATTAACAACGCAATGAGCGCAAGAATAAGAGAAAGCAAGAGAGAAATCGGAACGCTCAGGGCAGTAGGCGCAGACGAAAGAGCGCTTACTAAATCATTTATAAATCAAATGACGTCAATGTTTACGCTCGGAATAGGCATAGGCTTCGGACTTTATATATTAAGTTTTGTCATAATAAAAATAATCGGTAAATATCTTTATGACATAAATTTAGCGTTAACATTTAATCCTTTGCCGGCAATAATCATTTCGCTTGTTTTATTCCTTTTATGCTCAATTAACTCATGGGTAAAAGTAAGAAAAGAAATGAAAAACAGCATAGTTGAAAATATAAGAGAATTATAGAGGAAAATTATGAAAAAGCTACTTTGTATATTTATTTCAATAATATTATGCTTTAGCTTTGGTATGACGGCTTTTGCAGGTGAGGACGACACCGCCCCAAGTGATAATCAAAGTGCATCGCAACCACGGTTAATGGTGGAAAGTTATACTCTTTCAAAGCCTGTTTTAAAGCCAAACGAAAGCGCAACGCTTGAAATAAAACTAAAAAACCACAGCCTAAAGAAAAATATAAACAACATTGCAATCTCTTTAAGCGACGAGGCAAACGAAATAAGCACAATAGGTGTAAATTCAGGCTATATTGATAAAATTATTCCAAATTCCACCTACACATACACCGCCACAATAAGAGCGACGAAAACAGCAAGCGAGGGTGTGCACAAGCTGACTGTCAGCTTAGAATATGAGGACGATGATTATACTCAATATACGTCAACGTCGCAAATATCAATAAATGTTACAAAGAAAAAGGAGGCAAAAAAGCCGACTAAAAAGGCAACAACGCAAAATGCCTCCCGTCCGCAATTAATTGTCACCTCCTACTCTCTTGACGGCAAATACGTATCGCCGTCAAAAAGTGCAAATTTATCCGTAATTCTAAAAAATGAGAGCAAGGACAAATCCATTAAGAATTTGAAACTTACTATAAGCGAGGAAAAAAACGACATTAAATTCAAAAGGGAAACCTTTTTTGTTGATGAAATAAAGCCAAAGGGCACTTACACGTTAAATATTGAATTAACCGCCGCAAAAACGGCTGAAATAGGAGAGCACAAGCTCGTTTTGGCAAGCACTTATGAGGACAAATATTTCACCTCGTTTGAAAGCTCGGATAATATTTTAATTAATGTCAAGCAAAAGACGGCACTTGATTATGACGGCATTATTCTTCCAAAAAAGCTTACGCAGGACGATACGGCTACTATGGAAGTAAATTTGATGAACACGGGCAAATCGGCAATAAGAAATGCAAAAATCAGCTTTGACATTGACGGTCTTGAAACGGGAGGAGTTCTCTTTATCGGCATGATAAAGGCAGGCGAAAGCAAGACGGGAAGCGCTAATTTTCAGGTGAGTTCATCTAAGCTCGGCGACGTAAAAGGCACGGCAACGCTGAGCTATGAGGACGATTTCGGAAAAAGCTACAGCGAAAGCATTTCCCTTTCAAGCACGATTATTAAAAAGAAAGCGGTAAAAAGCGAAAGCGACATGGATAAAAAGAAGTCAAAATTTTCTCTTTGGTGGCTATTTTTACTTATCGGCTTGGCAATCGGCGGCGGTGTAGGCGCAATAATTCCGATTTCAATCAACCAAAGCAAAAAACGCAAAGAGGACGATTTAAGATTATAAATATAACAAAAAAGGAACGGCGAGATTTTATTCTCACTGTTCCTTTTTCTTTGTCAGAATTTCTTTGGGCATTCAATTCATTCATAATACTTCATTAAATTATCATTATTTTGACGAAAAGTAAATATATGTGGTGTGAAATGACTGTTTTTCGGTGTGAAATGCAGAATATTAATGACATATAGTCATATTTGTGATATACTTATTTTTGTATTTGTTACTTATTTTTCGAGGAGAAGCAATATATGGTCAGTATTTATATTTGTGATGACGATAAAATATTCAGGCAAAAATTATATGACAATTTAAAGGCAAAATGCGAAAAAATCGGAATTGACTACACACTTTCGCTCATATCCACATTTGAAGAATTAAAGGAAAATTCAAGTAAAATAGATATATTATTTCTTGACGTTTTACTCGGCGATATCAATACAATTAATAAAATCATCAAAGATGACGTTGCCGTTACCTTTGAGCTTGTTATACTAACGTCATTTCCGGGTGAAATCTATAATATTTCAAAAATTTCACCGACATATTATCTTGACAAATTAAGGTCAGATGAAAAAAACCTCTCAAATGCGCTGAATAAATGTATTCAAAATCTTGAAAACAGACGAAAGCAGAAAATAATAATTGAGCATGAAAAAATAAGCAAAACAATCGATCTAAACGACGTTACTTATATCGAAGCGCAAAATAAAGCAAGTGTTTTGTATTTTAATGACGGAAAAAGCATAACGGCAAATATCAAGTTTTCAGATTTGCTTTCAAAATGCAGTATTAATTTTCAACAATGCAGCAGAAGTTTTGCGGTTAATTTTGATTACGTTTTAGGCTTCAAATGGCACAAATATATATTACTAAACGGCGAGCAAATAACAATTTCGAGAAGTAATTACAAGACGCTGACAGAAAATTACAAAAAATATTTGGAAATATAGCATAAATATCATTTAGTTTGAAAGGCTGCGATAATAAATGGGACAGATAATAGATTTAAGTCACTTTTCAATTTGGCTTTTAATTCTTTCAATTTGCAAAGGCTTTGCTCTTTTCACGATTATTCACACACTTTATAAAGATAAATTCAATTCCTTTATAACGCTTATAACAACGCTTATATCCGTTTGTGCTTGGAACTTAGTCAACCAATATTCCAAACTTTTAGCTGAGAAAGCGGATAACGGTGCTTTTGTAATATTAAGCTACGTATCGCTGATTTTATTTATATTTGCCGTCTTTGCAATAAGCATTGATACAAAAGCAAAAAACAAAATTACAGGCTCGCTTTTGATATTTGGTTTGTATATTTTTATTTGGATTGGCAGCAGTGCAATTTTGAGTTTTATTTGGAGCAAAGTCGGATATCAGGATTTAATTGATAATCTTCCGACCTACAAATCAACAATAGCGCTCACCCTTTCAAATGCGCTGACATATCTTTTCGGCGGATATATTGTATCGTTTTTCCTAAGGCTTTCCAAAATCAAAGCAAGTGATTTTAAAGCAAAATATCTTTATTTTTATATTTTTCCTGCAACCAATATTTTACCGCTAATCATTTGTGCGTCAACAAAGGCGTTTTGGGAAGAAAGCAACGGCGATTTACTTTATCAAAACATTATAATTTGCATCACCTTTATAATTGTCGCTATAATCGATTTTGCGACTATATTTGTTGTTGACTCAATAAGAAAAACAGACGATAAAAATGCCGAACATTTAATATTATCGACTAAAAATGAAATTGAATATCAAAGCCTTGAATTAATCAAAGCCGAAAGAGAAGGACTCAGACACATCAAGCACGACATTAAAAACATTCACCTAACTGTTAAAGAGCTTATTTTGTCAGGTAATAACGAGCAAGCGCTTGACATTTTAAATCAGTCAAATGATGAACTTACTGAAATTGACGGCTTAAGGCTTTGCGGCAATGATATTATAAACACTGTTTTTTACATAAAATCAAAGGAAGCCAAGGCTGAAAATATTGAGCTTAATGTTGAAGTTGACATTCAAAATAACGTTAAAATTAAAAATATCGACCTTGCAAGAATACTTTTAAACCTTTGCGACAATGCGATTAATGCTACAAAGGAATGCAATAAAAAAGAAATTTATTTTTCAATAACTGCAAGTGATAAGATTATTAAAATCGACACAAAAAATCCGTTTATAAACAGAAAAAAAGTAATTCAAGAAGGCCACGGCAACGGAACAAAAATCATTAAAGAAATTGCCGAAAAGCACGGCGGCGATTACAAAGCGAGCAGCGAAAACGGTATTTATACAACTCACACAACACTCAGAAACATAGAAGCAAATATATAAACAGAAAGACGGGCTGATTTTAAAAATCAGCCCGTCTTTTTAATCGCAAATAATTTGAGCATTGCTTCCGATTGTTCTGTCCTTAGTGATAACTATTTTATTATCTATCCTGTCACGCAACGCATCAACGTGTGAAATTATGCCGACAAGGCGATTGCCCTGAGAAAGAGAGGTAAGCGCAGAAAGAGCACGGTCAAGTGCTTCACCGTCAAGAGAGCCGAAGCCTTCATCAACAAACATCGTATCAAGTTTGATGCCGCCGTTCGATGATTGAATTTCATCAGAAAGACCGAGTGCAAGGCAGAGAGATGCCATAAACGATTCGCCGCCCGACAAGGTGCTGACACTTCTTGACGAGGCATTAAAATGGTCAATAACATCAAGTGCCAATCCTTCATTTTTCTTAAGTGTTTCGGCATCGCTCCTGCGCACCAACTCATATTGACCGTCACTCATAGTCAAAAGCCTGATATTTGCTTTTCTTATAATTGAGTCAAAATACGTCATTTGAACAAAGGTTTCAAGTGTAATTTTCTCCTTGCCCGATATATCGCCGTTAGCCGTTTCGCTAAGCGCTTTAAGCCAAACATATTTATCATCATATCCTTTTAGGATATCCCTTTTTTCAGAAATATTATCTACAAGTAATTTATTGCTTTCAATGCGGGAATAAAGCGATTTTGCCGTTTCATCAATATCTTTTTTATACTCATTAAGTTTTAAAGATTTTTCATTAAGAGAGGCTAAATCAATTTCCTTAAATTCTTTAAGTGCATTTTCAAGGCTTGCTTTTGTACCCTTTTGCGTGTCATATTTTGATTTAATATCGTCAAAATCATTTTTGCTTTTTTCAATGGCATTTTTGATATCATTTGAAAGGTTGGTATATTCCTTCAGCTTATCTTTAGCAAGGTCAGCACTTTCAAAATCAAGTTCGCTTTTAATAGAGGTTACACGCTTTGTATTTTCCGAAATAAAAGCTTCATCACTTGCCTTTTGGGTATTGAGCGTTGATATTTCATCTGAAAGAGATTTTTGTTTTTCCTGAATTTTTGGAATTTCTTTATCTAATTTTTTATAAAGACTAAGCTTTTCGTTTGCTGTTTTAAGCAAAGCTAAAGTACAGTCATACTCTTTCTTTAAAGCATTAATATTGCTGTTATAATCGTCAAAAACATTGTCGTCTGTGCCGAAAAGCTTTTTAGCTGAAGACTTTACATTAGCGGCAATTTCATCAAATCTTGACTTAAGCGCAGATGCAGTATCCCTTGCTTTATCGGCTTTTTCCTGCGCTTTTTTAACAAGGTTTTGCGCCGATTCAACGTCTGCTTGGCTCGGTGCATTTTCACTTTTTCTTGCCAAATTCGGGTGCGAAGTTGAACCGCAAACAGGGCAAGGCTCGCCGTCTTTTAATCCATCTGCGATTATACCCGCCTGCTCGTTGAAAAAGGCGATATATATTTGATTATATTCATTTTCCAATGCGCCGTATTCATCTAAAGCGGATTTTGCAAAAGACTGTGCGTTTTTAAGATTTTTTTGTTCGGTTTTGCACCTGTCAATTTCGGTTTTAAGTTCTTTTAGCGCTTCTGCTTTTTTGTTGATTTCTTCTTTTTGGACAGTCAGCTTTTGCACAAGCAAATCTGCACCCTTGACTTCTTCCAAAGCCTTTGATTTTTCATCAATTTCTTTTTCAAGCAGCGTTATTTCCTGCTGCTTTAGCTTAAGTAAATTATTGCTTTTTTCAAAACTTTGTGTCCTTTCCTTTATGCTGTTTTCAAGACTTTTAAGTTCGTCATACTTAGGCATTTTAGAATTAATCAGATTGATTTTTCTCGTTAAATCGTCAAGCCTTTCTCTTTGTGCTTCGGCTGATTTATAAGCTTTTTCGCACTCATTGCGCTTTGTTTTAAGTTCTTCAAGCTTGGCAGACGCTTTAGCGTATGCTTTCTTTGTTGCCTCTTGATTTTCGTAAAGTTTAATATTTGAATTTATTTTTTCGATTTCTTCATTAATACTTTCAATGTTTTTTTGAGTTTTTGTATATTCAAGCGTATCCTTATTGATAATCTCGCCTGCAAGTTTTATAACGTCCTCAATAAGCACATCACCGCTCTTTGCCCTTTCAAGTTCAAGAGAAAGCGTGTCGTTTTCATTGCACTTAAGCTGATTGATATACTGCTCAATGCCGCTTTTTTCTTTTTCACGGTTACGTTTAAGTTCATTAAAAAGGCTCGAAAGCTTAATTTCAATATTATGATAAGGCTCGGTTTTAAAAATCTTTCTGAAAATTTTGCTTCGCTCGTTTGTTTCACAATTGAGAAGTTTTCTGAAATCGCCTTGCGCAATCATTGCAATTTGCGAAAATTGATTTTTATTAATTCCGATTATTTCCTCAACCTTAGCACTAACCTCTTTGATTTTCGTTATAACTGAGCCGTCCGGCATAACAAGCTCGGCATTGGCGCTTTGCTTGGTAAAGCCCTCTCCCCTTTTATTCGGTCTGGGATATTCCGGATTGCGGTTAATTTTATAAATTTCGTTATTATATTCAAATTCAAGCTCTACAAAGGTTGGTGTATCTGCACTTGCATATTTTGAGCGAAGAGTAGTATTTTCCCTGTAATTACCGCTTGCCTCGCCGTAAAGCGCATAAGAAATCGCATCAAAAATCGTCGTTTTGCCTGCGCCCGTATCGCCCGTAATAAGATATATTCCGCTCTTTCCGAGTTTTTGCATATCAAGGGTGACTTTGCCTGCATACGGACCAAATGCCGACATTGTAATTTTTAAGGGTCTCATTGCTCTGCCTCCCAAACATTTTCTATAACGCCTTGCAAAAACTCGCTTTGTTCCTTGCTCATATCACTGCCGTTTTGCTTAAAATAAAGTTCGCCGAAAATTTCCGTCGGTGATTTTTCCTTAACATTTTCCACACTTTCAACTGTAAGTGCACTTCTCGTTCGGGTGTTGTTATAATCAAGCTTCATAATATTTGTATAAACGCACCTAAGCTTTGAAAGTGCGTCAACAACATCGTTTTCGTCAGTCAAAGTGATATGATAATAGTCCTCTTTGTGATTTAATTTTTCATAATAATCTTTACTCATAAGTTCGTCATAGCTGCCTTCAATTTCAACCAAATCACGCTTGGGAATAAGCGGAATAAGCTTTATTTGAACATTCCCCTTTTCGCCCATTTCAACAACCGTAACGCTTTTCTTATGCCTACATTCCGAAAATGAATATTTAAGCGGAGTACCCGAATATCTGACAGTATCTCTTATAAGCTTTTGCGGCGAATGAATATGTCCGAGTGCAACATAATCGAATTTATCATAAACTGCGACATCAACATTATCCGTACCGCCTAAACTGATTTCTTCGCTGTCGCACTTGATTGCGCCCGTAACAAATTGATGAGAGATAATAATATTTCTCTTGCTTTCGTCAACGTCCATTTTGGAAATTGCCGCAGCAATTGCATCGGTGTATCCGTTTATTTCCTCATCAGGAAACGCCTGCCTGACATTAACAGGTTTAATAAACGGAAGCATAAATATATTCACTTCTCCCCACTCGTCTTTAAGCGTATGCTTTTGAATAGTGCCGTCATAAACGGGAGATATAAAAATATTTGCCCTTTCCATAATTCTTGAGCCGAATGCAAGTCGCTCGGCGCTGTCGTGATTGCCACTGATAATAAAGGCTGAAAGAGGCATATCGGAAAGCCTGAAAATAAACTCATCAAGCATTTTGACCGCCTCGCCGGACGGTTGAGATTTATCGTAAACATCGCCTGCGATAAGCACTGCATCAGGCTTTTCCTGCTCGATTATTTCAAGAATTTTAAGTAAAATATATCTTTGCTCCTCAAGCATTGAAAACTCGTTTACTCGCTTGCCGATATGCAAATCCGAAAGATGAATAAATTTCATATCATTACCCCGTTTAAATTGATAATTTAATTATATATCAAATCAATATAAAAGTCGAACATAATTTTTAAACCGACAATATTCACTTTTTATAGTACAAAATAATAAAAAATGTAAATACGCTTGCAATAATATATAAAAATAAGTATTATATAACAAATGACACAAAATTCACTTTTTTAAAGGAGAATGGCTATGAATACATTTCTTTTTGAAAATGAAGAAGAAAAAAAGTATGCTCTTGCCTGCCTTGCATTCTCTAAATCACTCAATCTGATTGATGACGACAGCCTTGAGGGAGTAAAAAAGAGATGCGACGCTGAAAACGAAAAAAGAAAAGCACAGCTTGAAAACGGTGAAACCGTATACGGTCTTACTCATTTTTCATATCCGGCTTTTCTTAATTTTGAGCTTACAAGATTAAAGCTTGACTTTGTAGGCGAAAGCGAAAAGGTAAAAAAGGCATATAATTTTACTGAAATCACAAGAAAGCAAATGAAGGCTTATTATAAGGAAAACAAGGACCTTTTCACAAGGTACAACAACGACCGATTTTTCTTTTTTGAAGTTAAAACGGTTATTTATAAAAAGATAAGGGAGGCGCAGTACGATGAAGAAATCAACAACATACTTTGTAAGCTCGCTTAACGGCAATGACGAAAATGACGGTTTAAGCGAAAGCACTGCGTTTAAAAGCCTTAATAAAATTAACGAGATTGAGCTTGCGCCCGGTGACAAGGTATTCCTTTTAAAAGGTTCTGTTTTTGAAAATGAATTTTTACATTTGAAAAACTGCGGCGATATAAACGGAGATATGATTGAAATTACGTCATACGGCGATAACGGCGATTTGCCGATAATCAACACTAACGGCAAAGGCGTTTGGTATCAGGACTATGGCAATGAACTCGACTTTGGCGGTCACGTATATAAAGGCAACGTTTCTTCCGCAATTCTTCTTTATGACGTCGAAAATATACTTATTAAAGATATTGAAATAACAAATAAAGAAAAATTCAAGGATATGGAAAGCTACTGTGCCGCAGACAAGATGGACAGAACAGGCGTTGCCGCAGTTGCAAAAAACAGAGGCACGCTTCATTCAATCACACTCGATAACCTTTTTATCCACGATATAAACGGCAATGTTTACAACAAGCATATGAACAACGGCGGTATTTATATGACCTGCTTTAAGCCTGATGATGAAGAAAAAACAGGCGTTGCAAGATATGACGGAGTAACAGTCGAAAACTGCTTTGTTAAAAATGTCAGCCGTTGGGGCATTGCAGTCGGCTATTCATACCGCCACAAGGATTTTGCAACCAAAGAGCTTAGTGAGGAAACATTCAAGAAATACGGCAATGAAAACATTACACTTAAAAACAACTATGTTAAATTTGCCGGCGGTGATGCTATAACTCCTATGTACGCTTTAAATCCTTTAGTTGAGCATAATGTTGCGGACTCCTGTGCAACTGAAATGAACGACAGATATTATAAATATCCAAAAAAGCGTGCAGGCAAGGTTGCCGCAGCGATTTGGCCGTGGAAATGCAAGAATGCACTTTTAAGATATAATGACGTTGTTGATACAAAGCTTAATCAAGACGGTATGGCTTATGATGCAGACTCAGGTGACGGCACAAAATATGAATACAACTACTCAAGGCTTAACGAAGGCGGCTGTATGATGTTTTGCTTGCAGGAGGCAGTACACAACACATTTGAAAACAATTTAAGCTTCGATGACTTAAGCGGAACAATGACACCGGCAAGCAATCCCGACGCTTATGTTGCAAACAATACATTTTATGTAAGAGATGGCGTTCCTTTTGTAAGAAAGAGAATGCACGGCAAAATGACACTTAAAAACAATAAAATAATCAAAATCAAAAAATAACAATTCGGAGGTAAAATATGGCAAAAAGCAAAGGCAGAGTAACAATTCCGACAGATATGGACGTTGTCAAAGAAACTCTTGAAATAATGAACGAATGGGGTGCAGACGCAATACGTGACTGCGACGGAACCGAATTTCCGCAAGAACTTCGTGACACAGGAGCAAAGGTTTATGCAACCTATTACACAACAAGAAAGGACAATGCTTGGGCAAAGGCAAATCCCGATGAAATTCAGCAGATGTATATTATGACTAAATTTCACACTGCCACAAGCGACACCCTTTCAATTCATCTTATGGATAATCTTTATCCCGATATGCTTAAAGTAAATAACCGTGACGATATCACAAGATGGTGGGAGGTTATTGACAGAACTACGGGTGAGGTAGTTGCACCGACTTCTTGGGATTATGACGAGAAAAGCGGCAACGTTACTATTAATAACTGTACTCCTTTCCATGAATATACGGTTAGTTTTCTTGCTTATATTATGTGGGACCCGGTACATATGTATAATGCGGTGGTAAATAAATGGAACGTTGAGCCGCAGATAACATTTGACGTTCGTCAGCCGAAAACAAGAGCACATTCGCTTGAAAGGCTGCGCAAATTTCTTGACACTCACGAGTATGTTGACGTTGTAAGATTTACAACATTTTTCCATCAGTTCACATTGATTTTTGATGAGCTTGCAAGGGAGAAGTTTGTTGATTGGTTCGGCTACAGCGCATCGGTAAGCCCATATATTCTTGAGCAGTTTGAAAAAGAGGTCGGCTACAAATTCCGCCCCGAGTTTATCATTGACCAAGGATATATGAACAATACATACAGAATTCCGTCAAAGGAATTTAAAGATTTTCAGGCTTTCCAAAGAAGAGAAGTTGCTGCACTTGCCAAGGAAATGGTTGACATTGTTCACGAATACGGCAAAGAAGCTATGATGTTTATGGGCGACCATTGGATTGGAATGGAGCCGTTTATGGACGAGTTTGCCTCAATCGGACTTGACGCTGTTGTAGGCAGTGTCGGCAACGGCGCAACGCTTCGTCTTTTCAGCGATATTAAAAATGTTAAATACACAGAAGGCAGATTTTTACCTTACTTCTTCCCTGACGTTTTCTGCGAAGGCGGCGACCCTATCAAGGAGGCAAAGGTCAATTGGGTAACTGCAAGACGTGCTATTTTAAGAAGCCCTATTCAGCGTATCGGATACGGCGGATACCTTAAGCTTGCGCTTCAGTTCCCCGATTTCGTTGAATATATCAAATCTGTTTGTGATGAATTCAGAACTCTTTATGACAACATTCAGGGCGTTACTCCTTATTGTGTAAAGAAAGTTGCAGTCCTCAACTGCTGGGGCAAAATGCGTGCTTGGTCTAACCATATGGTGCACCACGGTCTTTATTACAGGCAAAACTATTCATACTTTGGTGTCATTGAGGCATTGAGCGGTGCTCCGTTTGACGTTTCATTCATCAGCTTTGACGATATTAAAAAAGACAAAAATTTGCTTGATAATTTCGACGTTATAATCAATGTCGGCGATGCAGATACAGCGCAAGGCGGAGGAGAATATTGGGCAGACGAGGAAATCATCACCGCAGTCAAGAAATTTGTTTATAACGGCGGCGGATTTATCGGTGTCGGCGAGCCGGCTGCTCATCAATGGCAGGGCAAGTTCTTCCAGCTTGACGATATTTTGGGCGTTGAAAGAGAAAACGGACTTACTCTCAACACCCGTCGCTACAACACTGAGGAACACCGCAACCACTTTATTCTTGAGGATACAAACGGCGGAAACGTCGATTTCGGCGAGGGCAAGAAAAATATTGTTGCTCTTGAAGGAACAACAGTTCTTGTTCAAAACGCTACAGAGCTTCCGTTTGCAGTTCGTCACGCAGAAGAGGTTCAAATGGCAGTTAAGCAATTCGGCAAAGGCAGAGGCGTTTACATTAGCGGCCTTCCTTACAGCTTTGAAAACAGCCGTGTACTTTACAGGGCAGTTCTTTGGAGCGCAAATTCTGAAAACGAACTTCACAAGTGGTATTCAACAAACTACAATGTTGAGGTTCACGCTTATGTTAAAAACGGCAAATATTGCGTAGTAAACAACACTTACGAGCCGCAGGATACAACAGTTTATATCGGCGACGGCTCATCATTTGACCTTCATTTAAATTCAAACGAAATCAAGTGGTATGAAATATAATAAGACGTAAAAAACAGCTTTAGTTCTTAAGCATCAAAAAAGGATTAGACATTCGTAAAACAATACGAATATCTAATCCTTAATTTTTATTGAAATATTAAGATTTATTCATTAACGATAGTTTTTTCGGTTTCTTCGGTTTTTTCAGTTTCTTCAACCTCACTGCCCTTTTTGCTTCTTACATAACTCTTAAACGAATTAACGGCAATAATAAGAGCAAGTGTTATAAGCAATACTGCAACCACAAGCTGAATTACGCTTGCAAAAATTTCCTGTCCTGCAACAAGTGATTTAACAAGGCCTACTACACGCTGAATAAGAGCGGTAAATGTTACGCAAAGCATAATAATCATAGGCGGGAAAAGCATTTTATTGCTTCTGCCTGTTACCTTAAGGAATACGCAAAGAGTGATAAGAACAAGTGCACTCAAAAGCTGGTTAGCCGAACCGAAAAGCGGCCAAATTGTTTGATAACCAATCTTTGTAAGAACAAAGCCGCAAGCAAGAGTAAAGATTGTTGAAAAATATGTGTTGCACAAAAGTTTTCTCCAAGGCTTTGCATTTTTCATATCGTCAACGCTGAACAATTCCTGGAAACTCATTCTGCCTATACGTGCAACCGCATCAAGAGTTGTAAGTGCAAGAGCAGAAACACACATTGTCATAAATACTGTTGAGAAATGAACCGAAAGTCCCATCTTTTCAAAGAAACCTGCAACACCTCTTGAAAAGATTTGGAAAGGAGTACCCTCGGCAGGAATACCGTTTTTAGCGGCAGCACCTGCAACGCAAAGAGCAAGAACAGCAAGCACACTTTCAAGAATCATTGCGCCGTAGCCGACCTTAAGCATATCCTTTTCATTAGCAATTGTTTTAGATGAAGTACCGGATGATACAAGTGAATGGAATCCTGATACGGCACCGCAGGCAACTGTTACAAACAAAATAGGAAACATTGTGCCGAGTTGCTCATTTTTAAAGCCTGTAAATACAGGTAAATTCATTGTCGGATGACCGATGATAAGACCTAACGCAGCACCTGCAATCATACAAACAAACATAATAGTTGTCATATAGTCACGAGGCTGTTTCATAAGCCAAATCGGCATAATTGCAGCAATAAAAATATATGCAAATACAATATAACTCCAACCGTCTTTGCCAAGAATGATAGGCACTTTCATTCCTATTGCAAACGAAACTACAATAAATACAACGCCTAATACAAATTCTTTCCAGCCTGAGAAATTAAACTTCTTTTGAATAAGACCGAAAACAACTGCAAAAAGCATAAACATAATCGATACCATACCTGCCGAGCCGTTTGTTGAAGCGGTTGCGAGCTTTGCGCCCGTGGCAACGTCAAATGAAGTGAATGTGCCCGAAACCATATCGGCAAATACTGCGATAATCAAAAGTGAGAAAAGCCAACAGAAAAGCAGGAATAGTTTTCTGCCAAGCTTACCGATATACTTTTCAATAAGCATACCCATTGATTTACCCTGATTTTTAACTGATGCGTAAAGTGCACCGAAATCTGTCACAGCACCGAAGAATACACCGCCGATAAGAATCCAAAGCAATACAGGAAGCCAACCGAACACAGCCGCCTGAATAGCACCTGTTACAGGGCCGGCACCGGCAATAGACGAAAACTGATGGGAAAATACCGTCCAACCGTTAGTCGGAACATAGTCCTTTCCGTCATTATACTTTACGGCAGGAGTTTCGGCTTTAGGGTCAATACCCCATTTTTTAGCAATACGTCTGCCGTACAAGACATAGCCTAAACCGAGAACAACAACAGCAATTAAAACAATTACAAGCGTGTTCATAAATACATCTTCTTTCTTTATTATATTAGCAGTCAAGATGCCCAACAAAAAAATAAACCTCCGCCAAGCAAAAACCGTTTCCGATTTTTTGCAAAGGCGAAGGCATAAACTTCTTATTTTCTTGCGCTTTCGTGTTACCACTTTGCTTGCCGACAAAAAGTCGACCGCTCAACCGTCGTCAAATATCAAAGATATTAACAGCGACTCATATAACGGTGAGAACCGGTTTCAGTTACTCGTTTTCTTTCGCTGAAACTGCTTGCAGGTGAGGGCAAAACGTTCCTTGTTGCTGTCTTGCACAACCGACAGCTTTCTGTAAACGGTGTACGCAAAGTCATTTCCTGTTCATTGCATTTGACTGTTTAATTTATGAATTAATGGTAATACCAAAATTTTAATTTGTCAAATGCTTTACGCTAATTTTGTCAACTTGAACAAATAGCAACTTTTATAAAAGTCCTCGTTTGTATATTTTTGAACATTTTGTAAACGAACAGTAAGCACATAATATACACAAGTCGATTTTATTTTACATTGAATTACGCATTGAAAGATTGATTTTATCGGTAATCATTGCTATAAATTCCGAATTTGTCGGCTTGCCACGTTCCGACTGAATTGTATAACCGAAATATGATGATAAAACATCAACATCGCCTCTGTCCCAAGCAACCTCAATCGCATGGCGAATTGCTCTTTCAACACGTGAGGAAGTCGTTTTATATTTCTTTGCAACGCTTGGATAAAGAATTTTAGTAACAGATGAAAGCATTTCGCTGTCATCAAGGCAATATTTTATAGCCGTTCTCAAATAATGATAGCCTTTGATATGTGCCGGCACGCCGATTTGCCTCATAATATCTGAAATCACAACATCCATATCCTGTTCAAACATCGCTCTGCCCTTTTGAATTTCAGCCTTATGCTCATTCTTCCATGCAGTTAAGCGAGTAATTCTTTTCGCAACCTGAGCAGGCGAAATCGGCTTTATAAAGAAATAATCTGCTCCCAAAGACATTGTCTGTTTTTCAAGTTCTTCACTACTGATTGTTGACAAAACAGCAATTATCGGCTTTTCAACAGTATGGGTTTGATAGTACTCAAGCACATCGACTGCGTCTTCATTAGTCATAAAAACATCCATCAAAATAACGTCAAACTTCTGCTTTGCTATAGCATCAAACACCTTAGCACCGTCATTTTCCATCGTTGAAACTTCGTAGCCCTGCGTTTCCAACTCTTTTTGACACTGTGTGGCAAATTGATTTGAATTATCTGCAATGAGCACTTTTAATTTCTTTTCCATAATAAAAACTCCCTTTTTTTATTTCTTCCACATTTTATCACAAAACAAATCCAATTTCAATAGTTTTTCTCCACTTTTTGTGATTTTTTTTCACGTTTTTACGACTGCTTATTATTCTTTTCAATGTTTTCTTCCTGTTTTCACCCATTTTCGACATTTTTTACATTAATTGTGAAGTAAAACAAAATAATAAAAGAGCTATCGGACTTGATGTCTGATAGCTCTTTACTTTTACAATAATTTTATAGATGAAATTAATAATTATATCATCCGGTATAACACCAAACGTATTAAACAATCTCTGGGATATATGCGCCCGGTAGAGTACTGAGATATTTAAAATCTTTATTTTTTACTGTTTTTAATTGCTTCATCAATAAGTTTATTAAGTTGCTTTTCTTGTGATGATGAAGTTATTGCACCAACAATTGGTTGACCTACAATATTTCCGTTTTTATCAACTACATATGTTGTTGGATATGAATAAAGACCTGAAGTAAATTTACCGGCCTCACTCTTTGAATCAAACCAAATATTTTTGTAGGTAATACCTTTTTTAGTCAAAACATTCTTAGCATCAGATATAGCAGTCTTGTCACCGTCAAGAGTAAATGAGTTAATACCTATAACGGTACCACCTTTTTTTGCAAGTTCTTTATTAAGCTTTTCTAAATCGCCAAGTTCACCTACACAAGGATTACAAGTAGTAAACCAAAAATTAATAACAGTTACATTGTTAGATGAGAAGATGTCATCACTGTTAACATCATTTCCGTCAAGGTCCTTACCCTTAAAGCTTGGAAACTTAGTAAGTTTGCTTTTGTCACTTACCATACCTGCACTTTCAGCGTCAACACTTTCACCCTCGCTCGGCTTACTGCCACAGCCCGGATATTTTTGTTCTAAAGTTGTGAGTTTATCCTCAATTTTTTTAATTTGATTTGCACCGTCTTTAAGAATTTTCAACTCATCTGCAGTAAACTTATCTTTACCGTTTTCAATAGTATTGAGCAAAAAGTCGCCATAATTTGTTCCGTCTTTAATCATAGAAGTGTCCTTATTTGCTGACATAAACACTTTTTCCCAAAGCTGTGAATTACTTGAAAGAATTTCATTTTCTTTTTGCATAAGCTTTTTATAAAGTACAGTTGCGTCATCTAAATTGCTTGGTTCACTTTCCATTAAATCTGAAATATCAGCAGTATTATTTGACTGAGATTTGTCGTTATTTTTAGCTGTTGAACAAGCAACAAGGCTAAACATAAGCACTAAGACCATAAGTATAGTTAATATTCTTGATTTTTTCATAATTTTTATTCCTCCGGTGTTATATCTTTTTTGTTATTTGTTTTAATATCAGTTTTATTATTTTCTTTTACAGTGTTGCAAAGATTTTTTTCAGGCATACCAAATCCGTAGTGAAAGCTTAGTGCATCAGTAGGACAAGCAGTTATACACTTACCACAACGAATACACTCAGTGCTGTTTGGTGTTTTTATTACATCAACATCCATTTTACACGCTCTTGCGCATTTGCCACAAGACACGCATTTATGCTCATCAACCTTTATTCCAAGCAACGACACCTTGTTCATCAATGCATAAAAAGCACCGAGTGGACAAATCCACTTGCAAAACGGACGATAGAAAACCACACTCAGTACAACTACAATAATCAAAATAATAAGCTTTTGAATAAATTTATTTCCTAAAGCCGAGCGTATACCCTCATCAATAGCAGACAATGGAATTGCACCCTCAAGCACACCCTGTGGGCATATATATTTACAAAAGAACGGGTCGCCCATTCCAACATCATTAACCACAAGTATAGGTAGCAATACAACCGTCAACAGCAAGATGATATATTTTAAATATGTTAAAGGCTTTAGTTTTTTTGTTGAAAGCTTTTTACACGGTATTTTATTAAGCAAATCTTGAAGCCAACCAAACGGACACAAAAAGCCACAAATAAATCGGCCAAGCAACACGCCAAGCAAAATTAAAAATCCTGTTACATAATAGGAAAACTTAAATTTTGATGAGCCTACAACAGCCTGAAACGAGCCGATTGGACACGCACCCGACGCAGCAGGACAAGAGTAGCAATTTAGCCCCGGTACGCACACAGCCTTGCCATTGCCCTGATATATTCCGCCTTTAAAAAAATTAGGTAAATGAATATTTGTCAAAAGCGTTGCACCTGCCTGAATACAAGTACGGAAACGGCTTACAAGCTTCGAAACATTCTTTTTTTTCTTATCCAATTCCAATACACTCCAAGCATAATCTTATTGCTTTGCTAAGCACAGTGTCTGCCTCACCACGCATTGCTCCATAGCACAGCATAACCACTCCGGCAACAAGGAAACCGATTTGAGATATTGCTTTTTTTACTTTGAACAATTTAACCACTCCCTTCATTTTTCGCCTTATTATATCACGAACGATATAAAATCCTTGTTAAGAAAAAAATTTAACAAAGATTTTATTTTTTTGTGTTATAATCTATAACAAAGATATTTTACAAAATAATACAAGTGATAGGAGATATTTATGCATATTTTAGTTGTTGAAGACGAGGTTGCTCTTTGTGACACAATCGTAAGAAGTCTTAAGCGTCTTGCTTACAGTGTTGATTATTGCTATGACGGTCAAAAGGCATTAGATATGCTTAGTGTTGAAAGTTTCGACCTTGTTGTGCTTGATTTAAACCTACCTAATGTTGACGGAATGACAGTATTGAAAACTCTGAGGCAAACAGACATTGACACAAAGGTTTTAATTTTATCGGCCCGTTGTGAGGTTGCAGACAAGGTTTTAGGATTAGATGAAGGTGCAAATGATTATTTAACAAAACCATTTCACTTAGATGAGCTTTCGGCAAGAATACGAAACCTCACCCTTAGAAAGTTCACTCAAAACGATATTGTTTTAAAATGTTCAAATCTTTCATTTAACACAAAAACACGCAAAGCAGATGTAAATGATGAAGAATTATCTTTAACTCGCAAGGAAACAGGAATACTTGAATATCTAATGTTAAATCAAGGCAGACCTGTAAGTCAAGAGGAGTTGATTGAACACGTATGGGACAGCAGTGTTGACAATTTCAGCAACTCAATAAGAGTGCACATTTCATCATTAAGAAAAAAGCTTCGTAATGCATTAGGCTATGACCCTATTCACAACCGTATAAGCGAGGGTTATGTAATGGAGGAGAAAAAATGAAAAAACTTTCTTTACAATGGCGAATAACCTTAATGACCACAGTTTTAATTTGCATAACTTGTGTGCTAATGAATTGTTTAATCGGTTGTTCAGGCAAACGATATATGGATTCAATAGGCAACGGAATATCGGCATATAGTAAAATTGATAAAGGAAAACCGAGTTCATTTAATCCGGAAAATAAAAATCTCGACCGTGAGCTTACCATTATTATCAGTGGTGCACAAGCTTCATTCAATACTACTAATTGGTACATAACAATTGCCGTAAGCGTACTTGGTGGTATACTTGCATATTTTGTCAGTGGTCGTGCTTTAAAGTCGCTAAAAAGTTTTGCTTCTCAAATAGAGAATGTACAGCCCAACAATTTGGCAGATATGAAATTAAGCAACGATGTTTTGCCGGAATTTAAACAGTTTTGTCAATCATTTAACAATATGCTTGACCGACTCGACAACGGTTTTACTGCTCAACGGCAATTCACAGGAAATGCAGCGCACGAGTTAAGAACACCACTTGCCTTAACTCAAGCACAAATTGAACTTTTTTCTGTTGAGCACCCAAATATGAGCAACGATACAGCAGAATTTCTTGCACTGCTACAAGAGCAAAACGAAAGAATGTCACAAATGACAAAAACTCTGCTTGAAATGAGTGAGCTTCGTACAGTTGAGTGCAAAGACACAATAGAAATTGCCCCTATGATTGAAGAAATATTTACCGACCTTGCTCCCCTTGCAGAAAAAAAGAATATTCGCCTTGAATACAACGGCAATGGTATGATGATAGGCAGTGACACCTTAATTTATCGTTTATTATTTAATTTAACTGAAAACGCAATACGCTACAACAGAGAAAACGCTTCTGTAATTATAACTGTTGACGAAAAGAATAATCAGCTTTATATACGAGTTAAAGATAACGGTTATGGTATACCCGAACAGTACAGAGAAAGTATCTTTCAACCATTTTTCCGTGTTGATAAATCTCGTAGCAGAGCATACGGCGGTGTAGGTCTTGGACTATCACTTGTATGGGAAATTGTACTTTTGCACAACGGTACGGTAAAAGCTGAAAAGAGCGACAAAAATGGAACAGTAATGCTTGTAACACTTCCAAAAAAACAAACAAATAATTGATTATTAAGTTTTATATAAATGTTTTAGATAAAATTGATATAAATGTTATTTGTTACTTAATGAGTTTTTTAGTTGGAATTTATTATTGAAATAGCAATTTAAAGTTAGAAAGATTATTTTTTCAATTGGCGATTTCTAATTTAATATATAATAAGAGCTATCGGACTTGATGTCTGATAGCTCTTTTTGCTAATGCTATGAAGATTTATTTTTGCGTTTGGTTTTTATAAGTTTTCTTATAATTTTTCGAATACCCATCGCCAACAGAAATAATGTAAGCTGAACAAAAGCCAATATTGTTGCATAGGGTAAGCCGTAGTCATACAACTCACCGCAATAGATTATACTTCCTACCAATAATTCAATTACCGAAATCGGAATGAATATAAACAACCATATAGGCTTGATGTTGAGGCAGGACAACAACAGGGCAGAAACTGCACCGCCTAAAAGTGCTGCAAGTGGCACCGCCATTGCGTCAGAGGGTGTTGCGGTCAGAGGCACACCAATCATAAATAATGCGTTGACCAAAACAGCCAATATATAAATCACTATTTGTGCGGATTTGAGCTTTTTGTTGGAGGCTTTTATTGTTTCAACAAGAATTTCATCAGCTCTTTTGTTTTCTTGCGTTGTGATGCGTTCGCCGATAAGGAACTCGTTAACGGAAATATCCAACGCATCGCATATAGGCAAAAACAGAGACACATCCGGCATATTTTTTCCGGTTTCCCACCGAGATACCGATTTGTTTGAAACGCCTAATTTCTCCGCAAATTCAATTTGTGTAAAGCCTTTCGCCTTGCGGTTTTCTGCAAGGAAGCTACCGATTTTTTCTTGATCCATAGCTGTCACCCCTTTCAATGAGAATATAGCACGGGCCTCCACAAATGTAAAGGACATAAAACGAGAATTATGATAAATGCAAAGAGAACATCACCCCAAAAACCTAAAAACCGTGCCTGCCAGTAATCAAAATAGTCTCTAAAAAAGGCTTCTGCCCAAAGCAGGGCAAAAGCCTTAAAATTTATGCGATTTTTAGGTTTAGTTGCAAACCAAGTGTCACTATTTCATCTGTTGCAAAACACAGTACGAAACAATCATCGTAATCCCGATACACCATTGCCTTTTCCATACACTGAATAGAATATGTCATCTTTACCGTTAAATGCATCAGAGTCAGAGGAGTGCGTTTCAATGCACTTTCGTATTCCAGCTTGCTGGTTTTTTGTTATTTTATAACCTATAACGTTTTCATATTCTTCGTATATTTTTGAGTAATGTGCTTTACCGCCCAAGTTTTTTAATGTTTGTATAGTAGCTTCTAAAACGGTCATATTATACTCCTTTCGCTAATAAGCCAAGCATCACTATTTCATCTGCCCGAAAACACGTTTTTGAAAAAAAGTGTTGCAAAAGTGTTGCAAAAACGGTTGTTCAAAAAGTGCCAAGTCCCAAAACCAGCATAAATACTGGGTTTTTCGGCACATCTAAACCAATGGGAACTACTCCCACTCGCTCCTGAAAACCACCACTTAAACAATTTTGTATTGGTAATTTAGCACGAGTTATTTTAGTTATCTGAAATATCCATAAAAAATGGACTCTCCAAATTTCTGTTGTCATTTTGTTGTCGCAGTTTTACTTTGATAATAATTAAAGCTTATATTTAAAGTAAATAGTTACTTTTTATCTTTATTTGTAATACCATTATTAAACTCAATATTATTATATTCTAAAAGCAATTATCCAGAAATATATTCTAAAATAGAATTATATACTATATTAGAAATTTTTCTTGACCTGACAGGTCCTATATATGGAATTTTTTGCAAATCAGATTCATTTCTATTTAATACTTCTCCAATTGTATTTAATCCATTATCAGATAGTCTTTTTCGTAACGATGGAGAAATATCTAAAATATTTATATTTTTTTTCATCATTTCATTCATTACTTCGTTATAATCAGCTTCAAACTTTGATATATCTTTTAAGTGATCATAATTACCATATGAAGCAGAATTAGAACTATAAGCAGGGAAAACTTTTAGTGACAAATTGCCGGCTATTTCTTTAATTCTTTTTTGTATAACAACTTGTTTTTCTTTTAAGATAACTATTCCTAAATTGATTTCATATCTATCATACATTTCTGTCCTATATCTAGTTCCTTCAGTATGTATAGAAATAACGCCCGAATATTCTAGTGTTTTTATTGCCTGTTTAATTACTTCTGGCGCATTTCTTGAAATCGCAAAATATACTGTGTCTTTGGTTTTAGAATCCAAATTTATTCTTGCAATATCTTCTAAAACTTTGTCCTCTATAAAGTTTCTTGACCAATCTATCATATCTTTATGTCCAGAATATATATTCCCTAGTTTTATATGTTCGGACCAGATTGTTGTTCCATAAAATTCTTTTATTATATTATTTAGGTTTTGTGTATTAAATTTTTTATATTTTATAAAAATCTCATTAATACTTTTTAAAAGAAATCGTGGATTTCCTGAAGAAGCGTATACTAGAGAATCCAACAGATCTCCATGTTGAACTAAAGTTTTATAATCAGTAGGATAATGCTTTTCGATTATCTGTCTCATTTGTGAAACATAGTCACTTGCGGAAATACTTCGTTCAATTTTTTTCACTGTTGCATCATGAAATTTTTGAAATGAACCGTAAGTAACAATTCCGGGATAAACAGCTGCCTTGCAAACAATATAATAAGTTCTTAAAGATCTGAAAAAATCAAAAAATATTCTTTGCTGTGTTGGTTGAAAAACCTGACATGCTTCATCAAAGAAAAAAACAATGCGCTTAATATTAAATTCATTACATAAATCAAACAAAAAATCAATTAATTTTGCAGTATCTGTTTGTATCAAATCGTCATTAATCTCTATTGAATTTTCATCTGAAGAAACAGCACTTGTTTCATTAATATACTTTTCTAATTTAGATACAATCGGGTTTATTTTAATATCTGTTATGGGTTTGAAAATACTCCCAGACAAAAGTATGCCATTTGATTTCAGTGAATGTTGTAATCCAATTAAAGTTCTTGAAATTAAAATTTTTAGCAAATCACTACTGTCGTGTATATTACAAGTTACAAGATTAACAAAAACAGGCAAAACTCTTTCTCTATCAAATTCATTACTTAGTTCTTGTTCCGCTACACGCAGAAGCATTGTCTTTCCTGTACCACGACTTCCCACCAAAAGGAGAGGTTGTGTCCCTTTTAATGAATTAATTATATCTCTATCATTATCGGTTTCTACAAAAAAGCGTTTCACTTCTTTAGGATCAATATCCTCAGTACGAATAAATGCCTCACTCATCTTTTATCACCTCGTATTTTTTTACCCAAGTTTCTATTTTATTTATATTATCCGGGTCTAAACAAGACTTAATTTCTTTAACAAATCTTAAATATAGGACTATAATTTCAAGCTTTAAGATTTTATCACTTATATTAAAATATTGATCCACTAAAGTTTGTGAATACTTTACTTGACTACTCAGCATTTTTTGCATATACTCATATTTTCCATGCACATATTGAGAAGTTAAATGATATAATTCTTTAAACTCCTCTAAACATTTATTTATCGTTATATCTTTACCATTAATTATGCTTAAAAATTTGTCATTAAACACACCTTTTTCCTGATTAGTAAGTTGTGTCCATGTCATATCAATACAATCATTTTGCCATAGAACAAAATCATACTGATGATCATAATAGTAAAGAAAACTTAAAATTAATTCAATTGAACTTCTTAAACAAATATTGGCGTGTCTATAATAACCTTGAAAACAAAATACTAAAGAATTTAACAAATCACTTTGAGCTTCTGCTAAAACATCTTTTGATTTATTTTCATCAATCAACTCATATATTTGCTCTATCAATTCAATATCAGATAAGAAGTTATTTAAATTATGAACATTTTCGGCATTTGATTTATTAAAATTAGCATTTAATGCGTTAATTACTTGTTCTAAAGCTTCAGTATAAGTATTCATAAGATTTTATCCTCTATTTAAAATAAGCATCATACCATTTGTGCGGCGGCAAAGTTGAATTAAAAGCTGCCTCAAACAACGGATATAATTCTTTATATGTTTTACCGTTAGACACAATTTTCTTTAATTCCGATGTTTGCAACGGAATAATTTTCATACCATTTACAGATTTAGAATAGTCCTGAGTATCATAAAACGGTATTGACTTTCTTCCTCTAAAATCAGTTATTACATTTATATCAAGATAATTAGTTGCAAAAACACAATAGGAATTCAAGTTGCCTGTGCGTATTAAATGTCTGCCTAAGTGTCTTGATACAGGTTCCATTTCCAATCTACGTTGATTTGTACTATTGGTGAGCGTTGCTTCGAGCAATAAAGTATGTTCAGGATAGCTCTCTGTTTCGGAGTATTCATAAACAATATCAGCTTCCCCTCCTGCGGCGTGTGTCTTCGGAAGCAAATCAGCGTCAAGAGAAAGCTTCATATAATCGAGAATTTTTCCGTGCCTTTCGCTTGCTTTATACCAAAGAATACCTAACACATATTCAAAAATAGTCGGAACATCTGCGTTGTCAGTGACCATACTTCTGATTTCGGTGTCATTTCTCTCTTCGAAGCAATCAAGCAAGGACAATAACTTATCATCTGTAAATTTAGTGTCAATAAGGTGTTGCAACCTACGATAACGATTATCTTCTAATGCCGCACGAGCTGCGTCAACGGTCGTAACATTTATTCCGAGTTCTTCGTTAATACCTTCGATAATTGTATCGTCACTTACAACAAGACAATCAGAGATATCTTCCATTCTGCAATTCTCATATAACAAGTCCGAAGAAACAAACATATCTGAACGCAGTTGTTCTATCACGGATTTAAAGAAATACTGTGGAACAATATCTAATTTTACTATATTGTCTTCAAACAATACAATATCCGTAGTTTTAATGTAACGACGGTTTAAATCAAGATAATCCGAAAGTGTAGCCTTGGCTTTAAATAGGTGCATCATTTTAAAGAATGTCTTTTTAAAGCCTTCTTCATCTACTATATTATCAAACTCTGTATTTTTCAGATGAGAAACAGGCTCTTTATGTATAGCTTTTCTTGATGAAGTATCAAAAAGAAGTTTTCTCCACCATTTTCCGATTTTAATTTCTCGTGTTGCCTCATACACAGAAACTATATTTGAGCTATCCTTAATAACATACAGATTATAAAGAGCTTTATATAATGGGAAATATGCTTTATCGTAGTTTTTTCCATTTTCATTGGAACTTTTTCTGTTCATTCCAATCACACGTATTACTTCTTCTGTTACATCGTTTTCCAAAAGATACTGTAGTGCAACACCATAGTTATTCATTTTCATAAGTCTGTTAATGATAACATCGTCTATTGTGCAACGGTTTCGACGCAGTTCCCAAATCCCATTAAAAATGTCGTGGGCTCTTTCAAAATCAGTACATAATGGAATTAAATATGTAAATTCATCAATAGTTAAATATTTAAAAACTGTTAAGAAGTCAAGCAACACTAAAAACGGTCTTACAGTTTGCCCTTCTATCTCATAAGATGTTTTTAATAACTGCTTCAAGTAAATAAAACTGTCTTTTGCAATCTGAAATTTCGTATCAGAGCTGAAATCATTTTCAGCACTGATACGCAACAAAGCTTTACCAGCATTGCTTAGTTTCCTTTTATCATCAATCAAGCCTATGTCAACTAAACCCGATGTTTTTTCACGGGCATCTTTTGGCTTATTGCCGGCATTACCTTCAACAAATCCTTTATCGTGCATAAAGTCATAATAACGAGTTTGCAATTCGCTGTTACCAGACCAATCTGCATTTTGATTTTCATCAAGTGCCCAAAACTCATTTAAAAGAGAGAGCTGTTCTTCTATGGTCTTATTAAAATTCTTTGTTCTAAAACTCGTTGTTCCTAAGCTCCAGCAAAAGCTTTTATACGGAATATTCATAGCAGCTCCTCCTCAATAATTTACAATCAGCACTTCTTCGCTGACAGAAACTTTATCTTTCGTTTGATAATTTGAATTTGAATAGCTGTAATTCAGCGGAATAGCACGATATTTATCGCTGTGCTTATGAAGCCATTCAATCAAAATATGATTTTCTTTGCCTTTGCTTCTAAGAACATTGGAAAGTGCAAAGCGTATATTTTTTTCGGAAAGCGTATCTAAAAACGCTAATAAATCACGCTCGGAATCTTCGTTCCAACCGCCTTGCTCATTGTATGTAGCGCAAGTGATAAGATACGGAGGATCAACATAGACAAAATCGTTGCTGTCCAACTGTGAAATATCGAACTCTCTAAAATCCTTGCAAGTAAATATGCAGTTCTGCGTTTGAATTCTATCTATAAATGCAGAGAGCTTATCAGCCATTTTCTTGTTAAAATCACGCTTGCCAACAGGAAGATTAAACTCTCCCTTACTGTTAAATCGTATTTGATTATTAAACGCATAAACAATAATTACATAGAGCATTACATAGTAGTAATAATCTTCATTTTGAATTGCATTGAAATCATCACGCAATTTCATAAAATGCTCTTTGTTATATTGACCTACGCCTTTACTGCTTTCGCAGCCGTAATAATCGTATCCGTTTTTGCTTACAAGAGATAATTCGTATTTATTGATTATCTGATAAATCCATTCAAATGTAGCTTCTTTGTCTAAGTTCTTAAATGTGTTATATAAGTAAAGCAAATGTTCGTTTAAGTCGTTATATATAACTTTGTTTGCTTCAACATTTATTCCAACATTGCAGCCGCCACAAAACAAATCAACAAACACATCAATATCTTTAGGAAAATGTGGTAATATTTGAGGAAGCAGCTTAAACTTACCGCCTGTATAGTTAAGAGGGGACTGAATCATATTATTGTTCCTCACTAAAGCAAGTACATAAAAACAGTCTTTCAGCATTGTCGGCAATATTTGATTTGCCTGCCGAAAAAGCCTTGTAGTTTTCAGAGAAAACTTTTACTGTACCTTTGCTCTGCAAAATTCGCATAATATCTTCATCTGCAATTTTAGCGTTTGAGCGGCCATTTCCTTTAGTTGCCATATTGTTATATGAAAACAATATGTATTTTGCGTTAATATTCTTTATTAAATCCTCAAATGCTTCCGTAGCTCTTTGAGTGCAGTATTTGCTTTTTATTTTATCTCTGTTCATTTTCTTTGCAACACCGAAAACATCAGGTTTTTCCCAACGAGCAACATTTTCGAGTAAATGATAAGCATCACAATATTGACGAGAATTATACGGCGGGTCTATATAAACTAAATCAGCATAAATTTCTTTAACTACTTCATTTGCGTCTTTATTAAAACATTCATTTTCGGCATTGTTATGAACCTTTGCTAAGGGAACGAATAGCTCAAGCGAAGCGTCAAAATCCACACTTTTACGGTATGCGTCATAGTGACCGCAAGTCTTTGCAATTTTATCCATAGCATAAAGCAATGATGTAATAAGAATTGCTCGTTCTCTCTTGTTGATATTACCGTCACGATAGTTCTCTTCAATATCTTCTCTTATAAAGCCGATTTTAGAGCAATCATTATAACTAAAATATGTGTTTGCAAAATTTTCGGTCATATAGTTATCTTCGTATTCGGAGATAGAATTATATTTGATGATATAATCAATGATTGTCTGCGGATTATATTCTTGCGAGCTAAACCACGCATAATTGCAAATATAATTACTATACATTAAATCGTTCGTAGTAATTGCCTTATCCAAAAAAGCAGAAGAAACCGCACCTGTTCCTGAAAAAATATCAGCAACAGATTTAATATCAGAACACTCTTCGCTGACTACCTTAGTTATAAAAGGCAGGAGTTTGTATTTATTTCCCAAATATCTGCGATTATTTATCAATGATGTTTTGTATAATTTTTTCTCGGCTACCATCATCATTGTCCTCTCTTTACTCTTAAATCTATCTTATTATAAAAAAGTTAAATTCCTTCAAAAAGTTCGGATAAGGTTACACCTAATCCGTTTGCAATTTTCTCAATGTTTTTTAAAGCTATATTGCGTTTGCCAAGTTCAACACTTGCAAAATAAGTGCGGTCCATACCAATCTTTAACGCAAATTTTTCTTGGCTCAAACCCGTTTCATTACGCAGTTCTCTAATTCTATTGCCAACTTTTTCAGTAATCATAATACTCTCCATACCGATAAAGCACTCCCACATTACAACTATTTATTTTATATTATACAAGCAAACGGACTATAAGGCAACAGCTTTTAAGCAACAATCCGTATTTTTGGACTATGTACTGAAAAACAAAATAGCGCCGAGCACAGCTCATTTTCAGAGCCACACTCGGCAATTTTCAATACTATAATAGATACTATTTTTTGAATATATTGGTTCGGTGATAATGCATATTTTTCAACATTTCATCTGAAGGATTATCAATGTAGACTTTTTCAGTTTCGATTTGTATTCTGGCAATATTATCTTCACTCAGTTTTGGTGAAATAATAATCTTGAAATCGTTATCAAAGGTGATTAAACCTATGTCAAACAACTTGTCATAAATAGGAGATAACAATAATCCGTTTTCAGGGCTTAATCTTTCTTGATTATTTGATGAACGCCAAGGCTTAATATGACTTGCCAAAAGTAATCTTTGGTCATCAATGCCTGTTATAACACACTTTCCGTATTTCTCAATTAGATTTTTGCGAAATAAACCTTGTCCCACTCTCGCTTTTATTAGCATTTCTTTTTGAGTTGTATTTAATTCAGAATTATTGCGAATCAAATCAATTTGTCGCATAATAATCGGTGTTTCAACTTCTACAAAATCACTTTGAAATTCGCACAATCCCCAGTAACCTTCACCTTTGCCATATACAGAATAAAACAAATTAGGGTTATAAGACCTGTATGAACTCATTTCTTTGCAATGAGTAGTTATTTCCGTGCTAACATTATTACGCCAACTTGGATTTGTACTAATATTTGGTAAGATGTTTCTTCTTTCAATAACATCGCATATTTCTTTTATGTGAGCTTCTCCATTAAGCTCTTGTAGTGCGTTGCGTATTTCAGATAAATATGTTATATCCTTGCTCATTTTCCACCTCAGCGACATTGTATTCGTTACTAAATACATTTTTACATTATTATACAGCCATTTTTTAAGTTAATCAATAGAATTATTACATAAGCGCCGAGCGCAACTCATTATAAGAGTTACACTCGGCGTAATTTTATGCGTAGATTAAATCAGCATTTACAACTTCAGTTGCACGATTACGGATATTGTTCATCTTCTGTACCCAAAGCATTTGATTTTCTGCCTTGAGCTTTTCCGTTACATTTTCCTTTTCGGCAAGGTCTTTAACCAGCCGGGAAAACATATTCTCTGCCTGTTCGTCTATGTCGGCAATATAACTGTTCAGCTTGCAAGAGGTCAGCAGATTAGCGTAAAATACACGCTTATGCTGTTTGATATACCGCAGGTGGCGCTGTCCCCATATACCTATAGGCTTCTGTTCTTCTTCGGGGAGTGATAAGTAGGGGATAAAATAATTGCCCTGCTTTTCGTACCAAAGACCATTCTTTTCATCGTAAATTCTGTTTTTCATTGTGTGTTCCTACCTTTCATTTTTATCATTTCTAAAGCGTGAATCACGCTGTTTAGACTGTTTTTCCGACCTTGCTCTTTCAAGTAAATCGTCAATTTGCTTGTTACCGAACACCTTGCGGAGCAGTTTGTAATCCCTATTTTCAGCACGCAAATTTTCATTTTCGTGTGTTAATTTATCGTTGATTTTTGTCAGTCTTTCGTTTTCACGATACAGATTTCCGTTCGTAACATTCAAGCGGTGGTAACTGTCTAATGCTTGATAATAGCGGTAGAAAACTTCGCTGATTACTTCCTTGAATTTCTTTATCAAAGGTTCAACGAACTTCATTTTATACGACTTTGCCGACATTAAAGCAGGCGGTTCGGGTAACTGATATTCAGCGTCGGTATCAAGTTTCCTTTCCAATTCTTCAATGACCTGCGTTCCGTTATCATAGTTCTGAATGCGATTGCGATATGCTTCAAACTCATCCTTTTTCTCGGCAAGTTTATCGTCGAGTAGCTCCACTTCTTTTTCTCTCTCTTGCTTTTTATAGTCAAGAACAGACAAGTGCTTTTCGTGAGTACCCTTGTGTTCCCATTCAATTTCGTGCCGTTCCATAATGAATGCGAGTGCTGATTTTTCTGCGCTCACCCATTGGCTCCATTCCGTATCGCCACGAGTTCCGCCCTTGAAACCTTGTGCGGCGAGTGCTTGTTTCAGGCTTACTCTTGTATCAAGTCCACGCTTGCTGCCGGTTGTGAACGGAACAAAATCAATGTGCAAATGAGGTGTTGCCTCATCCATATGCAAATGAGCAGAAAACACTTTTAGGTTGGGATTTCGCTCTTGAAATTCACGGTAATACTCATCTAAAATCTGCCTTGCAAGCTTTCCGTTCTCGCTTTCGGCACTCATATTTTCTTTATCACCAATCTGCAAAATCAGTTCGTGAAATGGTTTTTCCTGCTTGGAATTACGTATCTTTTCATAATAGTTTGCAATTTTTCTGTCGGCTCTTGTCTGTTTGGCGTTGTATCTTTTAAGTGCTTCGTCAAACAATTCGTGATAGGTTTTCTTTATCGGCTCGTTACAGTAATCAATGTTCAAAAGCGTTCTGCTACCGTCAACATTTTCAGCCTTGAACTTTCGGCTGTTATGATTGACCGAGCCTTTGCCGACCATTGCGCTTATCGTTCTTTGCATTTTATTACCTCCAATCTCATAAAATTGCTCGTCCTCGGTTCTGTTACTCTTGTCAAGAGTAACGCAAAAGCACTTTTGACAGGCAAGCCTATCAAAAATGCAACCTGCGAGCAGGTTTTGCGTTCTCCGAAGGGCAAAGAGTCGCCTTTGAAAAGGCACTCTCTGCACACTCTGCTAAACTTTCATATTGTTCACTACCCACCGAAAAAGAACATTGCAAGATTGCAGTTGTCCCCCACATTTGCAATGTTGCAACCTTAAAAGCTGCTTGCTTCTTTTTCTTCGGGAAGTTCCCAATACCATCCGTTGCCTTCCTTTATTGACTTTACACCGAGAGATTTTTTTGCTTCATCAAGCACTCTTTTTGATATGCCTGCATTCTGCACTTTCTTCAATAAAATCTGCTGCGGATACTTGCCATCGGATAGGCAGTCAGTAATGAGCCGTTCCGCTATATCAGATTTCTTCTCACGGCTGACACCGCAGAGAAGATCGTCAATCAAAATATCATAATGACCGAGCCAACGAAAACCGTTTTCCGCACTCAGCTCAAATGCGATAGGTTTTCCTTCGGGTGCAAGTGACGACTTCTGATGAGCCGCTACTCGAATTTCAGGCTTATCCTTTACTCTGCCGACAACAAGCACGCTTCGGGCGCAAGCCTGAAAGTCAATAGAGCCAAGTCCTCTGTAGGTGGACTTGTTGCCTTGCGCTTTGTTCAAGTGACCGACCAAGATAATTGCACAGCAATATTTTTCTGCTATTCTGCCAAGCTGAGCAAGAATGTTTCTAACCTCATTCGCTCTGTTCATATCGACCTTCGCACCGATATATGCTTGCATAGGATCTAAGATAATAACTCTTGCACCCGTTTCGGCAATGGCTTGTTCCACACGCTCGTCAAGCATTGTAAGAGCCGCTTCCGATTCGTCAATTACTTTGATTTGAGTACAGTCTGCATTGCCGGAAAGTAATCGGGGCTTAATCGTATCGCCGAGCCCGTCCTCTGCCGTTTGGTAGATGATTTTTATCGGCTCACGCTCGGTGTCGTCGCAGGGGAGTTTTTTGCCCCTCGACAACAATGCCGCTAACTGTAATATTAAAGTTGTTTTACCTTCACCGCCGTCTCCGTGTATAATCGTCAGTTTTCCAAAGGGAATATAGGGATACCACAACCATTTCACTTCCTCAATGGGAACCTCATCCATATTGATGATTTTAAGTTCTGCCATCCGCAACGCCCCCTTTCAAAAATTTTTCATTGATTTCTGCGGAAACATCGGGTATAATATCATTACTACATTTTTGAAACGACTGCTCCGTATCTGTGCCAACAGATACACAAGGGGCAGTCATTTCTTTTTTATTCGTCATTTGCAACATCTCCTTTCAGTCCGTCCATTGTAACGGTTATCAGTTCGATAATATTCAATAAATCATCACTGACATTGTTTCCTGCTTCTATGCGTTGTAATTCCGCAAGCATATCTGCCATTTGATTTTTAAGAGCCTTATACACTCTCGGATTTCCTTGCACAACCACATCACGCTCCATACAGCGACGGTAACAGTATTCCTGTTTGGATAAACCTGAAAGAGCAACAGCACGATTTAACTCTGCTTGTTCTTCGGACGATACCCTGAACCCTACCGTAATGTTTCTGAAACGGTTGTGCCTATCTACATTTTTTGCTGACATATTAAATTGCTTCCTTTCTGAAATTATTAAGCTTATCCGCCATATCGTCCTGCGTGGACGGAAACAGATGAGCGTAGTTATAGGTGATGTCAATGCTCTCGTGTCCTACACGGTCTGCAATGGCGACAGCCGAGTATCCCATATCAATCAGAAGCGATATATGGCTGTGTCTTAAATCGTGAATACGGATACGCTTTACGCCTGCCTCTTTTGAACCTCTGTCCATTTCGTGGTGCAAATAACTTTTTGTTACCTCGAAAATTCTGTCGTTCTTATCGACACTGTAAAGCTGTTTGAGATATTCCTGCATTTCTTCTATAAGAAACTGCGGCATTTTGATAGTGCGATTACTCTTTGCTGTCTTTGGGTCAGTAATTACATCACGCCTGCCGATACGCTGATATGATTTGTTAATGGTTACTGTTCCACGCTCAAAATCGAAATCAGCAGGAGTTAAGGCGAGCAATTCTCCCTCACGGACACCGCACCAATAAAGCATTTCAAAGGCGTAAAATGATATGGGCTTGTCCATAATCGCAAAGGAAAATTTCTGATATTCTTCCTGCGTCCAAAACAGCATTTCACGTCCTTTGGCTTTTCCCATATTTCCTTCTTTTGCTGCAGGATTATTTTGCAAACCGTAAAATCTTACAGCGTGGTTAAATATTGCGCTTAGCTGATTATGCAGCGTTTTAAGGTAAACCGGCGAATATGGCTTGCCTTGCTTATTGGTGGATTTAATCATTTCATTCTGCCAGGCAATAATGTCCTTAGGCTGAATATCGCTGATTTTTCGCTGACCGAAATAGGGTAGAATTTTTGTCCTCATAATATGCTCTTTGGTGTGCCAAGTGTTTTCTTTTATGCGGTTTTTCATATCAACCGTATAAATATCTACAAAGCTCTCAAAGGACATATCCAAATCTGCTTCAACCTTAATTTTCTGCTCTCGTTCCCAAGCGAGAGCTTCACTTTTTGTTGAGAACCCTCTCTTTGTTGTTTGGTGGACTTTACCCTGCCAATCGGTATAACGGTAATAGGCCTTCCAAGTGTTTGTTTTTTCGTCTTTATAAACTGACATTGTTTAATTCCTCTCTTTCTGTTTTTCGCCGTAACAGGCTCTTTCTAAAAAATACTGTTTGTTTACTCGACCTGAAATCGTTATAAATCCCTGCGCTTTCAGCTCGTCATTTAGCTTTTGGACTATTTTATAAGCGTAAGATTTGGAAACTCCCAACTCATCCGCTACATCCTGTACTTTCATAAAAGTTGTACTCATAGCAATCCCTCCTTTCAATTTAATTTTTTGAAATGTTTTGTTTATTTAGTGTCGGAGAACTTTCTGACCGCATTCCGATTTGCCCGAGCGGATACACCATTACCGTGATGCACGACGGTTATTCTGTTTCACCAACCAAACGGGATTTGTTTAAGTCGGTAATTCATATTATACAAAGCAAATTCCGTTAAGTCAAGTGGTTTTTAAGAAAATCTTAAACTTTTTTGCTTTATTTATCTTGACAAGCATTAACTGTATATGCTATGATAATTTTATCATCATAGATTGGAGAAGATTTTTATGGCAATCGGCGAAAGAATACGCTTTTTTAGAAATTTAAGAGGTATGACTCAAAAATATCTCGGTATGCAGGTCGGCTTTCCTGAAAAAACTGCCGATATTCGTATGGCGCAGTATGAGTCTGGCTCAAGAACACCAAAAGCTGATTTGACAAACAATCTTGCAGAGGTGTTCGGTATATCTGCTCAAGCACTTACTGTTCCCGATATTGACAGCGACCTTGGGCTTATGCATACATTGTTTACGCTTGAAGACCTCTACGGTATAAGAGCCGAGAATGTAAACGGCGAAGTACATTTATGCTTTGATGAAAACAAACCGACTGCAAGCAAGTCTGTTTTTGCAATGCTCGCCGCTTGGGCAGAACAGGCTGAAAAATACAGAAACGGCGAAATCACCAAAGAGCAGTATGACGAATGGCGTTATACATATCCCAAACTCGATACAACACAAACTTGGGCTAAGGTTCAGTCAAAGGACTTCAGCGACGATATGGTGAAGCGTTTCAATGATAACCTCAAAAATATGTAAATAGGCAAAACAAAAAGAGCTAACAGACACAGAAATCTGTTAGCTCTTTATTTATGAATAATTTTCAGATGTTGTCAAAATGTTGTCACGAGGACATTTCGCCTTACAAAAACCCAGTATCTATGCGGGTTTGCGGCGCTTTGACTACTATTCCCACTCAACAGTTCCCGGGGGTTTGGAGGTGATATCATAAACCACTCGATTTATATGTTCTACCTCGTTTGTAATACGATTTGAAACCTTAGCAAGGATATCGTAAGGGATTTTCGCCCAATCGGCGGTCATAAAATCATCGGTCGTTACAGCACGGATTGCAACAAGGTGATCATAAGTTCTGTGGTCGCCCATAACGCCGACAGTTTTAACGCAAGGAAGAACGCAGAAGAACTGAGCAAGATTTTTCTCATATCCGTTCTTTGCCATTTCATCTCTTAGAACCCAATCGGCATCTTGAAGCACTTTAATCTTATCGGCAGTAATTTCTCCGATAATTCTTACACCGAGGCCCGGACCGGGGAACGGCTGTCTCCATACAAGTTGCTTAGGAATGCCGAGCTTTTCGCCTACTGCACGAACCTCATCCTTAAATAAATCTGCAAGAGGCTCGATAATACCGAGAAATTCAACGTCATCAGGTGTATTTACCCTATTATGATGAGTTTTGATAACATCGGCATCGCCTTTACCTGATTCGATACAGTCGGGATAAATAGTACCCTGTGCAAAATAACCGAGTTCGTCCTGCTTCCTGATTTCGTTCCAGAAAACATTAAAAAATTCAGTACCGATAATTTTTCTCTTCTGCTCAGGGTCAACTACACCTTTAAGCTTTTCAAGGAAAACATCGCCGCAGTTTACTCTTACAAAATTCATATCAAAAAGGCTTGTGAATGTTTTTTCAACAAAGTCGCCTTCGTTTTTACGCATTAGGCCCTGATCAACAAAAACGCATGTAAGCTGTTTGCCGACAGCACGTGACAAAAGACCTGCTGCAACGGAAGAATCAACACCGCCTGAAAGACCGAGGATAACCTTTTTATCGCCAATCTGTTCTCTAAGCTTAGCAACGGTATTTTCAATAAAATTATCCATTACCCAATCGCCCTTACAGCCGCAAACTTCATAAAGGAAATTATAAAGCATCTGCGAGCCGAAAACGGAATGAGTAACCTCAGGGTGGAATTGAACGGCATAAATATTTTTCTCAACATTTTGCATAGCTGCGCAAGGGCAGGCATCTGTTGTGCCGATAATCTCAAATCCCCCAGGAACAGTTGAAATATAGTCCGTATGACTCATCCAAACTACTGATTTTTCATCAACGTCTTTAAAAAGCTTTGACTCTTTTTTAGTAAATTCAATCTTGCCGTATTCACTTTGAGGAGCTGTTTTAACCTCGCCGTCACCCATCCAAGCGATAAGCTGACAGCCGTAGCAAATACCTAAAATAGGTACTCCGATATTTAGTATATCTTTAGTATAGTGCGGAGATGCCATATCGTAAACCGAGTTAGGACCGCCCGTAAAAATAATACCTTTATAATCATTTTTCTTAATAGTTTCAAGGTCGGTTGTATAAGGCAAAATTTCCGCATAAACATGGTGGTCACGCACACGTCTTGCGATAAGCTGATTATACTGCCCGCCGAAATCAAGAACAAGTATTTTTTCCATATTTTCCTCCGTAAAAATTACTTACAGTTTATTATATATTATAAAAAGAGCATTTGCAAGTAATATTGAAAATAATGATAAATAATCATTGCGTCATAATTTTTACGAACTGAAATAATTAATCAATTATCCGTCAGTTGTTAAACTACACTGTTTGTTGATTTTTCGCTCAACTGACGGTTGAGTAACAAAAAAGAGCAGGAATCAGGCGCATTGCACAAGGAAATGCCCCTTACCCGCTCTTTAATAATTATTTAGTTAAGACCTTTTTCGTCAAAATTAAGAATAGTAGAAATAATAACGTCAAAGCCTGTTTTGATAGTTTCAGGAACAAGGCGATCTGCCGTGTCACGGCGGTTATGATAATAATCTGCCGGCCTTGGGTCCATAGCTGCAAGGCACGTTGCGGTAATTCCTGCCTGCGAAAAAGCAGCAGCGTCCGAAGAACCGAAAAAGACAGAAGAAAGTTCAATGTCATCATGACCTGCGTCCTTTGATGCGTCCATAACCAATTGGCTAAACTGCTGATTATTTTTAACAGTGCCGGTCATATCCTTATTATAAACACGGAGATATTCACGATCGGTAAGAGTATCTACACACAAAATGACCGTTTCAACGCCGCTGTTTACATATTCGTCATAATGATTTTTTGCCCAACTCTTGCAACCTCTGAGACCTGCTTCCTCGCCGTCTGTAATCATAGCGCAGACCTCTGTATTTTCAAAATCAACACCTGCCATATCAAGCATACGAAGTGCACAGACAGCGGCATAAGTACCTGTAAGGTTATCGTTAGCACCCGGAGAAATAGTGTTGAAATCAACAAACATAAACAATGTAACCATACCAAGAGCAGTTGCAAAATGGAAAATGTAGCTGTAATTAATCATAAAATCGCCGAAAGTGCCCATATCAACAAAGTTAGCAACAATAGCGATAACGCTCAAAATAAATGAAACGATTGCACCTCCGATTGTCCAGCTCATAAAGATAGCCATAAGAGGTACTTTTTTACCGTAGTAAAGGTGACGCCATTCATAAGCCGCATCAATATGACCGCTGATAACAATTCTTCTCTTAACCTCGCCTCTCGGCTTTCGTACACCCATAAGATTATGAGCCTCAACCTTTTTATAAAGAGGGTCCATAAACTGCTTATAAAGCAAAAATTCCATAACGGTGATAAAAAGACCTACAAAAACAACGCCGCAAACAATACATTGCGCCAAAAGAGGTGTAATAATACTTGTATACATTAAAATTGCACAAGCAACTACTGCCAAGAAAATGACAACAGATACAAGCTTTGTAAAATGGAGAAATGCCTTGGGAGCCATTTTATAGCTTTCAAATTCTGTACCGTCGCAGAAAGTATCCATTTCTTTTTTAATATGCTTTTGAGCCGCATAGCAATTCTCGTTGCCTGACTCACGAGGTCCGTATTTTTTAATTACGTTTGTAATTTCCTTAACGGTATAATCAACATTTTCTTTGATTACTGCCTGAGGAAAATCAGAAAATTTCATTTACTTTTCTCCTTGCTCAATATATTTTTTGTTAAGCTTAACTTCAAGATGAGTATCGCCCATACTGAACTCTTTTCTAATCTTTGATTTTAAGAGCCATTTTTTAGGCATAGCCACACTGTTTACCGCATAGCTCATACCAAAATATTCAAAATACGGCTTGAAATTTTCCATTCTTGCCATAAATGAATCAAATTCTTTCTTGCTTTCAGGCGACCAAGCCACCTCGGCAAGCGCTTGAGTTCTCGGATACATAAATACTTCTAACTTTTCGGGACAATCTGTCCACTCTGTCCAGTTTTCTGCCTCTATTCCGAGAATATTTTTTTCACTTTCGGGTTTAATTCCGAAATTTTTATAGTTGTAATTATATGTATTTTTAAGAGAGTATTGAGCATAAGTCATATCAAAATAGAATGACTGATGATTAGACAAGATTACGCTGTTGCCGTTATTTGCCCAATCTCTTGCTCTTGAATCTTTTTTAGGAGTCCAATATTGGCATATTACCGATTTATCAAGGCTTTTTGCCTTTAAAACCTCGTTCCAACCGATAAGCCTCTTGCCCTTTGACTTGACAAACGCAAGAATTTCATTATTAAGCCAGCCCTGCAAATCTTCCTCGTCCTTAAGGTTGTTATCCTTAATCCTCTTTTGACAGCAAGGGCATTTTTTCCACTCCGACTTCGGTGCTTCGTCACCGCCGATATGAAAATAAGGTGCAGGGAAAAGTGAGCAAACCTCATCAATAACGTTTTTAACAAAATCAACTGTTTTATCCTTGCCGGGGCAAATAGGCCTGTTCCAATCAAATTGCCTAAGCTTTCTTTGAGGAATGGCGCCGCCAAAGTATCCTGGCACATCCCTGTTAATTTCACGGCACGCAAGCCAAGGATAAGCGGCAATTGCAGCGGCGCAGTGAGCCGGAAAATCAATTTCAGGCACCACCATTATTCCACGTTTTGCGGCATAATCAACAATTTCCTTAATATCGTCCTGAGTATAAAAACCCGAATATTCCTCATTAATAATATCTGTACTGCCCCAACCGTGAATTTGAGTATATGCTCTTTTTGAGCCAATCTCGGTAAGAAGCGGATATTTTTTAATCTCAATTCTCCAGCCCTGATCGTCAGTCAAATGCCAATGGAAAACGTTAAGCTTTAACATAAACATCATATCAAGCATTTTTTTAACATATTCCTTGCCGAAGAAATGGCGGCTTTCATCAAGCTGAACGCCTCTCCAAGAAAATCTTGGCTTATCATTAATAATGCAACAAGGAATTTCTTTTGAGCCAAGCTCAAATTTACCAATCTGACGGAGAGTTTGAAGCGCATAATAAGCGCCTGTTTCACTTGAAGCCTTGATTGAAATTAAATCGGGTGTAACCTCCAACTTATATTCCTCTTTATCAAGCGAAGAGTCCTTTTTTATAACAAGTTTGCCGTCCTGAGCTTTTTCAAGCTTTAAAAGTTTTAAATCAAAATCGGAATTTACCTTAAGCTGTTCGTCTATCGCAAACACGCCGCTCTTTTCCTGAGCATAGTATGCAAGCGGTATTAACTGCAACATAAAATTACCTCACTAATATACATTTTGTTTTACCACAACATTTTACATTTTACCATAATATAACATAAAACTCAACTGTTTAAAGATTTTGTAAATTATTAGTAACAATTAAAGTGCAAGAAAACCGGAAATTTGGCTTAATTTGTCCAAAACAGGCGCATTTGTTTTTTCAAGAACACTTCTGTCCTGGTGGCCGCAGGAAACAAGTACGCAATCGCAGGAAATACTTTGCGAAACTTCATAATCGTGAACGGTATCTCCGATAAAAAGGACATCGTTTTTATCTATTTTGTTATCATCAAACCACTTTTTCGCAAGACTTGATTTGCTCACCGCCAAATCGTCATCTATACCCAATACAGCATCAAAATAATCTTTGACTTTAAATTTCTCCACCTGATTTAAAAGTCTGTTTTTCTCGCAGGCGGAAACAATGATTTGCTTACATCCCCTATTTTTAAGGAGTTTAAGAATCGGCAGCGTTTCATCATTAAGCTTTGCCGTAAATTGCAAAGAAGTATAAACCTCAACATATATTTTAGCCAAGTCCTCAAATTTATCCCTCGAAAAATCAAAGCCTGCCTTTTGATAATATTCACTTACGGGGAACGTAAATATTTTCTTATATAAATCAAGGTCAATTCTGTTTTTATATCCTGTTTTTTCAAGCATTTTGTTCATTGTGCAAACGCTGATTTCAACATCGTCAAAAAGCGTGCCGTTCCAATCCCAAATTACGTATTTATATTTCATAGCTTATTCTTTATTGTTATTAGCGCCGAAAATATCGGCAACCTCGGTTATTGATATGTATGCTTTAGGGTCGATTGAATGAACAATCTCTCTCATTTTTCCGATTTGAAATCTGTTTAATACAAAATATATTACCGTTTTATCCTCATTTGAATAATATCCCTTTGCATCATAGAACGTAATGCCGTTTTCAAATTCATTTGAAAGCCTTTTGCAAATTTCCTTTTGCTTGGTTGTAATAATCATTGCGGATTTTGAGCGGTCAAAGCCTTCAATAATATAGTCAACGGTTTTGAGCGCAACAACGTAAGCCACTATTGAATAAAGCGGCAAAATCCAGCTTTGAAATGCAATACCGCATATAACATAGAGAATTACATTATAAATCATTACAAACGTTCCGACCGTAAGCGAAAGCTTTTTTGCAAACACGACAGCCAAAACCTCTATACCGTCCATAGCACCGCCGAAACGAATTGCAAGCCCGCTTCCTATTCCCGAAATAAGTCCGCCGAAAATTGCGCAAAGAAATAAATCATCCTTAGCAAGAGGCGAAAAACTTGCAACATCAATCGGTAAAACATCTGTTATAAGCCATGCGGACAAAGAATATATTGCCACAACAAAAACTGAATATATCGTAAATTCTATACCCTGCTTTTTTGCTCCGAAAATAAAAATCGGAATGTTAAGCACAACAAGAAAAACAGAAAGCGAAAGCCATTGCGGTGTGATTTGAGATAAAAACATTGACGTGCCGGATATACCGCTGTCATAAAGCCTTACAGGTTGGAGAAACACCGTTACACCGACAGAATTTATTATTCCCGCAAAAAAGAGAACCATAAAATTTTTGATTTTCAGTTTTTTTATAAGCTTCATACACCCTCCGATTGATAATTATTTAATAGCTTTAACTGCGAAAACGGCTTGGACCGATGTTCAAGCCGTTTTCGCACATTTATATGCCCGACGTATTAAATTTTATTATTCACCCGAACTGTTGCTTTGAGATGAGCTGTCACCTTTTGACTCCATAAGTTTACACTCAACCGTACTTGTCTTAATACTGTTATTTTCAATTCTTGCAATGGTAAGCTTAACTGTATCACCCGGCTTTGAGTCAGCCAAAACCGAAGTTAAAACATCGGTTGATGTCATAGTTTTGCCGTTAATTGCAACAATCATATCATACTGTTTAACATCCTTGCTTGCAAGGTCTGATGAGCCGTCAACAGAATTAATTACCATTGTACCCTGTGCATTCTTATAGCCTTTTTCCTCAAGTGCCGAAAGAATAGCGGAATAATTGCTGTATTTAGTAAGAGGAAGATAAGTAATTCCAAGCTTAGCTCTGCCCTCTACATAACCGGACTTAATCAGACTGTTAGCAGTTGCAATAGCAGTATCCGACGGAACTGCAAAGCCCATTCCCTCATATTCGGTAGCGGCAATCTTTGAAGAATTTACGCCGATAACCTGACCTTGCATATTGAACAATGCGCCGCCGCTGTTACCGGGGTTAATTGCTGCATCAACCTGTATACATTTATTATCATAGCCTATATTTGATGAAATCGGTCTGTCAAGTGCTGAAATATAACCGCTTGTAAGCGAATTCATAAATTCAATACCACCCGGACATCCGATAGCAATTACCTGCTCGCCGACTGCGAGATTATCGCTGTTTGCAAATTCAGCAACCTGCAAGCCTGTTGCATCAATAGAAAGAACGCCGATATCGGTCTGGCTGTCGTATGCAACCATTGAAGCGTCATATTCTTTCTTGTTATTAAGAGTTACTGTAAATTTAGTGCCTTCGCTGATAACGTGAGCACAAGTAAGGATATATGTTTTGCCGTTTTTCTCCGACATAATGATACCTGAGCCTTCGCCTGACTTTTCAGGGTCTGAGTTACTTGAATTATTGCCGTCATTATTGCCGTAATTATAGAAATAATTATATGAAGCCTGCTTCTCACTGTAGACAGTGATGCCGACGCAGGAATCCATAACCTTTTTAGCAACACCTGCAACGGTAAGATTGCCGCTGCTGTCCTTTGTTTGAACACTGTTACTGTCGTTTGTTTTAACATCGCTGCCTGAATTCTGAGATTGAGAGGTTGAGCTGTTATTTTGTGAATTTTTACTGTCGTCAATTACACCCGTTGTTGAAAGAACAATGCCGACTACTGCAACGAATGCGCAGATAACAAGAATAATTGCAACTATTTTGCCGGCACCGGGTTTCTTCTTAGGCGGCTTTGGCGAATTGCCGTTTTCTGCGTTTTGCTTATTATCATTTTGCGGCGGTTGATAATAGTTGCCGTTACCGTTTGAATAATTTGATGCGTTTGAATAGCTTTCTCGATTTTCCTGTGCTTTGCCTGCGTAGGAATAGTGATAGGTTGTGTTATTGTCAGCCTGCTCATTTTGAGGAGGGGTATAATATGTTTGCCCTTCGTTTTGATTTGGCTGATAATAATCCGGTCTTTCCTGACCGCCGGTTTTTTCATTATCAAAATCACTCATTATTGTTTGTCTCCTTTTTTATAGACAGGTTTATACTCCTTTGGCAGCTTAAACACAAATTCAGCCGTATTTTCGTCCTCACTTTGCGCATAAATTGTGCCGCTGTGCATTTCAACCATCATCTTTACTATATATAAACCTAATCCTGCACCTTTAGCGTCAAGTCCACGTGATTTATCAACCTTGTAAAATCTTTGGAACACCTTTGAAAGCTCTTCCTTTTGAATACCTATACCGCTATTTTTGATGTGCACCTCAACGTTTTTGTCATCTTCATTCATAGAGACGTTAATATATCCGCCCTCATTTGTGAATTTAACAGCGTTGTCAAAAATATTATAGATAACCTGATAAATCATATCCCTATCAGCCGTGATAAAGGTAGGGTTTAAATTTTCAAGACCTTCAATTTCAATATGCTTTTCCTCTATTTTTTGCTCAAAAGTCAAAAGTATATGAATAATTTGGTCTGAAATATCATATTTTTGCGGTTTCATCTCAAAACTGCCCGATTCAATCTTGCTCATATTAAGCATAGTTACAACAAGTCGGGTAAGACGTTTAATTTCACCGCTTACAATTTCAAGATAATAATTTGCCTTTTCCTTCGGAATTGTTCCGTCAAGAATACCGTCAATAAAACCTCCGATTGAAGTCATCGGAGTCCTAAGCTCATGTGATACGTTAGACACAAAGCTTCGTCTCGACGACTCAAGCGTATCAAGTGCGTCTGCCATATCATTAAAAGCTTTGCCGAGTTCTGCAAGCTCGTCGCAGCCGTCAACTTTAACTCTGTATGAAAAATCGCCTATTGCAAATTGCTTTGCCGCCTTGCTCATATCACGAAGTGGCTGAACAAAGCTTCGTGTAAGCCTCCAAATACATAAGAAGCCCAAAACAAGGCAAAATACAGCACTTAACATAAACATTTTAAATACTTCATGAACAAGTGAAACGGCACTTGTTGCGCTTGTTGCAAAAACAGAGCCGATAATCTGATTTGAGCTGTAAATCGGGCAACCGACAATAAACGAACGTTGACCGCTTATTACCCCGCTGCCGACATAACTGCTCTCATACACCTGCTGAAGTATCGAATCGCTTATATTATAGTCGGTATGAAACGAGCATTTGCCGAGTTTTCCGAAAAAAGGAAGCGAATCTGCCCTTTCCTTGCACAAAATTATATTTCCCTCGGTGTCGCAAACAAAAATATCAGCGTCAACCGAATTGGATACAATCTTGATTGCACGGCATATCATTTCTTTCTCGTTTGAATAAGTATCATTCATATCCGCAACAAGGAGATTGGAACTTACACTGTTGGCAATAGACTGTGCATTCTCCATAAGCAAATCTGTAGTCTGTTTTTGAGTGTACGCACCCACAAGAGCGGTAAGCGTCGTACCCAAAACAGTAAGCACAATAAGCATTATTGCCGAAAACAACAAAAAGTATTTAGCAAAAATATTATCCTTCAAATTCTTTTTTTGAGGTAAATGTATTTTTGTCATTATTTATACCTTTATATACTTACTGCCGGGAAATCTTCCGGCATTTTGATTATTCCTTTGTTTCGAACTTGTAGCCTACTCCCCAAACGGTTTTAAGCGACCATTTGTCTGACACGCCCTCAAGCTTTTCACGAAGCCTTTTAACGTGAACGTCAACCGTTCTTGAATCACCGTAATAATCAAAGCCCCAAACCTCGTCAAGAAGCTGGTCACGGGTATAAACCCTATTAGGATTTGATGCAAAATGATAAATAAGTTCAAGCTCTTTAGGAGGAGTATCAACAGGTACACCCTTAACCTTAAGCTCATAATTAACTATATTGATTTCAAGATTATCATATTTTACGATTTTCTTTGAATTTTCCTCAGCGTCATTACTGCCGCTGGCTCTTCTCAACACAGCCTTAACTCTTGCCATTACTTCCTTAGCATCAAAAGGTTTTGTAACATAGTCGTCTGCGCCAAGTTCAAGACCGAGAACCTTATCAAAAGTTTCACCCTTAGCGGTAAGCATAATGATAGGAGTATTAGATGTTTTTCTTATTTCACGGCAAACCTGCCAGCCGTCCATTTTCGGAAGCATAATATCAAGAAGCACAAGTTCAGGTGCTTTAGACTGAAACATTTCAACTGCTTCCTGTCCGTCATTAGCAACGAAAACTGTGTAGCCGTCATTTTCCAAGTAAAGCTTTAAAAGTTCGCAAATGTTGCGGTCGTCGTCAACAACCAAAATTTTTGTTCCCATAATGTTTCTCCTTTGATTTGTTAATATCATTTTATCACCGCTTAGTGATAATTTTTTGTAGTTTTAATTAACATTTTATAAAATTTATAAATATTTTTTGAATGAAAATTATTGGTAATATTAATTAATCTGCGTGTAGAACAGTCAAATTATAAATTTCAACCCATCATAGACTTCGAGAAAGTGAGATAAATTTCGTATTTTGCGAGCGGGTGCTGTACGTGGGTACTGCCCCCGAGCAAAAGACGAAAAGCGCCAAAAAATGGCAAGGACTCGATGTCATTGGCATTTTTCAAATCCCTCTGAGTGCAACAAGTTGCACCCACCTCCCTTTACACAAGGGAGGCAAATAGGTTTATTTATTTTATTCGGCGCGGTTTAGCCGCTTTATCGATAGTCTAATTACCATTCTTTTCCACGCTTTATACAGCCCTCAACATGGTCAATAAACTGCTTTGCACCTCTCGGCGAACGTCCGCCTCTTCTTGTTGCCCACTGGTCAGCTTTGAAAAGAAGTTTATCAACGTCAACGCCGTGCTCTTCAAAATGCCTGTCGCAAGCAAGTTTTTCAACAATATCAAGATATTCCTTTTTATCGGGATTAAGAAATGTAATTGTAAGACCGAAGCGGTCGGAAAGGGAAAGCTGTTCTTGCATAGTATCTCCCTTATTAACATCATTTTCCCTGTCAGAGAAATTTTCCTTAATCAAATGACGTCTGTTAGACGTTGCATATATTATAGTATTCGGCTGTTTACCCGAAAGCGAGCCTTCAAGAGCTGCCTTAAGTTCGCTAAACGAGGTATCGTTAGAGTCGAAACTTAAATCATCAATATAAATAATAAATTTCATTGGCGAATCGGCAATTTGCTCACGAATAAGCGAAAGGTCGGCAACAGCACTCTTAGGAATTTCAATCATACGAAGTCCCTTTTGCCAATACTCATTCAAAATTGCGTGAACTGTTGAGCTTTTGCCCGTTCCCCTGTCACCGTAAAGCAAAACGTTATTAGCCGGATGACCTGCGATAAAGCTTTCGGTATTATCAATAACCTTATTTCTTTGAAGTTCGTAATTTTTCAAATCTGTAAGACGGATAGGATCAATGGAATTAACCGGAGTGATTTCCTCATCTCTCCAAGTAAATGCAATATTTTTGGCATAAATACCGTAGCCGTTTTCTCTGTGATACTTAATAAGTTCATCAAGTTGCCTGTCCCAATGAGAATCTAACGGAGCAAGCGGCTTGCCTACATCCCAGCCCGGTAAAGTCAAAAGGATTTCCTTAATATCCTCATCATCAATATCTGCCAAAATATCCTGTGCGGTAAGAGAAGCGATTTCTTCAAGCTTTGCAAGGTCGCTTTTAACCGCATTTATGACTGCGATTGAAAGCTCATTTACCTTTCCTGCGCATGCCGCTTTAGTGAAAATATTGTCATTAGTCAAAATCAAGCGTGAAATATGCCTTTTAAGCGATTCGCTTTTTGCAAGCTCCTTAAAAAAGTAACTTTGAAGTGCTACCGTGTCCTCTTCATCGTCGCAAAGCAAATCATATAAAGCAGAGAAAACGTCATCATCCTCAAAATCGTAAATACAAAGCGATTCAATATAATATTTAAGCCTTGTTACCTTATTCATCTTCAACACCTCCAAGACCGATATTTTTAGGTAATATATGTTATATACTAATAATATAGCAATTGTTCACAATTTACAAGTGATATAGTTAAAATCGTTGTTTTGAACAAATAAAAGCAAACCTAAAATGAATTTTTGTTGTAGGATGTCCGACAACATATTGACTTTTATATGCAAGTTGTGTTATCATACAACTCAAGAGGTGTTTATATGGGCAATTCATCAAGACTTGCAGACAGCACTGCAAATCAGATATTAAAAATGATAGAAGAAGAGGAACGCTTTTCCGTTGGCGACAAGCTGCCTAACGAAAACGATTTTGCTGCCGAACTCGGAGTGAGCCGTTCTACCCTCAGAGAAGCGGTAAAAATACTTACCACCTACGGCATACTTGAAATAAAGCGTGGCAAAGGCACATTTGTAACATCAAACACTATTATAGATTCAAACGATTTAAGCGATATAACCTCAGGGCTTGACGATTTGTTTGAAATGAGGCTTATGTTTGAACCGGATTGCGCTTATTATGCGGCTTTAAGGGCTACTGACGAGGAAATAAGAATAATCTGTGAATGTGGCGAAGCGGTTGAAAAGAAAATACTTTCGGGCGAGGACAGAACTGTTGAAGAACAAAAATTTCACGAGAGTATCGCAAACGCAACTCATAACGCTTTTGTAAAGCAATTCATTCCTATTATATTTAACGCAATCAAAAAAGGTGTTGTTGTTATGATGAAGGACAGCGACGTCAGCAAAGATAATATGAGCGACGACAGACTGATTATGGATTTTATTAAAAAAAGGAATCCCGATGGCGCAAGAACAGCTATGAGGCTTCATATTATCCACGCTATGGAAGGCTTGCAAAAAAATTAAAATTAGGTATTGACATTAGACAACAGACAAGTTATAATGACAATTGTAAAAGATATTTAGCGAGTGGTCGGACAACCGAACACCACAAATATTTAAAATATTAAATAAATAATTATTATTTTTGGAGGAAACAAAAATGGCAGAAGCTAGACTTTTTTACGAATCAGATTGTAATCTTGACGTTCTTTCAGGTAAGACTGTTGCTATCGTAGGCTTTGGTTCACAGGGCCACGCACATGCACTTAATCTTCACGAAAGCGGTGTAAACGTAATCGTTGGCCTTTACAAAGGTTCAAAATCTTGGAAAAAGGTTGAAGACCTTGGCTTAAAGGTAATGGAAACTGCTGACGCAGTTAAGGCTGCAGACATTGTTATGGTTCTTGCTCCGGATGAGAAGCAGGCAGCTATTTACAAGAAGGATATCGAACCGAACCTTACAGAAGGTATGGCTCTTGCATTTGCTCACGGCTTTAACATTCACTTCAAACAAATCGTTCCACCTGCAAATGTAGATGTATTTATGATTGCTCCTAAGGCTCCGGGCCACACAGTTCGTTCAGAATACAAAGAAGGTAAAGGTACTCCTTGCCTTGTTGCTGTATATCAGGATGCTACAGGTCATGCTTGGGATATCGCTCTCGCTTACGGTGCAGGTATCGGCGGCGCTCGTGCAGCTCTTCTTGAAACAACATTTAAGTGCGAAACTGAAACTGACCTCTTCGGTGAGCAAGCTGTTCTTTGCGGCGGCGTAACAGCACTTATGAAAGCCGGTTTTGAAACACTTGTTGAAGCTGGTTATGACCCAAGAAATGCTTACTTTGAATGTATCCACGAAATGAAGCTTATCGTTGACCTTATCTATGCAGGCGGCTTTAAGGAAATGAGATATTCAATTTCTAACACTGCTGAGTTTGGTGATTACGAGACAGGTAAGAGACTTGTTACTGACGAAACTAAGAAGGAAATGAAGAAGATTCTTGATGAAATTCAGGACGGTACATTCGCTTCTAAGTTCATCACAGAGGCTAACAACGGTTGGGCTCACTTCAAGGCTAAGAGAGAGATGGAAGCTAATCATCAGCTTGAGCAAGTTGGCGAAAAGATTCGTTCAATGTATAGCTGGTATGGCGAAAACAAGTACGCTGAAAAATAATAAACTTTAATAATTAATAATTTAAGGGTTTGCAAATTGCAAGCCCTTATTTTTTTGCTTTACTTATTCTCTCATATCTGTTAAAATCAAGTTGGAGGTAAAACTATGAAAAGACTTTTATTTTTAATTACTCCCCTACTGATATTCACATTGCTTTTTAGTGCCTGCTCACCGACTGAAAAGGATAATTATGAATACACTTTAGCCTATTTTCAAATAGATTTCCTTAAATCCGATTTTGAAATGACAGAAAGCACGAGTGATAAAGCGGATTACGTCAGAGCCTACAAAGTAAGCGTAACAGAAAAGGAGCGCAAAAAGCTGATTGAACATTTCAAATCGTTTGAAAACGGAGAATTTGTAAAAATACCGAATGCGCAAAACAATTTTGACATTCTTTGTGACACATTGATAGAGGATTTTGGCAGCTACAAGGCGGTAAGTGAGGGCTATTTTGCATTGTATAATACAATAATCGATAAGCTTCAAACAAAGCTTAATTTTGATACGCTCGCCAATTTTGACTTCGATTTCTACCGTGCGCTTATATTTGACGTTGATACCAACACACTTTATATTTATGATTATTCCGCAACGTAATATAATTATCAAGTTCACAAACATTCAATTTGATATTTTTTACAAACAAAAAAGGACTTAGAGCATAACTCTAAGTCCTTAATTATATTATTTAGGTATTATCAGTCAACAAGCTCGATGATGCACATCTCTGCTGCGTCACCACGACGAGGGCCTGTTTTGATAATACGGCAATAACCGCCGTTTCTGTCTGCATACTTAGGAGCAATTTCATCAAAAAGCTTCTTAACTACGTCTTCCTTAGTTACATAAGAAAGAACCTGTCTTTTTGAATGAAGAGTATCGTTCTTGCCGAGAGTAATCATTTTCTCAGTCATTGCACGAACTTCTTTTGCTCTTGTAACGGTAGTTTCAATCTTGCCGTTTTCTAAAAGAAAAGTAACCATACCTCTGAGCATAGATTTTCTATGGTCAGTAGGACGTCCTAACTTTCTGCTACCTGGCATTGAAATTCCCTCCTTTAGTCCTCATCCTTAGCAAGTCCGAAACCTAATGAGCCGAGCTTAGCTACGACCTCATCAAGTGACTTACGGCCAAGGTTTCTAACTTTCATCATATCTTCTTCAGATTTACCAATTAAATCTTCTACTGTATTAATGCCTGCTCTCTTAAGACAGTTGAACGAACGAACTGAAAGGTCAAGCTCCTCGATAGTCATTTCAAGAACTTTTTCCTTATTATCGTCATCCTTTTCAACCATAATGTCTTGATTACCAATCTCTTCAGAAAGGTCAACAAAGAGCATAAGATGGTCATTGAGAATTTTAGCAGCAAGTGAAGCTGCCTCGTCAGCCGGAATAGTACCGTCTGTCTCAACGTCGAGAATGAGCTTATCAAGGTCAGTTTGCTGACCTACACGTGTGTTTTCTACTGTGTAATTAACCTTTAAAACAGGAGTATAGATTGAATCAATAGCAATAGTGCCGATTGGTAAATCCATAAGCTGCTTGTTGCGGTCGCAAGGAACATATCCTCTGCCGTGATTAGCAGTAAGTTCCATATTTACACTTGCACCTTCATCAAGATAAGCAATGTGAAGGTCAGGATTAAGAATTTCAACGTCTGCGTCATGCTTAATATCAGCAGCAGTAATTTCGCCCTCACCCGAAGCCTCAATATAAAGAGTCTTTGGCATCTCATCATGTATCTTTAAGATAACATTTTTGAGGTTAAGAACGATCTCAGTAACATCTTCCTTAACGTGCGGAATTGTTGAAAATTCGTGTAAAACACCATCAATCTTAACGGAAGTGATAGCATATCCCGGAAGAGAAGAAAGAAGAACTCTTCTCATTCCGTTACCGAGAGTTGTGCCAAAACCTCTTTCAAGAGGTTCAACAACAAATCTGCCCGTGCTGCGGCTTCCGACAGTAGAAACGTCTACAATCTCGATTTTAGGCTTATCAATTTCGATCATTTAAAAGCCTCCTAATAAAATGTTGTATTTTGTTTTCGCTAAATAACAGCCAAACACTATTATTTAGAGTAGAACTCAACGATTAAATGCTCTTCAACAGGATAATCAATGTCATCACGCTGAGGTAATGCAACAACCTTTGCTGTGAGTTCAGCCGGGTTTACTTCAAGCCACTTAGGAGCGGTGCCGTAAGCGCCCTCTTCCTTAACGAGCTTAAATCTGCCGTTATCCTTGCTCTTGTCAACGACTGCGATAACATCTCCTGCCTTAACGAGATAAGATGGAATGTTTACTTTCTTGCCGTTTACGGTGAAATGACCGTGAGAAACTGCCTGTCTTGCTTCACGACGAGTCTTACAAAAGCCTGTTCTGAAAGCAACGTTATCAAGGCGGGTTTCAATCATTGTAAGAAGAACTGCACCTGTCTGTCCCTGAGCCTTTGCTGCCTTCTCATAATAGGTGTGGAACTGCTTTTCAAGAATACCGTAGATGAACTTAACTTTCTGCTTCTCATTGAGCTGCATAGCATATTCGCTCTTCTTACGGCGATTCTTACTATAAGAATTTCTGAATGTATCCTTATTTGTATAACCCATAACAGCCGGTGAAATACCGAGTGCTTTGCAACGCTTTGCAATAGGTTCTGAATTCTTTGCCATATCTTTACTACACCTCCAATAAACTATACACGACGTCTTTTTGGTGGACGACAGCCGTTATGTGGGATAGGAGTAACATCTTTGATAAGACTTACTTCTAAGCCGGCTGTTTGAAGAGCTCTGATAGCAGATTCTCTACCTGAGCCAGGTCCCTTAACGTATACTTCAACATATTTCATACCATGCTCCATAGCAGCCTTTGCAGCAGTTTCAGCAGCAGTAGCAGCAGCAAACGGAGTTGATTTTCTTGAACCACGGAAGCCCATTTCTCCGGCAGAAGCCCAAGAAACAGCGTTACCGTTCATATCGGTAATAGTTACGATTGTGTTGTTGAAGGTTGATTGGATATGGGCAGCACCACGCTCGATGTTCTTCTTCTCACGACGCTTACGTGAGCCTGTGGTCTTCTTAGTAGCCATACTTATTTGTTCCTCCTACTATTTCTTCTTGTTTGCTATAGTCTTCTTAGGACCCTTACGTGTACGTGCATTGTTCTTAGAAGTCTGACCTCTTACAGGGAGACCCTTTCTATGTCTTACGCCACGATAGCAACCGATTTCTATAAGTCTCTTAATGTCAAAAGCTGTGTTTCTGCGAAGGTCACCTTCAACTGTGAGGTTGTGAGTGATATAATCGCTGAGCTTTTTAACATCATCTTCTGTTAAATCTCTGCAACGGGTGTCAGGATTGATGCCTGTTGCTTTGATGATTTCATTAGAGGTTGTGCGACCGATACCGTAAATATAGGTAAGGCCGATTTCAACTCTCTTGTCATTAGGTAAGTCAACACCTGAAATACGTGCCATTTTACAGTTTACCTCCGATTATTAATTCAGGATTAGCCCTGACGCTGTTTGTGCTTTGGATTTTCACAGATAACCATTACTTTTCCATTGCGCTTTATTACTTTGCACTTTTCGCAAATTTTCTTTACAGAAGGTCTTACTTTCATTCTGAATATCCTCCTAATTATTACTTTGAGCGCCATATTATACGACCCTTAGTAAGATCGTATGGGGACATCTCAATCGTTACCTTGTCACCGGGAAGAATACGAATATTATTCATTCTCAGCTTCCCGCTGATGTGGGCTATAATGATGTGGTCATTTTGCAATGTTACTTTAAAAGTTGTATTAGGTAACACTTCAACCACGGTACCCTCAACTTCTATCATATCTGACTTTGACATCTTATACCTCGCTAAAATTTAATTATTTACGATTGATGTTTTTAATTTAACTGGAATCACATTACGGCGTAATCGCCAGCAATTGATTAAAGCCTCAGACTTTTGTTAATATAACAGGACCGTTTGGCGTAATCGCAATTGAGTGCTCAAAATGAGCAGCAAGCTTGCCGTCAGCGGTTTTGACGGTCCAACCGTCTGAAAGCTGTTTAACCTTGTAGGTTCCCAGATTAATCATTGGTTCAATTGCCAATGTCATTCCGGGTAACAGTCTGATACCACGGCCTGCGTGACCGAAGTTTGGTACGCTTGGTTCTTCATGAAGTTTAGTACCGACGCCGTGACCGACAAAGTCACGTACAACGCCGTACCCACGTGCTTCGCAATACTCCTGTACTGCGTGACCGATATCGCCGATTCTGTTGCCTGGAACTGCTTGCTCAATACCTTTATAAAGGCTTTCACGAGTAGTATCCATCAGCCGCTTTGCCTCGTCACTTACAGTTCCGCAAGCAAATGTAGCAGCATTGTCGCCGTTGTATCCGTTTTTAGCCGCACCCAAATCGATGCTGACAATGTCACCCTCTTTGAGAATTCTGTCAGCCTTTGGGATGCCGTGGATAACTTCATCATTTATAGATATACATGCGGTAGCAGGAAATCCACCGTAGTTTAAAAAGTTAGGAGTTGCACCGTGTTTTTTAATAAACTTGTATGCAATCTCATCAATTTCCTTGGTAGAAACGCCCGGCTTTACTGCCTCGCCTGCTACCATTAATGCTTCAGCCGAAATTTGACAAGCTTCTTTCATAAGTTCAAGCTCACGGCTGCTTTTTAGCACTATCATGTTAATCCTCCAACGCAGCGTAAACGAGTGCAGTTGTATCTGCAACTTCTTCCTGTCCTTCTACAACAGTAAGCTTACCAAGCTTTTTGTAGAAATCTTTAAGCGGTTCTGTCATTTGGTGATATTCAGCCAAACGAGCAAGAACAGTTTCAGGAGCATCGTCCTTACGCTGAATAAGTTCTCCGCCGCAAGCATCGCATACGCCTTCAACCTTAGGCTTCTTATACTCAACGTGATAAGAATTAGCGCATTTTGAGCAAACACGGCGGCCGCTCATTCTCTTAGTGATTGCTTCGTCAGAAACTTCAATATCAAGCACCTTATCAATATCAACACCTGAATCTAAAAGAGCCTGAGCTTGAGGAATTGTTCTTGGGAAGCCATCGAGAATGAAGCCGTTTTCGCAATCTTTTTCTTTAAGTCTGTCCTTGATAATACCGATAACAACCTCGTCGGGAACAAGCTGTCCTGCGTCCATAAACGATTTAGCCTTAAGTCCCATTTCTGTGCCGTCTTTTACGGCTGCACGAAGAATATTACCTGTTGAAATTGCCGGAATACCGTATTTTTCAACAATCTTTTCTGCCTGAGTACCTTTGCCGGCACCCGGAGCACCGAGAAGAATAAGTTTCATATTTAATACTCCTATTAGTTATTAGTCAAGGAAGCCTTTGTAGTGGCGCATCATCATCTGCGACTCTAACTGACGAACTGTCTCAAGTGCAACACCGCACATAATGATAAGTGATGTACCGCCGAGAGAAATTGTCATACCGCCATCTTTGCCGCCTTCTGCAAGTGGCTTGATAGCCGCATCACAGATAAGTGAGTAAACGATTGGGAAGAGTGCGATAACCGAAAGCATCAAAGCACCGATAAGTGTAAGCCTTGAAAGAACTCTGAGAATGTAATCAGAGGTCGGCTTACCCGGTCTGATACCCGGAATTGCGCCGTTGTTTTTACGCAAGTTGTTTGCCATTTCAATTGGGTTGTACTGAATTGTACTGTAGAAATAAGCAAAGAAGATGATAAGAAGGAAGTACATTGCTGCGTACCACCAAGAGTCGCCCTGGAATGCCTTAAAGAACTTTTCCCAGAAAGTGCCTTCATACTTATCAGCCGAAAGGAACATTTGAACTGTTCCAGGAAGTGAGAGAATTGATGAAGCGAAGATTACAGGAAGTACGCCGCTCATATTAACCTTAATAGGCATATGAGTTGACTGACCACCCATCATCTTTCTGCCGACTACACGTTTTGCGTAAGAAATCGGAAGTCTTCTCTCAGAATTATCCATAAATACGATGTATGCAATCATAAGCAAGAAGCATACGATAACTACAGGAACAAGGATTTTATAAACAAGTCTGCCTGTATCGAGATACTGGAAGAGCTGCTTAATGAGGGTTGGGAAACGAGATACGATACCTGCGAAAAGGATAATGGAAATACCGTTACCGATACCGCTGATAGTAATCTGCTCACCGAGCCACATAATAACTGCTGTGCCTGCTGTTAAAACAAGTACAATAACAAGTGCCTGGAAAACTGCGTCAAAACCTGTGAACTGAGCACCGTTTGAATCAGTCATAAGGTAGTTGTTTGTACGAAGATAGAAGTAATAAGCGATAGACTGAAGAACACCGAGTGCAACTGTTACGAAACGAGTAATAGAAGCAAGCTTCTTTCTGCCTTCTTCGCCTTCCTTCTGTAATCTCTCGAGTGACGGGATTGCCACTGCGAGAAGTTGAATGATGATTGAAGAGTTGATGTACGGAGTGATTGACATAGCGAAAATAGTACCGTATGTGAATGCACTACCTGTCATCAAGCTCAAATAAGTGAGAATTGTGTTGCCCTTACCAACATTGATTTCATCAACAATGTTAAGGAAAGGTACGGGAATGACTGAACCTATTCTGAAAACGAGGATGATAAATGCTGTGAACAAAAGCTTTTTGCGAATGTCAGGCACTTTCCACGCATTAATCATGGTTTTAATCATTAGAGCACCTCCACCTTGCCACCTGCAGCTTCAATCTTTGCCTTAGCCGACTCACTGATTGCAGCAACTTTTACTGTGATTGCCTTAGTGATTTCGCCTTTTCCAAGAACCTTAACACCGTCAAGTGCCTTTTTAATAACACCTGCGTCCTTAAGACTCTGAGCATCAACTGTAGCGCCGTCCTCAAATCTGTCATTAAGTGTTGAAAGATTTACGACTGCATATTCAGTAGCGAAGATGTTGTTAAATCCTCTCTTAGGAACTCTTCTTTGAAGTGGCATCTGACCGCCTTCAAAACCTGGACGTCTGCTGTAGCCTGAACGTGATTTCTGGCCCTTCTGTCCTTTGCCGGCTGTCTTGCCTTGACCTGAAGCAGTACCTCTGCCAATTCTCTTTACGCTCTTCTTAGAGCCCTCAGCAGGAGAAAGTTCATGTAATTTCATATTATCTGCACCTCCCCTTATTCTTCTACGATTGTTACAAGGTGAGCAATCTTTGCAAGCTTACCCTGTGTCTGTGCATTATCAGGCTGAACTGTTACGTTGCCGATTTTGCGAAGACCGAGAGAGTGGGCTGTGGCAATCTGGTCTTTCTTACTGCCGATTAAGCTCTTTGTAAGCTTGATTTTAATGTCTGCCATTATTCCACCCTCCTTAACCTAAAATTTCTTTTGTTGCCTTGCCACGTACTGCTGCAACTTCATCAGCTGTACGAAGCTGGCTTAAACCATTAATAGTAGCTCTTACTACATTGCAAGGGTTATTTGAACGGATAGCCTTTGTTCTGATATCCTTGATACCTACTGTTTCAACAACAGCACGAACAGGACCGCCGGCGATAACACCGGTACCCTTTGGAGCAGGCATAAGGAGAACCTCACCTGCGCCGAACTTACCCTTAATCTCATGAGGAATTGTTGTTCCCTTAAGAGCAACCTTAATTACATTTTTCTTTGCATCCTCGATACCCTTACGGATTGCATCAGGAACTTCGCCTGACTTACCGATACCGAAGCCTACAAGACCGTTACCGTCACCGACAACTACGAGTGCTGCGAATTTGAAAATTCTACCACCCTTTACAGTCTTTGATACACGGTTGATAGTAACAACTCTTTCTTCAAGTTCCATTGAAGATACGTCAATCTTTGCCATAAAAATTTACCTCCTTCGTTAGAACTTAAGTCCGCCTTCACGAGCGCCGTCTGCTACTGCAGCAACACGTCCGTGATAAACGTAACCGCCACGGTCAAATACACATTCTTCAATGCCCTTTGCCTTAGCTCTTTCTGCTAATGTCTTACCAACAGCCTTAGCTGCTTCTACGTTACCGCCGTACTGTGTGAATTCCTTTTCAACAGTTGAAGCTGATGCAATTGTTACACCTGCAACATCGTCGATTAACTGCACGTAAATATTGCTGAGAGAGCGATATACGTTAAGTCTTGGACATTCAGCAGTACCGCTGATTTTACCACGAACTCTTGTGTGGCGCTTTTGTCTTGCCTTATTGGCGTCTTGTCTTGAAACCATTGTATTTCACTCCTTCCCTTATTTCTTACCTGCTTTTCCTTCTTTACGACGGATATGCTCTTCGGCATACTTGATACCTTTGCCCTTGTATGGCTCTGGTGGTCTCTTTTCACGAACCTGAGCTGCGAACTGACCTACCATCTGCTTATCAGCACCGCTAATTACGATAGCGTTTGCTGAAGGACATTCTACCTTAATACCTTCTGGAGCTTCCATTGTAACCTGATGTGAGAAACCGAGGTTCATTACAAGCTTGTTGCCCTGCATCTGAACACGGTAACCGACACCGTTAACTTCAAGGTTTTTCTTGAATCCCTCTGTAACACCTACAACCATATTGTGGATAAGTGTACGGGTTAAACCGTGAAGTGATCTGTTTTCTTTTGCATCGTTAGGTCTGCTAACGATAATTTCACTGCCCTCAACGCTGACTGTCATATTTGGATGTGCATCCATTGAAAGAGTACCGTTAGGTCCCTTTACGGTAACAGTTGCACCGTTGACATTTACATCAACACCGGCAGGAATTGTAATAGGTTTTAAACCGATACGTGACATCCTGACTGTACCTCCTTACCAAATGAATGCTAAAACTTCGCCGCCGACATTCTGCTTGCGAGCTTCTCTGTCTGTCATAATGCCCTTTGAAGTTGAAACGATTGCAACACCGAGACCCTTCATAACCTTAGGCATTTCTTCAACGTTTGAATAAATACGAAGACCCGGCTTTGAAACTCTGCGAAGACCGGTGATAACCTGGCTCTTACCTTCGCCGTACTTAAGTGTTACACGAATAACACCCTGCTTGCCGTCTTCAATTAATTTATAATTTTTGATATAACCTTCATCAACAAGAATCTGAGCAATTGCCTTCTTCATGTTTGACGCAGGAATATCTACTGTATCGTGCTTTGCTGAATTTGCATTACGAATTCTTGTAAGCATATCAGCGATTGGATCTGTAATATGCATTGATAATTCCTCCTTATTTAATTAGCAATTCTCAGTTCTTACCAAGATGACTTCTTTACACCAGGGATTTCGCCCTTATGAGCGAGCTCTCTGAAGCAAATTCTGCATACACCGTACTTACGAAGATAAGCATGAGGTCTACCGCAGATTTTGCATCTGTTGTACTGTCTTGTTGAATACTTTGCAGGCTTTGCAGCCTTGACTTTCATAGATGTTTTTGCCACGATAATCCCTCCTTACTCTGAGAATGGAGCGCCGAGGAGCTTAAGGAGCTCTCTGCCCTCTTCATCTGTGTTTGCAGTTGTTACCATGATGATGTCCATACCACGAACAGCATCAATCTTGTCATACTCGATTTCAGGGAAAATCAACTGCTCTTTGATACCCATAGCATAGTTACCACGGCCATCGAATGAGTTAGGGTTGATACCTCTGAAGTCACGAACTCTCGGAAGTGCCAAATTGAAGAATCTCTCAAGGAATTCATACATTCTGTCACCACGAAGAGTAACTTTAACACCGATTGGCATACCTTCACGAAGCTTGAAGTTAGCAACTGACTTCTTCGCACGGCAGATAACCGGCTTTTGACCTGTAATGATTTGAAGGTCATTAATGATAGCGTCTACTACCTTTGAATTTTCACGGGCTTCACCGCAACCAACATTGATTACAATCTTGTCAAGCTTTGGGATTTGCATAACAGATTTGTATCCGAATTTCTTCATCAATGCAGGAGCGATTTTGCCCTTATATGTTTCTTTTAAAACAGACATTGTTATGTTCCTCCCTTACTTAAAATTCGTTACCGCATTTCTTACAAACACGGATACCGCCCTTTTTATGACCTACACGTGTAGCTTCGCCGCACTTAGGACATACGAGCTGTACTTTTGATGCATAAAGAGCAGATTCTACTTCAATAAGACCGCCCGGCTCGCCCATCTTCTTAGGCTTAACGTGCTTTGTAACAACGTTTACCTTCTTAACGATAACCTTGCCTTCAGCAGGACTTACAGCGACAACTTCGCCCTTAACGCCCTTTGACTTACCGCTGAGTACTACTACAGTATCACCGGACTTTACAAACATTTTACTCATATTAGCGCACCTCCATTAAAGAACTTCCGGAGCGAGAGAAAGGATTTTCATATAATCCTTTTCACGAAGCTCACGAGCTACTGGTCCAAAAATACGGGTGCCACGAGGGGTTTTATCCTCTCTGATAATTACGGCAGCATTTTCATCAAAACGAATATACTGACCGTCGTCACGACGTACACCTTTAGTTGTACGAACGATGACTGCCTTAACAACTTCGCCCTTTTTAACAACGCCACCCGGTGCTGCTTTCTTTACACTAGCAACGATTACATCGCCGATATTTGCATATCTTCTGCCTGAACCGCCTAATACTCTGATGCAAAGAAGCTCTTTAGCGCCTGTGTTGTCTGCTACTTTAAGACGACTTTCCTGTTGTATCACAGCATTTTCCTCCTTCGTACTGCAAAATAACACTTTGCTATGTTGCAGTTATTATTTTATTGACTAAATTATTTAAAAAAGCTGTAAATCGTAACGATTATTTAGCCTTCTCAATGATTTCAACCACACGCCATCTCTTATCCTTGCTGTATGGACGACATTCCATAATAAGAACCTTATCGCCAACACCGCATTCGTTGTTTTCGTCGTGTGCCTTGTACTTAACTGTATCGTTTACAATCTTGTTGTAAAGTGGATGACGAACTCTGTTCTTGATTGTTACAACAACTGTCTTATCCATCTTGTCGCTTGTTACGATACCTACTCTTGTCTTTCTGAGGTTTCTTTCCATTTAACAGTTACCTCCTTTATTAAGAATTAGCGCTCTCAAGTTCGATTTGACGCTCAACAGTCTTGATGCGAGCGATATCTTTCTTGACAGCTTTAATTCTCATAGGGTTGTCGAGCTGATTGATTGCCTGCTGGAAATGAAGGTTGAAGAGCTCTTCTTTTAATTCTGCAAGCTTCTTTGTTCTCTGTTCTGCTGAAAGAGCCTTGATTTCTGATGCTTTCATTATTGCTCGCCTCCCTCTTCTTCTTTCTTTACAAACTTACATTTAACAGGAAGTTTGTTTGCGGCAAGACGCAAAGCCTCACGAGCTATTGCTTCGTCAACACCGCCAAGCTCGAACATTACTCTGCCCGGCTTTACTACTGCTACCCAGTAGTCAACATTACCTTTACCTTTACCCATACGAGTATCGGCAGGTCTTGCTGTAATTGGCTTATCAGGGAATATTTTGATCCATACTTTACCGCCACGCTTTGTGTAACGTGTCATTGCGATACGGGCAGCTTCAATCTGTGCTGCGGTAATCCATGCAGGCTCAGTTGTCTGCAAACCATATTCACCGTAAGTTACCTTATTGCCTCGAGTAGCTACACCAGTCATACGACCTCTGTGCTGCTTTCTGTGTTTTACACGCTTAGGTAAAAGCATTACTTTCTTCCCCCTTCTCTACGATTTGATCTTCTCTTATTACGAGATTCACGGAGTACCTCACCTTGATAAATCCATGTCTTAACACCAATCTTACCATAGGTTGTGTTTGCTTCTGCAAAACCATAATCAATGTCAGCACGAATTGTCTGAAGTGGAATTGTACCCTCTTTATAAGTTTCTGAACGAGCGATTTCTGCACCGCCGATTCTACCTGAAACCATAATCTTAATACCACGAGCACCAAGTCTCATTGTATTTCTGATAGCACCCTTAACTGCTCTTCTGAAAGATACACGTCTTTCAAGCTGCTGAGCAACTGACTGTGCTACAAGTGTTGCGTTGAGGTCCGGCTGCTTGATTTCAACGATGTTGATGAAAACTTCGTTAGCATCTTTGCCGAGCTTCTTTGCACATACTGCCTTGAGCTTTTCGATTTCAGCACCCTGCTTACCGATAACCATACCCGGCTTTGCACAATGGATGTTGATTCTTACTCTCTTAGCATCTCTTTCGATTTCTACCTTTGGAACACCTGCGCCGTGAAGAGAATCAAGAAGGTAATTACGAAGCTTGTAGTCCTCTACAAGTGTATCACCGAACTCGCCCTTCTTTGCATACCAGCGAGAGTCCCAGTTTTTGATAACACCGATTCTTAAACCGGTTGGATTACATTTCTGTCCCATTTAACTTTCCTCCTCGCTTAGTCTTCCAATTCCTTAACGGTAATTGTGATGTGTGATGTTCTCTTATTGATTCTGTAAGCTCTGCCCTGTGCTCTTGCCTGAATTCTCTTAAGAGTAGGACCTGCAGTTGCGTTGCAGTAGCTTACTACTAATCTTGATGTGTCCATATTGTTATTGTTCTCAGCATTTGCGATTGCTGACTTAAGAACCTTCATAACAGGCTCGCAAGCAGCTTTCGGTGTGTACTGAAGAATAGCCATTGCCTTGTCAGCAGGCTGATTTCTGATAAGATCAAGAACAATCTGCACCTTTCGAGGGGAGATACGGACATAAGTTGCTTTTGCTGTTGCTTCCATAATAATTCTCCTTTCGATTACTTAGATGTCTTTGAGCCTGCGTGGCCTCTGAATGTTCTTGTCGGTGCAAATTCACCGAGCTTGTGTCCAACCATATCCTCTGTAACATATACAGGAACATGCTTTCTTCCGTCATGAACAGCAAATGTGTGTCCTACGAATTCAGGGAAGATTGTTGAACTTCTTGACCAAGTTTTGATAATCTGCTTGTCGCCTGAAGCATTAAGAGCTTCTACTTTCTTATAAAGGCTGTCTTCTACATAAGCACCCTTTTTTGTACTTCTACTCATTAGTTAATCTTCTCCTTTCTTCTTATTTACCGTTACGACGGCGAACGATCATCTTGTTAGATGCCTTCTTCTTATTACGTGTCTTATAACCAAGAGCTGGCTTGCCCCAAGGAGTGCAAGGACCAGGACGGCCGACAGGTGACTTACCTTCACCACCACCGTGAGGGTGATCGTTAGGGTTCATTACAGAACCACGAACGGTAGGTCTCCAACCCATGTTGCGCTTACGACCTGCTTTACCGATTTTAACATTAGCGTGGTCAGTGTTACCAACAACACCAACTGTTGCCATACAATCTCTCGGTACGTTACGAAGCTCACCTGAAGGAAGTCTGAGAAGTGCATAAGCACCTTCGAGAGCCATAAGCTGAGCGCTGTTACCTGCTGAACGAGCAAGCTGAGCACCGTTGCCCGGATAAAGCTCTACGTTATGAACGATTGTACCTACAGGCATATCTTTAAGTGCAAGAGCGTTACCTGCTACGATGTCTGCGTTAGGACCTGCCATAACAGTGTCGCCAACCTTAAGACCTTCAGGAGCTGTGATGTAGCTCTTTACACCGTCTTCATACTGAATAAGAGCGATATGTGCACTTCTGTTTGGATCATATTCGATAGTCTTAACAGTTGCAGGCATATCAAGCTTGTTTCTCTTGAAATCGATTACACGATATTTTCTTCTGTTTCCGCCGCCACGATGACGAACTGTGATTCTTCCGTAAGAGTTACGACCTGACTTCTTATTGAGAGGCTCAAGAAGAGATTTTTCAGGAGCAACCTTTGAGAGTGAAGAATAATCAGTTACTGACATATTTCTGCGTGAAGGAGTGGTCGGCTTATAATTCTTAATTGCCATTATTTTTCTCCTTTCCGGATAACTTTGCGAAAGGATGGCACCTTTCATACCTCATCATCCGAAATACTTTATGTTATATACTAATTATATATAGGTTGTGATTACATCATATCGTTGAAGAATTCAATTTCCTTTGAATCTTCTGTAAGAGTAACGATTGCTTTCTTCCAAGATGGAGTGTAGCCCTCGTGCATACCCTGACGACGCTTCTGGCCTCTAACGTTCATTGTGTTTACCTTAGCAACCTTTGTGCCAGGGAAAACAGCCTCAACAGCCTTAGCGATTTCGATTTTGTTTGCATCCTTTGCAACCTTGAAGGTATACTTCTTTGTCATAATACCCATCATTGATTCCTCAGTGATGATTGGCTTAAGAATAATATCCTGAGCAGTTCTCATTATGCATATACCTCCTCAATCTTCTTTGCTGCGTCCTTAAGAACAACGAATGAATCGCAGTTAAGGATATCATAAACGCAAAGTGTGTTTACTGTAGCAACCTTAACACCTTCGATGTTACGAGCGCTCTTGTAAATTTGTTCATTGCTCTCAGCTGTGATGATGAGAGTTTTCTTAGCTGCCTTAAGGCCCTTGAGCATTGCAACAACATTCTTTGTCTTAATGCCGTCGAACTCAACCTTATTAACAACCATCATCTCGCCTGCTGCAACCTTTGATGAAAGTGCAGACTTCATAGCGAGTCTCTTAACCTTCTTGTTAAGATTTACTGTATATTTTCTTGGCTTAGGACCAAGAGCGATACCGCCGTGTGTCCACTGTGGACTTCTTGTTGAACCCTGACGAGCTCTGCCGGTACCCTTCTGTCTCCAAGGCTTTGCACCGCCACCGCTTACTTCTGAACGAGTGAGAGTTGACTGTGTGCCCTGACGCTGATTAGCAAGATAGCTAACAACTGCAAGATGCATTGCATATTCGTTTGGCTCAATGCCGAATACTGAATCTGCAAGTTCTAATTTTGAGGTTTTCTTACCTTCCTGGTTATAAACCTGAACCTGTGCCATTACTTATCTCTCCTTTCGTTAAGCTTTAACTGCGTCTGCGATTACAACAATTCCGCCCTTAGGACCCGGGATTGCACCCTTGATTGCGATAAGATTGTTTTCTGCATCAACCTTAGCAATCTTGAGGTTCTGAACTGTTACTGTTTCGTGACCGTAGTGACCTGCCATCTTCTTACCCTTGAATACTCTTGAAGGGCTTGAACAAGCACCGAGTGAACCTGCGTGACGGTGGTTAGGACCTGTACCGTGTGTCATTCTGAGTCTTGAGAAGTTCCAACGCTTGATTGCGCCTGCTGTTCCGTGACCCTTGCTTGTTCCCTTTACATCAACGATTTCGCCAACCTCAAATGTGTCAGCCTTGAGAATGTTACCAACCTCAATACCGTCGATGCTTTCGAGACGGAATTCCTTAAGTGTTTTCTTTGGAGCTACATCAGCTTTATCAAAGTGACCCTTCATTGGCTTGTTTACACGTGATACCTTAACATCACCGAAACCAACCTGAACAGCCTGATAACCGTCGTTCTCCACTGTCTTAATCTGTGTTACTGTGCAAGGACCGGCTTCAACTACTGTTACAGGAATTACATTGCCTGCTTCGTCAAAGATCTGAGTCATGCCGATTTTCTTGCCGATAAGACCTTTTTTCATGTTTTATTTCCTCCTTTTGGTTATTGGTTGGGTTTCCCCAACATGACCTCAGCTGCGATTAGAGCTTGATTTCAATCTCAACGCCTGCTGGGAGCTCAAGACTTGTCAAAGCTTCAACAGTTTTGTTTGAAGGTCTGAGAATGTCGATGAGTCTTTTGTGTGTTCTTTGTTCGAATTGCTCACGGCTGTCCTTGTACTTATGAACAGCTCTGAGGATTGTTACCTTTTCAATCTCTGTCGGAAGAGGGATAGGACCGCTAACCTGAGCGCCTGTTCTCTTTGCAGTGTCAACAATCTTCTCAGCAGCCTGATCAACTAAGCTGTGATCATAGCCCTTAAGTCTGATTCGAATCTTCACTTTACTTGCTGCCATTTTATTTCCTCCCTGAAAAATTATGGTGCGAGTACCGATATTTCAACCACGCTCCCGTGTGTTTCAAACCTCTCTTTAAATAAAACCGAATGAAAAGACATCATTCGGGCATAAGGAACGAACACACAGAAAATCTGCGTTCGCAAGTCACAGCTTGTAGTTTCCTATCGGTTCAGATGATTACAAATCATCTTCGTTTCGCCCGGTTTAAAATCGGACATACTCCGTATGAATTACCGCCGTGGGTTATGGCGCAACCTCATACATCATCGCATATCTATGGTGAAGCATAAATATAATATATATATTTATATACTATACCTCGTTCACACGCTCGTCTATTATATATTATAAAGCCCCTGTTGTCAACACTTTTTTAATATTTTTTTTAGAATTTTTGCGTTTTTAAAAATTTGTAATTTTTAACAAAATTCACGCATAAATTTCGTCAAAACTGCACAATAAAAAATATGGTGCAAGCGATAAGTGAATATCTGCTTGCACCACAATATATTGATTGATTGTTTGCATTTTAAATTATTATGTGTTTAATTTTACAATTCTTCAAGCATATCCTCGGCGAAGATTGCATAGCCTTTTTCTGGTGAATCAACAATTACGTGAGTAAGTGCGCCGACAAGCTTGCCGTTTTGAATAATCGGCGAGCCGCTCATACCCTGCACTATTCCGCCCGTTTTATCAAGCAGACGCTTATCCGTAATCTTTACAACCATATTTTTACCTTTTTTATTTTCACGATAAGAAATACGTGTTATTTGCGCATTATAAAACTTTGGCTTGCCCAAATCGGTTGTGCAAAGAATTTGAACGGGACCTTTTACAATTTCATCATTTGAGGCGACCTCATATTCATAAGTGCCGTTTAAATCACAAGTGTATTTGCCGAAAATTCCGCTTTGGCAATTCTTTTTAAGAGTACCGATTGTATCATTTGTAAATTCGCACGCAAGCGAGCCTGCCTCTCCGGCACGGCTTTTATAAATTTTTGTTACATTCGCCTTTACTGCTTCACCGTCCAAAATCGGCATAATTTCATTTGTATCGACATCTGTAATCGGGTGACCGAGCGCCGCAACACAATTAGTTGATTTATCATAAAAGGTAACGGTTCCCACTCCTGCCGTTGAGTCCCTAACCCATAAGCCAACCTTATAGCACCCCTGCGCCGAGGAATAAGCGGGCTTTAAAGAAAACTCTTTATAATTTCCGTTTCGCTTGACCTTGATATTGTATTCCTTGCCGTTATTATCATTAAGTATATCGGTTACGCTCGTGGCAGAATACATTTTTTTGCCGTTTATTTCAACGATTATATCGCCCTTTTCAAGCCCCGCATCTTTAGCAGGATTGCACTTGCCGCTGTCGGTTTCAACGTCACGAATACCGACGATAATTACTCCGTCGGTATAAAGCTTAATTCCGAAGCTTTCGCCGCTAACATTCACTTTTTTAGCTTTCTTCTGGGTAACACTTGCCGTTTTAACGGGAATTATTCCCAAAAGCTTAATATCGTTTTCACTCGGCGATACCTTAGAATTATTCTGAAAGTCGACCTGATAAAGCGAACTGTCACCAAGCCAATAAATACTTTTGTATTCAACTCTTTTGTTTGAATAAGCAGTTATTTTATCAGGCAAAACAAAGTTGCCGAACGCAACAAGAGAATAAATTATAACAAGGCATAACGCAAAAATTCCGTCAATAATTCGTATAGCTTTTTTCATAATACCACCTATACTATTATTGACAGAATTTTAATAAGTATTTTTAATTTATTTGCATTTTACGCTTTTTACATTTGACCATTTGCCGTAAACCTTTTTGCCGTTTACATTTTTGTATGCTCTTACCTTAACATAATATTTCTTGCCCTTGGTAAAATTCTTGCCGACATAGGATTTTGTTTTGCCGCCTTTTACGGTCTTTTTTGCCGCAAGTTTTTTGAAATTTTTGTTTCTTGAATAATAAATTTGATATCCGCTCGCACCTGATTTTGTATTCCAAATCACCTTGATTTGGTGCTTTTTGCTTTGTGATTTCACACTTTTAATTTTAACTGCACCAAGCGGCTTAGGCGATTTGACATTCGTTGTATATTTTGCTCCGCAAGAGCATGAATAGACATCATAGCCGTTAGATGAGGTTGTCGGCTTTACTGTATATGAGTAATTATAGCTGTGCCGATGAATTGAGTTGATTGAGAATGAGTAGAAGCAAGAATACGAATATTTTGATATTTTTAGGCAATAGGTGCCTGCATTAAGGGATACAGATTCCGACCAATTTGCCGTACCTGTTGATGCTTTCCTATATGCAGCAAATGTACCTGCAATTTTCTCACCCGTTGTGGAATAAACAGAAAAATAAACAGATTCATTTGCGCTTACATTTATAGTTTGCGTTCCGCTTAATACTGTGAAAAAATAAAAGTCGATTTCATCATTTTCGCCTAACATACCGTTATACGTTGTATCAAGTGAAACGGGATTAGCGTTTCCAACGGCATTATTGTTCACATCTAAGCTTTCGGAAAAGCTCTCATTTGCAGAAGTAAAAAATATTCTTACAGTATAATTTTCATTTGCATAGCCATCTATCTTAAAATAATATGTTCCTGCCACTAAATAATCATATTCTTTATCATAAGCTTTGCCTAAGCTGCTGTTATAAGGAACAAAAATATCGGCAATATAATTATCCGAATTATTTACCGAATACAAATAAATATGATAAGAATGACTTCCTTCGGAAATAAATTCAATTCTGCCCGACTGCGGCACATTAACTTTTAAAAATTCAATTTCGTTATCTGAAGAAAAACAGCCTACCGCTGTGCTACCGAGAGTATAGCTTTTTGCCTTTGCCGCTGTATCGAAATCGCCTGCATACGCATTTAATTCAATTCCTATATTACAAGAAAGCAATATAACTATTGACAAAATTATACTGATAGCCCTTTTCATATAAAAATCCCCTTTTTAAGCATAAATTTCCTAAAATAATTATACTATTCAAATAATCAAATGTCAAACAAAGTGAATAGTATTAAAATGACAAAAAGCCTTTAGCTTATACAATATTCGTATAAACCAAAGGCTTTTAATGATTAATATATTTATGCTCGGCAGGAGCAAACCCCTACCCTAAAAAATACTTCATATTTCGTTTTATTTTATCACTCGGTTAAATTGAAACCTCGTGAGCAACGTTATAAAGATTCATATCAATAGACTTCTTCATATTAAGAGCCTCAAAGATATCGTAATCAACAACGTCTTCCTTTTGAGCGGCAACAACACGATTGCCGATATTATTCATAAGAAGCTTAACGGCATAGTTACCCATACGTGTAGCAAGAACTCTGTCCTTAGCAGTAGGAGAGCCGCCACGCTGAATATGACCGAGAACACAGGCACGTGACTCAACGCCGGTCTTAGCCTCTATTTCCTTAGCAAGGTCATGAACATCAACGTCGACACCCTCGGCAACAATAATAATAAAGTGTTTTTTGCCTGTTCTCTGAGTTTTTTCCATACGTTCAATAATATGCTCTTGGACATCGTATTCAACTTCAGGAATGAGAATAGAAGTAGCACCGCAAGCAATACCTGCATTAAGTGCAAGATAGCCTGCCTTTCTGCCCATAACTTCAACAACTGTACATCTGTCGTGCGACTCTGTTGTATCACGAACACGGTCAACCATTTCCATAATAGTATTAAGGCAGGTGTCATAACCGATAGTGTTATCACAGCAAGCAATATCGTTATCAATAGTGCCCGGAAGTCCTACGCAAGGAATACCTCTTTCGCTAAGGTCTCTTGCACCACGGAACGAACCGTCGCCGCCTATAACAACAACGCCCTCAATACCGTGCTCCTGGCAGGTACGAACTGCTTTTCTAAGACCTTCTTCCGTAGCAAACTCAACCGAACGAGCAGAGTAAAGGATAGTACCGCCACGATTGATAATGTCTGATACGCTTCTAAGGTCCATTTCAATAAAATCGCCGTTGATAAGACCGTTATAGCCACGAACTACACCGTAAACCTTAATTCCGTTTTCGCATGCTGTACGTACTACTGCACGAATAGCTGCATTCATACCCGGTGCGTCGCCGCCGCTTGTTAATACCGCAATTGTTTTCATAATTATGTCCTCCTATATAATAATATAGACTAAAACAAAATAATCTTTATTTAACTTATATATCTTGTTTATTTTATATTTTTTCAAGAAAAAAGTCAAGTATTGTCGTAAAATTAATGAACAAAAACTACATTCTCATCGCCAAGTATCCTTTTTAATTCCTTAATTTCGGTATTATTCACCTCAACAAAACACTCCCTCGGCTGCAAGGCATACCTTTTATCATCGGTATAATAAAAATAAAGAGGAATATTCCCGTCAAAAATATCAGTCACTCGTTTTGCAAGTGCTATATTTTCATCATTTTCATTCTTAAAGCGCAGATAAAGAGCCGCCTTTTTTCTTTTGTGATTTTCGTTTTCAGCTTGTTTGCTGTTTTGAATAGGTTTATTTTTATATTTTCCGCTTTCAAAATCAGCTTGAGTAGGTGCGCTGTCTATTGAATAAGCAAGTATTTTAGCGTCCTTTTCCTCCTCAAGTGAGAGGTTTCCTGCAATAGTTATTATACTGCCGTCATAAAGAAATTGTGCATACTTTTCAAGCGCTTTTGCAAAAACGATAACCTCAATTGAGCCGTACAAGTCCTCTACGGTTACAAAAGCCATTGAAGCACCGCTTCTCGTTTGCTTAAGAATTACACGAGTAACAATGCCACAGGTACGCACAAAGGTTTTATCCTTATAAATACTCATATCGTCATTTGCACTTTCCAAAAGCTCGCCTATATTAGCAAATCCGAGTTTTTCGCACAAATCGGAATATTTATCCATAGGGTGACCGGAAAGGTAAAGTCCCGTCATTTCCTTTTCCATTTTCAAAAGCTCAGCCTTAGGAAATTCATCAACATTCGGAACATCAAATTCAAGCGGAGAATCATTACCGCCGAGTTCAAAAAAGCCAACCTGACCGTAGCGTGTGCTCTGCCTGTAATTTTCAATATTGGTGGCAATTGACGGCAAAGCCTGAAGCATTTGGCGACGATTTAATTCAAAACAATCCATCGCACCGCACTTAATAAGGCTTTCAACTGCGCGACGATTAAAATGCCTATCCTGCATACGAAGGCAAAAGTCAGGCAAATCCTTAAAATCACCGTTTTCTCTTTCTTTAACTATATCGTCAACAAATTCCCGTCCGACATTTTTAATACCCAAAAGTCCATAGTTAATCACCCTGCCATTCGGTGTGAAACCTTGCATAGAAGTATTGATGTTTGCGCTTGCAAGACGAATACCGAGCCTTTTGCACTCTGCCGTATATCGTGCAATTTTGTTTGACTGATCAAGAACAGACGTCATTAAAGCCGCCATAAATTCTGCCGGATAATAGCATTTCAAATACGCAGTTCTGTACGCCACAAGCGCATAGCAGGCAGCGTGCGACTTATTAAAAGCATATTTTGCAAATTCCGACATTTGGTCAAAAATAGTATTAGCTACAGAACTTGAAATGCCGTTTTTTTCACAACCCGAAACAAAAGCGGTACGTTCTTTTTCCATAACATCAATTTTTTTCTTGCTCATGGCACGGCGAACAATATCTGCCCTGCCATAGGAATATCCCGCAAGCTCACGGAATATTTGCATAACCTGTTCCTGATAAACCATACAGCCATACGTATTTTCAAGTATCGGTTTAAGCTTATCGGTTATATATCTCACTTTTTGAGGATTATGTGAGTTTTCTACAAAGGTGTCGATTTGATTAGCCGGACCGGGACGGTAAAGCGAGGTAGCAGCGATTAAATCCTCAAGCCTTGTCGGCTTCAAATTCATAAGCATACGCTTCATTCCGCTTGACTCAAACTGAAATACGCCCTCTGTCTGGCCTCTTGCAAAAAGACTGTATACCTTTTTATCATCAATAGGTATTTCGTTAATATCAATTCCCGCTGCCTTGCTTGCGTCATTAATAACCGTCAATGTGCGAAGCCCAAGAAAATCCATTTTAAGAAGCCCAAGTTCCTCAAGAGAAGTCATAATGTATTGAGTAACCGGCACTCCGTCATTAGTTGCAAGCGGAACATAAGAACTTACAGGGTCGTGAGTAATAACAACGCCTGCCGCATGGGTAGACGTATTTCTCGGCATACCCTCAACCTTTTTTGCAGTTTTGATAAGTTCGTTTATCTGCTCATTTTCCTGCATAAGGTTTGAAAGTTCTTTAGACTTTTTAACAGCCTCGTCAATCGTAATATGAAAATCGTTTGGTACAAGCTTTGCAACAGCATCAACAGCGGCATAAGGCATACCCATAGCCCTGCCTACATCACGGATAGCTGCCTTTGTTGCAAGAGTTCCAAACGTAACAATCTGAGCCACGTGGTCGGCGCCGTATTTATTAGTTACATAATCAATAACCTCGCCACGTCTGACATAGCAAAAATCTATATCAAAATCGGGCATAGAAACACGCTCCGGATTTAAAAATCTTTCAAAAAGAAGATTATATTTCATTGGGTCGAGGTCGGTTATTTCCATGCAATATGCCGCAATTGAGCCTGCGCCCGAACCTCTGCCGGGACCTACGGGAATTTTTCTGCTTTTTGCAAACGACACAAAGTCGGCAACTATGAGGTAATAATCCGTATAGCCCATTTTTTCTACTGTTTCAAGTTCATATTCAAGGCGGTCATAATATTTTTCAGGCGGATTTTCGCCGTATCTTTTTTTCATACCGTTCATACAAAGCATTTTGAAATATTCAAAATGGTCCATATTATTCGGTGTTTCGTAATAAGGGAGTTTAGTGTGGCCGAATTCAAAATCGAAATTGCACATATCGGCAATAATCTGCGTATTATCAATTGCCTTAGCAGTATCGGCAAAAATTTCCCTCATCTGCTGCTCGCTTTTTAAATAAAACTCATCTGCATGAAATTCGAGTCCCGTATCATCGCCGATAGTTTTATTAGTCGCAATACAAATAAGCACCTGCTGAATTTTAGCATCTTGCTTTTCAATATAATGAACATCATTTGTGGCAACAAGAGGAATACCCGTTTCTCTCGAAAGGCGCTTTAGCCCCTCGTTGACTATTGCCTGCTCGTTAATCCCGTGATTTTGAAGTTCCAAGTAATAGTTTCCTCTGCCGAAAAGTTCATCATACCACAAAGCGACACGTTTAGCTTTATCATAATCCTTTTGAAGCAACGCCTGCGGAATTTCACCTGCAAGGCAAGCAGAAAGGCAAACTAAACCTTCACTGTATTTTTCAAGCAAATCATGGTCAATTCTCGGTTTGAAATAAAATCCTTCGGTATACGATTTTGACACCATTTTTATAAGATTTTTATATCCCTTTTCATTTTTGCAAAGCAAAATAAGATGATTATATTCCTTATCAAGCACCTTGTCCTTATCAAACCTCATTCTCGGCGCAACATAAACCTCGCAGCCTATAATAGGCTTAATACCTTCTTTTTTGCAAGCCTTATAAAAATCAACAGCCCCGTACATATTACCGTGGTCGGTAATAGCAAGAGACTGCATTCCAAGACTCTTTGCACGTGAAACAAGCTGCTCGATACGGCAAGCGCCGTCAAGCAAAGAAAACTCAGTATGAGTGTGCAAATGAGTAAACATATTATCGTTCCTTTTATTATATATTAATTAACTAATATACCATTATAATTCCTTAGCTATTTCAACTATTTTCTTTAATCTGTGGTTGACTCCCGAACGTGAAAGACCGCTGAGTTTTGAAAGTTCTGCAAGGGAAGCTTCAGGATTATCTTGCCTCAAAACAGCCATTTCCTTAAGGTCGGGCTTAAGAAAATCAAGCCCTTTTTTCTCCTCAATTTTCTCGATAGCGGCGCTTTGCTCCCAACTTGCTTTAACCGTTCTCTCAATATTTGCGGTTTCGCAATTTGCCGCTCTGTTAGCCTTATTCCTAAAATCCTTGACTATTTCAACGTTCATCATATCAAACATTGAAGTGCTTGCTCCCATAATATAAAGACAATCTTCAATAGCCTCGCTGTCTTTAAAATATACTATATTATATCCCTTTCTGTTAGCGGTTTTAGGCGCAAGGTCAATTTCCTCCAAAAGAGTAACAAGACTTTTTGAAAGATTCAAAAACGCAACAGTAAACTCCAAATGATAATCCTTATTTGGGTCAGACGCCGTGCCGCACGAAAGGAAAGCACCTGCCAAAAACGATTTTTGACAGTTTTCACAATCAAAATTAGAATGATTGATTTTTAAACTGCCCTTACTCTCGTGGCCGAAAAAAGCAAGTACCTTTTCGCACTGTGCCTTATCATTAATCATAACTGTGTGGCTTTTACCGCCCGGTGAAGTCTTAACATCGCATTTAATATTGCAATATTTTTTTATAAGAAAAGCATATCTAATTGCGATATCCTTATTTTCGGTTTGAACACCGACACCGTAGCTCGAAAAGCTTTTGCCGAAAATACACATTCCGTAAAGAAATGCCTTTTCGCAACACGTGCTGTCATATTCAATTTTTAAAAGTTCATTTTTAACCTGTTGTGAAAACGACATTATTTTCTATCTATATCCCTGTGACTTACAGTTACATTATCCCATTTTTTTGAAAAATAATCCTTAAGAGCTTCGGCAAAAGCAACACTTCTGTGATTGCCGCCCGTACAACCGATTGCAAAAACAATCTGGCTCTTGCCCTCTCTGATATAAAGAGGATTAAGAAAATCAAGAAAATCAATAAGCTTCTTTAAAAGCTCCTTTGACTCGTCAAACGAGAACACAAAATCCTGAACTTCCTTATCAAGACCTGTTTTATTTCGCAAGCTTTCATTCCAATAAGGATTAGGAAGGCATCTTACATCAATAACAAAGTCTGCGGAATTAGGCACGCCGTACTTAAATCCGAATGACATACAGTGGATATTCATATATTCCTTTGCATCGCCCAAAAGAAGTTCGGTAAGCCTTGCACGAAGTTGGTGCGTATCAATTGAAGAAGTGTCAATAATATGGTTTGCCTTTAATCTTAACGGTGCAAGAATTTCCCTCTCATAATCAAGTGCATTTTGAATATTGCCGTTGAATTTATCTGCAAAGGGGTGTTTTCTGCGAGTAAGCTTATAACGCTTGAGCGCCTCTGTATCGTTAATATCAAGATAAACAATCTTAGCTGTATATCCATATTGCTCCACATTATCAATACTTGAAATAATTTTTTCAAAAACATGGCCGCTTCTTACGTCAACAACCATTGCAACCTTAGGATAATATTCGCTGTTATTTGCGAGAAGTCCTACAAAAGTAGACATAAGCTCAGGCGGCATATTATCAATGCAATAATAACCTGCATCCTCCATAAAAGCCATAGCGGACGATTTGCCGGCGCCGCTGACACCTGTTATAATTACAAGTTCCTTACTGTTATCCATATATGTTTTCCCCTTTTATTTTGTAACCCTGATTTCCATTTCAAGCTTTACGCCTGTTTCTTCCATTACCTTATCACTGCAATATTTGCACAAATCAAGTACGTCCTTACACGTTGCACCGCCCTTGTTTATCACAAATCCTGCGTGCTTTTCGCTGACCTGCGCACCGCCCACGCTCTTGCCTTTAAGATTGCACTGCTCAATCAAAGCGCCTGCAAAATATCCCTCAGGACGTTTAAACGTTGAGCCTGCCGACGGATATTCAAGCGGCTGTTTTGCCCTTCTCCTGCCGATAAGGTCGTCCATTTTTTCTTTAATTTCCGATTTTTCGCCTTTTTTTAACTTAAGGTAAAGCCCTGTTATAACGGCGCCGTTATCATAATAAGCGCTGTGGCGGTAAGAAAGTTTCAAATTGTCATTTTCGAGAAAGCCTATATCGCCGTTTTTATCAATATGCTCACACTTATAAAGCACATCTTTCATTTCTCCGCCGTAAGCACCGGCATTCATAAATGCCGCACCGCCTGCCGAGCCGGGAATGCCGTAAGCAAATTCAAGCCCTGAAAGAGAATGCTCATAAGCAAAGCGGCAAAGTGCAATAAGCTTAGCCCCCGCTTTTGCATATATAGTTTCATCATCAATAAGCTTTATTTGCGAAAAAGGCTCACCGAGTATTAAAACACAAGCATCTATTCCGTCATCATCCACAAGAAGATTGGAACCGTTGCCAACTGCAATAAGCCTTACATTTTCGGCTTTTGCACACTTAACAAGTTCGCTTATTTGCTCCTCGTTTTGCGGATAGACAACGAGCCTTGCATTGCCGCCTATTTTAAAGGTGGTATGAAGGCTCATTTTTTCGTTTTGAAGATACTTGCAATTAAATTTTTCACAAAGTTTAATTAACTGCTCCAAGCTATCACCAAATTATTATTTTACTTTACCAAGAAGAGCCGCACCGATAACACCGGCATCATTACCAAGCTCTGCCTTAACAATTTTAGTTTGAATTTTACTGTGAATTGAATATCTTTCAGACTGAACAAAACGACGAAGCGGTTTCATAAGAGTTTCGCCCTCATTGCAAATTCCGCCGCCGATACAAATAATTTCAGGCTGGAGAGCATTAACAATATTGATAAGACCGCAAGCAACATACTTGATATAATCATCAACAACCTTAATGCCTGCGATATCGCCTAAACGCATAGCGTCAAAAGCAGTCCTTCCCGATACCTTGCCCTCCTCCTTAGCAAGCTTGTGCATAAGAGAATCAGGATATTCTTCCATAGCTTTTTTAGTCTGCCTGATAAGAGCGGTAGCAGAAGCATAAGCCTCCCAGCAGCCCTTACGACCACACGAACACTGCTCGCCGTCAACAACGATTACCATATGACCGCACTCGCCACCGGCATAGTTTACACCGTTTACGATTTTGCCGCCGATAATTACACCCGAACCTACACCCGTACCGAGAGTTACGGCAACAAAGTCCTTAGCGCCGTTTCCGCAGCCTGCATAAGCCTCACCTAATGCTGCGCAGTTAGCATCATTTTCAATAAATACCTTTTCCTCAGGCTTATTAATTCTTTTTGCAAGCATAGTTCTTGCAGGAACATTATTAAACGCAAGATTGTTTGCAAATTCAATAACACCGTCCTGATTAACCGTACCCGGAGTACCCATACCTACGCTGTCGATATCCTCCATGGTAAGACCTGCCGTTTTGACCGCTTCCTCGCAAACATCTGCAATATCGTCAAAAATTTCGTCTGCACTCCTCGGAGAGTTCGTAGGAGTCTTTGAAGTGCCGATAATATTGTAATCATCATCTACAACCGACGCAACAATATTTGTTCCGCCTAAATCAATACCAATTGTATACATTGTGCTTTACCTCTTTTTTAATTTATATAAACAAAATTTGACTTAGCTTTGCCAAATTTCAATTTCCTTATCCTCCGGCTGAACATCGTCCATACCAAGGCTTATCATTAAATCCTTTGCCGCATTGTAACCCATTTTCTTTTGACGGTTATTCATTGCGGCAGTTTCAACAATAACTGCAAGATTTCTGCCGGGAGTAATAGGAACGGTAATAGCCGGAACCTTCACGCCGAGAACATTTGCATACTCATTATCAAGACCGAGTCTGTCATAAGCCTTTGTTGAATCCCAAGCCTCAAGCTGGATAACCATATCAATTTTTTCGCTTGGTTTAACAGCACCCATACCGAAAATGCGCCTTGCATCAATAATACCGATACCTCTAAGCTCAACAAAATGGCGAATATTGCTCGGCGAATTGCCACGAAGCGTTCTTTCGTTAATTTTTCTGATTTCAACTGCGTCATCCGCAATAAGACGATGACCACGCTTGATAAGTTCAATGGCAGTTTCGCTCTTGCCGGCACCGCTTTCACCGGTTATAAGAACACCTTCGCCGTAAACCTCAACAAGAACACCGTGCCTTGTAATTCTCGGTGCAAGTTCTGTGTTAAGAAATTCAATCAGTGCGGCTAAGAACGGCGACGTTTCCTCCTCCGTCTTAAGAAGCGGAATTTTGTGCTTTTTGCAAGCGTCGTAAAGATAATCGGGAATTTCAAGACCTCTTGTAACTACCGCAGCGGCAGGTTTAAGCGAAAGCCAACAATCAAGAGCTGCTTCCCTCTCGTCAGGTTCCATACTGCGAATAAAGCCTATCTCAGTCCAACCGAGAATCTGGATTCTCAAAGAGTCAAAATAATCAGTATATCCCGTCAAAACAATACCGGGACGATTAACCTCGCTTGTTGTAATCAAAATTTCGTCAGCCGAGCGTGGCATATAAACCGTTTCAAGCTTGTGAAAATCAATCATCTTTTCAAGCGAAACAGAATATGTTTGCGACATAATCCATTCCTCCAAATCTACATTCAAAAACTATTATAAAGTATTTCGGTAACTTAATCAAGGGGAATTTGATTTTTTATTATAGAAATTATAATATAAATATAAAATATTTGCTAAATGTTTACTTTTCTTTTCTTTTGTGCTAAACTTAATACAATTTCAATCAAATTATACGGAGTTAAACCAAGTGAACGATAAAAAGAAATTAAAAATAGCAATTGGCACCGACGCATTTCCGCCGACAACCGACGGAATAAGCAACGTTGCCCAAAGCTATGCGCAAATAATCAATAAAAATTTGGGCGAAGCGGTTGTTGTTACACCTAAAAACCCAAATCAGCTTGACTACAGATACGATTATCAAATTTACAGATATAAAAGTTGGTGGCTTCCGTCAAAAGAGGGCTACAGCATAGGCTGGCCTTTTAAAGACGAACTTCATCAGGACATAATCAATATGAATTTTGACCTGCTCCACTCTCATGCACCTCTTGCAACAAGCTATTATTTCAGACGTGTTGTGGAAAAGAAAAAAATCCCAACTGTGCTTACTTATCACACAAAATATGAATACGATTTTGACAGACGTGTTCCGACAAAGGCGGCAAGGGATTTTGCATATCGATTTTTGCTTAATAACATCAATGCCGCAGACGAAGTTTGGGTGACAAGCGAAGGCACTGTTGACTCGCTTCGCAAGGTCGGATATGAGGGCGAATACGTTGTTATGCCAAACGGTTGCGATTTACCTATAACAAACGTAAGTGACGATGATATTGTGCTTATTAAAAGAAAACACAACATACCAAACAATATTCCGCTTTTTATTTATACCGGCAGAATGATTTGGTACAAAAACATTGAGCTTATCCTCGATGCCTGTGCAATGTTAAAAAACGAAGGCAAAGACTTCAGGCTCATTATGCTCGGCTTTGGTGCAGACGAAAACGCAATTAAGAAAAAAATTCGCAAATGCGGTATTGCCGACAATGTTATTTGGACAGGAAAAATATTAGACAGAAACGAACTTTTGGGATATTACGGCATTTCCGATTTACTTCTTTTCCCGTCAACCTTTGATACAAACGGCCTCGTTGTAAGAGAAGCAGCAGCGTGTGCAACGCCAAGCCTTTTAGTACGTGGCAGCTGTGCGGCAGAGGGTGTTGAGGACTGCAAAACAGGCTTTTTATGTATGGAAAGCGCCCATTCAATCAAAGCAACACTTAATAATATTATGGATAACAAAGCACTTCTTAAAGAAGTCGGCAAAAAGGCACAAAGCGATATTTATATCAGCTGGGACGATGCCGTTAAAAAAGCCTATGAGCGTTATTATGTTGTTATCGATAATTTCAAAACGAAGAATAATTTATAATCAAATTAACAAAATTTCAACTTTTTCATAGAATAAAAAAGTAAATTAAGGAGTTGATTTTTTGTTTAGTTATATAAAAAAACTGCAATACCCTATCAATATAAAGCACCCTGACCCAAAAGCCGCCGCCATAATAATAAGTCAATATGGCGGGCCGCACGGGGAACTCGGTGCGTCGCTTCGCTATCTTTCTCAGCGATATTCAATGCCGTATCCCGAACTCAAGGGATTGCTTACGGACATAGGCGTTGAGGAATTGGGGCACCTTGAAATGATAGGAACAATGGTACACCAACTTACCCGCAATTTGACAGAGGATGAGATTGAAAAAAATCCTAACTTTATGGCATACTTTGTTGACCATACGGCAGGAGTTTATCCGACAGCAGCAAGCGGTGCGCCGTGGAATGCGGCAAGCATAGCCGTAACGGGCGACACTATCGGCGACCTAAACGAAGACCTTGCGGCAGAGCAAAAAGCAAGGGTAACATACGATAACATTTTGCGCCTTGTTGACGACCCGGATATAATTGAGCCGATTAAGTTTTTGCGTGAACGTGAAATTGTGCACTACCAACGCTTCGGTGAGGGCTTGCGACTCGTGACGGATAAGCTCGACAGCAAAAATTACTATGCTTGCAACCCGTCATTTGACAAATAAGTTTTCAATTCAAAGTAAGTTTCATATAATAAAATCAGATTTGATATTTCAAGGCAAACAGTAATAAAAATAAATATAAAAAATAGCAAGGACAGCAAGGTTACCCCCTGCTGTCCTTGTAGTTAATATTTGTTTTATTTATCTTCTTTTTCTTGCGCCTTAATATCTGCCGAGGACAGGTTATAGATATAATCTATAAGCTTGTCCTTATTTTTTTTGGTGTTAATCTTAATTACGCTGTTACCCCAAATTGTTGCATAATCCCAAGTGCCGTCAAACGGAATACTCGTTTGATGAATATTTGCAACGCATGTGCCTGCTTTAGACACAAGTCCCATAAGTTCGCCCTTAGACAAATCGGTTTCAATATAAGGTGCGCTGTTATATGCCATTTTGTAAAGTTTAAAAGGATTGGTAAGTGCTTTTTTAAGAATCGCACTCATAACCGTACGTTGCCTTTGAGTTCTTACAAAATCGGTATCAATCTTTCTTATTCTGCAATAAGCAAGCGCTTGCTCGCCCGTAAGCTTATTATCACCTGCCTCAAGCGTAACATTACCGTATCGCTTAGGATGGTTTGTAACTTCTTTAGCTTCCTTTTCCGTAACGTCAACATTAACACCGCCGAGACTGTCAACGAGAACCTTAAACATTTCAAAATCGGTTACAACATAGCCGTCAATCTTGACGCCGAAATTATATTCAATAGTTTCGACTACATTTTTATAACCGCCGTCGGAGCAAGCCGCATTAAGCCTTTGCTCGTGTTCAAGCGACGGAATATATACCCAAGTATCACGAAGAAACGAGACAAGCTTGATTGCGTGGTGCTTTGAATCGACGCTGACAAGCATCATTGTATCACTTCTTGTTTGTTCGGCGCTTTCATTGCTTCTTGCGTCAACACCCAAAAGAAGAATATTTTTAACAGATGAATCATCTTTCAAATCGCTTGCCGTTACATATTTATCCGCCTTTTTTTCATCATAATTAACTCTTGCCAAAACGGGGAATACGGAGCCGACAAGTAAAATAACAAGAACTAAAATTACCGCTAAAATAGATTTAGCCTTTTTTCCGTTTTTGCTTTTATGCTTTTTATTCTTGTTTGATGAATTATGACTGTTGCCTTTTTTAAAATTCTCTCTGTCAGATGAGCCGAAACGGCTGCCGTTTGAGAAGTGAGGAGTGCTTCTTGTGTTTCTTTGATGAGATGACGAACCTCTGTCAAAATCATCAATTGTTTCACTTTTAAAAGTTATATCTCCCCTGCTGTCTTGCTGATAATCGCCGTAGTTTCCCGGTTTGCGCTGATTATCAACAACAATATTATCCTCTCTTTTTTTCGAATTAAAATTAAGGTCAATATCCTCAGGCGAATAATTATAATAATCTTCATCCTTTGGAACAGTTCTGTCTATATCTTCCCTGTTTCTCTTTTTAGGGTCAAAATCTTCGTTTTCAAAACGTGGCATAATACCACCTCCAATACTACTAAAGAATATACTACATATTTCAAACTATTTCAACCGTCATTTTGTAAAATATATTGACATAAATAATAAATTATCTTAAAATAGAGAAAGCGAGTTGACTTGGCAATTGCGTGCCGATATCGGTATGAGGAAAGTCCGAGCAGCGCAGAGCAGAATAACGGCTAACGGCCGCCGAGGGTGACCTTAGGGAAAGTGCAACAGAGATATACCGCCTATACCAAGTATAGGTAAGGGTGGAAAGGCGAGGTAAGAGCTCACCGAGGGAGTGGAGACATTCCCTGCCATGTAAACCCTATTCGCTGCAACATCGACTGAAGGGTTGTTTGCTCGACACATAACTTCGAAGGATGGCTCGATTGCAAAAGCAATTTTGCAACTAGATAGATAATTGCCCATGACAGAACTCGGCTTACTGTCAACTCGCTCATTTTGTTTTAAGAGGGTAAAAAAATGCTTGTAAATATGAGTAAGCTTTTGGCTGACGCTCAAAAGGGTGACTATGCAGTAGGCTCATTTTCTGTTGCAAATATGGAAATGGTGCTTGGTGTTCTCAAAGCAGCAAAAGAACTTAAAGCGCCTGTTATTTTGCAAATAGCGGAAGTAAGATTAAAGCAAAGTCCGCTTGAGATTATAGGTCCGCTTATGGTTGCCGCCGCAAAGAGTGCAGACACTCCGGTTGCAGTTCACTTTGACCACGGCAAAACGATTGAAAAAATCAATCAGGCGCTTGAACTTGGCTTTACGTCTGTTATGTTTGACGGCTCGCATTTGCCGCTTGATGAAAATATCAAAACCACAAAAGAAGTTATTGCACTTGCTAAAAAGTACGGTGCAGACGTTGAGGCTGAAATCGGATGCGTAGGCGGTTCTGAGGACGGAAGCGAAGATATTGCAATCAATTGTACCAAGCCGGAGGACGCAGTAAGGTTTGAAAACGAAACAGGCGTTGACGCACTTGCAATTGCTATCGGAAATGCGCACGGCAATTACAAAAGCACTCCCAAACTTAGGTTTGATATTCTTGAACAAGTGGAGAAAAACACTGAATTACCGCTTGTGCTTCACGGCGGAACGGGAATTACTCCTGATGATTTTGTGCGTTGCTCACATACAGGCATAAAAAAAATAAATATTGCAACCGCCACGTTTGACAGCGTTGAGCATACGGTTAAAGACGCTTATAAAAACGATAAAATAAGCGGATATTATGATTTGCAGGCTGCCGAAGTTGAGGGTGCTTATCAAAACGCAAAGCGCCACATATTAATTTTCGGCACTGACAATAAGGCTTAATATTATTTTTTTATATATGAGAGGTAAAATTTATGAATTACGTAGAATTTGATATGTCAAAGCCGCTTGATTTTATTCCAATCGGCAGAATCGCTATCGACTTTAATCCTACCGATATGTATATGCCGCTTAGCGAGTCGTCAAATTTTAACAAATATGTTGGCGGTTCTCCTGCCAATATCGCTGTAGGTCTTGCAAGGCTCGGCTGTAAGGTCGGCTTTTGCGGCTGTGTAAGCAATGACCAATTCGGTGACTTTGTTGTAAACTATTTTGAAAAAGAGGGCATTGATACAAGCCACGTAACAAGAGCTAAAAACGGCGAATGCATAGGACTTACATTTACCGAAATTCTTTCTAAAGAAAAATCATCAATACTTATGTATCGTGACAATGTGGCTGATTTTTGTATGACACCGGAAGATATTGACGAAAAATACATTGCATCTGCAAAGGCAATTGTTATCAGCGGTACTGCTTTGGCTCAATCTCCGTCAAGAGAGGCTTGCCTTAAAGCTATGATGCTTGCTAAAAAGAACAATGTTCGCATTGTTTTTGATATTGATTACAGAGAATACACTTGGAAATCAAAAGACGAAATTGCTGTTTACTACAGCCTTGTTGCTCAAAATGCAGATATCATTATGGGTTCAAGAGAAGAATTTGATTTAACCGAGGGTATCGTAGGCGTTAAGGAAAGCGACCCTGAATCTGCTAAATATTGGCAGTCATTCGGCGCAGCAATTTGCGTAATCAAGCATGGCAAGGAAGGCTCAACCGCTTACACAAACGACGGCAAATTCTATTCAATCAAGCCGTTCCCTGCTGTTAAACTCAAGGGCTTTGGCGGCGGTGACGGATACGGCTCATCGTTCCTTTACAGTCTTCTTAAAGGCAAGGAAATTATTGAATGCCTTGAATTCGGCTCTGCTTCAGCTTCAATCCTTATTTCTGCTCACTCCTGTTCTGATGCTATGCCAAGCGCCGCTCAGGTGGAAGCATTCATCAAGAAAAGCAAGGAAGAATACGGCGAAATGGTAGCAAGAGTATAGCGTTGTTTATATAAAATTTACAGCGGGCGAATTGTTTTCGTCCGCTTAATATAATGTATTTAACTTAAGGATTTCTATTATGGAATTAAACGAAAAAATAAGAGAAAAGCAGATGAGTGAAAACTTCATACTCGGCATAATGTTGGCTTTGACAGGTGGATTTCTTGATGCTTATACATACATTACCCGTGGCGGAGTATTTGCAAATGCGCAAACAGGTAATATTGTTCTTATGGGAATAAACCTTGCAAAAGGCGATTTTGAAAGAGTGATTCACTATGTTGTCCCCATTCTTGCATTTGCACTCGGAATTTTATTGTCAGAAATAATCAAAGCAACACTTAAAAAAAGCCGTCACATGCATTGGAGGCAGATTGTTGTTTTGGCAGAAATAATAATTCTTGCAGTGTGCGGCTTTATTCCAAGCGGCAAGGGCAACACGTTTGTAAACGTTATGGTATCGTTTGTGTGTTCTCTTCAGGTGGAAACCTTTAGGGTTATCAACGGCAACACGGTTGCAACAACAATGTGCACGGGCAATTTAAGAAGCGGAACTGAGCTTTTATTTTTGGGAATAAAAAAGAAAGATAAAAAAATCACACTCAGAAGCTTAACCTATTACGGAATTAATTTATTTTTTGCATTAGGCGCAATAGCCGGTGCAATCGCAACCAAATTTTTGGATGTAAAAAGTATTTTTATTGCAAGCGTACTGCTTGTAATTCCTTTTATAATGATGTTCAAACCAAGCGAAAATATTGAATATGTATAAATACGTATTTATGAAAAAAGGTCGTCGGATTAAATTCAATCCGATGACCTTTTGTTTTAGTATTCTTTTTTTGAAAGCAAAGTGTATCTATAAGGCGGCAAGTTTACAAAACCGTCAACGCTTTTCTCGTCAAAAAGCGAATAAGAATTATCCCACTGTGTTCCGACAAATATACGCTTTTGCTCATTTGAATTATTAATTGCAACCAAAATGTTGTCGCCTTCACTGCTACGGGAATAAGCGATTACACCGCCGTCGCAATACAGCTTTTCAAAATCGCCGTCAATAAATGCCTTAGAGCTATGCCTGATTTGACCGAGGCGCTTATACCATTTCAAAAGCTCCTCGTTTGGCTTATTCCAAGGCATACAGGCACGGTTAAACGGATCCTTCATACCCTGCATACCAATCTCATCGCCGTAATAAATTGACGGCACACCCGGCAAAGTAAACTGAATAAGGGAAGCAATTTTCATCATGGAAATGCCCTTTAAATAATCAAATTCAGATAAAGTATTATGTTCAAACTGCCAAGCACGGTCATGACCGTCAGGATTTTCACCTGCAAGACGGGTTATTGCACGTTCAGTGTCGTGAGTTCCGATATGATTCATCAAAACATTTAAAACCTGCGGCGGATAATTTTCAATAATAGAAAGAACAGCGTTGAAAAAAGCGTTGCCGTTTGCGTAGCGGACAAAATTGAGAATTGCATCGGCAAAAGGATAATTCATCACACTGTCAAGTTCTTCGCCAAGCAAATACTTTCTTCTTTGCCCATATGCAAATTTGTTGGTAGCGTCCTCCCATACCTCGCCTATAATTATAGCGTTCTCATTTTCACTTTTAACACATTTTCTCAAATCGTCAAGAAAAATGTCGGGAAGCTCATCCGCAACGTCAAGCCTGTAGCCTGCTATGCCGCAACGAAGCCATTTTTTCAAAATTCCGTTTTCGCCGCAAATATAATTCCTATATCCCTCGTCCTCTTCAATAACCTCCGGCAAAAGCTGAATACCCCACCAGGAATGGTATTCATCGGGCCAATTGATAAATTTATACCAAGAAAAATAAGGACTTTCCTTGCTGTTATATGCGCCTATATCGTCATAATGACTATACATATTAAAATATCTGCTGTCGCAGCCTGTATGGCTGAAAACTCCGTCAAGAATTATGCTGATACCATACTTTTCATTAGCAACCTTGCAGAGATTTTTTAAATCATTCTCATCACCCAACAGGCTGTCGATTTTTTCATAATCGGCAGTATCATATCTGTGGTTTGAATGGGATTCAAAAATAGGATTAAGATAAATACAAGTAACGCCCAAATCAGCAATATACGAAAGCTTTTTTTCAATTCCCTTAAGGTCGCCGCCAAAATAATCGTTATTCCAAATACCGTTCATCTGCTCCTCTTTCCAAAAAGGAGTATCGCCCCAATCTCGCATCACACGGCTTTTAGGAACATTTTTCTTAGGAGTTTTGGAATTAAAAAACCTGTCAGGAAATATTTGATACATTATTCCGCCCTTCAAAAAGTTCGGAGTTGAGAAATTTTCGTCATAAACAGTCTGTTGAAAATCAGGCAAAGAAGCATTGAGTTCACCCCTGCCGTCACCTGCGTTTTTAACATAGCTTTTGCCCCAAGGAGTATCAAGCACAAAATGATAAAAATAAAGACCGGGCGTTGTGGCATAAAAATGAAGCTCCCAATATTCAAAGTTGTCGCCGCACATTCCTGCCCAAAACATATTGTAAAATGCAGTGTCCTCGCCGTCCTTTGTAATTGCAAGTTGGGCTGCGCAGCATTTCATATTTCTCGGCACAATAATGCGGAATTTGCACTTTTCATTAGTCGCAATCGCCGAAACTATTGACTTGTATGACTTGTCTCGTGAATTATATATCTGCACTGATTTCTTTTCCTTTACAAAAATCAAGAGGCGAACAATGTTCGCCTCTTGCGAAATTCATTTCATTTTAGATTATCTAAATGAGATTACCGTGGGTGGGCGACCATCGGTCGCCTTAAAGCTTATTATTTAGACTTTTTTGTTGTCTTTTTAGCTGATTTTTTCGGCTCTGCCTTTTTAGAAGTTTCTTTTTTTACTTCCTTTTTAGGCTCAGCTTTCTTTTCAGCTTTTTTTGCAGTGCTCTTTTTGGCAGGTTTTTTCTCCTCTTTAGTCATAGGAGCACTCTTTTTAGAAGTCTTTGGCACTTCTTCCTTAAACTTAACAGGCTGAGTATGCCAAATATTATTTGCATAATCCATTATTGAACGGTCAGCGCTGAAAATACCTGCGCCGCTGATGTTCATAAGTGACATTTTTGCAAATCTTTCCTTATCCTGATAAGCCTGGGCCGAAAGCTTTTGAGCTTTTTGATAATCGGCAAAGTCTGCAAGTGCCATATATTGGTCAACATTCATAAGCGATGAAGAAATTTCACCGAAGCTCTTGCCGTTTACACCTGCTTGAATAAACTCAACTGCAGACTTGAGCGTTTCGTTATTATACATATATTCCATAGGATTATAGCCCTTCTTTTGAAGTTCCATAACCTCAGGAGTTTTCAAGCCAAAGATGAAAATATTATCATCGCCGACTGCGTCGTGAATTTCAACGTTTGCGCCGTCAAGAGTACCGAGAGTGATTGCACCGTTTAACATAAGCTTCATATTACCTGTACCTGAAGCCTCTGTGCCTGCAAGAGAAATCTGCTCTGAAATATCAGCGGCAGGCATAAGCATCTCCGCAAGAGAAACGTTATAATCCTCCATAAATACGACCTTAATTCTGCCCTTAATATCCGGGTCGTTATTAACAACTTTTGAAAGAGCGTCGATAAGCTCGATAATCTTCTTAGCCATAAAGTAGCCGGGTGCTGCCTTAGAAGCAAAAATATAAGTTCTCGGCTGGAATTCCATATTAGGATTAGCCTTAAGCATCTGATATTCGGCAATAATATTAAGAACGTTAAGTTGCTGCCTTTTATACTCGTGAAGTCTTTTAACCTGAACATCAAAAATAGATGTCGGGTCAAGTTCAATGCCGTTTCTCTTTTTAACTACCGAGGCAAATTTTTCCTTATTAGCAAGTTTAATTGCAGTAAGTCTGTCAAGCACCTGCTTGTCGTCTTTATAATCACGAAGCTTAAGAAGTTCATCACTCTTAGTTATAAATCCGTCGCCGATAAGTTCAGTAATAAACGAGGTAAGCTCAGGATTTGCCTGACAAATCCATCTTCTAAACGCAATACCGTTTGTTACATTGGTAAACTTTTCAGGAGTAATTGTATAAAAATCGTTAAATACAGTGTCCTTAAGAATCTCGGAATGAAGCGCAGATACACCGTTTACGCAGTGAGAGCCGGCAACGCAAAGATTAGCCATTCTTACTACGCCGCCTGAAACAATTGCCATTCTTTCAACCTTATCCGCATCGCCTGTTGCACCCCAAACGTAAGCACGAAAACGATTATCAATTTCCTTAGTGATTGAATAAATACGGGGAAGAAGTCTTTTATAAAGGTCCTCGCTCCAACATTCAAGTGCTTCTTTCATAACCGTGTGGTTAGTATAAGCAACAGTTCTCGTAACAAGGCTCCATGCGGTATCCCAATCATAGCCGCATTCATCAAGCATAATTCTCATAAGCTCTGGAATAGCCATAGTCGGGTGAGTATCGTTGATATGAATTGCTACCTTGTCAGGAAGATTATCAAGCGTGCCGTATCTTGTGAGATGGCGCTGAATAATATCCTGAATAGAAGCAGAAACAAGAAAATACTGCTGACGAAGTCTGAGTGACTTGCCCTCAGGGGTGTTATCGGCAGGATAAAGTACCTTAGAAATAGCCTCAGCCATAGCGCTTTGCTCCATAGCCTTAATATATGAGCCTGAATTAAAAAGGCCCATATCAAGTTCAGGCTTGCTTGCAGCCCAAAGGCGAAGCCTTGAAACTCCCTTGCCTTTACCCGAAACATACATATCATAAGGAACTGCGGTTACAGTGTTGCAATCCTTGTAATTAACGTGGTGGAAATCGCCGTCCCAGCTTTCGTCAACCCAGCCTTCAAACTTAACCTCTACACTTCTTTCTTCACGTGGAACGAGCCAAACCTCACCGCCCGGAAGCCAAAAATCAGGAAGTTCTGTCTGCCAGCCGTCAACAAGCTTTTGTTTGAAAATACCTGCTTCATATCTGATAGAATAACCCATTGACTGAAAGCCGTTTGTTGCAAGACCGTCGAGATAACACGCAGCAAGCCTACCGAGACCGCCGTTACCAAGACCTGCGTCAGGCTCTTTTTCATAAAGCTTATCAAGGCTTACGTCGAAAGATTCAAGTGCTTTCTTGAATGTTTCCGTCAAATCAAGATTATAAAGATTATTCTTAAGTGAGCGACCCATAAGAAATTCCATACAAAGATAATAAATTTCCTTGCTGTCTTGACCCTTAGCATCGTGCCTGAAATCGCTGTTCATTTGTGAAAGCCTGTCACGAATAATCATCGCAACTGCTTTATAATATTGTTCGTCTGTTGCAGTTTTTGTATCTACTCCAAAGAAGTGACTAAGCTTATCGCTTATCGCTCTCTTTGCCTGGGAAACAGTCATCTTTTCCATACATATCCTCCAAAAATTTTAATATTTTCAGTCTATTTTGCTATGTTCTTTGTATATTATATACTAAAAATGCTGTTTTTGCAACCGTAATAACACATTGTTAATATATTAGTTCTTTCTTTTTTTCAAGAACTTTGCCAAAATAAGATTTACAAGTTCCTTAATAGGCTTCAAATTAAGAAGAAGCATAACAACAACAAGTAAAACCTCAATTATATAAACCCAAAGCGTACCGTCATATTTGAGAAGAAGAATCGACTGAGTAACAAGTACTGCCGTTTCGCCCAAAAGAACAGGAAGTTTAAAATCTATTTTAATAAATCTTCTTGTATCTATAGCCCTTGTAACGAATACCACAAGGAATGCACAAACAGTTGCCAAAGCCGCACCGTTTGCACCGATACGAGGAATGAATACCAAATTTAAAACAAAGTTGGTAATTGCGCCGCTCATAGCCGTCACAAGAGACATAACATTCTTTTTTTCCGCCATATATATTGAGGCAAGGAAATTGACAATACAAGAAAACGTTGTGGCAATAATAAGAATAGGAACAAACTGCCACGAATCATAATAAGACTTTGCAACAAGTATTTTTGTAATAAACTGACAAAGCAAAATAAGGACAGACGCAACGGCAAAAATTCCGCCTGAATAAACACGGAATACCTTGGTAAAGAACTGCCTGCCGCCCTCTTGGTCATATTCGTCAACCGCACTAAGTTGCCAAGCGTCAATAAAAATTTGAGAGAAAAGAATTACAAAATTAGGTATCTTAGATGCGGCGGTATAAAGTCCGTTTGCAGATGATGAAATAAAATAAGTTACCATATATCTGTCAGATACGTTAATAATCCACCACAAAATTATTGTAGGAATAAGCGGAACACAATATTTGAGCATTTGCGATGTGATGCTGTTATCTTTAAGCTTATTGAAATTTATATATCTGTATAATTTAGCAGTTACAAAATAGAACACAACAGAGCAAGCGTCGGAAGCAATAATTGCAACAATATATCCCGTCACACCCCATTTAAAAGGACCGAGGAAAAGAATAGTAAACGCAAGCGTTGTTGCCGTGGCAAGTATACCGTCAACCGCATAAAGTTTAACATGCCCGCTGCCCCTGACGAACTGCTGGCAGAGCTGCCTAAAGCTTGAAACAAGAACGAACGACACAATCAAAATTATATAATCCCCAAGGTGGAAATCATTAATTGTAAGCTTACTTAAAGGATAGGTAAAAAGAAGGAAAACCGCAAAACCTGCAAGAGTTGTCCTAACTCCAACCTTGAAAACATCCGATTTGTCAACCGCCTTGTCAAGAGCAAAACGCAATGCCGCACTGTTGACCTGAAGTGTAACAATGGGAATAAGCACGTTAACTGTTTGCTGAACCAAGTCTGCAGAGCCGTAATCGCCCGTACCCATCATTCTTGTTACAAACGGCATTAACAAAAACGAAAGTATCTTTGACGAAAAAGTACCTATCGCAAATATTAAAGTGTTTGATGCTAATTTTTTGTATTTATCCATAAAATTTCCTCAAATAAATTAATAAGTAAGTTTCTTGCCGTTAAAGCTTAAAGTATTATCACTTGATGACGATGTATAAATGCAACTCGTTTTGCAAGTAAATTCTCCGCCCTCGTTCTTAGTACCGATTAAAAATACATATTGATATCCGTAACCGACAGCAAGTGTACCGGTACCGTCACAATCAGATACCGAAAGCATTGTTTTAGTAGCTTTTGAATTCATATTAAGTTCTCTTGCCTTATACTTCGAGCCGTCAAGCTCGCCGAAATAAAGCCTGTTTGAATAAACAACAGGATAATCCGTAACAGAGCAATTATCTACCAATGTCACAACATTATCCGAGCCAAATTTCTGCCTGCAAAGAGAATACGTTGAATCATCATTTTTCTTGTAATAATACATAAATCCACATTCAAAGGATAAGTTAACTATTTCATTATTCTTTGTATCATCACGAAAATTAAGAACATCGTTTGAATCACTCAAATTAACAGTTATATATTCATCGTAATTTGCCACACTGTCATGAGTAACAAAAAACACTCTTGAAAGTGAAATTCCGGCAAAAGATACGGTTTTATCGGCAGGTGCGGCATAGAGAACGGTTTTATTATTATCACTTAAATTGATAAAGCCGACTGTATTGTCAGTGCCGACAAAATAAATTTTATCATTATAAAGATAAGCAAAGGCTATGTTATCACTTATATTGACTCCGTCGCCGCCCGAAACCGAAAACTTCTTAAGCGTTGAGGTATTAACGTCAACGGCATAAAGATAGTCGCCTAAAACATTAAGATATTTAAAATTATAATTACCGCTGACAATTTTAGCGTTCTTCTCCTCATTAGGCTCAAAGCGGAAAATACCTTTGCCCTCAATACTGTAGTAAATATATGATGAACTGTAAGTTACTGCGCCGTTTGATTTATTGAGCAAGTTTCCCACCTGATTACCCTGAAGCGAGGTGTCAAATGCAAAAACGCTGAAATCATCGTAATTGTAATCAGCTTTTTTGATGTCACGTGCTTTGGTTGTGGTTTCCTTTTGGGTAGTTGGCAGGGTTGTAGATGTTGTTGTTGTTGTTTTGTTAAACAATTTGGAATCAATCATTTCAACCGCCTGCTGTGCCTTGCCGCTCGGAAGATAAGAAGCAATGTCAAAATTAGGATTAACAAGCTTAACAGTCACAATAAAAACAGCCAACAATATTATTATTGCCGCAATAATGAGTAATATCTTTTTTCTCACTCTTTTGCGCTTACGTGCACGCTGGCGCTTTTTGCGCATTTTTTGTCTTTCTTCCTCTGTTATCATCTGATTTGTCCGTCTCCGTAAACTAAATATTTAGTAGTTGTAAGTTCTCTAAGCCCCATAGGTCCTCTTGCATGAAGCTTTTGGGTGGAAATACCGATTTCTGCTCCCAATCCAAATTCGCCGCCGTCGGTAAATCTTGTGGAAGCATTATGATATACGGAGGAGGAGTCAATAAGCATCATAAACTTATCTGCATTCTCCTTATTTTCCGTAATTATAGCTTCAGAATGACCCGTGGAATATTTATTGATATGCGCTATTGCCTCATCAAGGCTTGATACGGTTTTAACGCTGATAATATAATCAAGATATTCGGTGCCGAAATCCTCCTCACTTGCCGCCTCAATACCGGGGCAAGCCTCTCTCGCCTTTTCGTCGCCACGAATGGTAACATTTTTTTCATCAAGCCTTGCCTTAATTGCCGGCAAAGCCTTTTTAATAATATTTTCGTGAATAACAAGGCTTTCACACGCATTGCAAACACCTATACGCTGTGTTTTTGCATTAAAAATAATGTTTGCCGCCATATTGATATCTGCACTTTCGTCAACATAAATATGGCAATTGCCTGAGCCTGTTTCAATAACGGGAACGCTTGCATTTTCAACAACAGCCTGAATAAGTCTTTTGCTTCCTCTCGGAATAAGGCAATCAAGTGTGCCCTTCATTCTCATAAGCTCAGTTGACGATTCCCTTGAGGTATCGTGAACAAGTTGAATAACATTTTCATCAAGCCCTACACTTTTAACTGCTTCACGCATAATATCGGATATGGCAATATTTGAATGAATAGCCTCTTTACCGCCACGAAGAATAACGGCATTTCCGCTTTTCAGGCAAAGAGCAGCAGCGTCGGCGGTAACATTAGGCCTTGCCTCGTAAATAATACCGATAACACCCATAGGACAGCTTACCTTTTTAATCACAAGACCGTTGGGTCTTTCAACAGTTTCAAGCACTCTGCCGCAAGGGTCATCAAGTGCCATAACCTGCCTGCAACCGTCTGCCATACCCTTAATCCTGTCAAGATTAAGCATAAGGCGGTCAAGCATACCGCCGTCAAGAATACCTAACTGCGAATCATAGTCAATTTTATTAGCGTCAATAATTTTTTGCGCATTTTGGATAAGTGCGTTTGCAATAGCACCAAGTGCTTTATTTTTAAGCTCTGTTGAAGCACCGACTAAATCAGCCGAAGCCTTTTTTGCATTAATTCCCAATTGTTCAAGCATTCTCATCACCCTTTGCCTTGAAATATGTGCCTATGCTTTCGCCTGAAAGCACCTTGTATAAATCGGTCGGCTTTTCGCCGTTCATAATAATGACCGGAATTCCATCGCTCGTTGCAATCTCTGCGGCTTTAATCTTAGTTTGGAAACCGCCCGTGCCCTTTTCGCTTGCGCCGCCGGCGATTGAATAAATATCATCATTAATCTCGTCAACAACATTTATCAATTTCGCATTTTCGTTTTCATTAGGGTTTGAATCGTATAGACCGTGAGTATCGGTAAGCATAATGAGCAAATCTGCATTTATAAGAGTAGCAACCATTGCACTTAAGCAATCATTATCACCGTTTAAAAGCTCCTCAATATAAACAGAATCGTTTTCGTTGATAATCGGCAATGCGCCGTAATCAAGAAGTTGATTAAATGTATCGACCAAATGCTCCTTTTCCTCATGATTCTGAAGAGTATCGGCAGAGAAAAGAAGCTGACTTACCGTAACCGTATATTCCGAAAAAAGCTTATCATAAAGAAACATAAGCTCACACTGCCCCACTGCCGCAGAAGCCTGCAAGCCCTGAACGGTTTTCGGTTTTTCGCTCAGTCCAAGCTTTGACCAGCCGACTGCAATAGCGCCGCTTGAAACAAGAACTATCTCGTGCCCCTCGTTTTTTAAATCAGAAAGCACCGACGCAAGTTTTGCAAGCCTTGCAATATTTGTTTTGCCGGTTTTATGAGTTAAGGTTGATGTGCCCACCTTAACAACTATTCTCTTTTTTCCTTCTGCCTTTGCCATAATTCTACTACTCCATATTAATTACAATTAATTGTCATTATAGCACAAATAATATAACAATAAAACATTTTTTTGAATGTTTTTGAAAAATAAGGCAAAAATATAAAACGGAGGTAATTGAAATGACAAAAAGAGGTTATATAAGACTGTTTTCATACGCCATTGCTTTTGCGCTGTTACTTTCAAGCAGGGCAATAATCAATATGACAACAGCAAATTCATACAAAGCGCAGCTTGAATTAAATTATCAGCAAAGCCTTAATGAACTTTCAGAAAATCTCGACTCGATAGAAACAAATTTAACTAAATCAATTTATTCAAATTCCGACAAAATGCTTATGGATATAAGCAAGGATTTATATGCCGAATGTTCGCAGGCAAAAGATGCGCTTTCAAGGCTTCCGATTGAGCAAATGAATTTAGGCTCAACATACAAATTCATAACCCAATCAAGCGACTATGCATCATATATCGCAAACAAAATCGCTTCAAGCCAAACAATAAGCACCGAAGAACACCAAAATCTTAACAAACTTTTAAATTATGCGCAAAAGTTAAACGAATCCGTCAGCAATATGGCAACAATAGCAAATAACGGCGCAGACATTGACACAGACGATTTAAAGGCAAAAAACGTCAACGTATCTTCCCTTTCAAACAGCTTTTCGGCAACATCAAAAGTTTTCAAGGACTACCCGACTCTCCTTTATGACGGTCCGTTTGCCGACGCAGTTTTAAACCGTAAATCTCAGCTTTTAAAAAACGCCGAGCATATAAGCCGTGAAAACGCAAGAGAAATTGCGGCAAGGGCACTCGGCTGTAACATCAGCGAAGCAATCTATTCGGGCGAAGATGCAGGCAATATGCCGTGCTACACCTTCACCTACTCTCAAAAAACGGCAGGAATAACAAAAAGCGGAGGCTATGTTGCCTATGTGCTTTACGGCGGCAAAATCAACCGTTCTTCAATCGACAAGGACAATGCAATAAATCTTGCCCAAAGCTATCTTAAAAATATCGGCTACAAAAATATGGCAAACACATATTATGCAATTAACAACAATGTTTGCGTAATAAATTTTGCTTATAAAAAAGATGACGTCACTTATTATTCCGATTTAATCAAGGTCGGAGTTTCAATGGATAACGGTAAAATCGTATCGCTTGAAGCACAAGGATATTTAACAAACCACATAAAGAGAAAAGCCTTTAACTGCAAGCTTACAAAAGAGCAAGCGCAAAGCAAATTATCAAAAAATCTTAAAGTTATAAATAGCAAAAGATGCGTCATCCCAAAGGAAAGCGGAAACGAAGTAAATTGCTACGAGTTTAGATGCAAAAGCAACGACACAAAAGAAGAAGTTTTAATTTATATCAATGCCGACAAGGGATATGAGGAAAATATTATGCTTCTTCTTTATTCCGACGGCGGAACGCTGACAAAATAATTGAATAAACAAAACAAAAGCGATAATAATAAAAGCGAAAGGAAGTTTTCATTATGAACAGTAAAATATTAATCATAGCAATAGCAATTGCCGTTATTGCAACGGTATTTATGGGATGTGCAAATAACAAAAACGATATAACAACAACCACTCTCCCTTCAAGCCAAACCACCGTAAGCGATACAAATACGACAGATAAAGCAGAAAGCGAAGCAAGCAGTGCAGTTAGCAAGGCGGGAGAAAAGGCTGACAAGGTCGGTGACGACATCGGCAAGGGCGCAAATGACGTTGCTGACGGTGTAGGCGGCGCAGTTGACAAAGCAGGCGACGCCGTATCAGACGCATTAGATTAACATTAAAAGAAAATATGTGTTTGAGTAGCGGGCGACCGGTGGTCGCCCCTACGATTTCCCTCCCCCAAAAACAAAAATCCCAAGATTTTTTGTCTTGGGATTTTTCTTATATGATTTTTGCAAAACCTATTGAACCGACTACCGTAAGTATACCTGATACTGCGATTGAAAGACTGCTCATAGCGCCCTCAATCTCGCCGAGTTCCATAGCCTTAGCCGTTCCTATTGCGTGAGAAGCAGTGCCTATTGCAATGCCCTTTGCGATTGGATGATTGATTTTAAACAGCTTACAAATTCCTTCTGCTAAAATATTGCCGAGAACTCCGGTTAAAATAATGACCGCAACAGTAATTGTAACATATCCTCCAAGTTCTTCACTGACTCCTATTCCTATAGCGGTAGTGATAGATTTAGGAAGCATCGTTACATATTCTTTGTGCGAAAGTTTAAAAATAAATGCCAAAATCATAATTGTTGTAAGGCTTGTTAAAACGCCTGACAGAATACCGACAAGCACAGCCTTATGATTTTTCTTCAAAAGTTCAATTTGCTGATAAAGCGGAATTGCAAGGCAAACTGTCGCCGGGGTTAAAAGCCAACTCAAATATTTTGCGCCGTCATTATACGTATCATAATCAATATTGCAAGTCAAAAGAAAAACTATTGTAATTACAATAGAAATAAGCAATGGGTTAAAAATGCCGGTTTTAAACTTTTTCTTTAAAAACGAGCCGAGAGCGTATGACAAAAGGCTGACGGCAACTCCCAAAAAAGCGGAGCTTTCAAAAAAATTACTCATTTAAAGCGCCCTCGCTTTCTCTTTTTTTATCATTTTTTGCAATAATTTTTTGAGAAACACGACCGCTGACAGCCATAACTGCGATTAGAGAAACAACTGTTATGGCAAGCACAGGAACTACAAGCGGTTTTAAAACTCCCCAACTTTTCATAAGACCTACACCTGCAGGAATAAACATAAGCGGCATAATTTCAATAAGAAACATTCCCGTATCTTTAACATCGTCAAGCTTAACGACCTTTGTGCAAAGGCAAACAAATAAAATCACCATTCCGTAAATGCCTGCCGGAACAGGAGCGGGAATCAGATAATTAAGCCCTTCGCCTATAAACGAAATCAAAAGAATAATTAAAAATTGCTTTACATACTTCAATATTTTTCACCAGACCAAATTAAAATTACGGTTTATTAGTATATCACTCTAAAACCAACTGTCAATCGGCGGATTTACAGATTTTTTTAGAAATTTTATAAAAAATTTGTCTATATTTGATTTTTTTCGAATATTAGTATATTATCTAATTATAGAATTTCCTAAAGAGGTGTAGAATATGAGCCTTTATGATAAAGCAAAGCAAACGGCTGATTTTATTAAATCAAAAATCAATAATATTCCCAAAACAGCAATAGTTCTCGGAAGCGGACTCGGACCTTTTGCAAAAGAGATTGAAGAAGAGGTTGAGTTTGACTATAAAGATATCCCTAATTTCCCTGTATCTACCGTACCCGGTCACGCAGGAAAGCTGATTTTCGGAAAAATCGCAGGCAAAAGCATAGTCGCAATGCAGGGCAGATTTCATCTTTATGAAGGTTACAGCGCAGAGGAAGTTACGCTTCCCGTTCGTGTATTTCAGCTTTTGGGAATTGAAAATTATATAGTAACCAATGCTGCCGGCGCAGTAAACCTTGACTATAAGCCGGGCGATTTGATGATTATAAAAGATCATATAGGTTTGTTTTGCGAAAGTGTATTGTTTGGCAAAAATGATGACAGGCTCGGCACCCGTTTTCCGTCAATGAGCGAAGCTTACAGCAAAGAACTTATAAAAAAAGCAGAAAAGGCGGCTGAAAAATGCAGTCTTAATATTCGCAAGGGTGTATATTGCTACTGCAAGGGTCCTATGTTTGAGACACCGGCGGAAATAAGATTTTTAAGAGTAGCAGGAGCAGACGCAGTCGGAATGTCAACCGTTCCCGAAGTTGTTGCCGCAGTCCACGCAGGAATGAACGTTTTGGGCGTTTCGTGTATGACGAATATGGCAGCAGGCATACTCGACCAACCCCTCACCCATATTGAGGTTATGGAAACAGGCAAAAAGGTTGAAAAGGAATTTTCCGCTTTTATGAAAGAAATTATAAAAAATATATAATGTTTGTAATTGTTGCGAAACACCTTTGGCAAAATGCCAAAACGGCATTCCCTACATAAAATACAAATCCACAAAAAAATCCCGTGCTCAATCGAACACGGGATTTTCTATACTGCTTATTATAATTCAGCGATTACTTCTACCTCACATAAAACGCCCTTTGGTAAATCCTTGACTGCTACGCAGGAACGAGCCGGCTTTGAAGTAAAGTATGTGCCGTAAATCTCATTAAACTTTGCAAAATCATTGATATCTGCAAGGAAACAAACTGTTTTAACTACCTTATCCATAGTAGTTCCTGCTGCCTCAACAACAGCAGTAAGGTTTTTGCAAACCTGATGTGTTTGTTCCTCTATAGTTTTAGCCTCAACTGTATTAGTTTCAGGATTTATTGCAATTTGGCCCGAAGTAAAAAGCAAACCGTTTGCCTTTACTGCCTGTGAATAAGGACCGATCGCACCCGGTGCATTTTTAGTTGATACATATTCCATTATAAAGCCCTCCTATAATCAATCGCAAACTTCAAAGCCTGCGTCTTTAAGTGCATTTTTAATTTGAACAATATGCTGATAATTTCTTGTTTCAATACCGAGTTTAAGATAGCAATCGGTAATATTCATATCAAGGTCAGTGCTGTCATAATTAACAGATACAACGTTAGCCCCGTTTTCCGCAACAATCTTGCTGACGCCGAGAAGCTGACCCGGCTTATCGGAAAGAGCAATAGTGATAGACGCACTTCTGCCGCCCATTTTAAGTCCTCTTTCAATAACTCTTGAAAGAATTGTAACATCAATATTACCGCCCGATACAAGACAGCAGACCTTTTTGCCCTCAATATCCGGAATTTTGCCATTCATAACTGCTGCAACAGGAACTGCGCCTGCGCCCTCTGAAACAAGCTTTTGCTGTTCCATAAGAGTAAGAATTGCAAGAGCAATTTCATCATCGCTTACTGTATAAATACCGTCAACATACTTCTTAATAAGCTCAAAAGTATTAGTACCGGGAGTTTTAACTGCGATACCGTCTGCAATAGTTTGCACATTTTTAAGTGTTTCAATTTTTCCGTCGGCAACGCTGTTCTTCATAGAAGGAGCACCTGCTGCCTGAACGCCGTAAACCTTGCAATTAGGGTTAATTTGCTTAATTGTGTATGCAACACCGGCAATAAGTCCGCCGCCGCCGATTGGAACAACTACAACGTCAACATCCGGAAGCTGTTCAAGAATTTCAAGACCGATTGTACCCTGACCTGCAATAACATCAGGGTCGTTGAACGGGTGAATAAATGTATATCCCTTTTCTTTTTGAAGTTCAATTGCCTTATTGTAGGCATCGTCATAAACGCCTTTTACAAGGCAAACATCGGCACCGTAGCGCTTTGTAGCCTCAACCTTGCTGATAGGTGCGCCGTCAGGTAAGCAAATAAGTGACTTGATTCCGTTTTTGGTAGCCGCAAGAGCAACACCCTGAGCGTGGTTACCTGCCGAGCAGGCGATAACGCCTTTTTTCTTTTCCTCGTCTGAAAGCTGGCTTATTTTAAAATATGAGCCTCTTACCTTGAACGAGCCTGTAACCTGCAAATTTTCCGTTTTTAAATAAACATCGCATTGAGAATTGATGTTTTTGGCACGAATCATATCTGTTTGCCTTACGACCTCAGATAAAACTCTTTTAGCCTTGTATACTCTGTCTAATGTAAGCATCTTTTTTTCCTCTTAGTAAACTATAAAATAATGTTCACTCGCCATTTTACTCTTATAATATTGATTTGTCAATCGCACATATAAAATTAGTTTTTGATTAATTAAATAAATTTATTGACTTTATACACTCAATAATATAAAATTAAGTATAGTTTATATGAAATCTGTTTTGGCAGAAAGGTTGAAGAATATGAAAGTTTTTAAAAAAATATTTGCAATTGCATTATGCGGCATACTTATTGCAAGTGCATTTGCAGGCTGTTCAAAAAGCGGCGAAGCTGACAAAATAACGGATAAAACAATGCTTATTGCCTACACCGACGAGGTTGAGCCTTTCCTTTACAAAGATAAGAACGGCAAGCTCGCAGGCTTTGATATTGATTTGTTTAAGAAAATCTATGATAACGTTAAAAACGATACAAAAAATTACAAATTCGTAAAAGTCGACAAGGATTACAAGGTTGGCGACGATATTGCTTATACAAACAAAGACGGCGACGAATTTATTGCTTACACTATGATTGGCGCTGTTCAAAAAAATGTCGGCTCAGTAAATGAGGATTTCAGTTTCACTAACGATATCATCACAAACAGGATTATTACCGTTACCAAATCAGGCAACAACATTTCCGACTACAACGACCTTTCAGGCAAAAAGCTTGCGGTAGTTACCGACATTGCAAAAGCTGCACTTGATAAAAACAGCACAATTAAAAACAATAATAAAAACACTCTTTACCCTACAATCGAGGATGCACTTTCCGCCCTTGACAACGGCAGTGTTGACGCAGTAATTACAGACGAATTCAACTTCTCACCGCTTGAAAATGCAGAAAAATATCAAGTATTAAACGGCGAACTTGACAAAATATCGTATGCGTTTATGTTCAAAAAAGGCGATTGGGTTGTTGAAAATTGGAACGAAGCAATTTATGAACTTAAAAGTCCGGATTACAACGACAAGGACGAATTTACCCCTATGGTTGAAAAATATTTCGGCTACAACGCTTCAAGCTTTGATTATGTGCCGTCAAAGACTAAATAAAAATTAAAAAAACGGCTGACTGTCAGCTATTAAGAAGTTATTAAAAATAACCGCTGACCTTTTTGAAAGGTTTGGCGGTTATTTTATATTATAAAAAAAAATCCCCCAACTGCGTTGGAGGAGTCATACAAAATATCAGAGCTTTGCCGCATTTGCAAGTGCTTCCTTTTCTGCCTTGCGCTGAGATCTTTTTTTCTTTGCCTTGTAGCCCATTAATTTATCAAGATGCTCATCAGGTGTTGTGCACGTTCCGAGTGTAACTGTAGATGAACCGTAAATTCCGTGGAAATCAGAACCGCCCGTCATAAGAAGCTTATGCTTTTTGCAAATACTGCCAAGCATTTCAATATCCGCATCTGTAGCAGACGGGTGCCAAACCTCAATTCCGTCAAGCCCCATTTCAATATAATCGTCAATCTCGTCAAAATTGTCAAGAAAAGCGGGATGAGCAAGAACGGCAATGCCGCCTGCGCCGTGAATTTCATCAATAACCTCTTTGACGTCCGGATATTTGGTAGGAGCCAAAAGATTTGTTTCGCTGTCAGGTGAGAAAAGCGCATTATAAAGGTCACCGAATATTTGATTTGTATATCCGGCATCCATAAGTGCATGCATAATATGTTGCTTATAAAGGTTTGTCGAGCCTGAAGCGTGGCTGATAATAAATTCGGTTGAAATCGGAAATCTTGCCGCAACCTTAAGCATCATTATCTGACCTGCTCTTTTACGTGCAACCGAAGTACGCTTGCAAAGCCCCTCAAGCCTGTCCGGAGTATCGGCAAGATAACAAAGAATATGAACCTTTTTGCCTGCATTATTATCAAATGAGGAAAGTTCCACTCCCGGAATAACGTTTACGCCGTAGCGCTTACCGATAACCTGTCCCCTAACTGTACCTGCAAGACAATCGTGGTCTGTTATGGCAATAGTTTCGATACCGCTCTTTTGAGCTATAACAATAAGGTCTTCTATACCAACAGATCCGTCGCTGAGTTTTGTATGACAATGTAAATCTGCTGCCATAACAATCTCCTTTCGATTTAATAGACATATAAACTGCCTATAGTATAATTTTTAGGTAATAACTGTAGATTAATCATCTTCACTGTAACCATATATATTACAGCGGGTAAAACAGCAGTTTGTCCCTCAACATATAGGATAACACAGTTTTTTTCTTTTTTCAAGTTTATTTTAGACAATTATTACTTTTTTTAACAACTATTTGTAAAAAGAAAAACATTTAAGTCATTAAATGCTTTTCAGTTGCCTTGCAAGGCGGCTGATTGGCAAACCGACAACATTGAAATAATCACCGTCAATTTTTTCAACAAAAAGTGACCCCTTGCCTTGAATACCGTAAGCGCCTGCCTTATCAAACGGTTCCCCGCTTGAAATATAATCCTCAATTTCCCTGTCATCAAGTTCAAAAAATTTAACCTTGGTTTGAACGCTGAATGTCACTTCTTTATCATTTTTTATAACGGTGACTCCTGTAAATACACTATGCTCTTTACCGCTCAAATTTTTAAGCATTAAAAAAGCATCCTTTTCATTCTTCGGCTTGCCTAAAATTTTGCCGTCAATTGCAACAACCGTATCCGCACCGATAACGATTTTCCCGCTTTTTCTAAATGGCTGAGCCTTGATTTTAGACAAATATTCGACCGCTTTGTCAGGTTCGATATCGTACGGAAGCGTTTCATCAACCTCTGCGCTGTCAACTGTAAAATCATCTGTTATAAGTGACAAAAGTTCTTTTCTTCTCGGTGATTTTGACGCTAAAATAATCATTATAAAGTACCTCTTTGATAAAGCCCTCTCGTATATTTAAAATCAGGCTTTCCTCTGTTTTCATAAAGAGCAATAACTTTTTCGACCTGCTTTTTGCTTTCAATTGAAAAATAGAAATGAATGAAATCGGTTTTAACTTCATCAAGCCTGTCAAGCATATAAAGCGGATGGCAATTAAGCATTTCAACGCAAGGAAAATCACTGCACATAACAGGAAATTCCATACCCTTTCTGTCCGTCAGCCTGCCGTGCTTATCACATTCAAAACAGCCTATATCATTTTTAACAGGGCAATTGCGATTAAGCATAAGCGGCAAATAGCCGTATACAATCATACCCTTATCACGTGCATTAATATTATTAATTTGCGATTGCGTAAGCTCAAAAGACAAAATCGGGTGGTCGATTTGGTTTGCGCTAAGAGAGTTAAATACATTAAGACCAAAGTCGCCGTAAATCTCAAAACCCATATCTTTGCAAAGGGTATATGAGCCTATGTTTCCGCAAAGCGCCTTATTGACTCCGGCTTTTTTCAACTTTTCAAGCCTTATTTTAAGTTCTCGTTCAATTCCAAAAAGCCCTCTCGGCAAAACAACTCCTGCCCTGTTATCAACAAAATCCTCAAGCGAGGAATTAACAGGTATAAACACACGCTCAAACGGGTGATTGTCAGGTATTTGACTTGCATTTGAAAAAGATGCCGTGGCATAAGGCTTATCAGGCTGATTATATTTTGGAAGGGAAACATTAAACGGCTTATATTGCAGTTCGATTTTTTCCTGCTCATCAAGCTTTGAAACAGCATTTCTTCGCATTTCATTAATCTTTGAAGCGGGCAAAATAAGACCGTCATCAAGATTGATTTCAATATTTTTTGAAAAATATTGCGTACCTCCGAATTTTGAAAGCCTTTCTTTTAAGCTTTCTTCGCTCATAGGCTTATTAATTGCTTTTTCAGGCACATCGCCTATAACGGTAACCTCTTTTTTATCACTTTTGGCAATCAGCACCGCTTTTTCATTATCACGGCATTTAAAGAATATATCAAGTGGAATTAACGGCGTTTCCTTTTCATAATTTCTTGCTATTTCCTTTAAAACATTATTTGCTGCAACAACATCTTCCTTTTGCCTTGTTCCAAACATATTTTTGCCGAGTTTGGAATTGAGATATCCGTTTGTAAAACCGCTGCGTGAAAAAACACTTCTAAGCATAAATTCATCACTTGATGAGTATTCGCCGTCAATCGCCTTTTTAACTGCGCTGACAGCCGCCGAAACATACTCAGGTCTTTTCATTCTGCCCTCAATTTTAAGGCTTGTTATTCCGTCAAGCTTGTCAAGTTCACCGATTAGGCTTAAATCCTTAAGAGATAAAGCGTGTGTAGCATTTCCCCCGGCGGTAAACGGCAAACGGCACGGCTGAGCGCAAAGCCCCCTGTTTCCGCTTCTTGAGCCGATAACGCTTGAAAGATAGCATTGACCCGAAACAGACATACAAAGTGCCCCGTGAACAAAAAGTTCAAGTTCCAAATCTGTGCTTTCCCTTATTTCTTTAATTTCCTCAAGGCTCATTTCTCTCGGCAAAACAATACGTGAAAAGCCCATTTCCTTTGCCGCTTTTGCTCCGCTCGGGGTCATAATACTCATTTGTGTTGAGCCGTGAAGCCTTGCGCTTTGAAAATGCTCTCTAATCATTTTTGCAACACCGATGTCCTGAACAATAAATGCGTCAACACCGCATAAAAGCGCATCTTTAACCGTGTTATACGCATTTTCCATCTCGTCGTCACGTACAAGAATATTAAGTGTTAAGTAAACCTTGACACCGTGGCTGTGGCAATATTCAACAGCTCTTTTAAGCTCTTCATTATCAAAATTGCCGGCATTGCGCCTGGCGTTAAAGGATTTACCACCAAGATAAATCGCATTAGCGCCGCTGCGCACACCGGCAATAAGCGACTCCATGCTACCGGCAGGAGCCAAAACTTCAAAATTCATAATTTTCTCTCAATAAAAATAGATTTATTTTGCGGCAAGCTTATCTCTTAAATCGGAGATTTCACGGTTAAGACGTTCAACCTCACGTCTTGCAACGTCAACCTCCATTCTTGCCCTTGCGCTGTCCTCAAGATAATCTTTAATTTGAGCACGAAGATTATCGGCAGATGCAGTAGCCTTTTTGCTTGCATCGGCATTATCAAGTGCAACAAGAACAGCCGCCTGAGTCATTGAAAGAGAAGGATTTGAATTAATAATAGCTCTCATATTCTCGCTTATTTCGTCAGCAAGAGCCTCGACATATTCCGCCTCATCCTCAGTCACGATTGTATAACTTGCGCCGCCTATTTTTACATGAACTTTATTTTTTGTCATAATCACTCACACCTTCAAAAAATCGACATATTTCTACTCAATAAGTATACCAACAATAAACATAATTGTCAACGTGAATAAATAACAAGTTTGTCAAATTTTAGCAAAAATTTTGAATATTTTTATTGATATAAAAAAGAAAATATATTAAAATAGCATTGTAAGAATACGGAGGCATTAAAATTGGACGAATTTAACGCAAGCAAAATAGGCTCAAATTTAATAGCGGTTTCTAACTTTTATGACCATCGCTCAACCGAAATACAAAAAAAGGCATATCCGAATATGCTCGGTGCAGCAAACGGATATATTATTTCATATCTGTGTGAAAATAAGGATAAGAATATTTTTCAAAGAGATATTGAGCGTGAATTTGATTTAAGCCGTTCTACGGTTTCAACAATTCTTAAGCAGCTTGAAAGCGAGGGATTAATTGAGCGCAAAAGCGTAATTATTGACGCAAGGCTGAAAAAGGTTGTGCCGACCCCTGCGGCTGAAATGATTAACGAGGCGTGTTCTAAGGAAATTACTCACTTTTTCTATGACCTTGCAAGCAATCTTACCGACAACGAGATGAGTACATTCGTCAAGGTTCTTGATACTATGAAGAAAAACAGCGAGAGAATACGCAACGATTTATCAAGAGATATCTTTTAGAAAATAAAAATCCGCTGATAAGACTGTCGTTTACAACGATAGTCTTATTTTTTTAGCTTTTAATGCATAAATGTAATAAAATTATTATATTTATTTTATAGACAAGAACTAATTAATGTGATATTATATATAAGTTAAAATGAGATTTTGCAACTTTTCAAATCTCATTATTTTGGGTTTTACACGAGGGTTTTATATGGGTGACTATAAAATAAACATAGTCAATTTGAATGTGACGAACAATTATGTTGAATTAACGGCGGAGCTCGAGGGTGACAGAGAGCTTTATTATCCGAGAATTTCCGCTTGCTTTTATGGCGAAAACGACAACAGAATATTACCTATGGATTTAAAATCTTGCAACAAAAACAAGGCAATTGCAATAGGTATTTTTGACACTCCTTTTTTATTTTATAACGACAGGAAAAGTCAAAATGTAAGAGTAAATTTTCTTTTCAGTGACGGCAACGGAGAAAGCATTATTGTTAAACCGGAAAAAGAATTGATTATCCCGATTAAAAAGAAAAATATACTTTCTCATTTCTTTTCAAGCAGCAAAAGAGAGCGCTCAAAAATGATTGTTACGGCTTTGATGTCGGCTATGTTTTTGCCGTATCGCAAAATGAAAGTTCAGCCTAACAAGGTTACTTTTTTATCCAACCGTTCCGACAGATTGACAGGAAATATCAAATCGGTCTTTTTTGAGATGACCAAATTAAACAATGTTGACATAACCGTACTTTGCAAAAAAGGCGGATTAAAGGCAAATTTACCTAACCTGTTCAAGTTTTTCAAGCTTTATGCAACAAGTTCGGTAGTTTTTGTTGACGACTATTATCATTTTCTTTCTTATCTAAGGAAAAAAGATGACGTTAAGCTTATTCAGCTTTGGCACGCTTGCGGTGCGTTTAAAACATTTGGCTTTTCAAGGCTCGGTCGTGACAGCTATCTTCGCCAAAGTTCCCCTAACCACAGGCAGTACGACTACGTTATTGTAAGTTCCAATGAGGTTATACCTTATTATGCCGAGGGTTTCGGTGTTTCAATGGATAAAGTTATCGCCTTAGGTTCGCCGAGATGCGATGTGCTTGAAGATGAGAATTACAAAAAAAGATTCAAAAAAAGATTTTATAAAGAAAATCCTGAATTTAAGGGAAAAAAGATACTTTTATTTGCTCCGACTTTCCGTGGTGGCGGTATGGGCAATTGCTTTTATCCTATTGAAAAATTTGAAGTTGACAAAATATTTGATAAAATCAGCAACGATTGGGTAATTGCAGTTAAGATGCACCCATATCTTTCAGAGAGGCCAACCTGCAGTGCCAAATATAAAGACAGATTAATTGACCTCACTTCAAAATATGATGTAAACGACCTTTTATTTGTCAGCGATTTGCTTATTACCGATTATTCAAGCGTTATTTTTGAAGCGTCTATTGTTAACGTGCCTATGCTGTTTTTTGCTTTCGACCTTAATGAATACAGCAGGGACAGGGATTTTTATTGCAACTTTGCGTCATTCGTTCCCGGAAAAATCGTTTTAAACACCGATGAAATGACAGACTCAATCAATAACGAGGATTATAATCAAGAGCTTGTTAAGCCGTTTAGGCAAAGATATTTTGGCACTAAAACAGGCGAAGCCACAAAGAATGTTGTTGAATTTACGAAGGAGCTTTTAGATAACAATGTTTGATTGCAAAATGATAATCAACAAAATGAATATAGAAAGGGACAAGCTTAACATTTCAGTTTCAATAAGCTGTCCGTTTGACATTGATGTCACATCACCAAAAGCAAAAATCATTTTTGAATGCGGCAAAAAAACGAGAAGATTGCCTTTTCTTGTAACAAATTATTTCAGGCAAAAGCAGAGTGACTCGTGCATCATTGTTTGCACTTATTCATTTTACCTTGACGATATATATTATAACTACGACTGTAAAGACGACATAAATGTCAGGATTGACTTTTATTACGGAGACAATGAGGTTATAGGCGTTCCGTTCACAGTTTCCACTAACGTTTTGACTGAAAATCCGAATATTGAACTTGACGAGCAGTATATTGAATATGAATGTTTTGACGGTGTAACCGTATTTTCGGAGGAGTCGGAATTTATTAATGACAGAAAAACTCCTAAAAATATTTACACATTCGATTTTGACTGTGAAAACAGCAAATTTATTATTCATCAAACTCCCGAAAACAGAAGCAATAGGAATTTTGTTGAAAAAAGTGTGATAATAGTTCCTCTTTTAAGATTATTTTTCTTTGTTTTAAGAATTGCTTTAAGTGTTGTTTTGCTTCCTTATTTCATTGTTGACGGTTTTTTGGCAGCGCTTGACATTTTGCCGAGAAGAAAAACGCAAGACATTGAAGGAATTTGGAAAAACATTTTTGTTCAAATCAAAATCAATGTTTCGTCTTTTATTAAAACGAGTTTTAAAAAGGATAATTTTCTTGAAAATATACGTCTGCCGCTCTATGAGCTTGCAAGAATTTATTACAAAATTTTATCAAAAAAGCCTGTTGTTAAAAATCGAATCACCTTTATGTCGGGCAGGCGTGACGAAATAGGCGGAAATCCCGAATTTGTTTATAACCTTATAAAAGACAGAGATGATATTGACTTTAAATTTCTTATGTTCTCCGACCCGGCAGGTCACAGGAAAATTAAAAATATAATTAAATTTCTCAAGCTTTATGCAACGTCAAAGGTTGTTATTGTTGATGACTATTTCAGGCTTTTGAATTTAGTTACAAAGCGTGATGATATTAAGCTTTTTCAGCTTTGGCATGCCTGCGGAGCGTTTAAGACATTTGGCTTTACACGTCTTGGCAAAAAGGGCGGCCCTAAGCAAACAGACCCTAACCACAGAATGTATGACTATGCAATAGTAAGTTCACAGGAGATTGCAAAGCATTATGCCGAAGGCTTTGGATTAAGTGACGAAAACGTTGTTGCAACAGGTATTCCGAGAACCGATATATTTATGGACAAGGAATATGCAAGTAAAATCCGTTCTTCGTTTTATGAAAGATATCCTCAACTTAAAAATAAAAAAATAATGCTCTTTGCGCCTACCTTTAGGGGCAACGGTCAAATGAGTGCATTTTACCCGACAGACGCATTTGATATTGAAAAAGCATACGAGGGCTTGGGCGGAGAATATGCAATACTTATTAAGCTTCACCCGTTTTGCGAGGAAAGATTTGAAATTCCGGAAAAATACAGCGATATGATAATTGATATGAGCGACGAGGACGAATTAAACGACCTTTTATTTGTTACCGATTTGCTTGTAACCGATTATTCAAGCGTTATTTTTGAAGCTTCGCTTTTAAATATTCCTATGATGTTTTATGCTTTTGATTTATACGATTACATAGCAAGCAGAGATTTCTATTACGATTTTGAAGGATTTGTTCCGGGAAAAATTGTTTTCAGCGAAAACGAGCTTATAAATGCAATTAATAAAAAGGATTTTGAAAGCGAAAAGGTTGACGGATTTAAAAACAAATTCTTTGACGACCTTGACGGAAAATCAAGTGAGAGAGTTACAGACTTGATTTTAGAAAATTTAGATATATAATATAAATATACAAATATATAACAAACCTTACAAGGAGTTTAAATTTATGGTTTATGCAGTTATATTAGCCGGCGGTGTCGGCTCAAGAATGGGTGGCGACAAGCCTAAGCAATATCTTACGGTAAAGGACAAGCCTATCATTGTTTACACGATAGAGAAATTTTTTGCTGTTCCGGATTTCGAGAAGATTATCGTTCTCTGCCCTAAGCAATGGGTTGAACATACAAAAAATCTTATCGAAAAGCACATTGCCCCTGCAAGTGACAAGATTGCCGTTATCGAGGGCGGCGATACAAGAAACGAAACTATTATGAATGCAATTAAGTTTATTGAAGCCGAGGGCAACCTCAACGACGATACAATTATTGTTACTCACGACAGCGTTCGTCCTTTTGTTACGGGCAGAATTATTAAAGAAAACATTGAATTTGCAAAGCAGTACGGCGCTTGCGATACTGTCGTTCCCGCTACAGATACGATTGTTGAGGCTAATGACAACACTGTTATTAGTTCAATCCCTGACAGAAGCAAAATGTATCAGGGTCAAACTCCGCAATCTTTCAATGCACTTAAACTTAAGAATATTTACAATTCGCTTTCAGACGAGGAAAAAGATATTCTTACAGACGCTGCTAAGATATTTGTTATTAAAGGCGAAAATGTTGCGCTTGTTGAGGGTGAAACCTTTAATATGAAAATAACATATCCTTATGACCTTAAGGTTGCCAAGTCTTTGTTGGAGGACGAAAGCGATGATTAATACTGTTTACAGGCTCGTTGCCCCAAGAAGATTTGAGATTGCTTTTGAAGATATCAACCTTTTTGGTGAAAACGCAATTGTAAGGCCTACCTATTTGTCTATCTGCAATGCAGATATGAGATATTATCTCGGAACACGTGATGCAAAGGTGCTTGCCGAAAAGCTTCCTATGGCGCTTATTCACGAAGGTGTAGGCGAAGTTTTTCTTGACCCTACGGGAACATTTAAAACCGGCGACAAGGTTGTTATGGTTCCTAACGCTCCCGTTGAAAAGGACGAATTTATTGCCGAGAACTATCTTCGTTCTTCAAAATTCTGCGGCTCGTCTATGGACGGCTTTTTGCAGGAATTTGTTGAAATTTCGCCTAAAAGGCTTGTTAAGCTTCCGGACGATATCGATATGACTGTTGCTGCATTTACTGAAATTGTTTCTGTTTCAGTTCATGCCATTTCACGCTTTGACAAGATTGCGCACGCAAGAAGAAATACCATTTCCGTTTGGGGTGACGGCAACCTCGGATATATAACTTCTTTATTCTTAAAATATCATTTTCCAAAATCTAAAATCGTCGTTTTCGGCACTTCAAGCGACAAGCTTGCGGATTTCACGTTTGCAGACGAAACCCATCTTGTAAACGAAGTACCGGACGGGTTTACTACCGACCACGCATTTGAATGTGTAGGCGGAAACGGAAGTCCGATTGCAATTGAGCAAATTATCGGTCTTATAAAGCCTGAGGGCACTATTTCAATCTTAGGTGTCAGCGAATATCCTGTTCCTATTAATACAAGAATGATTCTTGAAAAAGGTCTTCGTGTATTCGGCTCGTCAAGAAGCGGTGTTAAGGATTTTGCAAAGACTGTTGATATGTATAAAAAGCATCCTGAGATTATTGACTACCTCGGCAATCTTATCAATTCTGTCAATGTAGTTCGCACTACAACCGATATTAAAAATGCATTTGAAAAAGACACGCAAAAGTCATTTGGTAAGACCATTATGAAATGGGAAGAATAAATTTTTAAGCGCAAACAAAAAAGTATAATTTATTAATTAAAAAACTTACTAAATTTCTGATTATCTTTTCATAAGTTGGTAAATGCCGATATATCCCGTATTTTAGGGCTTTATCGGTATTTTCTTTTTGGAAGATACCTTGCATAAGCTGGCATTTACCAGCATGAAAATGCAACCAAAAGTAGTAAATGAGTAGTAAATATAAGCTCCGATATTAACAAGCCAGTCTTTCCAGTTCTGCTTTTGCAGATTGAAATGTACCGTGTGCATAATAGCCAAGTGTCATGGTTATGTTAGCGTGTCCCATAAGATATTGCAGGGTGTTTGGGTTCATTCCTCTGTTTGCCATATTCGTACAGTAAGTATGTCGGAATGAATGTGGTGTGATGTTCGGTAACTTGTCCGTGTGATACTTGTTATACTTCTTAATTAGTCCTCGCACCATGCCCTCATAGTTTCCTGCAACTTTAGGTAAGCCCTCACGGTTCAAGAATAGGAAATTGCTATAACCACCTACAATCAACGGTTGTGCCTTTCCTCTGTTCTTTAGTATTCTTTGGATTGCTTGATAAGCCCGTTCTGTCAATGGAAGTTCTCGTTTTCCGTTTTTGGTCTTTGGCGTTTCAATATAGTAGCCGATTTCGCTGTCTTTCAATAACTGGTGGTCTATATTGAGTATTCTGTTCTGCATATCAATATGCGTCGTTAGTCCGCAAAATTCAGAAATACGAAGTCCCGTTTCCAGCAGAAGCACAACCTCATCATAATACTTGCTGTAAATCTTATCCTTTTCCATAAAGGCAAGCAGGCGTTCTTCCTGCTCTGGTGTAAGGATAACTTTCTGCTCCGTATCATCTTCCAGAACATCACTTAGCTTAAATTCAAACGGGTTCTTTCTGATACAGTCGTCTTGTATCGCCATGTAAAATGACGCTTTCAAGGAACGCTTGTAGTTATCAATCGTTTTATAGGCGTATCCTTTTTCGCTCATTCTGATAGCCCATTCTTTAGCGTCCGACTGCTTAACAGTATCAATCGCCCTCATACCCAATGGGTCATTTTTCAGAGCGTTCATAAGATACTGTCGTCCTTTTTCAGTAGCCCTCTTGATGTTCTTTCTTTGGCTGTTCTTCTTGTCGTAGAGCTGGCAGACTGTCATTTTACCGCCTGCTGTATCGATACCGTCGTTAAGGTCTTTTTTAATCTGTGTTTCTTTTTCCCTCAACGATATATCATCACGCTTTCCAGCAGGTGTCTTGTCTGTCGGTACAAGTTTCCAAGAATAGATAAATTGTGGCTTTCCGTATATATCGGTATATTTATAAACGTATCTTCCGTCTTTTCGCTGGCTCTCTCCATTACGCAAATTGCGATTTTTACTGTCTTTTCGTTTTACATTAGACATAGTGTAAAGCTCCTTTCCGTCATGGAACGAGCCGTGATACGCTATATTTATTATACCATATCTACGGCTCAATGACATTAGATTTCGTCCAATGTATCTATGATTTTTTCAAATTGTTTTCGCTTAATCTGAATACGGTTGCCGTTCACGATAACCCAGCCAGCGTCAAGATTTTCTTCGGCTAATTTACGCAATTTCTTTTCGCCAATGCGGAAGTATTTGGACGCTTCTTCAACCGTCAGCGTATATTTTTCCCAAATAGGCACATCAGTATTGTTCATAATCTATGCACCCCCCTTTACTGTGTGTCGTTTTTTACAAGCAGGCAGACGGCTTTGGAAAGCTCCATTAGTATCTCAACTATTCCCATTCTTGTGGGCAGAACCGCACCATGCGGACGTATCATTATTCTGTGAGGATAGGTCGTGGCAAAACAACTTTTCCAACAGTCGCTCTCGGATCACTGCGTGGGTCGCTCGCTTTCTTTTGAAAAGGTCGTGGCGTACAGTCCCCGTGGCTCGCCATCTCACAAACGTATCTGTCTGCTTTATTCAGTTGTCAAAGAGCTGTGGTGAAAGCGTGTTGCTTTCATATAAAAGCAGGTGGCAGAGCAGGAAAGAGGGGGATATTAAATCATGCTCCGCTAAAAACTGCTTATTCTTCTGGTTCTAAGTCCATATCTTCAATATCAAAACCTAAAATCATTTTGATAAGTGCTTCTCTGATACGTCCTTTTAATTCCATATCTACAACGATATAAACATTGCCGTATTCATCATAAAGTGAACGCAAACAGCACTTTGATATGTAAGGGTCATAAAATGCCAGTAATTTTTCAATCGCTTTTTCGTTTCCGTCCATAGCTGATGAAATCAAGTAATAAGACGGTTTCTTAAATAACTGTTTCATTTTCTAATGTTCCTCCTTGAGTATTTTTTTCATAGTTTCCAAAGCGTGATGTCGGTTTCTAAATACACCGCTTTGCGTGATTTTCTGCAAGTTGGCAATTTCACTTTCTGTCATTTCCAAGAAGTAATACATCAACAGAGTATTGCGTTTTCTTTCTGGAAGTTTCTTCAAGGCTTCTGCCAATTCATCATCAAGGACACGAATATCAATGCCACATACTGAAAAGATTGTATAATCTGTTTCGTAGTCGTCCCAAACAGCCATTTTATCAACAAGGACATCTGGCAATTCGCTGAAAGATATTTCTTTATTCTTACGACGGTTTAATTCCTTGTAATAATCTTTCACGACACTACGGACAACTTTCTTTAAACAACTTTCAAAACGACATTGAACTGTTTTCTGGAAGTCAGACGGTTTCATCAATCTCACCTCCTTTCCTTTATGATTTGAAAAGTGTTTATCCCTCTTTCCGCACCATATAAGGACAGCTAGGTGTGATTTAATGACCTCTTTTGAAAAATTTTTTAAATTTTTTCGGGTATGAAAAAAGCCCGCACAAAACATATAGTCTGTACGAGCCTTTAAAGCTAAAACATAGTAATATTGTATCATTAAGAATCACAAATCACAAGTGATTTGTGATTAATCACTTGTGATTTGTGATAAGTGATTTGTGATTAATATATAAAAGCCCTCTTTAAAGGGCTTTTATGTTTATTTTGAAAAAGAGATAAAATCAATATATCCCTTTTCCCCAATTTTTACAACGGCATTGTAGGGCTTTTTCTCTTTGTTTTTGATTCCTTTTACCAGGGTTTCTTTTCCCTCCAGTAATTCTTTTACATTCGTTTTGGTTAGTTTTTTCTTTCTAAAATGTTCAGCTAAAGTAAACTTACATTCAGGATAATTTGAACAACCATAAAACGATTTTTTTAATACAATATTGTTGCCACACTTAGGACATTTTCCTACAAGGGGTCCCGAGCGCTTAGTGGGAATTTGTACCCCTTATCGATACAAATTCCCCGTAGGCGCTAGGGACCTCTTTAGCTTCTTGGAAGCTGTCAGTAGTATATCTAATAATTTATCTCCATTCCCTTTAGTAACGTGTAACTTTCCAAATTTAAAAAAGCGACTCATAGAATTATTTCCTCCCGTTAAATAATAGATAACTATTAAAAATAGACAATACTTGCTCATAAGTAATGGTACTTAAATTGTTTACTTTGGCGTGTTTCATTGCTTGATGAAACTGATTTTTAGTAAACAGTTGACGATATTCTCGATTGACCCATTTTGAAACAAAGTACGTATATAGCTTCCAATATTTATCTGGAACATCTGTGGTATGGCGGGTAAGTTTTATTAAGACACTGTTTACTTTTGGTTTAGGATGAAAGCATTCCGCTGGCAGCTTAAGCAATTGCTGAATCGAGACTTGAGTGTGCAAGAGCAACCCTAGTGTTCGGTGAATATCCAAGGTACGCTTGTAGAATCCTTCTTCAACAATCAGATAGATGTCAGACGCACGGCTTTCAAAAACCACTTTTTTAATAATTTGTGTGCTTAAATGGTAAGGAATATTCCCAACAATTTTATACCTCTGTTTGTTAGGGAATTGAAACTGTAGAATATCTTGGTGAATTAAAGTGACACGAGTATTCAGTTTTAATTTTTCTGACGATAAGTTGAATAGATGACTGTCTAATTCAATAGACGTTACCTGTTTACTTATTTTAGCCAGTTTCGTCGTTAAATGCCCTTTACCTGTTCCAATTTCGTAAACGGTATCGGTTTCTTTTAAATTCAATTGTTTTATTATTTGGTTGAGTACTTTTTCACTCGTTAAAAAGTTTTGAGAATATTTTATATTTTTGTTCATGTAATCACTCCTGAAGTGATTACATCTGTAAATAAATACAGAAGTTAAACGATTTGTTTGTAATTTTAGTTATCTGTTTAAAAAGTCATAAGATTAGTCACTGGTAGGAATTAATCTAACGTATTTATTTATCTGCGTAATCACTGTTTTTAGTCTGTTTCAAAACAGTAGATGTTTTATCTACATTACGCATTTGGAATACCAACATGACGAATCCCTCCTTCTTAATTACAAATTTTTAGCATCTAATTTAACTTCAATTCCTATTATACAAAATTTTAAGATAACAGTCAAGAACATATCTGCACAAGTTGTAGATATACCATAAATGCTGATAATCAACATGATTACGCTTACCATCAAATAAGTAAGTGTTTCTTGCTTATTAAAATTATCCATAGTACAACGTGAATTCCAGAGAAAAAGAGAAATCGCACCAAGAATAATACTTAAAACAAAAATGACATTTCTTTTTTTACTGTCACGGAACATTTTCTTTTCATTTTGTTTGTCAAAATAAAGAAAATCACGTATCGTCATTTTACTTATTCTTCTTAATAGATTAAGCAAAACCAAAACATAAATAGTTAAAAAATAAATTATCAATAGTCCAATAGAAACGAAATTCAAAGAAATAAAGAGAGTTTTTGGAATACCCAGTAAGTTTACAATTACTAACGACACAAACTGGCTGAATAAAAAGCCAATAGGAATAGCTAATACAAATGCTAAAATTCCCAACAGTATATTTTCAATTACAACTAAGTGGGCAATTTCTTTTTTCTTAATGCCAAGAAGCATATATGTTCCTAATTCTTTACTTCTTTTTTCAAACATAAATTTCGTTGTATAGTTGATCAAAAAGCATATCACAAAAATAATAAGAATATTTACAGCGAACAATGAATTCTTAAATGCATCCATACTGGAACATAACTTTACAATTTCATCAGAATTTGCCACCAAATTAAAAGCAAATATAAGAGAAAAGGATGCAGTAACGGTTATCAGATAAATCAAATAATCTTTAATATTTCTTTTTGTATTTCTATACGCTAACTTACCTAACATTTCCCACTTCACCTCCGAGCAAGGTTAATATATCCAGTATTTCATTGAAGAAATCTTTTCTGCTTTTTTCCCCTCTGAAAATTTCATTGAATATTTTACCGTCTTTCAAGAACAAAATACGTTCACAGAAAGACGCACTAAACGGGTCATGTGTTACCATTAAAATAGTAGCCTGCATTTTCTTGTTGATTTCAGACATTGTTTCCAGTAATAATCTGGAAGCTTTTGAGTCCAAAGCTCCCGTCGGTTCATCAGCTAAAATCAGTTTCGGTTCATTGATTAAGGCTCTAGCACAAGCACAACGCTGTTTTTGTCCGCCAGAAACTTCATAAGGAAATTTCGATAAAATATCACGAATACCCAATTTATCGGCGATAGCATGAACTCTTTTCTCAATATCAGTAGGGTTCTGTTTGTTGATAACCAATGATAAAGAAATGTTTTCTCCAATCGTTAAAGTATCTAAAAGGTTGAAATCTTGAAAAATGAACCCTAAATTTTCACGTCTGAAATCAGCAAAATCTTTATCCTTGATTTTGGTAATATCTTGATTATTGACTGTAATGTGTCCGCTGGTTACAGTATCAATCGTAGAGATACAGTTTAATAGGGTAGTCTTTCCAGAACCACTAGCTCCCATGATTGCGACAAATTCGCCCTTATCTACATACATAGAAATACCGTCTACTGCCTTTGTGATATTTCCAGAGTTACCCCCGTAGTATTTTTTTACTTGCTCTAAATTTAAAATGTGTTCCATTAAAAATCGCTCCTTTCTTCCTGCCACATTTATTTGTTTTGGAATACAATTAAATTATAGCAAGGGCAGTATTCAATTACACTTACAGTTTTGAAAGTAAACAGAGAGTAAAAGAGCCGTGATAATGCAGATCACAATTTTGTGAAGCATTTCCACGACCCTTTTATTATAATTTTGCCTTTGTCTTTTTCGTAATGATATAAATATATTCTTCTGGTGTAGGGCGTTTATTCCCAAAATACTTTTTGAAATTTGCCTGCACCTCTGGGTCGGTGCTATTCATAGCTTCATCAATCGTAGCTTCAATATCCGCCCGAACATCAGCCAATGATACACCGCCAGCTTTTGCACCAGCTTTCAATGCCTTTTTTATATCTCTTTTGTTCAGTCCTATCATATTCATACCTCAATTCTACTTTTTAAAGCTAATAAGTTTTCCATTGTATTTTACAATGATGAATATGATATAAAACACTCCTACAACAATCAAAATAAGACCTATGTAATAGCCTAATTCAGAATGAGAGATTAAATTGATAATCGGCATAACAAGAATACCAATACTAACCAGTAAAGTGCCTATTCCTATTTTTTTTGTAAACACCTTTTTATCTTTAGGGTCAAGTTGTGTATAATGATAACCATGTAATAAAGTAATATTCTCTTTTATACCTATTTGATAAGATGTAAAAAGTAAAAACAATCCTATAACTATTTCAACAATCAATTCCTCTAATTCCATAATCGTTCTCTCCTTTAATCAAAATAAAATAATTCTTCAAATTTTTTATCTAAAGCTATACAAAGCACTAATGCCAATTTTGCTGTTGGATTAAATTGTCCAGTTTCAATAGAACTAACTGTATTCCGAGAAACCCCGACTAGTTCAGCTAATTCTGTTTGTGATAATTTTTTTTCTTTTCGTACAGTTTTTAATCTGTTTCGCAAAATTAAATGTTCGTCCATTCTATAAACCTACCATTAAAAATTTATAAAAGTAATACCCCATAAATAGAAAAAAGAATAAAGCAATAACAAATTTGGATTTATTTTTTGAAATATGTGCTTCATAACCCATAGAGCCAAATGCCACAGACCCAATAATTGTCATTATGTCATAGTAAGGTTCTTTACAAACTGCTTTAATGAAAAGAATTAAAATGCAGATAAATAAAACAAACATTAAGCCAAAAGATTTCCCTTGAAGTTTAATATGTTTTTCGTATTCATCAAGATATAGATTCTCTTTTTTGTTTTGTGATAGTATTTTTTCTTTATCCATTATATAACGCTCCCTTCAAATAATACCAAGTACACTTGTCATTTATATTATAGCATTCGGTCATTACAAGTCAATATTTTTGCACAGTTTTCTTGTCGTTTTGTAAAAGCGTGCAAATCTGATAGGAAATGCACGCTATATCATTTATCCTACAATCTTCCAGTTACTATCCTTATGTAGCACAAGCTCATACTGCGATACCTGCGTCGCTTTTGTCTGATTATCAATGAATTTTACCGCAACCTTGACTTTCACATTGTCGCCGTCCTTTATAAAGATAGGGTTTACCAGTTCAGAATAAAGGTAGTCCCTGCCGATAGGTTCAATCACATTTCCCAATACATAGTAAGCAAGCTCTTTTTCCGTCGCTGTTGGGTACAGCTTAAAGAATGTTTCCAGAAAAGCGGTAGCGTCATTTACCGTATCAGCGTCCACGCTTGCGTCTGCTTCTGGTGTCTTAGGCTCATAGTCTGATTTTTCAACTGCTGGTGCAAGGGTAGGGTTTTGAACGATTACCATATCCCCGTCTGCGTCCACATAGACTTTTACAGTATAGGTTGCTTTCACATTGCTTGTCTGTTCTCCCTCTTTTATCTGCTGATCTACTTCGTAGGTAGCAGAAAAAGTGTCCGCTCCCGATTGCTCGATATGCCATACAATCACATCTGTAACCGTGGAGCTGGTCGGTATATCGGTTCTAATGGTGTCTACATTTAAGTCCTGCAATTCCTTTGTCAGATAACCGCTGATTGCCTGCGTCCTTGCTTCGATAGCTTCTTTGCTGTTATCCCATGTGTAATAGGACTTCGCAAAGTTTTTCACGAAATTTTCTATCCCGTTGGTGTCCTGCAAGCAAAGTTCAATGATTTCTTTTTCATGGGTGGTGTGCTGGTCGATAGCCGTAAAATTCTTATACACCCCAAAGCTCACGCTTGCGACAAGCACCACCCACAACGCAATCACGGTTTTCTTATGTGTGCCTACCTTGACAGTACGCACCTTTTTTTCTTTTGGTTCTTTGATAGTTTCTGTCTGTTTCTTATTCTTCTTAAACATATTTTTCAAGTCCTTTCTATTGTTTTACTCGTCCTGCACCGATTAAGTGCTGTTGCCAGTAACTACTACTTAGGTCTGCATATCCTATCGGGTCGCCTGCGTGGTACATCTGTGTCGGCGAAACAAGAATACCGACGTGTGTTACATACGAACCAGCGTTATAGGTGGAATGGAAAAACACCAAATCGCCTGCTTTTGCCTGCGAGAGTGGCAGATGTTGGGTTGCGTCATACTGTGCTTGTGCTGTTCTCGGTAAGGAGATACCAGCTTTTCCATAGCACCATTGCGTCAATCCCGAACAATCAAAGGAAGTATTCGGGTTACTGCCACCATACACATACTTCCAGCCTTGATATTTCAACGCTTCATTCATTACCTTTTGTGCCAGTTCTCCCGATACCTGCGGAACTGCTAAATACTGATTGACTACTTCCACATAGAACATATTTCCATAGCCATACCGCCAGCCCCCATTCTTAGCAACGGCTATCGGGTTGGTGTAGGTTACTTTCTTTCCACCCGATTTCTCACGGGCGAAGCTCTCTGCAAGATTAAAAGTGTGTTTTTTTCCTTTTCCTGCCACATATCCCACATAGCCACCGCCATAGTTATAAGACTGTATCGCTACATTCAAGTCGTCGATACCTTGATTTTTGCAGGAAGAAAGCAGGGACGCAAAATACTTACACCCCTGCTTGATTGAGCTTTCCGTATCTAAGGAATTAGGCGGTAAACCAAGACTTTCCGAACTCTGCATAACATCTTCTGCCGTACCGCCACTTTCTACTTGAATGATAGCAAGTAACACATTGACATACTCGGAGATACCGTTTTCTCTGGCGTATTTTTCTACCATAGGCTGATGTTTCAAGACTTCTGCGGATAGGTTCATACCCGTAATGCCAGAAGAAAAATTGCTGTTCTCGTCGTCGCTGTCCGCACTAATGAGGACGCCAAAGAAAAGCACCAGAGAAAAGAGGATAGGAAACAGACTGCCAATGATAGCGATATGTTTCAGTTTCATTTTTTCTTCTGTCCTTTCTTCGTTACAAGGTTACGGGTTTTCTCTATGGTCTGCTGGTTCTTCTGGACGCTCTGGGTCTGCTGAACCTTTATCCTGCGGTCTTTGGTGTCATTCTGGCGTGTTTCCTGCGATACCACTTTTTCTACATTCTGCCTATGTACTGTCTGTGTAGGCTGGGGTGCTTTCTTATCAGAAGCACCAGAAGATAACGGACGCTCTTTGATAACATTTGTCTTGACTGGCTCACTTGCTTTCGGAGTTGGAGCTGTGGCTGGGCGTTTGACTTCCTGCATTTTTTCAACACTCGGCTTTGGAATGGTTGAAGCTGTGACTGGTCGCTCATGGGGACGGGTAGCTCCCGTTGTCGCTGATCCGTCAGCCTTTCGCTGTACCTGCCTTGCTTCTTGTGCCTTTTGAAGCTCCATACGTTTGTCAGCGATATTTTTCTTACGCTGTTCCTGCTTTTCCAAGCGTCCCGTCTGTCTGGACTGCTGTTCCTGCACCATGCCACGCTTGAAGTCGGACACGCTGGACTTTGCCTTTTCCTTTGCGGAATACACCGCATAAGCGGTCTGTGTCGGCATATCCTTGATATTCTCTTTGACAGCGTTTGCCTTGTCTTTCACTTTATTTTTCGTATCTAAAACAGCACCGACTTTTGAACCTGCACGCTGTCCCATGCTGGAAGTGGTATTGCCCCGATTTTCTTTAGAAGCCGTATTTTTTCTTTCGGCTCTCTTGCCAGCAACGGCACTTCCAGCCACCGCACCAGCTACACCGCCCGAAATACCGCCAGCACTTACCGCCCTTGCAATACGGTGTTCCATACGCCTAGCCCGATGTCGCATAAACAGATACGGTCTGCGGAATATGCGTCGTCCCATGCTTTGACTGTCGCCAGCATTAAGTGAGAACATACTCATTAAGTCGCCCAGCTTCATGTAGATACCAGCGAAACATACTATCTGCAAGAACGCCACCATAAAGAATGGGTAGTCTGTGGAAATGTTGTAAAACATACTGGAAATACTAAATGCCACCGTTACAATGAGCGTTATTCCTGCCCGTGTCATTATGGTATTAAATACTCTCACGATTGCCTGCTTTGCCATGCTTTCATAGCTCGGTATCATGGAAAGTAAAAAACTGATAGGTAAAAACATTGCAAAGATAATAAAAAGTATCTGGCTGAACAACATCATGCCCGTAAGCAAGAATACAAATATCGTGATACCCAAGTTAAAGAACAAGAGGAAGAACACCATACCCAAACGGTTCACGACCTGCGGTATTGTCAGATTGTTATTGTCGTTGTCCTCGATTTCTGTTTTCACGACTTCCTCTCTGGTTTTCCCGTCCTCGTCCTCTGGACTTGCCGATACGAGAGCTTCTACACGGTCTGTCCCGATTTCTTCTGCGTTGCTGTTCCCGAATTGAAGCAAGAGCCACGGCTGTTCCACTTGAATAGAAAATAGGCTGTCCCGTATCAAGTCCACGCTGTCCTTACCCTCGCTGTCGGAGTTAGGGAGCATGATTTTTGTTCCCAAATCCAAAGAAGCGGTACTGATGTCTGATGAAAATTCATTTATCTTCTTGATATAGTCGGGAGCATAAGCAATAAATGAAGCGGACAGCACGAACACCACCACAAAGTTGATAACAGCGTGAAGTGCTTTGCTGGTTTCCCGTTTTATCAGTCCCGTATAAGCAACGTACATTCCCACCACTAAGATAATGAGAAGCAGGAAACCAACATAGAAGCCCGTAGAAGAAAAGCCGTTCTCGGTAACGCCTGCAAGGGTCTGTATGCTCTTTCCGATACTGTCTGCCATATCATTGATGAAGTCCAGCTTATAGGCTTCCTGCACCACATAGCCCGTTGCATTACTCAAATACAAACTGATAGTCCAGACAAAGTTGGTAATGCAGTACAGCCCGTATTGTACCGATTTTCCGATACCGTCGAGCCAGTTCCACGGAAGCCACGACCAGCTATTATCGACGAAAAAATCAAGCTGGTAGTTGGAAAGGGGATATTTTGAATAAAGATTTTCTGCGTTTATGGTATCGTCTACAAGCCCCGTCGCATGAGCCACCGTCCCCAAAAGTGAAAGCAGGATAAGGGAGAGTGCCACCACGAACAGAGCCATTTTGAGAAAGTGGAAAATCTTCTTTTTTGTGAACACACCTTTTATCCTTTCTTTCATCACTCCACCTCATTTCTCTGTACGGGCGGTCTGGTATCAAAGGCGTGTAGCAGTTCTTCAAAGACTGGGTGTATCTGCACCACACCGACACGCCCGTATAAGTCCTGCAATAAGCATTGTCCGTTCTCCAAATCACGCAAGCGTTTCTGGTTGTTCTCATCGTCCTTGTCGATACCGAAAAACTCTAAGGTCTGCTTTATCTCGTTTATATCCGTGCTTCTAAATGCAAACTTTAAGCCGATATTGTTTTTCAGACTTTCCTTTGACACGTCATAGGCAGACTGGGTAACGAAATAAACGCCTGCCTGCATAGCTCGCCCAGCACGAACCAGCTTATTTGATAAGGTTTCTCCTTGTGCCACATTTAAGAACGCCCACGCTTCGTCTAAATCGACAATCTTAAAAATGCTTCTGTCCGAATGGATAAAATCAAGGGCAAAGGTACTAATCACAATCAGCATAGACACAGACAACAATTCAATGGTCGTGTATTCTTCAAAAGTGGTATCTTTATCTGGCAGTACAAGGTCGGCTACTTGAATGATATTGAGCTGATTATCCAGACTGATAGCATTTTCTACCGTACCGTCTGAAAACAGCAGGTGTGCAAAGTCGTAGTCCGTGAAGCTGTCGATATGGTCTGCGATATTTCTTGATATGGGCGTATCTTCACGGCGTAGCTCGTCTATCACATGGAGCAAGCCCCGACTGTCGCTCTGGGTAACGGAGCGTACTGCCTTACGAAGTACGGGGAATTTTTCGCCGTCCCTTGAAGAAATACCCGTAAGGAATGTTAAGATGTCGATTGCCAGACTTTCAGCGTCTTTTACATTCTTCATAATCACAAACGGGTCAAGAAGCCCTGCATTGTCCTTATCGCTGGTAAGATTTACGATATTGATTTCATGTGCAATCTCTGGGAGCGTTTCTTTCCAGTTACCACGCTCACTTTTAGGGTCTAACAGAAGTGCTTGACCGCCAAACAGCACCGCATAATATACCAGAAGATTGTTACAGAACGATTTCCCACCGCCAAGCGAACCGACAAAAGCAGACGCTAAAGCGTTGGTAACTGTACCTTTTACACCTTGACTGGCAAGGGACGGTTGCAGGTACACATTTCTTCCCGTATCAACAGAATAGCCCATATAGATACCCGTAGTTTCTCCTAACTGCTGTGTCGCACCAAAGCCAAGCCCAGCTAAAAAATCTGATTTTACATACTGCACATAGTCATTGATATATCGCTTGCTGGCTGGTAAAAATTCAGAATGAAGCCCCAGCATATCCCCAGCAGGACGCACCAGCTTTACATTGAGGTCGTCGTAAAAGTCCTTGACTTCATCACAACGGCGTTTCAGCTCGTCAAGATCGGGTGCAGACACCCGTATGACGTAGCTTAACTTATACATACTTTCTTTTGTCTGGTCTAAATCAGTTTCCAGCTCGTCCACGCTGTCTAAAGCGTCCACCACATTTGAGCTGGTTTCACTTCCTGCTTGATAGGCGTGATTATCAAGGTCTTTCAGTTCCTTTTTCTTGTTGCGGACGGTCGTTAATGCTTTCCGATTTTCCACGATTTCTACATTCATGCTCGTATCAACGGGGAATGTGAATTGCTGTTGCTGGAAATAGAAGATTTCAGACGACGGAAAATCAAGCTCTCCTACAATCGCATTGACGGTAAAATAGGACACATAGCTTTCCTTGTCCTCATGTTCCAATCGTAAATACCGCTGGCTTTCCTCAATCACACACCTTGTCGGACGGATAAGGTCGTAGTATTTTATCAGCGTCTCTTTGTTCAATTTTTTCTTTGGTAGCTGGTACTCATAATCTTCATAAGCGATACCGTCCCTGCCGTAAAGATGTTCCATGAGATACCCAAAATCATGGATTTCCAAGCGACGCACCTTAAAGCGACGGGAGATTTTATTTTCCAGTAACTTTTCCATTTTTATGTAACGGTTGATTTCATCATTCGGCATGGAAACAAAATCATTCATCAGCGTGTGGTTCACTTCATGGAGAAATTCTGTGAACGTCAGCCACACCGATTTTTTGATGTTCTTCAGATTGAGCTGTTCTTCCGTAACCATGAGCTTAAAGCCAAGAAAAAAGCGGTAGTCCACTTGATTGTCCCCAATCATAGATACTAACGCTTCGGTCTGTTCGTCTATCTTCTGGCAGGCAACTTCCTTTAATTTTCCAGTTACCAGCTTCTTTGACTGTTCCTGCATACTGCGGATTGAGCTTTCTGTGGCAATCTGCAACGCATGAATTTTACCCTCACGGGACTGTGCGATAAGCTGTCGGAAACTGTCATGCACGATAAATTTCTGCTCTGCGGATAGAAAAGAATAGTTGTATGGTATCAGCTCATAGTAGGCGAACACCTCATTGTCCTTGTTCCAGACAAGGTTATTGTCAATATATTTTATCGGGAACATAGTTCACACTCCTTACTGCCGTGATTGTTTCATTCAATATCTGCTTATGCAGTTTTACGGCTTTTCCTGCATAAGTGATTTTTGGTCGCAGGGCATAGGTTATCTGTGATTTCAAAAAGCTGTACGGCTTCTTTCCGTCAAAGGTTTTCTGCGACATGAACCAAGTGAGAGCAACGGGAATACCAAAGTATTTGAGAAATGCTCCCTCAATCATGGAAAGTGGGGGAATATCCCCAAACAGAATGATGATAAATTCCGTAATCACAAACCATGTAATCTGTGTAAAAGTAACGGGAAAGGGTAAGTTAAAGTCATTGATTGCATACAAGACTTTTTCCACGTTCCAGATACCCGTGTAGCTTTTAATCTTTTTCAAGTTCTTTCAGCTCCTTTCAAAATAGAAAAGGACAGCCATTTTCAGACTGTCCCTTAAAGAGAAATACGCTGTCAGTAGCAACAATGCTTGTCGCTGATCTTCCAGCGTTAATATGGTATCTCGCACATACCTCGGCTTGTTTCAATAAAGCAACCGCCCATATCCAAATCTCGCCCGTAGGCTTCATAGTCAATGTAATTCTGTAAGCTGGGTGGAATGTCCCCAAGTGCCTGCAATTCGTCTATGTAGTAGTAGGCAACATCTGTCATGGTTTCACAGTCGGGATAATAGTAAATATCGTCCTTATGTTCCACGACTTCTTCCAGCGTCCCATAGTGGCTGATAAATTCGTCCAGACACTCTACAATATAGTCGGGAAGTTCCTCTATCATTTCATACATCTCATTGAGTTCTTCAATGGAAACATACTCGCCAATCGCAATGGGAAAGTTGTCGGTATCATGGATAGCGTATTCCTCATACTGTTCATTCAAGCCGATTTTTTCTTTCACATCTTCCTCGTCAATGGGGAACGTGAACCAAGCACCGACTAAATAGCCCTCATTGTATTTGCCAAGATTAGCAATATAAACCGCCATATCATCAATCATAAGCACCACCTCATTTCCTACTCTGGCAGTTCAAAGATACCGTGTTCTGTTACTAAAAATTTCCCGTGTTCCTGCAAGTGAGAAGCGTAGGCTTCAAAGTCAAAGTAGTATTCTTGACAGTCCTCGGATAAATGCTTGAACATCGGGTCGTTCATCAGCTTTTGCCTTGCAACATCTATCATGCTTTTACAGTCGGGATAAACAATAATCACGTTCCTGCAAATATAAAGTGCTTCTAAATTTTCAAACACCGTAAGTAGTGATACATATTCTTCCTGCATATCACTTGAAAGCTGGCGGTACATAAAATCTAATTCGTTGAGCTGGTACACGCTGGTGTGTTCGTGGACTTCATCAGCATAAGGCAACACCTTTTCGATAATACGATAATCCCCACTTTCTGCACCGATACCTAACTTTTCTTCAAACTCGGCAACATCTATCGGCAGGTCGAACCAGTATGATATTGTTTCTTCGCCAGTTGTTCCTCTCGTTTCCACCAGCACCCTTGTTTCCTGCATTGTTCCTCACGTCCTTTCTGTTGCTTCATCACATCTTTTAAGCTCTGGTACGACATACCAAACACATACTTTGAAAAATCTTCTAACTGTTTTATATCATAATTCGTAAGCGGTAATCGCTTCATTTCATGCCACACTTTACGCTTGTAAGAGGGCAGGTTAGAAATATAATCACAGCCGACGTTTGCCTGCATATCCTTAAAAATATCGCTCATTTCATCACTCCAATCTGATTTTAGGTAAGAAAAAAGCAGTCAATCCTAAGACTAACTGCTTTATGTATATGGATATAATTTGATTAAGTTTTAAAACCAGTTTGTTTTTTCATCTCTAAATTGAGGGTTATCGCTGTGTTGATATGGATTATAGTTATTCAGATTGCAACCATATTCTTTTAATGATTTGATTTTGTTATCTTCTGTCCATTCAATTAAGGAAATACCGTCAAATTCTTCAACGCTTCCCGTATTCATTTCATTTTTAAAATACCATTCTACGACAGTTTGATTTTCTTTATGAAAGAACTGTTTAATATCCCAAATAATGACTTTACCACGAGTATTCCATTCATTAAACCAATGTTTTACTGTTTTAAGATTTTCATATTTAGGACACCAGCTTTCCGTATAAACAACATCTTCTGTAAAAATTTTATCTATTCCTAAGTCTTGCTGTTTCAACCACATATCAAACCATAAACGAATAATTTTTTCTCTCTCATTCAAAATAGAACACCTCGATTACTTCTTTTTTCACATTATAGCACCCATACATCAGCCCCACAATAAAATTTTATGCACCGATAATCTTATTGAACAGCTCTAACAGTACATCTTTCACACCGCCAGCATTGAATACCAAGCCGACAGCAATCAAGGCAACTACCAAGAAACCGATAAGTTTTGAAAACTCACGCTTGAACCCTAAGTAGATACCGATAACCACAATCGACATAAGCACTAAGCTCTGTGCGTTGCTTAAAAACCATTGATACAAATTTTGCCCGAAATTCATGTTATTTGTCCTCGCTTTCTTTTAATTTCTTCATTTCATAGTCAGCTCCTTTGCCAACACTTAAAATACACATCAAGGCTACGCCGATACCCGTTCCAACAGATACCAGCAGGAAGTCTTTCAATAATTCCCACATTTTTTCATCACTCCTAACTTTCTACTAAATCTTTTGCAGGGGTCGTCTGCTGTTTGATTATCATTTCATGCTTTTCTGTGAGCTTTGCCTGCTGTTCGATAGTTTTCATGTAGTCTGTTCCGTTTCCCTTATCAATCCTTTTCAGCATTTTCAAGGTCGGTGCTACCTGCCGTTGTACCCACCGCAATGTACGGTCTAAGGTGTAAGGCTCTGGCTTTGTCGTCAGCTTCAAGCTCTGTCTGTTATCGCCGATAAACCACGCCCAGCGGTCATTGAGTTTCCAGTCATTTTTTCGCTTGTCTGCTTCTTCATCAACAAACCGCACATACTGGTTGATGATAGAAAAGGCAGTCTGCTCTGCGTCATAATAGGTCAGCAAATCTCGTACTGCATAATAGGCACGTTCATTTCTAAGCCGTATCTCAAAACGGTTGATAATGTCGGCTTCTTCCAGCGGTGTCCCTAACTTGACGTACTGCTCATAGTCCTTTTCATAGATACAGAAATACACATCTGATTTTAGCGAACCAAGATAAAGGGTGCGTCCCATATATTCTCTGTCGTCCTCTCTATGCTTGATAAGCTCGCCCGACTGATAAAACTTATAACTTCTGGACTTTCCGATATATTCCCGTTTCCTGCATTTTTCCGCAAGCTCTGGAATATCCAAAATACCCGTATGGTCGTTGATAGCAAGGTCGATACGCTTCATCACGCCACCGTCTATGAGTGCGTCCATGAGAAAGTCATACCAACTTCTTTGTTGTGCCAGCAGGTAACTTTCAAACTGTCGGCAACCACGCCCCTTTAACTCTAAAAGGACACCTTTTTCTTCGTCAGCCGACGTATAGATAAAGATGTCCCCTAAAGAATAATGCTCCGTATAACTGTAATGTCCGTAATCTTCATGGAGCATATAATTGATATTCAGTTTTAATATATCTTTGATGATGTGCTGTATATCCAGCGTGGGAAAACGAATTTTCACATAATCAAACAGCATGGTAAGCGGTACTTCTGGATTGAACCTTGCCAGTTCCTTATGCAGAGTTTCCAGAAGTTCCTTTGACGGCTTCATTTTTCCACTTTCTATCTTGTTGAAATATTCCCTTGTGATACCAGAAGCCACCGCCAGCCTGCCTTGTGAGATACCGTAAGCAATCCGTTTCTCCCGTAATTCTTTTATCCGTTGTTCTTCATTCAGAACCATACCCCCAATCTGTAAAGTGTGAAGTTTTTTAAGGCGACTTCACAGCCGATTTTTGCTAGAAAACCATGCCAGAAGCCTTATGTTTCCTATGTTTTTTGTCTATTGTCTATTTGCAAACGTACCCCTCTGTTAGATACCGAGGGGTTTTACCTGCTGGCGTGGCTGACGCCACACCAGCAACGGCTAGTCCGTGCCGTCGCCTTTCGCTTCGCACGTCGCCGTCCCGTCCTGCCTTGCTTGTGCAAGAGAGCTGATAGTCTGTAAAAAATCATGTCCTTTTGGGACTAAAGGCGTGTAAAACTCACTTATGACGCTTGTTCCCACATCACAATAGCCACGCCCCTTGATACGCTTCTGGAAAAACTGCTTTTTCACATCTGAACCGAACAGCATACCGTAACCTAATTCGCTGATACGCCCCAATCCCACACGGAAATTGAAGTTATCTCTGATACCGTCCGAGAAATACTTTGCGTCTGGACGCTGGCAGGCAACGATAAGGAAATAACCTGCTTGTCGCCCTAACATAACGATTTTCTTTAACTGGCTAAGTAAGCTCACGCTTTCTTTTGTCCCCAACATTTCAAAAAACGCTACATATTCATCAAAGATAAGAAAGCAGGGTGGAAGTCCCAGATAGGCGTAGTTTTCGCCCGTCTTATAGTTCGGGTGTTGCTTCATTTCCTCACTTCGCCGTACCATGCCCTCATAAAAGGCATTGACGCAATCAATCATTTCTTCTTTGGTGTGATAGACATTAGGCATGACTGTTCCCAAGTCTGCAAGGTCGCTGTTCTTTGGGTCTAAGATATAAAGGACAGCGTTGGTATGCAGTAAGGCTTCAATGAGCGTCAGCAGAAAATAAGTTTTACCGCCACCAGTCCCACCAGCAATCAAAGCGTGAGGGAGTGCGTCATATTCCCACACAAGATTTTTCATCAGCCTAAGACAGCCGTTTTCTGCCCATACTTCATCAATGGTAATGCGGTTTGCTATCATGTCATAAAGCAGGGTGTATTCAATATAGCCGTCATGTAAGGTCTTGTCGGTCAGCTCGCAATACAAGCCACTTTCCAATTTATCCTCTAACCGTAAAAGCTGGTCTTGATATTTTCCTAACGTGATTTCACAGCGGATATGGAGCAATCCCTTTTCCATTTGATAATAAATCTTTGGAAACCAGACGATTTTTTCCCTTGATCTGCTTTGCAGGTCAGTAAAAAAACCGCTGTCTTGTACGGTATCGGCTTCATACCACTTATTTTCCAGTATCATTCGTGCCAGCTTTTGACGGTGCAATAGCTTCTTGAAACTGTCGTAACAGAAGCGGTAATACAGAAAAGCGACCAATGCACAAACACCAGTCGCTATCAGCACAGTTATGAAGTTGTAAGGGGAAAGCGTCAAGCCGTTTTCTAACAAGCTGAAATGTTCCCAGTCGGTACGCATGAGCTGTTTGATGTTCAGTAGCAGAAGAACCGCCATGAATACAAACAGAAGCGTCCCTATGGAAAAGTGGTAGACAAGGTGCTTGTCGCTGGCTCTGATACGGTGTCCTTTGTTCCAAATCATACGCATAAATCAATCCTTTCTAGGTATGAAAAAAGCAGTCAATCCTAAGACTAACTGCTTAATCAACAATAAAGTGTAAATTTTATTGTTTCTTTTCTTCTTTTTTATCTTTTTTATTTTTTCTATCCCACCAAGTACCTGCTAATGAACAACTTCCGCCCATAACTATAAAGCCAATCATAATAAGCCAAAATTCCATGATTTCTCCTCCCTTTTAATTTGTTAAATGCTGGCAAATAAAAATTACAACAAAACATATAATAAGTGCGATTACACCTGCAATGAATGCAAATATGATTTTTTGATAATTTCTTTTTCCTATTTCTTGTTGTGTTTCATCATGCGTTAATTGCTTTCCGTCAATAAATGCCAAAATTTCTTTATAGGTTTGAATGTCATGGCTCTTTTTGAATTTTTCAATCTTACTTGCCGTATAGAGCGTTATTGCAAACAAGCATAACCAAATAATAATTCCTATATTTCCCTTAATACTAAATAAAGGATAGGCACTTATGGCTACGACTATCAATTCAATTAGGAAAACTACACTTATCACATTAAACTTTTTAATAGTTGCTTTTTCTACAATCTCCCTCATCTCCTTTATATCTTCTTTTATAAAATTATCTAAAGACACATTGAAGATATTAGATAAAGTAATTAAACTTTTAACATCTGGACAACTTTTATTTGTTTCCCAGTTAGAAATTGTTTGTCTTGAAACAAATATTTTAAGAGCCAGTTCTTCTTGAGAAATTTTTTGTTGTTCCCTAAATTTTTTGATTTGTAATCCAATATCCATCTTGAATCTTCTCCTTTATTGTATATGAATATAGCTATTTTGTCTGTCAAAAGCCTTTGACATTGCCATTTTCCCTTGTCAAAATAGTTTTACATGGCTTAAAACAGAACTTTTCAACTAATTATATCGGTTCTATATATAAGTTACAAGAAAAATATGGGCTCACATTTATTTTTTCATCTGTCCTTGCGGTACATGGTTCTGTGGATTGCCTGCGTTCTGATTGCCTTTATTCTTCAACACAATATCCTCTGCCTTTACATACCAGTCCACATCTGCACCCGTATAGGTTTTTCGTGATACCGTATCGGCTACTGGATTGACAAGCTCCACAACTGCATTGTACGGAAATTCCCTTACTGGTACTTCTGGCGGTACAGACACGGGGATAATTCCACCATGCAGACTGCACTTCAAATCATAGATACGCTTTTTAAGCTGGGTACTCGGTGTCCCGTCCTCATTCTGCAAGAATACATCACGCACTGCTGTAAATTTTAATTCTCCAAATGTTTTCTCTTTGTCAATAACAAAACCGTTTGATAATCTCATAATATTTTCACTCCTTTACTTTTCTTCAACTGCTACAATATCATCAGCAAGTAACACATAATCGGTATGTCCCATATCCCCAATTGCGTAACCTCTGCCGTATAATTTCGGATTGACAAGTTTTACTTTCTGTTCATACTTGAAATGCTTTTCGCCAGCCTGCACGGGAATTTCCACGACAACATTTTCGCCTTTCTGCACATCAGAATAAAGGTTGTAGCTTCGTCTGGCTAAGACCCTGCGGTTATTTTTATCTCTTTCAAAGATAGGCTCGCTTTCGCCTGCAAATTCAAGTGTTCCAAAAGACTGTGCCATATCTGGCACGACATATTTCATTTCCATATTGTTTTACCTCGTTTCTTTCTATATTTGATAAGTTTTTGATAGTGATTTCTTATTCTGGCGGTTAGGGAAGTACCAGCAAGTCCCCAGATAGTAAAGGGTAAAATAAATGCTTACGCACCCTTGACTATCCGTGTTCTTGCAGGTAAGTAGCAGACAAGCCAGAATAAGCGGAAGTCTGCCGACACGGTATCGGCGGAGAACGTGATTTTTCTTTTCTCATATCGTTACCGCCTTATGATTTCTTCATTTTACGGCGTTTGCAGAAGAAGATACCTGCCAGTCCAGCACCAGAAGTTAGTAATAATGCAAGCAGTCCGTAAAGGTTCGTGTTATCGCCCGTTTTTGGACTGTCTGTTTTATGCGGTGTATCTGGTGTCTGTGGTGTTTTGGGTTTCTCTGGTTCTTCTGGGACTTCGGGTTTTTCCTTAAAGGTAATCGTCTGTCCCTCGTTGTCAATGTCTTTATGCTCGGTAACTTTCTTCGGCTCGTCTGGATTGCTTAAATCGTACAATTCTTCAAAAGTTACAAGCTGTTTGCCGTCAAGAGAAGTAGCGTCAAAGGTAAAGGCAACTTCCGCTTTCATAGTTTCGCTGTCTGCGGTAAAGGTGTAATCACTTTCCACACGTTTTCCATTGATAAGAAGCTCTGCATTTTCTTCTTTCAACATCTGCCAGCCTACAAGTTTGTACTGTGTGCCGACTTCTAAGCCCTCTAAGGTTATGGTATCAATGATTGTTACCTCTTTTCCAGCTTCAAGCTCTTTGTTGCCGTCCTTATCGGTAGCAGTCGTATGAATTTTGATGATACGCTCTGTGATAAGTACCGTCTGTCCGTCGTCCTCAATGTCTTTATGTTCCGCAACTTTTACGGGTTCTTCTGGATTGCTCAAATCGTATAATTCCTCGAATGTTACCAGATTTTTACCGCCAAGCTCGGACGCATTGAATGTATAAGTAATTTCCACTTTCATAGCTTCATCATCAGCGATAAAGGTATAGTCATTTTCTACACGCTTTCCATTGATAAGAAGCTCGGTGTTTTCTTCCTTTAACATCTGCCAGCCTTTGAGCTGATATTTTGTGCCTTTTGTAAGTCCGTCTAATTTGACGGTATCAACGATTGTTACCTCTTTTCCTGCAAGGATTGTCTTTTCGCCGTCCTTACTGGTCGCTGTGGTATGGATAGAGATTTCTTTTTCGTATTCATCAGTCAAAGTACCTAAATCAATCACAAGGTTATTTCTTGATACCACGATTTCAAAAGGTGGGATAAGCTCAAAGCCTTTGTTACTATCGCAACGCATTTCTTCAATGATGTAGGTATCATAAGGCAACGCCCCTTTGCTGTCGTCTGGTTTAGAAGTTCCAAACCATACACCGTCCTCGCTGGTCTTTCCTGCGTTGGTATTATGCTTATGAGAAGCCCAGTCAGAAGAAGTGGAGAATTGCCCGTTATCATCAGTTACCACAACATGACTTTCGCCCGTTGTCTTGCTTGTGATCCTAAAGGGAACATCAGCAAGACGCTTGTGTGTGCCTGCTCCGATTTTTACGCCCTCAATATCTCCACGCTTAATCTGATTGTAGATAGAATGGGCTTCGTCGGTTAAATCAACGATTTTTCCATTCTCTGTGATTGCAAAATCAATCGGTTTTGCACCGTCTGTCAAATATCCGTTTGGAGCTTCACTCTCAACGATACGGAATTTTCCATAAGGTAAAAGGTCAGCAGACGTAGAAGCGACACCCTCAATGTCTGTATGGATTGTCTTTACCACTTCATTTTTCTTGTATAGCTTGCCCTCAACCAGTACCGCATTATCATTTAAGGAAATGATGTCAAAGGCAGTATCTTTCAAAGTGGCACTTCCTTGTGGTTTTGTATCGCCCGTTTCTAAATCTCGTTTCTGAATTTTCACACCGCCACGGATAACCTTGTCTGATACAGAAAACTGGTTACTTCCAGTCAATACGGCAAGGTCGCCGTCCTCGGTAATCTGTGTTACATATAAGCCCTTAATCTGTTCGGACTTATCGCCAGCCTGCATATATGCACCGTCCAGCAAGTAACCGTTTGGAGCTTTTGTTTCTTCTACGGTTAGTGTTCCAAGTGGAAGAACGGCTTTGCCGTCCTGCATATAGAAACTGTCGCCAGATACCTTGTATGCGTCCGCTAATTTTGTAACATAGTGGATTGTACCGTCGCTGTCTGTTTCGGCGATTGTCTTTGTAACCCATGTTCTTGTAGCTTCGGCAGGGAGATTGTCTTTATTGTAGAAGCCAGTATAATACTTCCATGTAAATTCCGCACCTGCTAAAGAAGCGTTCCCCTGCGGATTGTCTTTCTGTGTTTCCATATCAATCTTGAAGAGTTCAATCAAAGTGTCTGTTACCTTTGGTGTATCTGATACGTTCAAGGTCGCTGTCTTTCCAGCTTCAACCTTTAAGGAATATATATTTGTATCAACCTTATATCCTGCTGGTGCGGATAATTCCTTGATATAGACTGTGTCAGCCGTTACCTCTACGACATCTGTATTTCCGTTTTCATCAGTCGTAAGGGTGGCAAGCTGTTTCGTGCAGTCCTTATCAGCAAAGACACCGTATGTCGCACCAGCGATAGAGTAATTCCCGTTACCGTCTGTAATGCTGGTATTACTGGAAGTCTTTTGAAGTTTCGCATTTCCAACATTGAGTTTCGCCCAGAATTGTCCCAATTCCTGCCCCTCGCCAGAGTAGATATAACCGCCACATTCATAGCGTCCTTTATTCTCTTTGACAAAGGCTTTTGCACCAGCGAAAACTTCGTCCTGCGTTGCCTTTGGAATTTCATCATAAGAAGCTCGCACGTTATCGCATTGCCAGCCAAGATGTACGCTTAATCTCTGCCAGACAACAAGCTGTCTTAAAAGGTAGGCGTGGTTTTTGCTTATTCCGTTGTGGCTGTCTGTGTACTGTTTTACATATTCGATAGATAAGGCAACGTCGCTTATCTGGTCGGCACTCATACGGGTGCTTGCGTCAGCTCTGGTCTTGTAGCCATTCTTAAAGTCTGTGTTAATGTCGATACAGTAAGCGTCCTCGCCCTCAACGGTCAAATGTCCCTCATTAAAGGTAGAACCAATCGAACCGTCATTCATTACTTTTTCAACGATACCGACACGCTCTTTTGACTCCGTCCAGTATTGCTTACTTTCTGCATGAACGGGTGTAGTCGGCAAAGCAGTAACGACAGTTGCAAGAGCTAAGAAGCCCGTACACAATCGTTTTAACATCTTTTTCATAAATCTAATGCTCCTTTCATTTTTGGTAATAAAATAACCGTCCATAATGAACGGCTGAAAATAGAAAAGGAACGTCATTTTAGGCGTTCCATAGTCTATGAGTTATTCAATTTTTCTTGTTTCAATACTGATGTGCTGTACCATATCTTTGCATATCTAGGAAAACTTGCGTATCAAGGCTCATTCAATGGTAGTAAATAAGTAGTAAATTGATGTGTTTGTTTCCTTGAAAATGCTGATAGATACTGTGTTTTAGCGGATAATCAGATTTTTATTGTGTTTTTTTTCAAAAAACATTTGACTTTTTGCAATATAAAGTGATAAAATCAATACATCGAGTAGCGAAAAGCGTAAGTCCGGATGGGCTTGCGCTTTTTATTTTTGCTCAAATAAAATTCAGAAGGTGCTATATGAAAGAAAAAAATGTAAAATTATGGAGCAAGAATTTCATTATAATTATCATTGTTAATTTTCTTGTTTTTTTAAATCACTTAATGATACTGTCTACTTTTCCGTTTTTTATATCATATCTCGGATATTCAGACAGCATATCCGGTCTGTGTGTCACGCTTTTTTGCGTTGTATCGGTTATATGCCGTCCGTTTGTCGGCTGGATGCTTGATAACGGAAAGCGGAAATTGATTTTGCTTATCGGTATTATCGGTATGGCGCTTATGCCAATGGGGTATTTGCTTGTTTATACTGCCTTATCCTCAATTGCTCTTGCTGTTATATTTCGAATGATTCACGGATTTGCTCTTGCTTTTTCAAACACGTCAACGTCTACAATAGCCTCTGATATTATTCCTAAAGAGCGATTTTCCGAAGGAATGGGAATGTTTGGAATGGCAACCGCTCTCGCAACCGCTTGCGCTCCCGCAATCGGAGAAAAGTTAATGAATAAAAGCTTTACAACGCTTTTTGCAACTTCAACGGGGTGTATGATATTATGCCTGTTTTTGTATGCTTTTTTAAGCCTGCCTAAACTTAATATTGCAAGAAAGCCATTCAACATCAAACATCTTATAGATAAAGACGCTTTGCCTGCTTCGTGTGTTGTGCTTATATTTCTTTTAACTTACGGTGCACTTGAGAATTACACTCTTAAATTTGCAGCGCAAACCGACAAGATAACTATTTCCGGCGGTGCTTATTTCACCGTTATGGCAATTGCACTGTTATTGACAAGAGTGCTTATCGGCAAACATGCCGATAAAAAAGGCGAAGGCATATTTGTATATATATGTAATATTTTTATGTTTGCGGCATTACTTTTGCTTGCGTTTATTCCTAATAATATTACATTTATAATTTCATCTGTATTATCAGGCTTTGCTTTTGGCGGAATTGAACCTTCGCTTCAGGCAATGGCAGTCAATATCGCTCCGCCCGAGCGCAGGGGCTCTGCCAATTCAACATTCCTTTGTGCATATGACATAGGAATAGGAATAGGCGGCGGCATTGCCGGAGTTCTTATTGACTGCGTTGGATATAATCATATGTTTGCAATTATCTCGGTGGCAAATGTTATTTCAATAATTATTTATGCTGCTTGGGGAAGCCGACATCCGTCATCAATGACTTACAGAATTAAAAACGGTTTAAACTAAATAAAAATAAGAAAAAGGTGTAATCCTGCTGTTGTCGGGATTACACCTTTAATTAATTCAATAAATATTCGTATTTTTATTATTTTGAATTTAAAATAAAACTGTTATTAGGATTCATAATTTGATTGTTGCTCTGCTTAAATTCAAGAGCGGTGAAAGCCGTCTTTTCCTGCGGCTCAAAATACGTATCTTCAAATGTATACGTCTTATTATCATTTGACTTGCTGTTTGCTTTTTCGTCATCCTTTGGAGTGTAAGCGTAAATATAACCGTAAAATCTCTGTCCGTAATGAGAAGACATATTATAATATGTTTTAGTGTTAAAATAATTGCCGCCCCAATGCGACTCCGAAACAGTAATACTGCCGTCCTTATTAATTTCTTCGACTATTGCAACATGGTTTGACCAACAGGCTACTGCACCCCTTTCGGCAACGTCACCGTAATCATAATAACCGTTTCTTTTATTGATACTCCACCATTGACCTGCATCACCTCTATTAAGCTTTGGCGCTTCACCGTTAAGCTCATAAAGCCTGCCGTAAGCGTAAGCAACACAGTTTGGCATTCCGTATCCCGTTTTGGAATAAACGTTTAATTTGCTTGTATAGTAAGGCTCACCGTTTGGAGCTGTAAGCCTCGGCTTGTATTCTTGTGAAAATGCTGTAAGTGGGGAAAGAGTTAATATGAGCGCTGTCATAACAACTGCAAGAATACCCTTTTTCAGTATTTTTATCAATATAACGCCTCCTTTAATAAGCGACGTTGACATTTTAACACAAATTACATTTTGTAATCTATAGTAATATGTTACAACATAATTGTAACCTTTTTGTAATAAATATACCGATTAACCAAAATTTTGCCATTTTCCTTGACAAATTCGACAGTTTTACAAGACATCTTTCTAATATAATGCAAATTACCATTTTTGTATAAATAAAAAAACGAAGAAACACATATTGTGAATCTTCGTTTTTTATTTAATTGATATTTTTATTTATCGTACTCAATAGAATCTGTTGTAATAAGCGTTACACCGTTTTTCTCAAGCTTTTTCATAACCTCAGGGTCGTTAATCGTCCAAGCACCAAGGTCCAAGCCTTGGTCACGGCATTTTTTAAGAATGTCATTTTTAAAATTAGCTTCCTTATTACCGTTAAAATCAATGCCGCAATCCAAAATGCTTCTTGCATCTTCAATATCTTTTTCACTGATTTTTTGAACAAGGTAATACATTTTGCTTGTGGTGTCAAGCTTTCGCATAGTTTTAAGATTTTCGAGATGGAACGAAATATAAACCGGCTTAAGGTTATACTTCTCAGCAAGATTTACAATTTCATTATAATACTGAGTGTTGTTTTCACCCTTGAGTTCAATAACAGGTGTCATTTGATAATTTTTGCAAATTTCAAGATATTCTTCAAGTGAACACATCTTCAAATCCTTATATTTATCAATATTAACTCCGTTGTCAACATTCATAGCCATAAGTTCGTCGTATGTTTTCTTTTCAATAAAAGCGGATTCATCCATCATTCTGTAGGTATGCCTGTCGTGAGAGACAATCCAAACGCCGTCCTTAGTTCTGTAAACGTCACATTCGGCGCCCCAATAGCCGTGCCTGCCTGCTTCGTTAAATGACGCTGTCGTATTTTCGGGAGCAACACTTCTCATACCACGATGAGCCACAAGAGTAACATCATCTGCTGTTGCAACCACCGTATAATCCTTCGTTTTGCAATATGAATTGAGCGCACACACGCCTGCGACAACAGCCGCAACAAGAAGAAATACAATGACCGAAACAACAATGATAATTATTTTTTTAGCTTTTTTTGAAAGCTTTTTCTTTTCTTTTTTTATTTCAGGCGCATTTTGCGTTTCTGAAATTTCGTCAATTTTTTTAATTTCATCACTCATTTTCGTTATCCTCCTGTATATTTGATTTCTCGTCTTTTTCGGCTTCCGGGAATTTAATCACCTTGGCATTTTCAGTACAAAATCTGCCGTTATTATCCCATTCGCCCTTAATGCCTTTTGCGGCTGCGCCAAGCTGAAAATGGAGCTGCGCAATACCGAAATCAAGGCTTTTATCCGAATAAGGCTCATCAACATAACCTTTAATAATATCGTCCTCATATCTGAAATGCACGGGACGGCGGTTAGTGGCAGACGGCGCTTTTTCAACAAGCTTCATTGCATATTCATAATACGGCGGGAGCTTTTTATCGCAAACCTCAAACATTTTTTGATAAGGCTTATTATTCTTATGAGTTGCGTTATACATAAGTTTTTCCTTAGCGCTGAGCTTATCTTTAACGTAACCGACAACTATTACGGCATAAAGCCTGTGCTTTTTGGGCAAATCAATTGCTTTGTAAACTTTATTTTCATCATAAGTGCCTGAAACCCAACAGGTACCCAAACCATGATAAACGCATTGGAGCACGATTGACTCTCCCCAATAGCCGCTTTTAATCCTTGCCGCTTCGCTGTCTTCGCCGCATACCGCAATATACGAAAATCTGCCGGAGAAAATCTTGAATGCAGGTGTTCCGTCCTCAACAAGCTGAAATTCAAGACCGCTTGCCTCGTTAACTGCATCGACCATATTTTTCAGCACTTCAAGAATACTCTTATCAAGCGCTCTTGCTTTATATGTTCTTCTTGATGTGCGCATATCTATTGCTTTTATATATTCTTCGTTTGTCATAATAAAATTCCTAATCAATAACTTAATCTATATAGTAAATATATCACAATTATATTTCAAATTCAACATTGTAATGCTTAATCCAAGCATAAATTTGATAAATATAAGCCGCAATTTGAGGAATACCCATAAGTTGACCGTACCACGGCTCAGGGAGTGAGTCGGGATTTCGCAAAAGAAGATATAAATTGTCAATATCTATCCAATCCATAAGCGGAGTTGATTTATCTGTAAGCGCAATTGCAAGAAGTTCCTTAACCCTTGCAAAATAAGCGGGATTATGAGTTTTTGGATAAGGGCTTTTCTTTCTCCACGCAATTTCCTTTGGCAAATCGTTTTCAAACGCTTTTCTCAGTATTCCCTTTTCCCTGCCGTCAAGCGCCTTAATATTCCACGGCATATTATATGCATATTCAACAAGCCTGTAATCACAAAACGGAACTCTGACCTCAAGCGACGAAGCCATGCTCATATTATCTTTTCTTGCAAGAAGCGTTTGCATAAACCAATTGAGATTGAGCACAAACATTTCTCTCATTCTTTTATTGATTTTATCGTCGCTCTCTAAATACGATATATTTTTAAGCGTATTTTTATAAGCGCTTTGCAAATATTCCTCGCCGTCGCTTAAAAAGCCATTTTTAAGTATTCTTTGCCTGATGTTAGTATTTCTTGCCCAAGGAAAAACATTTTCAAAAAGAATCTCTTTTTTATGATACCAAGGATAACCTGCAAATATTTCGTCGGCGCACTCGCCCGAAAGGCAAACGGTAAAATCTTTTTTTACCTCCTTGCAAAACAGCATTAGTGAAGAATCAATATCAACAAATCCGGGAACGCCACGTTCGATTACCGCTTCCTCGAGCGCATTCGCAACGTCAACATTACTTAAAACAATATTGTGATGATTAGAGCCTATATAGCTTGAAATCACGTCAATATAATCCGAATCCTTATTTGGCTGAAACAGGCTTTTTTTGAAATATTTGTCATTATCCGTATAATCGACCGAATAGGTATCAAGCGTTTTTCCGCTTTCCTTATATTTATCGCTCGCAATTTTTGAAATAATTGAGGAATCAAGCCCGCCCGATAAAAATGTTGCAAGGGGCACGTCACTTACAAGCTGACGCTCAATAGAGTCCTTAACAAGGAGGTAGGTATGCTCTACCGCCTCCTCTTCATTTTCATCAAACTCATTAGCCTCTAATTTCCAATAAGGATATGTTTTGATTTCGCCGTTTTTATATGTCAGGCAAAAAGCGGGCGGAAGTTCACATATATCCTTAAAAATTGCCTTACCGATTGTTTTTGCGGGACCGAGCATAAATATCTCATAAAGTCCCTCTTCGTCAACCGTACTTTTAACATAAGGTTGGCACAAAAGCGTATCAATCTTGCTTGCAAAAGAAAATGTATTTTTTGTTTTATTATAGAAAAACGGTTTAACACCTATTCTGTCTCGGCAGGCAAAAAGTGAGTTTTCCTTTTTATCATAAATTGCATAGGCAAAAATCCCGTTCAGCTTTTTTACACTTTCATTTCCCCATTTATCATAAGCCTTTAATACAACCTCGGTATCGCAATGAGTATCAAACTTATAACCGAAGCCTTCAAGCTCATTTCTTACTTCATCCGTATTATAAATCTCACCGTTATAGACTATAACATATTTGCCGAAATGCATTGGCTGAGCGCCGTTTTCAACATCAATTACCGAAAGCCGCCTGTGAACAAGCGCCACCTCCGGTGTAAGATAAATGCCTGCTGCATCGGGACCTCTTTTTTTCAGAGTTTTCCCCATTTTTTCAACAAGAAGCTTTTCTCCTCTTAAATCTATATCGCTGCTTAATATTCCGGCAATGCCGCACATAAAATCACCTCAAATTATTATATGCAAATCAAAGCGAAATGTTTTTGACACTTAGTATTTGAAATGATATAATATTTTTTAAAACAACTGCAAAAGAAGTGAAAATATGAATATAACGTTTTTTTCAAGCGTTTCTACAAGGGAAAAAGTTTTTAACTGCATACCTGAAATAAAAAAACATAATGTTAAATTTTTTAAATTAAACGAAAGTGACAGACTTTTATCAGACGGATTTGATACGGATTTACTTTTTATCGACGCTATGGGCACGCTTGACAAAATACTTATTGACTCAATGCCGAATTTAAAGCTTATTATGAGCGAAGGTGTAGGATATCAGGGTATTGACGTTGAATATGCCACAAAAAAAGGCATACCTGTTTGCAACAACAAGGGTGTAAACGATACAGGGGTAAGCGAGGTTGCGCTGTTTCTTATGCTCGGCTGCTTAAGGAATTTTTCAAAGGGTGTTGACGAAATATATAACGGCAGGCAAATTGAGTTTAAAAAAGCTTCTTTTGGTGTAAAAAAAGAACTTAGCGAATGTACCGTCGGCTTAATCGGATTTGGCGATATTGCAAGAAAAACGGCTGAATTTTGTAATGCCTTAGGGGCTAAAGTTATTTATACAAACCGCACAAGATATAAAAACCTTGAAGAGAAGTTAAACGTTCAATTTGCAAGCCTTGACAAGCTTTTAAGCGAAAGCGATATAGTATCTCTCCACGTTGCGGTAACACCGGACACAATAAATACAGTTGATGATAATTTCCTTTCAAAAATGAAAAACGACGCATTTTTAATAAATACGTCACGTGGGGATTTGGTGGATAATAATGCTCTTAAAAATGCCCTGTTAAAAGGCGAAATCGCAGGTGCCGGGCTTGATGTCTTTACTCCCGAACCGCTTGAAAAGGACAATCCTTTGCTTGATGTAAAGCTTAAGGATAAACTGATTTTAACACCTCATATCGCAGGAATTACACATTTAACGGTTGAAAGAATTTATAAAAACATTCTTGAAAATACGCAAAATATAATCAATGGCAGAGAGTTAAAAAATAAAGTGAATTAAAAAAAATTCCGTTTGAAAATCTCAAACGGAATTTTTCATTTATATCAGTCTTTTTTCTTACCGTGGATATATACACTTATCACCTTTAAATCTTGGTTATCCTTAAGTATATTTTTATCGACAACGGCAAAGTCTGCCGACTGCCCTGCTTCAAGTTTAGTACACTCTGCATTATTCCTATAGGTCAAGCACATTTTATCATTCACCAAAGGAAGAACAGCTCTGCCGCCCAAATCAACAATTTTTGCATCATCGTAAGCAAGCGGTACACTGTAACCCATATAAACAATATTCTTGCCTTTTACAACCATAACGGAATATGTATTATTATGTTCGTCAAGTGAAATAAAATCTGCATTTGTGAACACAGTTTCCATCTTATTCGCCTCGTTAGTTATTTAGTACAGCAATAATAATACAAATTAATCAATTTGTCAAACATTTTGTTGTTTTTATAAGATTAACCGCCGTATAATAGATAATAGTCGATTATTTTGAGCTAAAATACAAAGCTTTATATATACAAAAAGGACGAGCTTTTCAGTTCGTCCTTTTTGTAAAATTTCTGTTTCTTATGCAAAATATCTCTTAAGAAGTCCCTCAAATGCTTTTCCATGACGAGCTTCATCCCTTGCCATTTCATGAACAGCGTCGTGGATTGCGTCAAGACCCTGTTCCTTAGCAAGCTTTGCAAGCTGGGTTTTGCCGAGTGTTGCTCCGTTTTCTGCAGCAGCTCTCATTTCAAGGTTTTTCTTAGTTGAATCTGTTACAACTTCACCGAGCATTTCAGCAAATTTTGCAGCGTGTTCTGCTTCTTCATAAGCAGCCTTTTCCCAATAAAGACCGATTTCAGGATAGCCCTCTCTGTGAGCTACTCTTGCCATTGCAAGATACATACCAACCTCGGTGCACTCGCCCTGGAAATTTTCACGAAGACCGTTTACGATTTCTTCGCTGACACCGTCGATAATGCCTACCTTATGCTCTGCAGCCCAAGAGGTTTCGCCCTCTTCTCTTACTGCCATCTTTGCACCGCAAACAGGGCAAACATCGATAGGTTCGTCACTTTCGTATCCGCATACCGGACAATAATACTTCTTAGCCATAGTAAATTACTCCTTTAACTTAAAATTTTTTTAGTTTTTTGTTTTTCCTTTACAGCCTTTGCAAATTCCGCTGTAATATACATCTCTGCGCTCGATATCAAAACCGTCAATGCCCTCAACATTGCTGATTTTGCAAGTGAAATCAAATATTCCTCCGCAGCATCTGCATTTAAAATGCGAATGAAAATTAGGATTGGCATCATATCTGATTTTTTCACTCTCAATAACAACCGGAATAATTAGCCCGCTGTCGGTAAGCGCCTGCAAGCAGTTATAAACAGTAGTTTTTGAAAAAGAAGGATTATCCTTAACCATATTTTTATAAACAGTATCAACATCGGGGTGAATCCTGTTTTCATAAAGATATTTATAAACAGCAATTCTTTGCGCCGTTGCCTTGATACCATTTTGCTTGAAAAGCTCTGTTATTTCCTTAGTCTGCATTCGCTCACTTCCTTTCGTGCTAATTTGTAACGAATGTTATTTTGTATCGATTACAATTTAGATTATACACATATTTTTCAAAAAGTCAATACTTTTTTGCAAAAAAATTTCAGCCGCAGTAAAAAACTGTGGCTGAAATAATAAATTATACATAGATATTATATAAATTGATTATGCTCTTCGTCATATTCAAAGCCTGCCGAGGAAAGCTTTTCTGAAAGTTCATCTTTATCAACATTCATATCTTCACACAAAGCGTCAAGGTTTGAGTAAAAATCACGAAGCTTAAGATTAATAACACTCATAAGCATAACAGGGTCATTTGGTAATTGCATTTTCTTTCTCCTTTAATTTTGGATTCATAATAAAATCAATCGGCTTTTGCCAAAAATCAAAACACAAAAGTGCCGTAAGCGCAAAGATAAGGATAATTGCTACCCATTCCCATCCCTCACCAATTTGATGAATAAGATAGAAAAGACCTGCATTTTCCATTATATATAAAATCGGACGGTGATAAATATAAATCTGAAGCGTTTTCCTACCGCCGGAAGTAATTCTGAATTCCTTGCGTGGACAAAGGGACACAATAGAGAATATTAACAGCCCGACCACAACATAATATGCAAGACGCAAAAGGCAACCGAAATCGGCAAGGCTGTCATCAAGTGCAAAATATCTTCTTCGTCCGCTTAAAAGCGGGAAAAGCTCCTGCGAGTAGTCAACAGTAAGCGTAATTATGAGTACAAAAGCGAAAAAATATATTGCCGAAAATATCCTTGCTGACTTAGTTGAAGTAACCTTATTGACCTTATCCAAATCAAGCACACAACCCGCATAGAAGAACGGGAAGAACGTTATCAGGCGCATAATGCAAAGAAAATCGGTATTGCCTTTCATATATCCGATAAAACATCCGAACACTATACTTGTAATAAGTATATATTTTGAATCAATCTTTCTTACTGCCCATGCAATCATATACCAAAGTGCCATTGCCATCATATACCATGGCTCGTCTTTGGCAGAAAGCACGTCAAAAAACGAGTGCACGCCGAAGATGATATTAGGTATGTAGTTAAGTATTCTTGAAAATAAATAGAGCATCATAAAAGAGAAAAAACGCTTAATCGGCGGAGAATCGCTGTTAACGCTCCTTTTACAAAAAAGCCCGCTTATAAATACAAATGCCGGCATATGGAAGGTATAAATAACCATTGAAATTGTGCGAAACATTTGGCTTGAATCAAAATAATCAAACGAAAGATGCCCAAGCACAACCAAAAAAATCAAAAATAACTTAAGATTATCCCAAAGTGCTATTCTTTTACCCATTTTAAAACCCCAAAATCTAAAATAATATATAGATTATAGTTTAATTTATCACATAATCTGTCTATTTTCAATAATAATATTCTAAATAATAAAAAATATATAATTTAATATTGAATATTTATAGATTTTATGTAATAATATTATGTAATTTTAAATTGGAATTTTATACATAAGGGTGAGAAAATGATGAATTTTGACGAACTTGCTGATTTGCTTTTTCCAAGCATAGACAAAACACCTGAATACTATGAGGAAAAATATCCGCCAAGGCAGCTTAAAGATGGCGCAAGAGTAACAAGATTTGCACCAAGTCCTACCGGATATCTCCATTTCGGAAATCTTTACACCTGCTTCGCTTCTTATCTTACAGCTAAGAACACAGGCGGAGTATTTTTTGTAAGAGTTGAGGATACAGACCAAAAAAGAAAAGTTGACGGTGCTGTTGACGCTATGCTCAAAGGTCTTGAGGTTTATGGAGTTAAGGCTGACGAAGGCGTTATCGGCGAAGGAAATGAAATCGGCGATTACGGACCTTATTACCAAAGCGCAAGAAAAGAGATTTACCAAACGTATGCAAAAAGCCTTGTTAAACAAGGACTTGCGTATCCGTGCTTTTGCACTGCCGAGGAGATTGACGAAATCAGGCAACAGCAAGAGAATGATGACATAAAGGGTTATTGGGGCAAATATGCAAAGTGCCGTGACCTTTCATTTGAGCAAATAAAGCAAAACATTGAAAACGGTATGCCGTGGACTTTAAGATTAAAATCGCCGGGCGATATCGAAAAAAAATGTTATTTTGACGATATGATTAAGGGCAAAATTGAAATGCCTGAAAATGTTATTGACGTTGTTCTTCTTAAAACAGACGGTATTCCGACATATCACTTTGCTCATGCGATTGACGACCATTTGATGAGGACAACACACGTAACAAGAGGCGACGAATGGATTGCCTCCGTTCCTCTTCACCTTCAGCTTTTTAAGGTACTTGGCTTCAAGCCTGTTAAATATGCCCACGTTGCTCCGATTATGAAGGAGGAAAACGGCGGTAAGCGCAAGCTTTCGAAAAGAAAAGACCCTGAGGCTGCTGTTTCGTATTATTCTGAGGTTGGCTACCCTGCCGCTTCGGTAAACGAATATATGATGACAATTTTGAACTCTAACTTTGAGGATTGGAGAAGGGCAAATCAAAATGCAAGCATTTATGATTTTCCGTTCAATCTTAAAAAGATGAGTGCGTCAGGCGCATTGTTTGACTTTGTTAAGCTTACCGATATTTCCAAAAACGTTATAAGCAAAATGAGCGCCGAAGAAGTATTTGAATTATCAAATGCTTGGGCAAAGGAATATGACGAAAAGCTTGCAGCTCTTTATGCTAAGGACGAGCAATATGCAAAGGATATTCTTAATATCGACCGAGAAAACAAGAAGCCGAGAAAGGACCTCGCAAAATGGTCCGATATTCCGGATTATATCAGCTATATGTATGATGAAACGTTTACCCATTGCTATGAGCTTTGCGGCAATGCAACAAATGAACTTGCAAAGAGCGTTCTTGAAAAATACATTGACGAGGTTAATTTAAACGATGACAAGGACGCTTGGTTTTCAAGGATTAAATCAATTTGCGAGCCGTGTGGCTGCACTCCCAACGTTAAGGAATACAAGCAAAATCCTGACAATTTCAAAGGTCACGTTGGTGACGTATCAACAATTATACGTGTTGCTTTAACAGGCAGAACTAACACTCCTGACCTTTTCTATATCACCGCTCTTTTAGGCGAAAAGAGAGTTAAAGAAAGACTTACAAAAGCACTTGAATATTACAAGGAGAATAAATAATGGCAGAAGCAGAAAAGAACGAAGAAGTAAAAGCACCGTCAAATTTCATTCATGATTTTATTGACGAGGATTTAGCCGAAGGCAAATATTCAAAAATTCAAACACGTTTTCCTCCTGAGCCAAACGGATATCTTCATATCGGTCATGCTAAGGCAATTTGCATCAATTTCGGCGTAAAAGAAAAATACAAAGGCAAATGCAATCTCCGACTTGACGATACAAATCCGATTAAAGAGGACACTGAATATGTTGATGCCATAAAAGAGGATATCAAATGGCTCGGCTTTGATTGGGACAATCTCTACTATGCGTCGGATTATTTTGATTTCTTATATGAATGTGCAATCAAGCTTATCAAAAAGGGCAAGGCTTACGTTTGTGAGCTTTCACCTGAGCAGATGAGAGAATATAGAGGCACGCTTACCGAGCCGGGTAAAAATTCACCTTATCGTGACAGAAGCATTGGTGAAAACCTTAACCTGTTTTACAGAATGACAAAGGGTGAATTTGAAGAGGGCAAAATGGTGCTTAGGGCAAAAATCGATATGGCATCTCCTAACCTCAATATGCGTGACCCTATTATTTACAGAATTATGTATGCTCACCACCACAGAACAGGCGACAAATGGTGCGTATATCCTATGTATGACTTTGCGCACCCGCTTTCAGACGCTTATGAGGGTGTTACCCATTCGCTTTGTTCACTTGAATTTGAAAATCACAGACCGCTTTACAATTGGTTTGTAGACGAACTTATTGAGGGTGAAAAGCCAAGGCAGATTGAATTTGCAAGAATGAATCTTAACTACACACTCACCTCAAAGAGAAAGTGCTTAAAGCTTGTTCAGGACAATATTGTTTCCGGCTGGGACGACCCAAGAATGGCAACAATCAGCGGTATGAGAAGAAGAGGATATCCTGCTGCCGCTATTCGTGATTTTTGCGAAAGAATAGGTGTGTCAAAGGCATACAGCGTTATTGATTTTGCGCTTCTTGAGGCTTGCGTAAGAGATAATCTCGGCACTAACTCACCGAGAGCTATGGCTGTTATTGACCCTGTTAAGCTTGTTATTGATAATTTCCCTGAGGGCAAGGTTGAGGAAATTGAGTGTGAATATCATCCTGACCACCCTGAATACGGCACAAGAAAGATTCCGTTTACCAAAGAGCTTTGGATTGAGAAAAACGACTTTATGGTTGAGCCTATTAAGAAATACAGACGTCTTTTTGTCGGCAACGAAGTCAGACTTTACAAGGCTTATTACGTAACGTGCACAGGATATGACCTTGACGAAAACGGCGAGGTTTGCTGTGTTCACGCAACCTACGACCCTGAAACCTTTGGCGGTGACTCCCCTGACGGCAGAAAAGTTAAAGGCACAATACATTGGGTATCGGCTAAGGAAAATGTACCTTGCGAGGTAAGACTTTATGAAAGACTTTTCAACGTTGCAAACCCAAGCGACGAGGAGGGCGTAAGCTCATTTGAAGATAACCTTAACCCCGACTCATTAAAGGTTGTAAGCGGCTATGTTGAAAAAGCGCTTCGCAACTGTGAAGTCGGCGCTAAGTATCAGTTTATGAGAAACGGATATTTCTGCAAGGATAAGGATTCAACAGACGAAAAGCCTGTATTTAACAGAACGGTTGCACTGCGTGACAGCTTTAAAATTACAAAATAACGCAGAATTTGAAATAAGGTGATTTAATTGAGTACAAGAAAAGACATAAAAAACATTGCTATCATTGCCCACGTTGACCACGGCAAGACTACCCTTGTTGATGAAATGCTCCATCAAAGCGGTATTTTCCGTGACAATGAGGCGGTGCAGGAAAGAGTTATGGACTCCAACGACCTTGAAAAAGAGCGTGGAATTACAATTCTTTCAAAAAACACTTCTATCCACTATAAAGATACAAAAATCAACATTGTTGATACTCCGGGTCACGCTGATTTCGGCGGCGAGGTTGAGCGTATACTTACAATGGTTGACGGCGTAATTCTTGTTGTTGACGCATTTGAGGGTTGTATGCCGCAGACACGTTTCGTTCTTAAAAAGGCTTTAGGCCTTAAGAAAACCCCGCTTGTAGTTGTAAACAAAATTGACCGTGACGGTGCAAGACCGCAGGAGGTTATTGACGAGGTACTTGACCTCTTTATAGAGCTTGGCGCAGATGATGACCAAATTGATTTCCCTGTTGTTTTCGCTTCTGCAAAGGACGGTTATTCAAGCCTTGACCCTAATGTAAGAGAGGGCGATATGAGGCCGCTTCTTGACGCTATTCTTAAATACATACCATCCCCGACAGGTGACCCAAACGGCCCTGCTCAAATCCTTTTCTCATCTCTTGAATATGACGATTATGTTGGCAGAATCGGCGTCGGCAGAGTTGAGAGAGGTACAATTAAGGTAAACACTCCTTATGTTCTTTGCAGGCAGGACGGCACTCAGGAAAACGTTAAATTCTCTAAGATTTATCAATTTGAAGGTCTTAAAAGAGTTGACTGCGACGATGCCGAATTCGGCGATATAGTTTGCGTGGCAGGTATTGCCGACCTCAATATCGGCGAAACAGCATGCGACCCTAACTGCATTGAGCCGCTTCCTTTCGTTAAAATTGACGAGCCTACAATTTCTATGAACTTTATGGTAAACGATTCTCCTTTCGCAGGCAAGGAGGGCAAATATGTAACTTCCCGTAACCTTCGTGACAGACTTTTCAAAGAAGTTGAAACGAACGTATCAATGAGAGTTGAGGAAACAGACTCTATGGATACTTTCAAGGTATCGGGCAGAGGTGAGCTTCATCTTTCAATCCTTATTGAAACTATGAGAAGAGAAAATTACGAATTTCAGGTTTCACGTCCGCAGGTTATCCTTAAAAAGGACGAAAACGGCAGAACGCTTGAGCCTATGGAGCTTGCTATTATCGAAGTGCCTGAGGAATACGTCGGCAACGTTATGCAAAAGCTTTGCTCACGCAAGGGCGAAATTGAGAATATGGATACCCGTTCAACAGGTATGACCCACCTTGAAATTAAAATTCCGTCAAGAGGTCTTATCGGCTACCGTTCGGAATTTTTGACCGATACAAACGGCAACGGCATTATGAACCAGCTTTTCGCCGGATATGAGGAATTCAAGGGCGATATCGAAACAAGAGATCGAGGCTCAATCGTTGTTCACGAAACAGGAACTACGACAGGCTACGGTCTTTGGAACACTCAGGACCGTGGACGTCTTTTTGTAGGTCCGGGTGTTGAAGTATATGAGGGTATGATTGTCGGTGAGTGCGCTAAGGACGAGGACATCGTTTGCAACGTATGCAAGAAAAAGCATGTTACAAATACACGTGCAAGCGGCTCTGACGAGGCATTAAAGCTTGTTCCGCCTACTACCCTTTCACTTGAGCAGAGTATGGAATTTTTGGCTGACGATGAGCTTTTGGAGGTAACTCCTAAGTCAATCCGTTTGAGAAAGACTATTCTTGACAAGTCACTTAGACTTAAAGCAGAAAGCAGAAAAAAATAATATTTCAAATAAAAAAGGTGACCATAAAAGCTGTTAATTCAGCCTTATGGTCACTTTTTTATTTTTATTCAAGAACAAATTTTATGCCTAATCTTGTGGCAGAAGTTGCGGCTTTTGAACCTGATTTGCCATATATAGTTAAATTATCTATATTTACCCCAATAAGGTCATATTCATTCAATCCTGCTTCAAGTCCTGAAAAATGAATTTCCGTAAGACTTGAACATTTTTCAAACATTTCACTTCCGTTAGTGTCTGTTATTAACGATTCAGACAATGTTACACTTTTCAGCTTTGAACAATAAGCAAATACTTGGTCGCCGCATTTTGCAACCGAATCAGGCATAACTAAATTTTCTAATCCCGTTGCTTCAAATGCCCCACCCTGAATTTCTTCGAGATTATCAGGTAATTGAATTGAACTTAAATTTGTGCAATTCATAAATGTTCCTTGTTTAATTACGGTAATGCTGTTGGGCAAGATTATGTTTTCTAATTTATCATTATATGCAAATGCATACTCGTCAATAAAATATACGCTTTTGGGAATTATCAGTTTTGATATTTGAACACCTTTAAACGCCGCTGATTCAATAACTTCAATCGAATCAGGAATGTTAATTGAAGTAAATTCGGGTTCCTTGAGAGGCGGTGTATCATTATAAACGCCTTGGTCATCTTTATTAAAACATTTAGAGCCTATTGATTTTACAGGCTTATTTTCTATTTCGGACGGGATATTCACCGTTTTACTGTTTCCCTTATATTTTTTCAGCGTTATATATGTTTCATACACGTCATATTCCCATTCGTCATTTTCAGACGGGTATTGAAGTGTTTCATTTCCTACAGAACTGATATTGTCTTCAATTTCATTATCCTCTGTAAATCCATCTGTCTCGCTAAAATCATCATTCTCATAATAATCTTGCGAATTGCTTGAAGAACACATAGAAAAACTCACAATAAAAATTATGATTAAAACAACAATGGAAATCGGTATAATTATTTTCTTTTTCATTTTTATCTTTTACTCCTTGATTTTAATTAACGATTACGTTATTGTGACGTAATTATACAATAAATATATGATATTGTCAATACGTTAATATAACGTAAGGACTGATTATGTGAAACAAATAACTTTTAACGGTAATAAAAACATTATAGGCAAACGACTTGCAGAATTGAGAAAAGAATGCGGCTTATCCCAAAATGAATTAGCGGCAAAAATGCAGTTAATGAATGTTAATATAGACCAACAAATGGTTAGTAAGATAGAAAAAAATCAACGTCAGGTAACCGACTATGAATTTGCACTTTTTTGTAAATGTTTAAATGTTACACCTAATGAATTGTTAAAATATTTCAATGAATATCTATATTGATATTTAATCAATAATGTATATTGATTAATACTATTTTATTTGTTATAATTAACATATACTTATTATAAAGGGTGGTTTATGTGAAAAAGGCATTATCAATCTTTTTATCCCTTGTTATGCTTCTTACTATGAGTGCCGGGCTTAACATTACGGCAAGGGCGGAACAAAGCGTTAAATCAAGCTTTGACGAGGCAACCGGAACGCTTACCTTTTCCGGAAAAGGCACTGTCAGCGCTTCATCTTACGATTATGGAAACATTGGCGACAAAATCAAAAAAGTTATTGTAAATGTCGGAATTGATGAGATTCAAGACTATGCTTTCAGCAAGGCTGATAAATTACAAAGTATAATTATTTATGACCAAACGTGTCAAATAAGTGCACAGGGAATTTTGCCTATCGGAAAAGATGATGTTACTTTTTACGGTTTTGACAAATCGAAAACTCAGGAATGGGCTTTAAATCATAAATACCCGTTTAAATATATTTACACTATTACATTTTTAAAAAGAGATAACAGCGTTTCAAAAATCATTTATGCATTGGACGGAGAAACCGCTCAAGAAATCAGCGCAAAAGCTCCGAATTTTTCGTTTGCCGCTTATCCTTATACCGGCGGTGATATGAATAATGCGCACTACGCACCTGTTTGGAGTCCGAGCGTATCTGCGGCAACAAGCGATAAACAGTATAAGGAACACCCAAAACTTCGTATGTGTACTGAAATTCAAAAAATAACAAAAGAGCCGACTTGCGCCGAAATAGGTGTTTTATCTACTGTTTGCAGCATATGCGGCAGAACTTTGGAAACAAAAGAACTTGCAAAAACCGATAATCACGTTTTTGACAATAATGAGGAATTTTGTTTAGTTTGCCACAAGGCGAAAAATCCTAATTATACAACCACTACCACAACAACTTCTGTTCCTACAACACAGGCTGCACAGCCGCCGGCAACTTCATCAACGCAGCCAACCACAAAACCGACTGCAACAAAGGCTTCAAAGCCAACAAAAAATGCGAAAAAGGTATCCGGAAATTGGGTTGACAGCAAGTACAAAAAGGCTTCAATTTCAAAGCTTTCAAAGGGCAAAAAAGCAATAACGGTAAAGTGGAAAAAAGTAAGCACAATCAAGGGATACCAAATTCAGCTTGCAACCGATAAGAAGTTTAAAAAGAATAAAAAGACAGTAACAATTTCTAAGCAGAAAACCACAAAAACCACTGTTAAAAAGCTCAAATCTAAGAAAAAATATTACGTTCGCATTCGCACATACAAAAACGTAAAATATCAAGGAAAAACAATCAAGGTTTATTCCTCATGGTCCAAAGTAAAAACCGTAAAAACCAAATAATATTTGATTTTGCAGAGCCGTAATTTTTGCGGCTCTGTTTTTTATAAAAATTTTATTACACCTATTGACAATAAAAGAAAATGGTCTATAATAATAATTAGCACTCAGGTACTTCGAGTGCTAATTATTATTCAAAGGGTGATATATATGAGGAAAAAGCAATTCAAAGCAGAGTCCAAAAAGCTGCTTGATATGATGATTAATTCAATTTACACTCACAAGGAAATATTTTTACGTGAGCTTATTTCTAATGCAAGCGATGCTATAGACAAGTTATATTTCAAATCTCTTACAGATGACAGCGTTAAGCTTGCAAGAGAGGATTTCAAAATCCATATTGACCTTGACAAGGAAAACAGAACTATTAAAATCAGCGATAACGGCATCGGTATGACCGCTGAAGAGCTTGAAAACAATCTCGGCACAATCGCAAAGAGCGGCTCATTCAATTTCAAAAAAGAAAATGCAGACAATGAAAAGGCAGACGATATTTCGGTTATCGGTCAATTCGGCGTAGGCTTCTATTCTTCATTTATGGTTGCTGATAAGGTAGAGGTTATTTCAAAAGCATTCGGCGAGAATGTCGCTCACAAGTGGGTTTCAACGGGTGCTGACGGATATACAATCGAAGAATGTGAAAAGGAAAACGCAGGAAGTGAAATTACTCTTTACGTTAAAGAGGACACGGAAAACGAGGACTACTCTAAATACCTTGAGCAATATACAATTGATGAGCTTGTAAAGAAGTATTCCGACTACATTCGCTACCCTATCGTTATGGAAATGAGCCATCAGGTTCCCGACCCTGACAAAGAGGGCGAATACATCACAGAAGTAAGCGAAGAAACACTTAATTCTATGGTTCCGCTTTGGAGAAAGAATAAGAGCGAAATCAAGCCGGAGGAATATAACGAATTTTACAAGCAAAAGTTTATGGATTACAACAATCCTCTGCACGTAATTCACACAAAAACAGAGGGTCAGGCTACATTTGACGCACTTCTTTATATTCCGGAAAATCCGCCTTACGATTTTTATTCAAAGGAATATGAAAAAGGCTTACAGCTTTATTCAAACGGTGTTCTTATTATGGATAAGTGTGCCGACCTTTTGCCCGATTATTTTAGCTTTGTAAAAGGTCTTGTAGACAGTGCAGACTTAAGCCTTAATATCAGCCGTGAAATGCTGCAGCACGACCATCAGCTTAAAATTATTGCTAAAGCAATTGACAAGAAAATTAAAAATGAGCTTACAAAAATGCTCAAAAACGACAGAGAAAAGTATGAGAAGTTCTTCAAAACTTTTGGCTTGCAGTTAAAATACGGTGTTTATGCTAATTACGGTATGGAAAAAGACGGTCTTAAGGACTTACTTTTGTTTGAAACTTCGGCTGACGAAAAGCCGACAACACTTAAGGAATACGTCGGCAGAATGGCAGAATCGCAAAACGACATTTACTATGCTTGCGGCGATAATGAACAAAAGATTGCACTTCTTCCTCAGGTTGAGGCTGTTAAGGCAAAGGGCTATGAGGTGCTTTACTTTACCGACGAGGTTGATGAATTTGCAGTTCAAATGCTTATGGAGTACGACGGCAAGCACTTTGTAAACGTTTGCAAGGACGACCTTGATTTAAGTACCGATGCCGAAAAAGAAGCAATGACAAAGAAAAACGAGGATGCTAAGGGGCTTCTTGATAAAATGAAAGAAGCACTTGACGGCAAGGTAACAGCAGTTAAGCTTACAAACAAACTCGGTTCACACCCTGTTTGCCTTTCAGCAGAAGGCTATGTTTCGCTTGAAATGGAAAAGGTGCTTAATTCTATGCCCGGCGCTAATCAAGGTGTTAAGGCTCAGCTTGTGCTTGAGGTTAATGCAGACCATCCAATTGTTGAAAAGCTTAAGAGTGTAGATGACGATACACTTAAGAAATATACAAATCTCCTCTATTCATCAGCAAGACTTATTGCAGGGCTAGACCTTGAAAATCCTACTGAATTTTCAGACAATCTTGCTGAACTAATCGGTTGTGAATAAGCAGCCATAACCGTGCCCCACGTCGAAAGAAATTCCGTATTTGAATAAATTTCTGTGAAATTTATAATAAACACTTTATTCCTTTCTCCTTTTCCCCAAAAAGCTTACGCTTTCCGGGGACCCACTACAAAAAAAGGAATTAGAAATACGTATTTATCTGCGTTTTTCTAATTCCTTTGCTTTTTATATCAATAACATTTGAAAGTTTTGTCTTAATATCCTAAAGGATACGGCGACAAAACGTTAGGCACTTTGAATTTTTAGCAAAGGGGCAGTACCAACGTACAGCTCCCTTCACTAAAAATCCAATTCTGACTACTTCTTCGCAACCGTAAAATATTATAATCATAAAACAAAAAATCCCACGGAATACTCCGTGGGATAATTTTTTATAAATCTTAAATTACTGCTCAACAGGATAAACAGAAACCATCTTTCTGTCCTTACCCATTCTTTCAAACTTAACGGTGCCGTCAACAAGAGCGAAAAGAGTGTCGTCCTTGCCGATACCAACGTTGTTGCCCGGATGAATGTGTGTTCCTCTCTGACGATAAAGGATATTGCCTGCAAGAACAAACTGGCCGTCAGCTCTCTTAGCGCCAAGACGCTTAGACTCTGAATCTCTGCCGTTCTTTGTAGAACCCATACCTTTCTTATGAGCGAAAAGCTGTAAATCTAATTTAAGCATTATTACACCTCCGATAAATCACTTTTATGTTTTCAGGATACTGCTTGGCAAGCTCCGTTAAATGAAGCCTTAAACCCTTAAGCACATCCTGAGCCTTTGCGGAATTTTCGAGAATCATCAATTTTAAATATCCGTCATCCGACTGAGCGTCGCAATCAAGACCGATAATTTCAGTCACGGTATTTGCTGCCATTAAGCAAGCACTCGAAACAAAAGCACAAATAATGTCCTCTCCCGAATCGGCACTCATTGAATGCCCCGTTGCTTCAAAACCGCACAAGCCGTTAATTCCGCTGAAAAATTCAACATTAATCATTACGCATTAATCTTGGTGATCTCAACCTTTGTGTATGGCTGACGATGACCCTTCTTGCGTTTTTCGTCCTTCTTTGGCTTGTAAGTAAATACAGTAATCTTCTTACCCTTGCCATTCTTAAGAACCTTAGCGTCAACAGTAGCCTTAGCGCAATCCTTACCAGCCTTAAAGCTGTCGTCTGCACCGATTGCAAGAACTGTGTCGAATGTTACATTCTCTTCAGCCTGAGCATCAAGCTTTTCGATATAAAGAACATCGCCTTCAGCAACCTTGTACTGCTTACCGCCTGTAACAATAACAGCGTACATAGTCTTTTTATCTCCTTTTCAAGTCTCGCTATAATAGGCGGATACTGCGTATCTCTTGCCTGCCCATAATATGCGGTGTAAAGATTATATAATAAGTATAATAAAAAGTCAAGAGTAAATTTAACAATAATTATATTTTACTTATTAGCCAGTCAGCAATGTCTTTATATACTTCCTCTTTGTCAAGCTCGTTGAGTATTTCGTGGCGGTCATTGGGATAAAGCCTAATGCTTGTATCCGTAATTTTAGCCGACTCGTATTTAAACAAAAGCTTCTCGCAAGCTTTTTTTCCGCCGACAGGGTCAACCTCTCCCGACGTTATCAAAACAGGCAGCTCTTTGGAAATACCCTCGCAATTTTTATTAATTGCAATTGAATGGATAATTTTAAAGAAATCATTATAAGCCTTTGCCGTAAAGGTAAAGCCGCAAAGCTTATCGTTTACATATTTGTCAACTGCCTTTTCGTCCCTTGAAAGCCAATCATCAGGAGTTCTGTTAGGCGCAAACGCTTTATTATTTGAGCCTAAGGTCAAGCTTTCAAGAAGCTTGCTTTTGTATCTTTCGCCCTTAGTCTTGCATATTAGTGACGAAAGCATCATACCTATTTTAGCGGCGGAATCGGGAATAAAGCCCGTGCCCATAATAACTGCGCCATCAAGTTCAACGCTGTATTTAGTCAAAAACACCCTTGTAAAAAATGAGCCCATACTGTGACCGAGCATAAAAAGCGGTGTGCCTAACCACTTATCCTTGGCAAAAAGCATAACGTTGTGCAAATCCTCGATAACAATTTTGTCACCGTCAGTTGATGCAAAAAAGCCTAAATCATCATTTCTTTTAACGCTTTTGCCGTGGCCCAAATGATCGTTGCCTATAACCGCAAAACCGTTTTGAGTTAAGTAATTTGCGAAATCGTCATACCTGTCAACATATTCGCACATTCCGTGAACAATTTGCAAAATTGCCCTCGGATATTCCGTATCAGGCTCCCAAATTACAGTATGAAGTTGATTTTTGCCGTCATTAGACGGAAGATATACCTCCGATTTTTTCATAAATTTTACCCCTTTTGTTGCATTATTTTGCTTCAAGCATAACAGTATGGCTGATTACGCTGAAAAACTATACAACTATACAAATGTATTTTATCATAGTTCATATATTTTTTCAATAAGGATATATATAAAAAAACATAGATATATACAAACGCATTAAATTGTCATATTTATTGCGATTTTCATCTGATATTTCCGCAATATTTAACAATATTGTTATTTTATTGTCAATCTGTTGTATATTATCACAAATTTTTAAATCAATCATTGACAAAAAGTTAAACAATAGTATAATAGGTGATACAGATTTTAAAAGAAATCAAATTTTTTATATAAGAGAGGAAACCAACTATGGCAAGAGTTTACAATTTCAGTGCGGGTCCGTCAACACTTCCCGAAAAGGTGTTAAAGCAAGCGGCAGACGAGATGCTCGATTATCAGGGCTGCGGTCAGTCTGTTATGGAGATGAGCCACCGCTCAAAAGTATTTGACAAGATTATTAAGGACGCAGAAGCTCTTATGCGTGAGCTTTACAATGTGCCTGACAATTACAAGGTATTATTCCTTCAGGGTGGCGCATCTGCTCAATTTTCGGCTATTCCGCTTAACTTTATGAACGGCAGCGGCAAGGCTGATTATATTATCACAGGTCAGTGGGCTAAAAAAGCATTTGCAGAGGCTCAAAAATACGGCGACGTTGTTGCCGCAGCTTCATCTGCAGACAAAACATTTACATACATTCCAAAGACTAAGCCTGAAGATTTCCGTGAGGATGCAGACTATGTATATATTTGTATGAACAATACTATTTATGGTACTGTTTACAAAGAGCTTCCTCCTGTAGGCGACAAGGTGCTTATTGCAGACGTATCTTCGTGTGCACTTTCCGAGCCGCTTGACATCAGCAAGTTCGGTATGGTTTATTTCGGCGCTCAAAAGAACGTTGCTCCGGCAGGTCTTGTCGTTGCAATTATTCGTGAGGACCTTTTAGGAAACGCAAGGGATATCACCCCTGTTATGATGAACTACAAAATTCAGGCTGACGCAGATTCACTTTATAATACCCCACCTTGTTGGACTATTTATATTTGCAAGCTTGTTCTTGAATGGATTAAAAACGATATCGGCGGCCTTGAAAAGATGAAAGAAAGAAACGAAAAGAAAGCCGCTATTCTTTACAATTTCCTTGACAATTCTAAATTATTCAAAGGCACTGTTGTTGCCGAGGACCGTTCGCTTATGAATGTACCTTTTGTTATCGGCGACGACGAGCTTGAAAAGAAATTTATTTCAGAAGCTGAGCAAAACGGATTTGTAAACCTTAAGGGCCACAGAACAGTCGGCGGTATGAGAGCTTCTATCTATAACGCAATGCCTATTGAAGGTGTTGAAAAGCTTGTTGAATTTATGGCTAAGTTTGAGGAGGAAAACAAATAATGTTTACTGTTAAAACTCTCAATAAAATATCCAATGTAGGTTTGTCAAAATTCGACGAGGCTAAATACACAATTGACGACAGTGCGCAGTCACCTGACGCAATTATGGTAAGAAGTGCGGCTATGCACGATATGGAAATGCCGTCATCACTTCTCGCAATCGCAAGAGCAGGCGCAGGCGTAAACAACATTCCTATTCCAAAATGCACAGACCTCGGCATTGCAGTATTTAACACTCCGGGTGCTAATGCAAACGCTGTTAAGGAGCTTGTAATTTGCGGTTTACTCCTTTCAAGCCGTAAGGTAACTAAAGCTATTGATTGGTGCAAAACCATTAAAGACGAGGGCGACAACGTAGGCAAAACAGTCGAAAAGGGCAAGAGCGCATTTGCAGGCCCTGAAATCAAGGGTAAAACGCTTGCAGTAATCGGTCTTGGAGCTATCGGTCGCCTTGTTGCCGAAGCCGCAGTTGACCTTGGTATGAACGTTATCGGTTATGACCCATTCTTGCCGGCAGGTGTTGCTCTTAAAGCAGGGATAACAGTCAACAACAATCTTGACGAAATTTTCCCTGTCGCTGATTATATCACCCTTCACGTACCGCTTACAGACGATACAAGAAAAATGATTTGCACAGAGTCTATTGATAAAATGAAAAACACAGTCAGGGTTCTCAACTTTGCACGTGGTGACCTTGCTGATTCGCAGGCAATTGTTGACGCTCTTGAAGAAGGAAAAATGGCGGCGTATGTTACAGATTTCCCATCAGCTGATATTATCGGCATTGACGGAGTTATCGCAATGCCTCACCTTGGTGCAAGCACTCCTGAAAGCGAAGAAAACTGCGCTTCAATGGGTGCTGATGAACTTATTGATTACCTTGAAAACGGAAACATTAAAAATTCAGTAAACCTCCCTGCTGTTTCAATGGCAAAATCGGGTGTTTCAAGAATTACCGTTATTCATAAGAATCAGCCGAATATGATTGCGACAATTACAGATACAATCAGCCGTGACGGAATTAACATTGCGTCATTTGAGGATAAAAACAGAGGCGAAACTGCTTACTCAATTATTGATGTTGACGAAACCCCTGCTCAAAAGGTGCTTGACGATATAACAGCAATTAACGGTGTAATCAAAGTTAGGTCTATTTATTAAAACATATTTAATAACAGCATAGCAAAACGGGCAGTTCACAACGAACTGCCCGTTTTTTATTATATTCGTTAAATTATTTCACCGAAAATCTAAATTCCGTTGTTGTCTTAAATTCCTCGTTTGGCTCAACAAACTTAAACGGGAAATTGGAATGATTAACAGAATCAGGATAGAACTGAGTTTCAAGTGCAACGCCACGGCGGAAAGTCACTTTAGAATTGCCCTTTCCCGGATTGCCGTCCTTTGCAAGCCAACCGCCGCAATAAACCTGAATTCCGACAAGGTCAGTATAAACCTGCATCTGCCTGCCCGATGCTTCATCATAAAGCACAGCCGCCTGCGTAAGTTCGCCGAGTTTTTTATCATAAAGGCAGTAGTTATTATCATAGCCTATGCCCTCAATAATTGCCCTGAAAGGCTCATCAATTTTATCGCCGATTTTATGCAAGGTTCTGAAATCCATCATAGTGCCCTCAACCAAACCAAGCTCGCCGGTGGGAAGCTGGGTATCGTCGGTTTCGGTAAATTTATCGGCATTAACCTGCAAATATTCGTCTTCAACAGTTTTTGAACTGTCTGCTGAAAGATTGAAATATGCGTGATTTGTCGGATTTGCAACCGTCTTTTTATCAGATAAAACAAAATATTCGATTTTGAGAGTATTGCTGTCGTCAAATGTATATTTAACGTTCATTGTGAAATTGCCGGGAAATCCGTCCTGCATATCGGGTGAAAAGAAAGAAAATACAACAAAATCGTTGCCTGTTTCCTTAACCTCCCAAATATTAAAGCTGAAACGACCGCCGCCGTGAAGAGTCCAAGTGCCTTGATTTTTAGGAGTGTTATACTCCACACCGTCCATAGAAAACTTTGCGTCACGTATTCTGTTAGCATATCTGCCGACTACAAGACCCTGATATCCGAGGTCGGGATTAAGATAATTATTAACATCGTCAAAGCCCAAAACAACATCGCCGAGCTTGCCGTTTCTGTCAGGTACATTAATAGAATGAATACCTGCGCCGAGAGTCATAAGCTCAACAAATGCACCGTTTTTATTAGTGATTTTATATATATCAACATCGCCCTTGCCGTCAAGCTTTCCAAAAAATCTTTTTTCAATACTCATAATTTTACCTCTCTTTACTTTCTCTTATCCTTTATACAAAGACCTTAAAAGCGCAATTTCTTTAGCATAGCCGTCAATATCATTCGGCGTTTCAAGATAAAACGGAAGGTTTTTAAGGCTTGGATGATTAATAATTCTTTCCATAGCATCCTTGCCGATATAACCCTCGCCGATTTTCTCGTGCCTGTCCTTATGAGCGCCAAGTGGATTTTTAGAATCATTGAGATGTATTGCCTTGAGCCTGTCAAGACCGATTACCTTATCAAATTCCTCCAAAACGCCGTCAAGATTATTAACTACGTCATAGCCGGCATCATTAACATGGCACGTATCAAGGCAAACGCCGACTTTATCATCAAGCTCCACCTTATCAATAATTGCACGAAGCTCCTCAAAGCTTCTGCCAATCTCCGTTCCCTTGCCTGCCATAGTTTCAAGCAAAACAGTGGTAGTCATTTCAGGGAAAAGCACCTTATTAAGTGCCTCGGCTATAAGGTCAATTCCGACCTCTGCGCCCTGGCCCGTATGAGAACCCGGATGGAAATTATAAAGCTGATGAGGAGTATATTCCATTCTTTTTAAATCATCTAAAAATGTGTTTCTTGCAAACTCCCTTGTTTCAGGCTTAGCCGAGCAAAGATTAAGCGTATAAGGCGCATGAGCCAAAATTACGGGAAAATCATTTTCTTCCATAAGCTTTAAAAACTCATTCACGTCATTTTCGTCAATAGCCTTTGCACTTCCACCCCTCGGATTACGTGTAAAAAACTGAAAAGTGTTAGCGCCTATTTCCACAGCTTGCTTAAGCATCGCCGTATATCCCTTAGAAGCACTCAAATGTGCGCCAATAGTCAACATAAGATTACCTACTTTTTATTATTTTCTTTCTTAATATCTTCTTCAGCCTTGCCGGACATAATATATTCAAGCAAATCGGCAACACAGCCCTTATTGCAATGGCAAGCCTCAAATTTACAAATATTATGTATAGGTGCAGGAGCTTGACCTGCACAGGCGGGAAGCCCGACTGTTTTGAGCATATCCCAATCATTATAATAATCCCCGATTGCCGCAACATGACTTTTATCTATGCCGAGCATATCTGCAAGTTTCATAATGCCGACACCCTTATGAGTGCCTTTTTGAAGCATTTCAATCGTGCAAACAGATGAGGACATAAAGTTAGCGTCGGGGTTTTCGTTTTTGTCAATAAATTTTTGAAGCGACTTAATTGTAATTGGATTGGACCAAAAAATAACCTTCATCCAGCCGTCTTTCGGTACATCGTCAATAGATTTAACCACTTCAAAATGAGCCTTGTCAAAATGCATTGTTGCACTTGCAAAAAGTCCGTTTTTAACAATATAAACATAATCGTCAAAATAAATTCCTATATCAACGCTTTTAAAAAACTTGTTATATTCTTTTTCAACAAGCTTTACAAAGTCACGTCCTTTTTCTCCGATTGTGCTTCGCCAAAGCATTTTCTTTTCCTTATAATCATAAAGCCCTGCACCGTTCAAAACAACGGCAGGCTGATTAGGCGTTATTCTGTTATAATTTCTTTCAAGGCTTGACTGAAGCCTACCTGAAGCAAGAGTGAAATTACCGCCTAAATCAGTGAATTTTTTAATTGCATCATAATTTCTTTTTGGCAGCTTGCGGATTTTATTATTAAGCGTACCGTCGATATCCGATACCACAAGCCAATTTTCAAAAGTTTTTTCCATCCTAAATCCTCACGGTGTTATTGTTTTCTTTCAAGCTCTGCCAAAAAATCAGTAAAATAATCAGGCAAAGGTGAAGTAAAGTGCAAATATTCATTCGTTCTCGGATGAACAAAGCCAATCTCGCCTGCGTGAAGGCATTGACCTGAAAGCTTGGTGATAACCTTTTTAGGCCCGTAAACGCTGTCGCCTGCAAGCGGATGACCGAGATAAGCCATATGAACTCTTATTTGATGAGTTCTTCCTGTTTCGAGTATGCACTTTATATGAGTAAAATTTCCGAAACGCTTCAAAACTTCATAATGAGTGATTGCGTTTCTTGAATTTTTGTAAACTACAGCCATACGCTTTCTATCCTTAGGACTTCTGCCGATAGGCTCGTTTACAGTTCCCTTATCCTCTTTAATATTTCCGTATACAACTGCCTGATATGCACGATAAAAGGAATGTTCTTTAATCTGCTGGGCAAGATGCAAATGAGAAAAATCGTTTTTTGCTACTATTAAAAGCCCCGAAGTATCCTTATCAATTCTATGAACTATTCCGGGACGTATTACACCGTTAATACCGCTTAAGCTGTTGCCGCAATGATATAGAAGTGCATTAACAAGCGTGCCCTCATAATTACCGGGAGCAGGGTGAACAACCATTCCCTTAGGCTTATTAACAACTAAAAGGTCGCCGTCCTCATACACTATATCAAGCGGTATATTTTCAGCCTTTGTTTCAAGCACACGAGGCTTTGGCACATTCACGCTGATTTCATCGCCCGCCTTGCATTTATAGCTTTTTTGAGCGATTTTGTCAAACACGAACACATTGCCGTTTTCGATAAGCTTTGATATCATACTTCTTGTTAAAAAATCAATATTTTCAGCCAAAAACTTATCTATCCTGACGCCTGAAAATTCATTTGAAACAGATAAATCAATTTTTTGGCTCATCCTTGTTCTCCTTTTTAAATATATCAAAAACAAGGTAAGCCATAAGACTTATCGTTCCAAATGTTACTGCGCAATCCGCTATATTAAACACTGCAAAATTAACAAAGGTCGGATTAATAAAATCAATTACGTAGCCAAGATAAATTCTGTCTATCAAATTGCCTATTGCACCCGACACTATAACTCCAAGTGACCAAAAAAGCCAAAGGTTGTTTTGCCCCTTGCCCTTATACATATATAATATGCAAAACAGAAGAACAACAGCGGTCAGTGCTACAAAAAACCAACGTCCCCCGTCAAACATAGAAAAAGCAACTCCTGTATTTTGAGCATAAACGAACTCAAGTACACCTTTAATAAACGGCTTTGCGCCTTTACCGTAAAGACAGGCTTTTGCAAAATATTTAGTTATTTGATCAATGGCAACAATTATCACAATCATAACCGTACACCATATATTTTTATTTTTTAACTTCACAAAACCTCTCCGTTTTATAGCAAATCAGGCACACATCATTTTTGGTGTGTGCCTATTAAAAATATTTATAATGAAAGTTCCTTCATTACTTGCGAACAATGAGCGCAAAGAGTTGGATGGTTTGCATCCTGACCTACTGTATATGAGAATTTCCAGCAACGTTCGCACTTTTCACCGTCAGCCTTAGAAACTGTTATGCTCAAGCCCTCAACATCGCCTTTAACCTCGCCCTCGCCTTTTTCAACGCTTACGCCGGAGGTAATAAAGATTTCAGGAAGCTGAGCTTCAACACTCTTCAAGAAGTCATAAAGCTCACCGTCTGCATAAAGAGAGACCTTTGCCTCAAGCGGCTTGCCGATAATCTTTTCGTTTCTTGCAAGTTCAAGCGCCTTTTGAACGTCAAATCTTACTGCATGAATTCTGTCCCACTTAGCAATAAAATCACTGTCTGCCTCTATAAAATCAGGCTGAGGAATTTCATTAAAGAGCGGCGATTCACCGTTTCTGCTCTTATCATGAGGCATTGACTGCCAAATTTCATCAGCAGTAAATGCAAGAATCGGAGTAAGAACAAGAGTAAGAGCATCAAGCACCTTATAAAGAACTGTTTGAGCCGCACGTCTTGTCTTGCTCTGCGGAGCAGATGTATAAAGTCTATCTTTAAGAACATCAAAGTAGAAGTTACTCATTTCAACTACGCAGAAATTATGGAGCGAATGAGCTGCTGTATGATAATCATAAACCTCAAATGCATCTCTTGCAATCTTTATAACCTCGTCAAGCTTCATAAGAGCATACTTATCAAGCTCCTCAAGCTCATCGTTTGAAACCATATCTTTATCCGGGTCAAAATCATAAAGGTTTGAAAGGCAATATCTTGCCGTATTACGAAGCTTACGGTAGTTATCTGAAATCTGTTTCAAGATTTCAGGGCTGATACGGATATCTGCATGATAATCGGCACTTGCAACCCAAAGACGAAGAATATCTGCGCCGTATTTGCTGATAATTTCCTGCGGAGCAATACCGTTACCGAGTGACTTAGACATTTTTTTGCCTTCGCCGTCAACAGTCCAGCCGTGAGTAATAATTTGCTTATACGGAGCGCCGTGGCCGCCTGCAACAGAAGTAAGAAGTGATGATTGGAACCAACCTCTGTATTGGTCAGCACCCTCAAGATATACGTCAGCAGGAACTTTGAGGTATTTTCTCCTTGCGCAAACTGCAGCGTGAGAAGAACCTGAATCGAACCAAACATCCATAATATCCTTTTCTTTATCAAATCCCTTAGCACTGCCGCAATGAGGACATTTGAAGCCTTCAGGAAGGAAATATTCTGTATCGTGAGCAAACCAAGCATCACTGCCTTCTTCGCCGAAAATCTTTGAAACCTTCATCATAATATCGTTGTCAATGATTTCCTTGCCGCAATCTTGGCAATATACAACAGGGATTGGAACGCCCCATTTTCTCTGACGAGAAATACACCAGTCAGCACGTTCCTTAACCATTGACTGCAAACGGTCCTTACCCCATTCAGGGAACCATTTAACGTCCTCCGCAGCCTTAACAGCGTCATCCTTAAAATCATCAACAGAGCAGAACCACTGGCTTGTAGCTCTGAAAATAACAGGCTTATGACATCTCCAGCAATGCGGATATTGGTGTTCGATTTTCTTAAGTGCAAAAAGAGCACCGATTTTTTCAAGATGAAGTGCAATAGGCTTGTTAGCCTCTTCGGTTGTTAAGCCTGCAAACATACCTGCTTCCTCAGTGAGCCTGCCCTTAGCGTCAACAGGAACAATAATAGGAATTTCAGGATAATTTTTACATACTACAAAGTCCTCAATACCGTGACCCGGTGCAGTGTGAACGCAACCTGTACCGCTTTCAAGAGTAACGTGGTCGCCGACAATAACAAGAGATGTGCGGTCAATAAACGGATGCTGAGTTTTCATATATTCAAGCTCTGAGCCTTTAATAACGCCGAGAGTTTCATAATCGCTTACGCCCTTTGCCTCCATAGCAGATGCGGCAAGGTCGGTAGCCATTACATAATATTCGTCACCGGACTTAATAAGTGAATATTCAAAATCAGGGCCTACGCAAATTGCGACGTTAGCAGGAAGAGTCCAAGTTGTTGTTGTCCAAATTACAAAATATGTTTTGCTCAAATCAGCGCCCATAGCAGTAAGCTTGCCAAGGTCATCGGTTACATTAAACTTAACATAGATTGAATGACAAGGGTCCTCGGCATATTCAATTTCAGCCTCTGCAAGAGCGGTATTACAATCAGGGCACCAATAAACCGGCTTTAATCCCTTGTAAATATAGCCCTTGTTTGCCATTGTTGCAAACACCTTGATTTGTTCCTCTTCAAATTCCTTTTTAAGAGTAATATAAGGATTATCCCATTCACCGATAACACCAAGGCGCTTAAAAGATTCTCTTTGAATATCAACAAAACCAAGTGCAGTATCACGGCAAATCTTACGAAGCTCAAGGTCTGAAATATTAGTTTCGGCACTGATGCCTGCTTTCTTTCTTGCGGCAAGCTCAGTCGGAAGACCGTGAGTATCCCAACCCGGAACATAAGGTGACTTAAAGCCTGTCATATTCTTATATCTGACAATAAAGTCCTTAAGTGTTTTATTAAGAGCATGGCCGATATGAATATCGCCGTTAGCATACGGAGGGCCGTCGTGCAAAACGAAAAGCGGCTTGCCGTCATTATGTTCCATAAGCTTCTTGTATTGGTCATTTGCTTCCCAGCGTGCCAAAAATTCAGGCTCTCTTTTAGGCAAGCCTGCACGCATAGGAAAATCGGTTTTTGGTAAATTTAATGTTTGATTATAATCCATTATTTTAACTCCTTGATAGGTTTATTTTTTCTTTTTAAAAAATCCTTTAAATTTTTTATTATCCTCTTCGTCCTCATCGTCATCATCTTCGGGAATAAGAGAAATTGTTTCGTCTGTATTGTGAGGGTCCTCACGGTTTACGTGAAAGTAATTTTCAAAAGGCTGTGGCTTTTCCTCAATCTCCGGCTCGTCATTGATTTCAGGAATAGCGCTTGCTTCTTCAATCGGAGTAATTTCATCGCTTGAAAATGCGTCAACAGCAGCCTTAGCCTCTTCCTCAGAGAAAGCCTCTGGCTCTTCAAAATGTTCATCCTCAATCTCATCAAGAGTGCCGATTGACTTTTTATCTCCGCTTTCTATTTCCTCAATAATTTCGTCAACAGCATCATTCTCGATGTCTTTTGCAGTTTCTTCTGCACTTTCATTTTCTTCTACGGCTTCAGATTCATTTTTATCGTCGTCTTGAGCTGATTCTTGAATGTTTTCAGCAGGAACTTCAGAAGTTTCTTCAGCCTCATCTGTTTCTTTTTCGATTTCTTCATCTGCTGCCTTTTCCTCCTCAATCTCGACCGTCTTGGCCTCTTCAATCACCTTGTCGACATCATCAGCCTTTGAAAGCTCGTCAATGGAAGAATATATATCGTTTAATTCATTTTCAATGTTTTCCTCGTCTGCCTGAGCTTTGGCAATATCCACATTTTCATTCATATTTTTAATGGCTTCAAGCTGCTTTTCATAAAGAGAAATGAGGTTCTCCTTAAATGACTTAGACTGAGCATTAAGCTTTTCAACAAGTTCCTTTTGGCTTTCCTTTTCAGCATTAGTCTTGCTGATAAGTTCATGAGAAAGCGATTTGGCTTTTTCAAGAACATCACGAGCCACAACCTTTGCTCCTGCAACAGCATCGATTGCTTTCTTTTCAGCCTCGTCAACAATTTCACCTGCTGCCTTTTCCTTTTCATTGGTGAGGTTAGCAACATAATCCCTTGCACTTGAAATAATCTTATCAGCCTTTTCCTTAGCGTCAACAACAGTCTTTTGCGCTGTCTTTGCACTTTCTTCAAGCGACTGAGCTGCCTTTTGCTTTGTGTCGTTCATAAGCTTATCGGCTGTCTTTTGAGCGGCAATAAGTGCATTTTTAATAGTGTCCTCGTCCGCTCTGTATTCCTCTATTCTGTTTGCAAGGATTTCCATTTTGCGATAAAGCTCTTTATTCTCAGCATATACAGCCTCGTAAGACTCTATAATTTCAAGTAAAAGCTCATTAACCTCATTTCTGTCATATCCGCCGCCGTCAACGGTAGATATCTTCTTTTGACGAATTTGACTTGGTGTAATCATTATATTCTTCCTCCAAAATTGTATTTAATTTCATCACTTACATAAACATACCGTTATTTTCAAGCTCATCTATTAAATCGCCCATAACATCAACATTATAAGGGGTAATAATATATGTGCTGTTTGCAACACGCTTAATTTGACCGTCGCTTGCATAAGCCGCACCGCTTAAAAAATCGAGAAGCCTGCGTGCAACATCACGGTTTGTGCTCTCAAGATTTAAAACAATAGTTCTCTTTTCATTAAGATTGTCGGCAATTGTTGCCGCCTCCTCAAATCTTTCAGGTTTAACAAGAACCACCTGAAGTTGGGTAGTTGTATGAATATTAACAACCTTATCGCTGTCGTGCCTTTTTATTCGTGGGCGCTCGGAAAAACGTTCTTCTCTATCCGAGCTGTCACGTCTGGAAAATCTATCTCTCGCAGGAGGAGCAATTCCTATTGACTTGTCTTTTTTATCATCCTCATAAAAATCATCGTATTCATCATCGTCACTTTCGGTAACGATTTCTTTAATCTTATCAAAAAAGCTCATATTCTTCTCTCTCCCTTTAAAAATATTTTCTTGCGCCGAAAATGGCAGAGCCTACTCTTACAATATTAGAACCGTTTTTAACGGCAGCTTCATAATCGTGGCTCATACCCATTGATAAAATATCCATATCTACATTATCAATCTTTTTATTCTTAATGTCAATGAAAGTTTGATACATTGACTCAAAATACTTTGAAACCTCTGCCTCACTATCACATATCGGCGGAATAGTCATAAGACCTTTTATCTTAATATTCTCCATTTCGGAAACCTCGGCTATTAAATCGTTAAGCCCTTCAAGGAAAATTCCGCTTTTTGACTCTTCTTTGCCGACGTTTACTTCAAGCAAAATATTTGTTGTAATTTCCTTTTTTGAAGAAATTTTGCTGATTTCCTTTGCAAGATGAACGCTGTCAACAGATTCAATCATATCAACCTCGCCGACAATCTGCTTAACCTTATTAGTTTGCAAATGACCGATAAGGTGCTTTTCAACCCCGTTCAAATGAAGTTCGTCCTTTTTACCTAAAAATTCTTGAACTCTGTTTTCACCTATAAGGTCTGCACCCAAGTCGAGAACCTTATTAATATAAAAACTTTCAACTGTTTTGGTAACAGCCATAAGTCTTACATCATCGGGATTTCTGCCGGCTTTGATTGCGGTTTCCTTAACATCAGACAAAACCTTTTTATAATTATCCTGCACCGACTGTATTCTTGCCTCATCAGGTATAAACTTTTCCATCATGTAAATCCTTTCCTTGCGTAATTATTTGGTCATATAAACGAATTGAATTTTCATCCTCAGGAGTGTATTCAAACACAACATAATCCTTGGTTGAATAAATAACCTTGCCTGTTCTGCTTTCAACCTGGTTTGCAACAAGGGCATAAACTGTTTTTTCACCCTTGTCATTAATATGTATCGCCGAGGAAGGCACCTTAAATCCGGTGTATTCGTTAAATCTGATTTCTATATTTTCAAGCCGCATTGATGCAAGCTCACTGTCCATCTCGCTTGAACGAAGAATAAGCACAGCCTCCTTAACCCCAAGGTCAAGCGTTGCACCGCTGACTACCTCACATTCAATAACCTTATCGCTGTCCTTAAGCGCAACATTCAATATATCGCCGTTTTCAATCCCTTTAACCTCGTCTGCGCTTACCTTGCAGGCAAAATACCATTCATAATCGGTAATCAACTTGCCGAGACTGTCTGTTTTTTTCGCTTTCTTAGCCTGAGCAATATATTTATCAAGCGTGTTAACGTCAAGCTTGTCTATATTTTTATAATCGAAAGCCGTTTCGCATCCGTCACTGTATGATGAAAAAATGCCCGACTCCTTAGTGCTTACATATCCTGTTGGCTTGCACGACTCAAGATTGATTGCATTAAGCTTTTGCTCAAGGCCTTGCTTAACCGTGCTGAAATCAATATCCTCGCCGATTATCATTTGGCGCCTTGTCAGCTTATCGTTAAGGTCAAGCGCCGCAGACTGAACAGCCGAAAAGTTATTACTTGAAGAAGAACGAATATAATCGTTTACGTCATTTATGACATCGCTGTCTATCTGCTCAACATCAGTCGCCGTACCTGCCGACTTGCTTTCCAAATTTATATAATAATCCAACCGGCTTTGCAAATCAAGAGCACTTGAATAGCTTTTTGCATTATCGCTGTTTGAAAAAACCATAGCGATATTTCCGCCGACCTTTACCTTTTCCCCGTCATTAACACACGCAACGGTCACACCGCTTGAATTTCCCTCAACCGTGTGTTCATCACGAATAACCAAAGCTTTTTTATCAAGCGTTTGATAAACCGTTGATTTGACAGCCGTAACCGTTTGAATATCAACGTGGGTTGCGCTGTAGCACTCAGCAATAATGTATGCGGCAATCGCAATAAGCACTACCGCAATAACAATAACGTCTTTAGATATATACTTAGAAGCATTATTCACTTTTTTTGCCTTTTCTTCAGCCATTTAAAAAGTCCTCGCATTTATCTATAACTGTTTTAGCAGCACTGCCTTTTAACTTATCCATAGAAATAAAAACAGCGCCCTGCCGTCTTTTAAACCATGTAATCTGCCTTTTTGCATATCGGCGGCTTTCCTGCTTAAGCTTTTGTGCACATTCTTCAAGAGAAGCTTCGCCGTTTAAATATCTTGCAAGCTCCTTATGACCTATCGCCTGAGCGCACGTTTTTTGACATTTGCCCTGCATGGCACGAGCCTCATCTAAAAGTCCGTTTTCAAGCATTTTATCAACTCTTAAATTAATCCTGTCATAAAGCGTTTGCCTGTTTTCGTATTGAAGCACGAAATAAAGAAAATCATAAGGGCTTTTCTCTTTTTGTGAATTTTCGTTTTGTTCTGTTTTGGAACTTCCCAAATAGTGAAGTTCCAGCGCACGAACAACTCGTTTTTTATTATTTTTATGTATATTCTCAGCCGCTTTTTTATCAACTCTTAAAAGTTCGTCGTAAAGACTGTCAACGTCACGTTTCATAAGGCTTTGCCTTAAATCCTCATCAACCTCAACATCCTCAAAGCTGATATTATCGACAAGGCTGTCAATAAAAAGCCCTGTTCCGCCGACAACTATCGGCACCTTACCTCTTGAAATGATATCATCTATTTTTTCCTTTGCAAGAGTGCACCACTGGGCAACGCTGAATTTTTTATCATTATCAAGAAATTCAACAAGATGGTGCGGCGCCTGCGACTTTTCATCATCTGTCGGTGCGGCGGTAGCTATCGGCATATTTTTATAAACCTGCATTGAATCCGCAGAAATTATTTCGCCGCCGATTGCCCCGGCAACCTCTATTCCCAGCCCCGTTTTGCCGGAAGCCGTAGGGCCTGCAATTACAATCACCTTATTCATAATCAAGTCACTCTGCCAAACTGCTTTTCAATATCGTATTTACTCATTTTTATAAACACGGGTCTGCCGTGAGGGCAAAAGCGAATATTAGGCATTGAAAGAAGCTTTTTAACAAACATTTCCTGCTCCTGCCTTGAAGTATAATCGCCTGCCTTAACAGCGCCACGGCAAGAAGCGGAATGATATATCCAATCAATTTTATCAGGCAGAATGTCCGTTTTATGCTCAAGAAGCTTCTGCGCAATTTCAAGCATCAAATCCTTAACGCTGTCGCCGTCAACAAGACTCGGTATTGCACGAACAATAATTTGACTTTCGCCGAATTCCTCAAGTTCAAAACCGCACTTCTTAATAAGCTCAACATTTTCGCTTATTGCAATAAATTCGTCCTTTGTAAGATTAACAACAACAGGCGCTAAAAGCATTTGCGTTTCAACAGTTGCCCGTGCTTTAAATCGCTCAAAATTCATTCTTTCGTGAGCGGCATGCTTGTCAATAAAATAAAGCTCGTTTTCTATTTCAACAATCAAATATGTTTTAAAAGCTTCGCCAATCAGCTTGAAATTAGGAATAAAGTTTTCATTATCCTTTTCGTCAGTAATTACTACCTTTTCAATATCCCGCTCCTTAGGCACATCTTTGCTTTCAGCGGTTGAATTTTCCTCAGGCTCTTCATATTCGATATTTATATCTACCCTTGCCTTAGGCTTTTCATCTCTTGCAATTTTATATTCAGGCTTCGGCGCTTCAACCTGCCAAAAATTTTCTCTCGGCTTAGTCTTAATAACCTGCTGAGAGGGCGGCTCGTCCTTCTTTTTAAAGAAATCAAATTTCGCCTGAAACGATTTATTATCATTATTTTGATAAACGTTTTTAGGCTCTTGCCGATAAATCGGGTTTTCTTTAAACTCAACCTCTTTAACGGTTCTGTCATTTTCAATTGCCGTTTTAACTGCGTAATAAACAAGGTCAAATATCGGCTTTTCATTAGCAAACCTGACCTCTGTTTTAGCCGGATGAACGTTTACGTCAACCTGCGCAGGGTTAAGCTCAATATTAAGCACGCAAGCAGGGAAGCGACCCACCATAATTGTGTTTTTATAAGCCTGTTCAAGCGCCGCCATAGCGGTTTTCGACTTAACAATACGGTTGTTGATATAAAAATACTGACCTGCTCTGCTTTTTCTTGAAGCAGTTGGCTTTGAAACAAAGCCCGTAATCCTCATATCGTTAAAGGAATAGTCAACGCTCATTAAACTGTCGCTCATTTCCTTACCCAAAACCGAATAAACAGTCGATTTTAAATCTCCGTTACCTGAGGTGATAAGAACTTGCTTGCCGTCACGAATAAATCTAAACGATATCTCCGGATGAGATATTGCCATTCTGTCAACAATTCCGGCAACCTGATTGCCCTCGGTAACGTCTTTTTTCAAAAACTTCATTCTTGCAGGGGTGTTAAAGAAAATATCACGAACCACAATAGTAGTTCCGTTAGGGCAGCCTGCGTCGTCAAACTCAAGTTCCTCGCCGCCTGCAATTTCATATCTTGTGCCGATTTCTTCATTCTCGGCTTTAGTCAATAATTCAACCTTAGAAACGGCAGAAATAGAAGCCATAGCCTCGCCTCTAAAACCGAGAGTTGCGATTGAATTTAAGTCGTCTTTTTTTGAAATTTTGCTTGTAGCATGAGAAATAAATACCTTTCTCACATCATCTCTTTCAATTCCGCAGCCGTCATCTGTAATTCTTATATACGTTGAACCGCCGTTTTTAATTTCAATAGTGATATTTTTCGCCCCTGCATCAAGCGAATTTTCAATCATTTCTTTAACAACGCTTGAAGGACGTTCAACGACTTCGCCTGCTGCTATAAGCTGATATATTTCTTTTGGTAAAACATTAATTCTTGCCATTAAATCGCCCTCCTTTTTGTTAAAATTTATTCAAGTTCCTGCGCCTTTTGCTTCAAATCAAACAACGTTTGAAGCGCCTCCATAGGCGTGATTGAATTTATATCCGTTGCTTTAAGTATTTCAAGTATCTCATCAGTGCCCTGAGCGGTAAAATTATATTGAATGTCGCTTTGACTTTCATCTTCAATCTCGTTTTCAGCCGCAAACTCAATAGGGGTTGAATTTGCCTCAAGTTCCTTAAGTATAACCTTTGCACGCTTAACCACGCTGTCGGGAACACCTGCAAGCTTAGCAACCTCAATACCGAAGCTTTGGTCCGCTCCGCCCTTAACAATCTTTCTTAAAAATGTTATATCGTCGCCACGCTTTTTAACCGCTATTGAATAATTCTTAACTCCGTCAAGAAGCCCCTCCATAACAGTAAGCTCGTGATAATGCGTCGCAAAAAGAGATTTCGCACCGAGCGTTTTTTTCTTGCAAACAAATTCAAGCACCGCTCTTGCTATACTCATTCCGTCAAAAGTAGAGGTGCCACGTCCGATTTCATCAAGAATAATAAGCGAACGGCTTGTTGCATTTTTAAGTATCTCGGCAACCTCATTCATTTCAACCATAAATGTTGACTGACCTGTTGCAAGGTCATCACTCGCACCTACTCTTGTATAAATTGCATCAACAATTCCGATTTGTGCGCTTTTAGCCGGAACAAATGAACCTATTTGCGCCAAAAGAGTGATAAGTGCAATCTGCCTCATATATGTTGACTTACCTGCCATATTAGGACCGGTAATTATTTCGCATCTGTTTTCATCAAGGTCAAGCTTAGCATCGTTCGGAACAAAAGGTGTATCTTCTAAAAGTGCCTCAACAACCGGATGCCTGCCGTCTTTAATATTGATTGTGCCGTCATTTGTAATTTGAGGGCAAACGTAATTATTATTAACCGCAACCTCGGAAAGAGAAGCCAAAACATCAAGTGTCGCAAGCGCACGTGCTGTTTTTTGAAGTCTTTTAACCTCGTTTGAAATGCTTTCTCTTATTTTGCAAAGCATTTGATACTCAAGCGCAATGCACCTCTCCTTTGCGCCGATAATCTTGCCCTCTAAATCCTTAAGTTCCTGGGTAATATATCTTTCGCAATTTGTGAGCGTTTGCTTTCTTATATAAGTTTCGGGAACTAAATCCTTATACGAATTTGTAACCTCAATATAGTAGCCGAAAACCTTGTTATATCCGACTTTGAGCTTAGGTATACCTGTAAGTTCTCTCTGCTCGTTTTCAATAGATGCGATTATGCCTGCGCCGTCGTTCATTATTGATTTAAGCTCATCGATATCCTTATCAAATCCCTCTTTAATCATACCTCCCTCACGAACGGTAAACGGAGGTTCATCAACAATTGCGCTGTCAATAAGACTTCTTATATCCTCAAGTAAATCAATATCGTTATAAACCGCTTTTAAAAGATACGACGAAGAATCAGTAAGCCGAGCCTTAATTGACGGAAGCTTTTCAAGCGTTGACTGAAGCGATTTAAGTTCCTTTGCATTGGCAGTTGAATAAACAATTCTTGTAAGCAACCTCTCAATATCGCTGACACCCGTAAGCGCCTGCCTGATTTCATCACGAAGAATAGGATTATCGCAAAGTTCGCCTACTGCATTTTGGCGCTTGGTGATTTTTGCGATAGACATAAGCGGCCTTTCAAGCCACGAACGAATCATTCTTTTACCTGCTGCCGTTTTAGTTTTATCAATAACCCACAAAAGCGAATGTCTTTTGTCACCCGTCATCATAGACTTTGTAAGCTCAAGATTGCGCCTTGCCGACATATCAAGCTTCATATACTTTTCAGTGTCGTACATTTCAAGCTCACTCGGTGCTTCAATCTCGTCTTTCTTTTGAGTGTCCTTAAGATAAAGAATAACAGCGCCGAGAGCACAAACAGCAATTTCATTTTCGCTGACATTAAGCTCTTCAATCTCGGCAGCATTCAAATTTTCATTAATAAGCTTTAATGCCGTTTCATAATCAAACTTGTCTGCGCTGACAACTTCAAGATGAGCGTCAACCCTTTTTGTATAGCTGTCAAGAAGCGACATATCAAAGCCGTCGTTATTAACAATAATCTCACGAGGAGTATATGTATAAAGTTCATTTAAAATTTGCCTTTGAATAGGTGCGGTATTAAGAGAGGTAATATGGAACTCACCTGTTGAAATATCGGCAAAGCACAAGCCTGCCTTTGTTCTGTCCTTATTTTTATAAATAGCACAAAGATAATTGTTAGCACCGTCGTCAAGCATATTGCTCTCAATTACCGTACCCGGAGTCATGACTCTTATGACATCTCTTTTAACAAGCCCCGTTGCCTTGCTTGGGTCCTCAGTCTGCTCACAAATAGCAACCTTATGACCGTGGCTTACAAGCTTTGCAATATAGTTATCTGCGCTGTGAAACGGCACTCCGCACATAGGAGCACGTTCTTCTTGACCGCAATCCTTGCCCGTAAGCACCAAATCAAGCTCTGATGAAGCAAGCTTGGCATCGTCAAAAAACATCTCATAAAAATCACCGACACGGAAGAACAAAATTGTATCGGGATATTTACTTTTCACCTCAAAATATTGCGCCATCATAGGCGACAGCTTACTATCCTTTTTAGCCATTTTTGTTCCTCCTTTTTTTAAGTGATTTTTGTTTTGTGCAAAATCGCACTAAATAATTTTAATTAGTGGCAGCCACCGCAGGTTGAGCAGTTATGTGTGCAAGCGTCCTGTGCCGGAAGCTCGCATGTTTGTGCATCCTGACCGTCAAAGAAAAGACCGATCATACCGCTGATATACTGCGCCATCTTTTCCATTTCAGATGCAGCGGCAGAATAGTTTTGCATATTTTCGCCTGCCATAATTTCAGTATAAAGCTTCTGATAATCGTCCTGAAATTCCTTAATTCTGTCTTGTGATGCTTCCTCTCCTTTTTCAGCCTCCTGCTGATATTTAAGAGAGATAAGCTGCATCTCCTGCATTTGCTGCTGGAGTGATTCGTCTGCATCATTTGCCTTTGCAGCAACCTGAAGAGCGACAAAACGCTCGTCCTTCTGAATTTCTTTGCCTAATTCTCTGAGTGCTGATTCAATACTCATATTTGTTTCTCCTTTACTAATTCGCCCCTCATAACAAACGTAAGCGGTTCGATTACTTTAATGTTTTGAAAGGTTCCGATAAGGCTTTCGTCACCCTCAAATTCTATAATCAAATTGCCGTCATTTCTTGCGGCAATATAATTATCTCCCAATTTGCCCTTACCGTATACATAGCACTTATAAGTCTTGCCTTGATGAAGTTTCATTTGGCTTGCACTTATTGTTTCCTGCAAATCGGTAAGTTCCTTAAACCATCTTGACTTTTCTTCAGCCGATACAGGGTCATCCATTTTAGCTGCGGGTGTGCCCTCTCTTTTTGAATAAATAAACGTAAAAAGCTGAGTGGCGTTAATTTCCTTAACAAGTGAAAGTGTTTCCTTAAATTCCTCATATGTTTCACCGGGGAAACCAACAATAATGTCACTTGTGATTGAAAGCTCGTCGCCCATAAGCTTTCTCGCATATTTGATAAGTTCAAGATACTGTTCTCTTGTATAATGCCTGTTCATAGCTTTAAGCACTCTGTTGCTTCCGCTTTGAAAAGGAAGATGCAAATGCTCTGCCACCTTGTCGCACTGCGCCATAGTTTCAATAAGTTCCTTAGTGCAATCCTTGGGATGACTGGTCATAAACCTGATTCTGAAATCGCCGTCGATATCGTTAAGCATTCTCAAAAGATTCGCAAATGTAACTCTCGGTTCTAAATCCTTGCCGAAAGAATTAACATTTTGACCTAAAAGAGTAATTTCCTTATAGCCTTGCTCAACAAGAGATTTAAACTCAGCTACGATATCCTCAACCTGCCTGCTTCTTTCCCTGCCCCTTACATAAGGCACAATGCAGTATGAGCAGAAATTGTTGCAGCCGTACATAATCGGAAGCCATGCCTTAGCGTCATTGTCACGCCTTACGGGAATACCCTCGGCAATGATACCGTCCGTATCGGTTATATCAAAAACTCTCTTTTTACCGGTCAATGCTCTGTAAAGAAGCTCAGGAAGCTTATGAACAACGTGAGTTCCGAAAACGAGATCAACAAACGGGAACGATTTTTTAATCTTATCCGCAATATGCTGCTGTTGCATCATACAACCGCAAAGAGCAATTACGACGTCATGATTTTCACGCTTATAGCTTTTGAGCGCACCTACATTGCCGAACACCCTGTCCTCAGCATGTTCCCTGACAGCGCAGGTATTAAAGATAATCAGCTTAGCCTCAAGCCTGTTGTCTGTAAAATCATAACCCATAAGCTCAAGCATACCTTTAATTTTTTCACTGTCAGCCACATTTTGCTGGCAGCCGTAAGTAACAACGCAAGCTTTCGGTTTTTCATTATACGATGCTGAAATAACAGAGCTTACCTTTTGCGTAAACTGCTTCTGCCTATCAAGCTCTTCTTGTGAAACAGTATGTGTTTTTTTATTATTCTCGCTCAATTATTCTGCCCTCGCATTCAAAAAATTCACTCGTTAAAGTGCGGCTTTTGCAAACGTGCATACACCCTCACATTATACGGAAAATATTATATCAAATATATATACTTTAATCAATATATAATTATTAATAAAATAATAATTTTAAATAATTGATTTTTGTTTATGTTAATGATAAAATAGCACTTGTTACTATCATTTGAAGAAAGAAGAAAAGTAATTATGCTGAAAAAACGAGGAGCAGGCGTATTGCTTCACATCAGTTCAATGCCGAGCGACTACGGCGTCGGTGTTTTTGATGAAAACGTTATTCATTTTATTGACAAAATAGCGGATATGGGCTTTACATATTGGCAGGTTTTACCGTTTAATCCGATTGATGGGGCTAATTCGCCTTATTGCTCGCCCTCTGCCTTTGCAGGAAACTATATTTTTATAAATCCCAAAGGGCTTTACGATATGGGCCTTATTTGCGAGGAAGACTACAAATCAAACATTTACGACGGCACGCCGTACACGGCAGACTATGAATTTGCAGGCAAAAAAAGGCTTGAACTTTTGAAAAAAGCATTTTTAAACATAAACGACGAGCTTGCAAGGCAGATTAAGGAATTTGAAATAAGCAACTCCTGGCTTACCGATTACAGCGTGTTTATGGCTGTTAAGGTAGAGGAAAATATGAAGCCTTGGTGGGAATGGAGCGACGAACACGCCCACTATTTTGAATGTATCAAGGATATATATTCTTATGAAAAATCAGCGGCTTTTTGGAAATTTGTTCAATTCGTTTTCTACAAGCAATGGAATGAAATTAAGGCTTATGCAAACAAAAAAGGTGTTGCTGTTATAGGCGATATGCCAATATATGTTGCAATGGACAGCGTTGACGTTTGGTCAAATTTGCCTATGTTTTTAATAGACGAAAAAACGCTGAAGGTCGAAAAAGTGGCAGGTGTTCCGCCCGATTATTTCAGCAAAGACGGTCAGCTTTGGGGCAATCCCATCTATGATTGGAACGCTATGGAAAAGGATAATTTTTCGTGGTGGATATCAAGGATAGGTCACTCTTTAAAGCTTTATGACACCGTGAGAATTGACCATTTCAGGGCATTTGCATCTTATTGGGCAGTGCCGGCAGAGTCCAAAACGGCGAAAGTCGGCGAGTGGCTTGATGGGCCTAAAATGAAGCTTTTTAATAAGGTATTTGAAGCATATCCAAACGCTCCGATTATCGCTGAGGATTTGGGTGTTTTCGGCGATGATGTAGTCAAGCTTTTAGAAGATACGGGCTTTCCCGGAATGAAGGTTGTCCAATTCGGATTTGACCCTAATTCCGACTCCTCCCATATACCGCACAATTCAGTTCAAAACAGCATAAATTACGTCGGCACTCATGATAACAACACTATTTTGGGCTGGCTTTGGGAAGCAAGCGACGAGGAAAGAAAATTTGCTCTTGAATATTGCGGTTTTACAGGCGACAATTGGGGTGAAGGCGGATATTACAGTCCGTCTTGCAGAAAAATAATTGAAACGGTATGGAAAAGTTCGTCAAACGTTGCAATAATTGCACTTCAGGATATGTGCGGTTTCGGCTCGGACGCAAGAATGAATATCCCCGGCGTACCTGAGAAAAATTGGAGATTCAGAACTACAAAAGAAACGATTGATAATATCGACTCATCATATTTCAAGCATATCAACTCTCTTTTCAGAAGAATGTATCCGGCATTTGATTATAAGAAAAACTGATAAAAAAATTGCGTGCAAGCCATAAGGTTTGCACGCTTTTCATTTGCCTATTCTTTGTCACATTCGGGTTTTGGGGCACACGGTGAGCAATTTTCCTTTTCATTAGGGAAAAATTGTTCAACAGGGAAATCAATTCCCTGGAATGTTTCGCAAGGATTAGACGTATTGCAGTTACATTCTCTGTCTGGGATACAATAATCATAAGCGGGAATAAGAATTTGTGCATCTCGCTCCATTTGAACTATTGAGAAAAGGCCGAGAGTAACAAGAATTGCTTTTGAAGCACCGCACGACGGCATAGTATCCTCAACAGAATTGAGAATAGATTGCGGAAACGACGAGCAAACGCTTATGTTGCAGTCGCAGCTGTCGCAAATATCGGTTGAAAGCACTACAGGGTCAACTGCCTGCACCTTTGCCACAGGATTTGTGTACTGAGGTGCAACAGGGCAATCGGTTGCCTCGCTTACCGGATTTGAAACGAATACCTTTACATCGCCGTTAGAACCGAAAAGAATACATTTTTTATTAAATCTTGCAAAGCCGACAGCCACCTGAGGAGTTGTGCACGGTGCTGCATAGGTATCAAAGCAAAGCTTGAAATAAAACGTAATATCAACGCTGTAAAATCCTCTGTTGAAAGGAACTTCCTCAACGTCAATGCTTACCTCTTCGATACAGCAATCTCTTGTTTTTACCGTAACAGCCTCGTCAATCAGCCTTTGACTTTTTGAAAAAAATGTAACTCTTAAATCTTCAAGGCAATCTTTGCTCACGCAACTGTCAAAAATGCGCTTTGTGTCAATGCAAACAGCCTCATTTATGCGTCTTTCACCTGTGTCTAAGTTGAGATTATCAGGCATAAAAAAACTCCTTTATAAAATATTGAAGTAAACTTCAGTAATATTCTATGAAGGAGTTGATTTTTTGTGAACTTTTAAAATGCTATGTCAATATAATTTTTGCCTGTAACTACTGTACCGCCTACGTTATAAATAGGTGTAACTCTATAATAATTTTTTGAAAAAGCAGTTGATGATTTATCTTCAAAATTAAGATTTTCACCGTAAACAGTCGCAATTTCCTTAAACGTGCCGTTGTAAGCAGAACGTGAAACCTTATATCCTGCACTTCCGTTTAGCGAACTAAAGCGAATAAGAGGCTTGTTTCTTAACGAATAGCCTTTTGATTTAACGCTTGGAGTAGGAACATTTTGGCTATAATTTTGCGAATAAAGGCAAAGCGGACTTAGCCCGGCAGAAATATTATTATCGCTTTTAATGGTAGCATACGAGGATTCTGCCACCCTTATACCGAAACTTTTAACACCTGAAATTGAATTAGATGTAATAAGTAAATTTTTACTGCCCGGAAATGGTTTGTTAAAAATTGAAATTCCGTTATTGAAAGTACCTGAAATATTATTATTTTTAATAACATTTTTTTGGCTTGCGCAAATATTAATGCCGTTAATTCCGTCTTTAGCCGAAGAATAATCGGTCAAGGTATTAGATGAAATTTCGCTTTTATTAACGCCTGTTATGTATATTCCACGTGATTCAGATGAATTTTCTTCAACATTAATCGTATTATTATCAATCGATAAATCGCTTATTGTATAATCACCTGCAACAACACCGTTAGCCTTGGCAGTTGAAGCGTCAATCTTAGCGCCGTAAGCATAAATGCCGTAGCTTGATTTTGCCATTTGCTTAATATTCATAACATTGCCGCTGATTACGGTAGATGATTTCGAATTTATTTTGCCTATACTTTTATCATTTGCAATATACATTCTTTGAGAATAAGCGCCAAAAAAATTATTAGGCAGGTATTCAAAGCAAATGCCGGAATTGACATTTGTGAATGTATTATTGATAATTTTACTGTTTTTATAGTTAAAACAGCTAATAGCCTTTTCCTTAATATTTTCAAACTTGTTATTTTCTATAACAACATTGTCAAAATATTTTGAAACAACAGCTGAACGGGTACCTATTCCCGAATGGAGATTTGAAAAGGTACAACCGCTTATAGTTACGTTTTTGTTAGGTGTATCGTCAAATTCCTCAAATCCCGGAAAATGCTTTGAATCGTGCAAAATATCAAGCTGTATTGCTTCGCAGGAATTTGAGCCTCTTCTTAAAGAAGATGTAAATGTGCTGTCTGTAATACTTAATGTATCAACCGCCGCCGCTTCAATGTGATGGGCATCCAAGATGTTGGTTATATTTACGTTATTTATGCTCAAATTTGTGCAATGCCCAAAACGCATAGCGCAGGAGCCGTTAAACTGCATATCCCACTTACCGCCGTCAATTTTGATATTTCTAAAGCCGTTGTAAAGAATATGTTTTTGGCTGAAATCGCCTGCTTTAACTATATTTTGACCTTTCGGTGCGTCTTGAACAAGGGTTGTTTTTTCATCAAGATAAAGCTCTGTATTGCTGAAAATATTGAGCGTAGTGTTGATATGATATTCACCCTTAGGAAAATAAATACGATATCTGTTTTTATCGCTCGCTTTATTTTTAGCCTCATCAAAAGCTGCTTGAATAACTTTTGCATTATCACTTGCAGCGTTTTCACCCGTTTCTGACAGTTCGCCGTCACCGATAACAATATCACTATATTTAATTTCAGCCGCAAAAGCCGCCGTGCCCGTCAAAGAAAGCGAAAACATAACAGCCAAAGCCAATAATAATGATATGATTTTTTTCAATTTCTTACACCTTTTCTTATTCTTTAATTTAAATTAATTCTTTATAAAGCAAAGTTTCAACGATTTAGGCAAAACTTTAAAATTAACCTCGCTGTAATCAAAGTTTTCACCGTCGCAGTTGCCCAAAAGCGCATCGCCGTCTGTTGACCAAATTCTGCCGCCGACAACCTTGCCGAATGTGAAATAATTTTGAAGCTTATCCACATTACCTTTGCTGTATTCAGGAATCATCGGCATCGCCTGAAAAGCATTAACAGGATGGCAAAGCGCAAAGTCAAGAAGTCCGTCGTCAAGCACCGAATTAGGAGCAGGGCAAAAACCGCCTCCGTAGTAGCTTGCATTGCAAATCGCAAAAAGTGTGTAATCACAAGGCGCAACTATGTATTTATACGGCTTTCCGTCCTCGTCAATGCAATCGAGGTCAATATTGATATGACAAGTCATTGACCGGCACAAAACAGGCACAACGGCAATATTGTAAGCCTTATGGCCGATAGAAGGAATCTTTCCTGCAATTTGCCTGCCTATGGTTTCAACCTTTGTGTCAAGGCCGTAACTCATAACATTAATACACTTTTCACCGTTATAATCAATCAGGTCAATAGGTTTAACGTCATATTTGATTTTGCCGCTGTAAAAGCCAAAAGCCTTAATTACATTTTCAACATTAATTTTTTTAGTACCGTAAACCTTTTTTGCAAAGTCATTGCCCGTTCCGAGAGGTAAGAGAAGCAAAGGTGTATCCGTGTTTGCAAGGCCGTTTGCAATTTCGTGCACCGTGCCGTCGCCGCCGCAGGAAACAATAACGCAATCGCTGCCGTATTCAGTTGCATATTTTTCAGCAATAAGCTTTGCTTCACCCTGAGCGTGAGTAGGCTCAACAATCATCTCATCATCAATAAGACGAAAGGTTGATTTAATTCTTGAAAAAATCTTTGCCTTATTATCATTTCCTGCTACAGGATTAACAATAAATACATATTTCATTTCTTTTACCTCCCAAATTCACTTATAATCAGTCAATCACCCTTGCTCCGCCTACAGGTCTTATAATAAGCACGTGGCATGAGCCGTCGCCAAATACACGATTAATTGTTTCTTTATATGTATCAAGCATATCATTTGGAACAAACGCCTGAATAGTGCCTGCAAATCCGCCGCCGTGAACTCTCCATGCGCCCTTGCCGTTAAGGAGTTTTTCGCTTATGCAAAGAGCAAGTGAAAGCTTTTGCTCTGTCGGATTTTTAGGTGAATAAACATTTTGATTATAAAGGAATGAGGAATAGCCGGATTCAGTAATAGCCTGCTTGAAAGAGTCGAAATCGTTATTTTCAAGGCTTGAAACTGCCTTGTCCACCCTTTCGTTTTCGCCGAAGAAGTGGAATGCTCGTAAAAGTGCACGGTCGTTTACTTTTTCTTTAAGCACATCAAGGCTTTGGAAAAATTCTTCATACTCAACCTCTCTGAGCACATTTTTGCCCATAGCCTTTGCAACAGCTTCCATCTCTCCTCTTACAGCGGCATAATCGTCTGTAAGGTCACTGTGGTTGCCGTGAGTATCAACAATGCAAAGTGAATATCCACTCTTTGCAAAATCAAAATCAACCTTTTTAATTACAGGATTGGCGGTATCCTTAAAATCTATTGTAACAAACGTTCCGACAGAGGAAGCCATTTGGTCAAGAAGCCCCGATGGCTTGCCGAAATATACATTTTCGCTAAACTGAGCAGCTTTTGCAACAGTTACAGCATCAATTTTGCCGTCATTATAAAGATGATTGATAACGGTTGCGATAAGCACCTCAAAAGCCGCAGAACTTGAAAGACCGGAACCGCCCATAACGTCGCTTGTCGTGCAAGCATCAAATCCGCCGATTTCATAGCCTTTTTCCTTAAGTCCTGCTGCAACACCTTTAATCATAGATGATGATCTGCCGTATTCGGCTTCATCAGGCGAAAGAGTTGAAATGTCGACCTCATTAAGGCCGTGGCCCTCACTCTTTTCATTAATTTTCATATCGTCTCTTTTAGCCGCAATCGCAATAGCGTCAAGATTGATTGAAGCTGCAAGCACCTTGCCGTTATTATGGTCAGTATGGTTGCCGCAAACCTCCGTTCTTCCGGGAGCACTTAAAACAAATACGTCCCTGTCATCGCCGAAAAGATTAATAAACTCTTTAATCGTTCTTATATAGCGTGGCTTTTGTTCTTCAACAGCGCTGTCACTGACATAAATCTTTTTAAAGCTCTTGTCAAGCTCACCGTTCTCAATTTTAGCAATTAACTCATTAGGTTTCATTTATATTCTCCCTCATAAAACTATTTTATATTTTTCTTTTTCGGAATAAATAAGCAACGTTTGATTCATTTGCTTAGATTTAATACCGTAAAAAATGTTAAACAATATGATTGACATTCCCGTAAATGCAACAATAATTATCAAAAGCACAAGGAACTGCACCGAAAACGGATTGTAAATCGCAGAACCGATTTTCGTATAAATAAAAAGCCTCGGCATAAATCCCAACAAGCTCAAAAGAGAATAATACACAAAATCATATCTCATTGAGCCGTAATATTTTGACACCATTCCAAGCGGAATTGCAGGAAAAAGCCGTGAAAAAAACAGAACATAGGGATTGCCGTTGCCCTTAAACTGTATCCATTCCTTAATAAACTTCAGCTTTTTAATACCGAGTATCATTCCTGTCCAGCCGCCGCCTATAAACTTGCCTTCAAGATATTTAACTATGAAGAAAAACTCCGTAAAAATAATATTGATAGCTATTGCCTCACTCAAAGGAAATACCATACCTGATATAACGCATAAAAATCCCATAGGTATAGGAAGCTGGCATTTTGCAATATAAAGCGCAAAAATGCAAATAATTATTTCCACATCGCTGTCAAGCTTTGCAACCGAATTGTCAATTTGCTTAAGATAATTAATAAGCGTATCAAATCTTACCTCAAGCCTTGCGTGATTATAAAGTGCAATGGCAAGAAAAACGATAATGCCACCCGTAATTATCAGCGTTATTGCGGATATTAAATTTGTTTGATGCCTTTTTTGCTGTTTCACAAATTCATCTCCGTAAAAAAATCTTTCATTTAATATTTATTATTTTCCCTCGTGGAAATTGCCTAAAAATTCAAACTCAGGCAATTCGTCTGAAAGTGCACAAATAAGGTCAAGCGTCACTTCGTCATTAACATTGCCCAAAACATCCACGTAAAAATAATAGCTGAAATCGCTGTCTTCGATAGGTCTTGATTCAATCTTTGTAAGGTTGAGACCTGCCATAGAAAAACGACCTAAAACTCTATAAAGCGAACCTGTTTTGTGAGGAAGCGAAAAGATAAGAGATATCTTTTGTGCGTCACTCGTAATTGCAAGTTCTTTTGAAATAACGATAAATCTTGTTGTGTTTTTATTATTATTTTGAATGTTGCGCTTAAGAATTTTAAGATTGTATTTTTTTGCCGCAAGTTCACTGCAAATAACAGCTATATTGTTTTTGTCGCTTTCGCTGACATACTTAGCAGCAGCTGCGGTATTTGAATAGTTAATTCCCGTAAAATCAAAATTCCTAAGAAAATTATTACACTGTGAAAGCGCCTGAGGATGGCTGTAAACATCGGTTATATCCTCATATTTTGTATCGTTCTTAGCACAAAGGCAATGCTCGATTTTTAAATCGTAAGCGCCGACAATGTAAAATCTGTATTTCATAATCAGGTCATACGATTCGTGAACAGAGCCTGCGGTTGAATTTTCAACAGGAATGATGCCGAATTTTGAATCTCCCCTGTTTACCGCTTCAAACACATCCTCAAATCTCTTATGAAAATGAATAGAAGCTTTAGGAAATATCTTTTTAGATGTAACACCGCTGTATGCGCCCTCAACACCCTGGCACGCAATCGGCTTGCCGCAAGTGTCAAGCTTGTCAATCTTAATTGCATTTTCTATATCTGCCCTAAGTTCTTTTCCGCCGCCGATAATTTTATGCTGAAGAGCTCTTGAAGCGTCCATTGTGGCAGAAAATACAGTTTTAATCGTATCGCCGTGCTTACCGCACTTGCTTGCAACGTCATCAAGAATTTGCTGCTCACGCTCACTGTTTAAAACAGGCATACCACGCTCAGCCTTATACTGCGCCACCTGCTCTGACACGCTCATTCTTTTAAGCAAAAGCGGAATAAGCTCGTTATCTATTTCATCAATTTGTTTTCTAAGTCCTAATAAATCCATTTATATTTCCTTTTTATCAATATTATGCCATAAGGTCAAGAAGAGCAAAAGCAACTGCGCTTTCAACAACGGGTACTGCCCTGGGAACAATGCAAGGGTCGTGCCTGCCGTGAATAACAAGCTCCTCCTCTGTCATTTTTTGCAAATTAACGCTTTTTTGCGCCTTTGAAATTGACGGAGTAGGCTTAACCACTGCCCTGACTATAATCGGTGCGCCGGTAGTCATTCCGCCAAGGACGCCGCCGTTATTGTTTTTATTAATCTTAACATTACCGTTTGAAATTGAATATGTATCGTTAGCCTCATATCCCGTCATTTTTGCAAAATCAAATCCTGCACCGAATTCCACACCCTTAACGGCAGGAACGCCGAAAAGCGCAGATGAAATATGGCCCTCAACAGTTGAAAAGATATTTGCGCCTATGCCGACGGGAACGCCGACGACGGCACATTCAATTACACCGCCGACACTGTCGCCGTCAAGCCTTGCTTTTTCAACAGACGCTCTCATTTTATCCTCAATCTCATCGTTAATAACGCAAAATGCCTTTGAAGAAACAGCCAAAAGTTCCTTTTCGCTTACATTTGCCTTATCAAAGCTATCGTCCAAAACGCCGTTAATACTAAGGATATGAGCGCCGACCGTTATACCTTTTTGCGCTAATATCTGCTTAGCAATTGCACCGGCAAAAACAAGCGGAGCAGTAAGCCTGCCACTGAAATGACCGCCGCCTCTTATATCATTATTGCCCTGATATTTTACATAAGCGGGATAATCGCTGTGCGACGGACGTGGGACGCTCAAAAGATTTGAATAATCCCCGCTTTTAGTATTTGTATTTTCAATAATCATAGCAAGCGGCGCACCTGTGGTAACTCCGTTTAGCACACCGGAGAGAATGTGAGGAATATCCTTTTCAAGCCTTGGGGTAGCCGTTTTGTCCTTACCCGGAGCACGCCTTGCCATATCAAAATATATTTTTTCCATATCAAGCTTTACGCCTGCCGGAATTGAATCAATTACACAGCCGATTGCCTCACCATGGCTTTCGCCGAATATGGATAATTTAATTTTATTGCCGAATTCAGAGGACATCAGCCTTACCTCCAAGATTATTAAAATCATCAAAAAATGACGGATAAGATTTGTTTATACTTTGTGCGTCATCAATTTCGCAGTCGCCTATATTCATTGCCGCAACTGAAAATGCCATAACTATTCTATGGTCATTATAACCCTTTAGCTTTGCCGAATGTAATTTTTTGCCGCCGTAAATTATCATTCCGTCGCTCGTTTCCTCAACATCGGCACCGAGTGCTTTTAAATTATACACAACACTCTCAATTCTGTCAGATTCCTTATATCTAAGCCTTTCGGCGCCCTTAATAACAGTTTTTCCGCTTGCATTTGCGGCAAGGACTGCTATGGCAGGCACCATATCGGGAATGTCCGTTGCGTCAAGTTCTATGCCGTGAAGTTCACTTTTTTTAACGGTAACTGACTTATCATCGATTTTCACATCTGCACCAAAGCGTTTAATTACATCAACAATTGCCTTATCGCCCTGAGTTGAATTTATATCAAGCCCTTTAACGGTAACCTCGCCGTTAATTGCACCGCCGACAAGGAAAAATGCTGCCTGCGACCAATCGCCCTCAACAACATAATCCTGAACTTTAAACTTTTGACCGCCCTTAACAAGATATCCGAAATCCGTTTCACGAATGTCAACGCCGTAATCTTTCATTACTTTAATTGTCATATCAACATAAGGCTTTGATTGCAGTTCGGTTTTAAGAATAACTGCGCTGTCGCCGTCCAAAGCCGCAAGCGCCAAAAGCAGCCCTGTTATATATTGGCTTGAAACATTACCGTTTACCTCAAAACTACCGTTTCTAAGTTTGCCCGAAATTGTTGCAGGAAGATATCCGTTTGATTTAATCTGAGTTCCGTGAAGCGGCAAAAGCGTTAAATATTCACCTATCGGACGGCTTAAAAGACTGCCCTGACCTACAAAGGTGACCTCTTTGCCGAGCGCAGCCGCAACCGGAATCATAAATCTCAGAGTTGAACCGCTTTCAATGGAATTGAGCGTATTTTCACCTTTTTTAAGAGAATTGATAATACCGACAGTTGCCGCCATATCCTTTGACGAAATAATCGGCTCTACGTTACCGCCGCCTGCAAGAAACGAACAGATAAGCGCCCTGTGAGCAACCGATTTTGACGCAGGAACAGTAACCTCACCATTAAATATTGACTTTTGAATTTTTGCTATACTCATATCTTCCCCGTCAGTCTATGCCGAATGTTTTATTAATATCCTCATACTTAATAGGATTAATAAAACTTGAGCCGATTTTATCAATCATTACAAATTTAATGCCTGTTTTCGTGCGTTTTTTATCTGCGCTCATAGCCGAAATAATTTCTTTATCGGAATGTGAATCATAAGTTTTCAAATTGTTCTTTTCAAGCACTTTTATTATTCTGTCAGTCGTGCCTTTTTCGGTAATTCCGAGTTTTTCGCTTGCACGTGTAATCATTACCATACCAATACCGACTGCCTCACCGTGACTTACGGTTTCATAATTATAAAGCTTTTCAATAGCATGGCCGCAGGTGTGGCCGAAATTAAGAAGTGCTCTTTCGCCGTGCTCCTTCTCGTCATTTTCAACAACCTGCCTTTTAATACTGACACATTCGGTAATTATATCCGTCAAATTCTCCTCAACATTGCCTTTTTCGAGAAGTTCAAAAAGAGATGCGGATTTAATACAGCCGTATTTGATAACCTCACCCATTCCGTCGCTGAAAAAATGTTCACTCAAGGTTGAAAGCACGTCAGGGTCGATAATAACGATTGCCGGCTGATGAAATGCACCGCATAGATTTTTTCCCTGCGGTAAATCTACGGCTGTTTTTCCTCCGACGGAAGAATCAACCTGAGCCAAAAGCGAAGTTGGAATTTGAACAAATTCAATCCCTCTCAAAAATACCGAAGCCGCAAAGCCAACCATATCGCCGCATACGCCTCCGCCGAGAGCAACCGCTATATCCTCTCTCGTAAGTCCGCTTTCAGCCATAAATTCAACAATTTTTACAAGCTGTGTTGTGTTTTTTGAAGCTTCCCCTGCAGGATAAATATAAGTAAAAACCTCAAAGCCTTCATTTTCAAGTTGAGCCTTGATTTTTTCGCCATACAGCGGATAAACATTTGTATCGCTTATAAGCGCAATCTTTTTCGAGTTAAAGTTATCTTTTATAATCTTACCTGCACTTGCAAGCAGTCCGTTTTCAATATAAATATCACTTCTGCTTTTATCAGATACATTTACGCTAAATTCTTTCATTATCCGATTTCCTCTTTAATCTTATTGCCCTTTTTCATAAGTTCACAAAGTTGATTTGCATCTTCGTTTACAATGGAATATTTGAATTTCATAAGGTTTGAAACAAGATCGTCAATTTCCCTTACAAGCGGTTCCTTATTATCAATAAACAACTCTGTCCACATATCGGCATTAATTCTTGCAACACGGCTGACATCTCTGTAACTGCCTGCTGAATAGCCTGCGTGGTAAGGGGCAAGCGGAGAAAGAACGTATGAGCATGCGAGAACGTGCGCAATCTGAGAAGTGAAAGCAATCATTTCGTCGTGATGCTCCGGAGTTGTAACAACAGTACGTGCAAAACCCATTTCTTGCGCAAGACCTACGAGTGCATCTGATATATAACGTGGAGTGTTTCCGGTCGGGGTACAGATAAACGAAGCATTGTCAAAAAGATTATCAAGCGAATTATCGTAACCGCTGACCTCACGGCCTGCCATAGGATGAGCGCCTACAAAATAGAAATCAAAATCTTCCTTTTCAAGTTCACGGCAAATTTTAGTCTTAATACCGCAGGAGTCCGTTACTATACTGTTTTTCTTAAACAAAGCCTTATGCTCTTTGATAAAAGGAGCAATCGCTTCAGGGTAAAAATTTACAATCGTGACATCTGCTTTTGGCATTAAATCCTCAAGCTGACCGATTTCATCTATTACACCGTCACTTAATGCACGCTTTGAAACAGAATCCGTTCTGTTCCAACCCATAATATGGTGCTTTGTATTTTTCTTTAATGTTTTTGCAAGGCTCGCACCTATAAGACCAAGACCGCAAACGAGAATATTCATAAGCCCACTTCCAGACATAGTTAATTACTTTAATAATAATATATAACTTATAATATGTCAAATAAGAATTAGTTTTTTTTCTATATTTTATAAATTTGTAATATTTTGTTGCATAAAAATAAGCGACCAATGTTCGCCCCTACAGTTTATAATAATATATTTAATTGCTTAAAAATATAAATAGGACCGTGACGTTACCGCCACGGCCCTAAATCAGTTATTGATTATTTAAAGAAATCGTAATCGTCACCGTCGCCAAGGTCCGGACCCTTGTCAGGATTCTCAACGTTTGGATCAGATGTCATAACTACATCTCTTGTAGGGAGAACATAATTACGAATTTGAATCTCTGGTTCTTCATAAAACTTTTTCATAACTATCTAACTCCCTTCTTATGAATTTGCTGTTGTTGCAGAAATAGTTTTACCATACTTGGTTACTATCTTTCCGCTCTTATCCTTATACTTAGCATAAGCAACATACTTGAAGCTCTGCTCAGTAGAAGGTGTTTTAATATTGATAACGAACTGGTTGCCGACTGTGTACTTTGAAGCCTTGAATCTTGAAACGCCCTTTGAACTGTCAGAAGCATTTTCAATTGTTAAGCTTGAAGTACCCTTTGTCATTAAGAAACCTGTTTCAACCATCTCATAGCCTGTTGGGCAAATGAATGTACCGATAAGTGAGAACTTAGAATTATCATCTGTGAATACAGGAGTTTCACGGTTGTAAACTTCAAATTCAAGGTCCTTAGTAATATACTCACCGGTAAGTGTATCCTGTTCTGCTACGATACGTACACCGTCAGTGCCGTAAACATACATCATATATTCATTATCAGGAACCTGGTAGTTTTTATACTGTTCCTCTGTGATACCAACAATACCCGATGTATAATTAGAATCACCAATTGATTCATGAGCATAGAAACTATATGAATCACCATAAGCCAAGATGTAATAACAGTAATCACCTGTTACGTCATCAATTACGCCCTTAGCAATTGCATAGGCACCCTGAATATTAACAGTTACAAGCTGGTTATAGGCAACAGAATTATGAGTAGTAGGTGCACCCGAATCGTCATCGTCCCATGTTTCCGAAACGTTAGAATTATAGAAATCATCAGGTGTATTATACACATAGAATGTATAAAGATTATTAGTGTCTGCTGTGTAGTTTACAGTGATAACTGTATCTTTAGTTACTGTTGCCGAAGCGCCTGGAGCAACACCGTTTGAATAAGATTCAAATGTGTAGTAAGGAACACTTGGAGCAGTTGGCATTTCAAAATTGCCGCTTGCGTCAGTATTGAGTACATTAATAATCTTGCCGTTAACGCCTGACTTGAATGTTACTGTGTAACCTGTCTTGTCGCCGTTAACCTGAGTAGCAGTAAGGTGAGTTTCGCCCTTAACGATAAAGCCGAATGAAGGAGCAGTTATCATATACTTTTCAGCAGTAAGATACTTGCTGTTATCCTGAGCGGTTGTACCGAAGTTAGGGTCACGTGAAGGAGCTGTAAAGCTGTAAGTCCAGCTGTAGTTAGCGCCGTCTCCCTTACTTGTTGTGTCAGTTGTTGAAATAATCTTTGTAGGTGTTACAGAGAGAGGTGTGCCGTAAGCAACTGTACCAATCTTAACATCATTTACATAAATATCATAAGTCTTTAATGAAAGACCTTCAAGAGCTGCCTTGATTGCATTATCAAGCTCAGTCTGAGTTGAATATAAATAGCCTTTAACAGTAAGCTGTGTGCCGTCTGTTAAATCTGCATTGATTACATCAAATGTAACGTCCTTGGTAACTTTGAAGTTGTCGCCAAGCTTGTCATACATATCGTAATCGTTTTTGTTGGCTGCTGCCTGTGCTTCATTAACAGCCTTTGCTACATCATCATTAATTTCAATAGCAGTCAAACTTTCGGCAAGCTGAAGCATTGTATCCTTCTGAGAATCGATTAAATTCTGCTTGTCAGCTTTAACCTCTGCCTGCTGTGCTGATGTGAAATTGAAATATGAAAGTTCTGCAATAGCAGCCTTAACGCTTTCAAGTGCTGTTGCGGTGAACTTAGAACCACTTTGAAGCTTAGCAATAAGAGCGTCCTTAGCTGAATTAAATTCAGTCCAAATAGCTGCGTTAGGTGTACCTTCGTCATACTTAGCGGTGTAAGTTACGTCGGCAGTAACTGCTTCATTTGGGTTAAATGCAGGCTCGAAAGCTACAAGTTTGTGAGTGTAATTCTTGCTGTCAACATAAGAAACAATCTTTGTGTTGATATCTTTAATCTGAGCGTCTGATAACTTCTCGCCATAAGTTACAGGGAATACCAATGTGGCATCAGAACCTGTTGAATCCTTATAGTTGAATGTAACATTAAGAGTCTTAACTACAAGTCCTTCTTTTGCTTTCCAAAGGTAGGTGTATTTTTGCTTTAATGTTGTCATTAACTGATTAAGCAAATTGGTTGTATTAATATTTGTATAGTCAATATTTGCCTGTGCACGCTCAAGTGCTTTTGTAAATGCAGCCCAGCTTTCATCGGTATACATATTTGAATTCGGCAAATATGTGTTACATAAATCAACAAGTTCAACAAGCGGAGTAATATCAACAATCTGAACAGCAGGGTTAAGAACCTGATTGTTCATCTCTGATGTGTACCAGTTGTAACCGCAGTAGTTGAGTGTGTTACGGCAGTTCCAAGCAGCAACTGCACCAAACTTAGTACCAAGTGTATACTTAGTTGATGTCGGGTAAGAAGTAGCAGTAAGAGTCTGCTGCTCGGTTGCGGGAGCGGTGAAATTAAAGTCACCCGTAATGTAAGACTCACCACCGTTTTTACCGTTGTTTGAACGAGCAAATACAGCACCCGGAATAGGGTTATTAGAGCCGCCGTCTGTTGTTCCCAAAACAGTATCAAGGTTAGTTGCAATAGCCTGACTGTAATCTGTTACTTCAGTGCCGTCATTAAGAGTAATAACGTGCGGCGAATCATTATAGTTATTTTTACCTGTATATCTGAGGTTTGAAACAGAGTATGTGTAATCTTTTCCGTCGTCAGATTGATTAGTATAGCTGAGGCAACCTGCATAATTTGCTTTCTGTTCGTCAGAAAGAGCATTAGGTGTTGAATTCGAATTCGAAGTAAGGTGTGTCTTTGAACCGTTTTCAGCAATTTTAGGCTGCGTAGCATTAATTGTGATTGAATCAAGGGCGTTGTTCTTTAATAACTGAAAAGCATCAGACTGCTTTGTTAATACGCCGAAGGTTACATTAAAATCACCGAACTTAACCTGCAAAGGAGTATGCTTTGTTCTGAAAATATAACCCTGATTTGTAAATGAACCTTCAACATACTGACCGCCCTGGTCAAGAATTGACATTCTTTCAATTGCATTTGTTTTACCGTTACCGAATACGGTACCGTCAGGAATCTTAGTAAATGAATACTGAAGGCCGTTATATGCTTTAACAAGAGTATCAATTGCAGCAACGTATGCGTCATACTGAGTATCATAATCGGTCATAGGTGTTGTTGCAAGATTATCCTTAGCTAATTTAGCATCATTAAGCGCAGTAGCGAATGTTGCATAGTTAGAATAATCGGTAGGGTCTTTAATATTCTTTTCAAGGTCAATAGCCTGATTAAGAGAATATGAACCGCTTGCTGTAAGAACAACAGCGTCAGGGCTGATACGAAGAGCGGCAAATGCGGCATTGTATTCTTCAATTGCAGTTGCTACCTTTGCTCTGCCGGCCTCGTCATCATTTGGTGCATACGTAGGAACACCGTAGTTTTCAACACTGCCCCAAACGTCAGTCTTAATCTTATTTACTGCAGTTAATGCAGCGTTATAAGTTGCTTCGGTAAATACGTTTGAATTATATGATTCAAACTGCTGAATACGAGCAACAAGTTCACTTGTGTCTGCCTTGGTAACAGAAGTTTTAAGGCCGGCATAAGCTGCATTAAGAGCGTCTGCATAAACCTTTGCTTCGTCGTTTGATTTATAAACAGAATCGGCGTTTGTAAATGTATCGTCATTTACTTTTGCCATAAATGTCTGTGATGCTTCATAAGCGTCTTTAAAGGTTTTCCAGCTGTCAGCAGTGTAATACTTGTTATTTTCATTGCCCTCGGCATAAGTTGACCTTGCCAAAGCGCCCATAGCGTCACGAAGTACTTGGTAGTTAGCCTTAGTATTGTTTGTTACATCAACGCTTGCCGCATTTATAGCTTGAACCTTGCCTGAAGCAGCCTTTATATATCCGCTGGTATCGTTTTTGCTGTTATCAGTAGAAGTGAAATAAGTGTTAGGGTCAAATGATGTTGCATCATCCATAGCAGCAAAGTAAGTATAAAGACCACCCATTGAATATGTTGAAAGGTCCTTAGACTTCATCTTATTGCCGGCAGCCTTAATGGCATCCTTAACGATTTTATAGTTTACAACATTAATTGTTGTTGAACCCGGTACTGTTGGTGAAGCAGGGTCATTAATATTTGCTGCGAACTCGTTTTTACTACCGATATGGCCCTTGAAAGTAGGAACAAATGAAGCAATATATTTGTTGCCCGGATCACCGGTGTATTCCATAAAGTTTGAGAAATACTGCTGATAGTTTTTATAAACTGCTACAGTACCGCCTTTACGGATTTGATATACATTGCCGGCAGTAGTTGTATTATTTGAAAGGTTATATTTATTACCGTTCCAATACCAAGACCAGTTGAAGTCCAAATTTGAACTGCCGCCACGCCAGTTTCTGCTGATGTTAATACCGTCTTTAGCATTTTCAAGAGTGATGGCTGAAATGTATCTGTCAGATGCACCCCATGTCCAACTTCCTTCACCTGAAGCAACTGCCATTACAGATGTGGCAGGTGTTGTTTCGCCGTCATAAAGCAATGTAGCCGACGGATAATAAAGCGTAAGGGAAGAATAATCTTCTTTCGATTGCTTACCGTCGTTATTGTCAGTAGTGATACCGGTTTCAAGCCAAAGTACGTTTTGATAACCGTCTTTAAGATAAGTTGCCTCATCATAGCCTGTATCATCGTTTGCATATACCTTAACCTGACGATACTTGCCTGTATTAGCTTTAATGCCTGTGAACTCAGTCATACCTGCAACTGCAGTATCAAGCTTATCTGCCAAGCCGTCAAGAGCATTGCTCTCGCCACCGTAGATATAAGCGTCAAGACCCTGCTGGCAGGCAACATACGCTTTATACGCAGGAACTACATTAGAATATGACTTATCCTTGGCAAGTTCTGACTGAAATTTCTTCATAGAAGTTTCAACTGCCTGAACTTTTGCATCAGTGGCAACATCTACGTAGCCGTTAGCTGCAAATGCGGTAATAGCAGAAAACGGAACAGACGTTACAACCATCATTGCAGCGAGAAAAGCAGCCAAAATCTTTTTGGGAAGCCTTTTTTTCATTTTCTTTTCCTCCTTAAAATTGCAGGTGCTCCTTTGTTCGCCGGAATACCGCTGTTTACCTGACCAAAAACGCACGGCAAGGCAAGCAAAATTGCCCTTGCATTTGCCAATAGGGTATAGTTACCCCTATTAGCCTAATTATTTGGGTACATTATAACATTTAAGAATTATTATGTCAATAGGACTGCATAGATTTTAAACAAAAATAATTTACAAAATTTTAATATTTTTTTGCATATTGTAACAAAAAATTACAGAAAATAAAACGGGCGAACAATGTTCGCCCCTACGATAGAACGAATTTCGTAGGGGCGATTACTAATCGCCCGATTGAAATTTGCTACTTATTTTGTATCAATAATCTTAGTTGTGGTTGTGTTGTTCTTTTCAGCGGTTATAACGATTTGGGGATACCACGGCTTAGCCGAAGCAAAGTGATTTCTGATTCCCTTTTCATCGCAAATAACCTGAGGATAGCGGATAAGTTTTTTAGGAGATGCGGTAAACTTTTTATCATCATCCCTTGCAACGCCGACTACAACAAACCTAAAATCCTTATGGTAAGAAGTCGGGCAGGAAATTGTGATAAGTTTATCGCTTCTTATCGGCGAAGCGCCGGTATTATACAAAAAGCGATAATGAAGCATAGTATAAAACTCAAGTGCGCTTGACGGCTCCATTTGCTCCGTAACATTATAAGGGAACACGTAGCCGTTATCGTCGCTTGCCTTGGTATTGGTATAAAAAGCACCGATAACCTTAAAGTTATAATCCGTTTTTAAATCGGAAAACGAGATAAATCCCGAAGCCGAATTATTATAAGAATCAACGCTTGAATAATATTTTTCAAGGCTGCCGTCATTAAGATAAACAACAAAATTATCCACCCTTGCACCCTTAGCCGATTTTTCAAGATAAGGTGTACCTTTACCGTCCGCCTTTTTAAGCACAGGGGAAGAAAGGTCAATATCGTCAATTTTTAAATAGCCGCAGGTATTTGGATTTTTGCCGTAAAGCTCGCAATATTTTTCCTCAATACCGTCAGGAAACGACACGTCAGTATACTTTTTCTCATACTTTTTGATATAAGAAGTTTTAGACGATTTAATCATATTGCCAATGCCGAAAACGGCGGCAAAAAAGACTGCTATTATTAATACTATTATAATAAGGTATTTATATACGCCTTTTGCCTTATCACTTTTAAGAGATGAAAAATCAATTTTTTTAAGTTCAATTTTAGGCTTATTGACTTCTTTATCAGGCTTTGGCTCTTCGCTTTCGGCTTTTGCAAAATCAGCACGTGGCTTAGGCGGCTCAACATTCACGGGAACATAATCGCTTTTTTCCCTGCTGTCCCTTTTAGCCTGAAAATCCTTTAAAATATCGTCAATACTGTTTTTTTCAAAATCTTTATTATCCATACTTATTTAATAATAACCTTCTTGACATCATCAAGCGCTTTTTGAAGCATAGAGTCAAGGTCAGGAATTTTTTGTTCTGCTTTAATTACGTCGTCAAGATGTGGCCTTGTTTTAGGGTGCTTAGGAGTGAACACCGTGCAGCAATCCTCATAAGGCTGAATAGAGATATCGAAAGTATCGATTTTGCGGGAAATTGCAATAATTTCCTCCTTATCCATACCGATACAAGGCCTGAAAACAGGCATCGAAGCGGCGCAATCGGTACACGCAAGAGCATACATAGTTTGGCTTGCAACCTGACCGACGCTTTCACCGGTGATAAGGGCGGTGCAATTTTGCATTATAGCAACCTTTTGCGAAAGTTTCATCATAAGGCGGCGCATAATGATTGTGAAATACTCCTCAGGGCAATAATCCCTGATAGCCTCCTGAAGCTCGGTAAAAGGGACAACATAAGTTGTAATCACGCCGGAATAGCGAGCAACCTTTTTAAGCAAATCCATAACTTTCATTTCGGCAAGCTCCGAAGTGTAAGGCGGAGAGGCGAAGTGAACGGCGCAAAGCTCGATACCCCTTTTAGCCATCATATAAGCCGCAACGGGAGAATCAATACCGCCGCTGATAAGCACAGCCGCCCTGCCGTTAGTGCCTGTCGGCATACCGCCTGCGCCTTTAATATTATTTCCTCTTACAAAGGCATATTTTTCTCTAACCTCAACAGTCACGATGATATCGGGATTATGAACATCTACCTTTAAATTATTAAATTTTGAAAGAATATAACCGCCGAGTTCCCTACTGATTTCAGGCGATTTCATAGGAAATTTTTTATCCGAGCGCTTTGCCTCAACCTTAAAGGTTTTAGCCTCGCTTAACTCGTCGAAAAGATATTCGCAAGCCTTAATCTTGATATCGTCAAAATCCTTTTCACATTCGCACGCACGTGAAAAAGCGGCAATACCGAAAACACGTGAAATTCTTTCAGCCGCCTCGTCAAGGTCGATATCATCATCAAGCGGTTCAACCATAATAGTTGACTGACTTTTTGTAAATTCAAAATCGCCGAGGTCTGAAATTTTATGCTTAATATTTTTTACAAGCTTATCCTCAAAGCTTGAACGGTTAAGCCCTTTAAGCGCAAGCTCGCCGTTTTTAACAAGTATTATTTCTTTCATTATATATTCCGTTTCTTCATTTTATTTTATTGGGTGGGTTTTAACAAGTTCATCAAGAGAAGAAGCAAGCAAGTCAACATCCTCTTTCGTATTAAATCTTGAAAAACTTATTCTTATGCTCTTATCTATAATCTCGTTAGGCAAACCCATTGCGGTAAGCACGTGACTTTTCTTGCCCTTAGCGCAAGCGGAGCCGTTACTTACAAAGACGTTATAATTAGCCGAAAGTTCCTGCAAAACAGTCTGACTTCTCATAAAAGTGGGAACATAGACATTCAAAATATAGGGCGAAGTATTTTCATCATTATTAAACACAATACCGTCTATTTTTGAAAGCTTTTCTCTTGCATAAAGGTTAAGCTCTTTAATCTTTTTCTTTTGCTCATTGGCATTAGGCAACGCCCTTACTGCCGCACCGAAACCTGCAATAAGAGGCGAACACTCTGTACCCGGCCTCAACCTTTTTTCCTGTTCTCCGCCAAAAGTGCGGGCAAAATTTTGGTCAGTCAAATTAGCGTTTTTATTAACATACAATGCTCCGACACCTTTAGGGCCGTGAATTTTATGAGCGGTGATTGAAACAAGGTCAGCCCCAAGCTTTTTAGGGTTGATATTAACCTTGCCGTACGCCTGAACGCAATCAATATGAACAAGCGCCAAAGCGCCTGCTCTTTTAACTGCCTTGGCAACAGATTTAACAGGCATAACCGTACCGACTTCATTATTAATATACATCATTGACACAAGTATTGTATCTTTATTTACCGCTTCAAAAAGCTGTTCCTCGCTGATATTGCCGTGGATATCGGGTTTAAGAAATACGACCTCAAAGCCTTGCTTTTCAAGTTCTTTAGCAGACTCCAAAACGCTCTCATGCTCAATCGCCGTGGTAACTATTCTGTTGCCAAGACGTTTTTTCGCCTTAGCCGCACCGAACAAAGCCATATTGTTAGCCTCAGTCGCACCTGATGTGAATATAATTTCATCCTTATCAACACCAAGCGAATCGGCAATTGCGCCCCTTGCAAGAATAATTTCCTTCATAGCATTAATTCCCAAATTATGCAAACTTGAGGGATTGCCGAAATTATCCGTCAGCATATTCATAATGGCGCTGACACATTCGTCGCACGGTTTAGTTGTTGCAGAATTATCTAAATATGCACTCATAAATTCATTAATTCCTTTAATTTAAATACTGCCGCAATAGTTTTTGCGTCCTTAATTTCATTGGTCATAATCTTAGTTACAACCTCTTTAATCGGCATTTTGATTACATCCAAAAATTCATCGTCATCAAGATGCTGTTCACCATAGGAAATGCCCTTAGCGTAAAACAGCCTGATTATTTCGCCGCAATAGCCCGGCGACGGATAAATCTCACCGAGTGATTCAAACACCTCCGCCTTTGCGCCGCATTCCTCAGAAAATTCCCTGATGCCCGCTTGGCGAGGGTCCTCACCCTTTTCAAGCTTACCGGCAGGAATTTCATAAATAGTTTCCTTATACGGATACCTAAACTGCCTTACAAGGAGTATTTCGTTTTCGTCTGTCAAGCCGATAATGCCAACGCCGCCCGGATGGTCAACAACCTCTCTGTCAGCGATATCGCCGTCAACAAGCATAACTTTATCATTATGAACATCAATAATTCTTCCGCTGAAGATGCCCTGCACCTCCTGCGTTTGCTCAAAATATCCGAGAGCGATTGAAAAAATATCATCAATTTTTTCAGCCACAAACTTAGCGCCGGCACCTGCAAATTCAACACGATTGCCATAGCCCCACAAAACGCCTACGCTGTCAATCATATTGGCCTTTGCGCCTTCAATATCATATTTCTTATCGCCTACCATTATTGACTCATTACCCGAAGCATCAAGTTCCTTTAAGCAACGGGAAATAATATTTGCCTTTGACTCGCAGTCGGCAGAAAATGTTACACCGCAAATAACGTCAAAATATGATTTAACACCGTAATGGTCAAGCAAAGCCTCAATATAATCCTGCGGCTTTGAAGAAGCAATACCAAGCTTTAAATTTTCCGCTTTGAGCTTTGCAAGAAGTTCCTTAATTCCGTCATAAAGTTTGCTTTCAAGAAGCCCTTTATTTGTATAACGCTCTCTGTATTTTTTAACAAGTTTATCAGCCATTGCCGCATCAACGCCAAACTTTTCCTGAAAAGTCACAAGAAGCGGAGGCCCGATAAAATAAGTAAGCTCGGTATAATCGGGAGCTTCGATATTATAATAATCAAGTGCAAACTTTGCGCTTTTGAGTATACCCTCACCCGTATCGCAAATCGTACCGTCAAAATCAAAAATTACTGTCTTATATCTCATTAGCCATTTACCTTTTTCATAAATTTATCACAATTAACAACAAATCTTTCAATTGTGCCCTTGCCTATTATATTGCCGTTATCGTCCTTAGCGCTGACAGAGAAAACAAGACGTCTGCCGTCAACCGCCTCAAGCTTTGCACTTGCCGAAACAGTTGCACCCATAGCGCTTGCCTTATCATGAGTAATCTCCACCTTTATACCGACCGTAGTCTCGCCGTCATCAAGGATAGCAGAAGCCGCCTCGCAGGTTGCCTCCTCCATAAGCGCAAGCATCATCGGAGTTGCGAAAACAGGAAGAGAGCCGGAGCCTACGGCAGCCGCCGTATTTGTTGAATTAACCGTTGCAAGAGCTTCGCCCTTATATTCACCGTGAAATTCCTTCATAAACAATACACCTCTTTAATAAATAAGACAGTTTAAAATATTTCCTTAAAATCTTAAACATTATATCACATAATTTCGGTGTATACAACACAAATAATTTATGTTATAATCTTGTTAATAAATTTTTGGAGAAAAATATGGCAGAACAATCAAAAAGAAAAAGAATCTATATGCTTGACGAACTGAGAGGCTTTGCAATTTTATGTATGATTTTGCACCATACATTTCTTGATGTCGGCGATGTTTTGGGTTTTAGCTGGGGCTACAAAGTATTTGATATGCTTTGCACCGTTCAACCGCTGTTTTGGGCTGTATTTATTATTATTTCGGGAATATGCTCAAGGCTTTCAAGAAATACGATAAAGCGTGGCTTTATCGTGCTTGGTGCCGGACTTATAATTACGCTTTTCACCGCTGTAATTATGCCGCTTTTCGGCTTTGAGGGGAGCGAAATTTATTTCGGCATACTTCACTGCCTCGGTTGCTCAATGATTATAACAGGAATATTAATGCCGCTCATTAACAAAATCAACTACAAAATCGGCGCAACCGTTTCGCTTGTTTTATTTGCATTTACCTACGGAATAAACACAAGAACTATGCTTTTCGGTTTAATTAAATTGCCTGACGCTTTATATCAATACGATTTTTTAGCGCCTATCGGCATTTATTCAAATAATTTTAAAAGCGCTGACTATTTTTCAATTATTCCGTGGCTGTTCGTATTTCTTTTCGGTGCATTTATCGGAGAACTTGCAAAGGAAGAAAAATTCCCAAAGGGCATGTATAAGCAAAGAAGCAAATTTTTATGCTTTGTCGGAAAAAACAGCCTTTGGGTATATATTTTGCACCAACCGGCAATATATTTGATTATGCTTATTATTGCATTTATAATCGCCTAAACCGCTCACAAAAAGATACAACGCACATAGTATAAATAGGTGCGGTATGAATAAAAAACGAAGTCCCAAAAGCACCGAAATGTGCTATTGGGACTTTTATTTTTCGCTTTTCGGCTGTTAGCTTAGGTGGTGCAAAGCATCTTTAAAACAGCCTTAGCCGTATCAGTCGTTCACATAGAAGCGGTGCTGTCGGTATCGCTTCATTTGTGCGTTTATTGTAATTTTTCCCACTGTTCATTTGTCTTTTTGATACTGAGAATACAGTAGCCTCCTATTTTTTCAATAATCATTTTTGCACTTTTCAAATGTCTGCACACAGAGGGCTGCGAAATATGGAGAACTGCGGCAATCTGTTTTTGATTTTTCTTTTCAAAATAAAACATTTCAAAACAAATACGTTGCATTTGAGTAAGCTCGTTTTTAGCAATTTTCGGAACAACGGCAAAAAGAGAATTGCGCATTATCACCTGCTCGTCATATCCGGCACTGTCAAACGGATTATACGAGCCCATAAATTCCTCAAAAAATCCACTCATATTTCTTCCTCCCCATAATAGTCGGTCAGCATAAAGTATACCTTTCTGCATTCACATGCCATATCGTAATATATTCTCATCTTTCTTCTCAGCTTAAACAAATCCTCACCACGATAAACGCTTAAAAGCGGCTTTAATCCGTCAACCTTGGCGCAAAGCACTTTATACTGCTTATCGTATTCCTTAGCGAGTTCGTCAATATCCATCACAAATCAACCTGCCTTTACTGAAAATTGTTTAAAGACCTCCCGTTTAAGCACGGTGGGTGAAGCCGCAACTTGAGTGGCAAAAGGGACAAGCCTTTGTATTCGATATTATACAAACATTCGTTCTAAGTCAACACGAATTTACCGCATAGTACAAATATTTTCTCTTTTTGGCACAGACCGCAAAATGCGACAAAATTTCCGTTTTTATATAACATATATCAAAACATTTTAACAAAGTGCTTGACATATTATGCAAATTGCACTATAATATGGTTGATTTGAAATGGACCGCACCATTTCAAACTCTTGGTCCTCCATAGTTTGTAATGACAGAGAGGGGAAAGCCGAGGCGCTTAGGCGCTTCGGCTTTCTTTCATTTTGACTGCTGAAAAACAAAAAGCGTAATTATTCAAATGGTTTTGATTTTATGCATAATAATGCAAGAATATACACAACATACATTTTAATACATTATATATTTTGGGATATTTAGTGCATTTTGTTGTAATTTTATACAAAACAGTGGCAAATATTTACAGGTTTTATGAATAATTATACAAACTTTATAAAATCGCTTGCATTATTCATTTAAGGTTACTATAATGTAGTCAACAAGTAAAAATTCCCAAAGGAGATATATGACAATGAACAAAAAGGATATTAAAAAAGTTGTTCTCGCTTATTCAGGCGGACTTGACACATCAATTATCATTCCTTGGCTCAAGGAAAACTACAACAACTGCGAGGTTATCGCTGTTTCCGGCGACGTAGGACAGGGTACAGAACTTGATGGTCTTGAAGAAAAGGCTATCGCAACCGGCGCATCAAAGCTTTACATTCTTGACCTTAAAGAAGATTATGTTAAAAATTACATCTTCCCTTGCGTAAAAGCAGGCGCTGTTTATGAGGAGTATCTTCTCGGTACATCGCACGCACGTCCTTGCATTGCAAAGGGTCTTGCTGAAATTGCAATCAAAGAAGGCGCAGACGCTATTTGCCACGGCTGCACAGGTAAGGGTAACGACCAGGTAAGATTTGAGCTTGCACTTAAGGCTCTTGCACCTGAAATGGAAATCATTGCTCCATGGCGTGAGTGGGATATCAAATCACGTGAAGAAGAAATTGAATATGCAGAAGCACATAACATTCCGCTTAAGATAAACCGTGAAACAAACTATTCAAAGGATAAAAACGTATGGCACTTAAGCCACGAAGGTCTTGACCTTGAGGACCCGGCAAATGAGCCTCAGTATCTTAACGACAGCTTCCTTGAACTCGGAGTTGCTCCTGAAAAAGCACCCGACGAGCCTACATATATCACAATTCATTTTGAAAAAGGCGAACCTGTTGCTGTTGACGGCGAAAAGCTCAGTCCGCTTGCGCTTGTTGAAAAGCTTAACGAACTCGGCGGCAAGAACGGTATCGGTCTTCTTGACATTGTTGAAAACCGTCTTGTAGGTATGAAGAGCCGTGGAGTATATGAAACACCGGGCGGAACAATCATTTATAAGGCTCACCAGCTTCTTGAAATGATTACTCTTGACCGTGACACATCACACTACAAAAAGCTTGTAGCTGAAAAGTACGGCGAGCTTGTATATAACGGAATGTGGTTCTCTCCTCTTCGTGAGGCACTTGACGCATTCGTTAATAAGACTCAGGAAACAGTTACAGGTGATGTAAAGCTTAAACTTTATAAGGGCAACGTTATGAATGCAGGCGTAACATCTCCATATACTCTTTATGATGAGAATGTTGCTTCATTCGGCGACGACGGCGGTGCTTACAATCAGGCTGACTCTGCAGGTTTCATTAACCTCTTTGGTCTTTCAACCAAGGTTAAGGCTCTTCTTGATAAAAAAAGAGAAGCTAACGACTGATTGATAAACAATATAAAAAGCAAAAAATTCGTAGGGGCGAACACTGTTCGCCCTTCAGCGTGTAGAAAAAACTAAATTATAAATTTCTACACGCTGTGAGACTTCGAGAAAGTGAGATAAATTTCGTTTTCTTGTGAGTGGGTGCTGTACGTTGGTACTGCCCCCGAGCAAAAAACGAAAAGCGCCAAAAATTGCAAGGACTCGATGTCCTTGCAATTTTTCCAATCCCTCCGAGTGCAACAAGTTGCACCCACCGTCTCCCCTATCGTGTCGGTCGGTGCTTCTGCACTAAAGTGCAGAGGTCTCCACCGGAGACCCGCACCCTTTGCAAGGAAGGCGAAAGGGTTATATTGAATTTACACGGCGCGCTTTAGCCGCTTTATCAAAGTCCGAGGGGCGAACACTGTTCGCCCTTAATTTTACAAATGAGGTAAACTTTATGGCACAGCTTTGGAAAGGCAGATTTAAAAAAGAACTTGCGAAAGAAACTAACGACTTCAATTCTTCAATCAAATTTGATTCAAGAATGTTTGAAGAGGATATTAAGGGCAGCATAGCACACGCAACAATGCTCGGTGCGACAGGCATTATTGACAAAAGCGAAAGTGACAAAATTGTTGACGGCTTAGACGGCATACTTGACGATATTAAATCAGGAAAACTTGCTATTAATATGAACGCTGAGGACATACATACATTCGTTGAGGGTGAACTTACGGCACGTTTAGGTCAAACAGGTAAAAGGCTTCACACCGCAAGGTCACGTAATGACCAGGTAGCGCTTGATATAAGAATGGTGCTTAAAAAGGAAATTGACGAAATCAGCGAAAAAATCAAGGGTCTTATCGAGGTTCTTTGCAACAAGGCGGAGGAAAATAAGAGCGTTATTATGCCGGGTTACACCCATCTTCAAAGGGCACAGCCTATCACATTCGGTCATCACCTTATGGCTTATGCATCAATGCTTTTGCGTGACCTTGACAGACTTTCAGACGTTAAGCGCAGAATGAACGTTTTGCCCCTCGGTTCGGGTGCACTTGCAGGAACTACATATCCGCTTGACAGAAATATGGTTGCCGAGCTTTTGGGATTTGACAGCGTATCATCAAACAGCCTTGACGGCGTATCGGACAGGGACTTTTGCATTGAGCTTGCGTCTGCGCTTTCGCTTGTTATGGTTCATCTGTCACGTTTCAGCGAAGAAATTATTATGTGGTGCAGCTGGGAATTCAAATTTGTTGAGCTTGATGATGCATTTTCTACAGGCTCAAGCATTATGCCGCAAAAGAAAAACCCCGATATTGCAGAACTTGTAAGAGGTAAAAGCGGACGTGTATTCGGCGACTTGACTGCTCTTTTAACTGTTATGAAAGGCATTGCGCTTGCATATAACAAGGATATGCAGGAGGATAAGGAGGCAATCTTTGACGCTGTTGATACAGTTAAAATGTGCCTTAATGCTTTCACTCCTATGATTGATACAATGACCGTACTTAAGGATAATATGAGAAATGCGGCAGCAAAAGGCTTCATCAATGCGACCGACTGCGCAGATTATCTTGTTGGCAAGGGTTTACCGTTTAGGGACGCTTATAAGGCAACCGGCGAGCTTGTTGCGCTTTGCATTGATAAGGGCTTAACGCTTGAAACGCTCCCTATTGAGGAATACAAAAACGTTTGTGATATTTTCGACGAGGGTGTTTATGAAGCAATCAATCTTGAAAAATGCGTAAACGACAGGCTTGTTGAGGGCGGTCCAAGCGTATCAAGCATTGAAAACCAAATCAAAAAAGCAAGAGAAATTATCGAAAAATAACATATAAATTCAGCGGCACACATTAATCAATGTGTGCCGTTTTTATTACTCACCGTAATATTGTTAAATTGTAAATTATACGTTTACAGTCTATTATTCAAATTTAAAAGACATTTTTACGTTTATCGGTTGACTACCAAATATAAAAAGGTTATAATTAATTTCAAAATAGTATGTATAAGGGATAAAATTATGAAATACAAAATTGTAGTTGACAGCTGTTGCGATTTAACGGCTGATATGAAAAATTGGGATGATTTTGAGATTGTTCCGTTAACTCTTGAAATAGGCGATTACAGAATTTTTGATGATGAAAACTTCGACCAGGACGATTTCATTGCAAGAATGAAGGCAAACGGCGGCAATGCAAAATCTGCCTGCCCTGCTCCCGACGCATTCAAAAAGGCTTATGAGGGCGATTACGAGGCAGTTTTTGTTTTAACTATCACAAATCAGTTAAGCGGAACATATAACAGTGCGCTTCAGGGCAAAATGCTTTACGAAGAAGAATTTGATGATGATAAAAAAATCATTGTTTTTGATTCTCTTGCAACATCAGGGCTTGAAACCTTGGTTGCTAAAAAAATCAAAGCACTTGCCGAAAGCGGCAAAAATACAGACGATATTCAAAAGGAAATTGAGTCTTATATAGTAAATAATACCAGTCTTTATTTCTGCCTTGAAAGCTTGGATGCGCTCAAGTCAAACGGCAGGCTCTTTGCTCTTGCGGCTAAGGTGCTTGAAAAAATAAGGGTTAAGCTTATTTGCAAAAGAACAACTCAAGGCAACATTTCACTTGCAGCTCAGGATATCACGCTCAACCGTGCTATGATGAAAATGAGCAACCTTATTGCAAACGAGCTTGAGGGCAAGGATTTAAGCGGCGAAACGCTTGTTGTGTCTTACGTCTGCTGTGAGGACAGAGCAAAGCAGATTGCCGAAAAAATCTGCGAAAAGGCTAAATTCGGCAATGTTGAAATACTTAAAGCATCTGGTCTTAATTCGCTTTATGCGTCTGACGGCGGCATAATTGTTTCTTATAGTTTTTAAATAAAGGGCTTATCAGATAAACACTCAGCCCAAGATAGTTAGTTAAAAAATAACCGTATCTATTGGTGTAGAACGGTTATTTTTGTTTTCAAAACTAAATTTGCTATTAATCACCTTTTGTTATATAATAAATTCATGAGAGAAATTACGTTTAAAATTGAAGAAAAGCAAGACGGGCTGATGATAAGGGATTTCCTAAGAAATTTCGGTGTATCAAGCGCACTTTTGACAAAGCTGAAGCAGGATGAAAACGGAATAAGCCTAAACGGTGAATTTGCAAAGGCAATTGCTGTTTTGCATACAAGTGATGTGCTTAAAATAAGGATTAAAAACAAGGGCAAAATGCCCGAAAAATTCATCTGCGACAAAGTTAAGGTCGCTTATGACGACGAAGATATTTTGGTATTAAACAAGCCGCCGCTTATGCCTGTTCACGAAAGCAGAAATCATCGTGGTGACACGCTTGCAAACGTTGCCGCCTGCTATATGGAAAGCGACTGTGCCTTTAGGGCGGTTTATCGGCTTGACAGGGATACGAGCGGTCTTGTGTTAATTGCTAAAAACGAACTTGCGGCAAGTAAACTTGCAGGTAAAATAAAAAAGGACTACTATGCGATAGTCAAGGGCAAATTTGAGGGCGATGGCACAATTGATTTGCCGATTAGGCGAGTAAGGGAAAGCATTATTGAGCGTGGCGTTTTTGACGACGGCGAAAGAGCGATTACCCACTACAGGGTGATTAAAACCGACGGTAAAAGCACGCTTTTAAGGCTAAACCTTGAAACGGGACGGACTCATCAAATAAGGGTGCATTTTTCCCATCTCGGTTTTCCCCTTTTGGGTGACACGCTTTACGGCGGCGACTGCGCTGAGATTAACAGGCAAGCGCTTCATTGCAAAACAATTTATTTCACTCACCCGATTACTAATGAAAAAATCACGGTTGACAGCGACTTCCCCGACGATTTTAAAGGACTGATTTAATGCCGGCATATTCCACACATTATATTTTTGCAAAAGAATTAAAAGAAGAAATTGAAAACTGCGTTGAATTTAAATTAAATGATGCGGCACTTTTTATCGGCACGCAGGGGCCGGACATATTTTTTGACCACAGGGTTATGCCGTGGATGATAGGAAAATCGATGAGAAAAATCGGCTCGCTCCTGCACAGAGCAAAGCCGAGCGATATATTTGACAAAATGAGGGAATACATCAATTTGTCAGAAAGCAAAGATATCGCAAAATCTTATGCCGCAGGGTTTATACTCCACTATGCACTCGATCGAAGCTGCCACCCGTATGTATATGCGCTTCAAAACAAAATGGTTGAAAAATATCCGCACCTCAACAGCCACACGGCACACAATACGATTGAGTTTTCAATGGACACTTACCTTTTGACTAAAAGGTTAAAAGCAGAAAACGCTTACCTTTTTGATACCGAGAAAACAATTATTTTTAACGAGGCAGAGCTTGACGAGCTTGCAAAAATGATAAGTTATGTTACAAGCAATGTTACAAATAAACAAGTGACGCCAAATGATGTAAAAACTGCGATAAAAGATTTGAAATATATTCAAAAGCTTACAACCGACAAAAGCGGTAAAAAGGAAAATCTCGTCAAAATTATTGACGGCATAGCCGCTCCTTTTTTGAATAATTTTAAATTTAGCGCATTGATGAGGCCAAAAGACTTGGAAAAAGCGAAAAAATATGGTAATATAGAGCGAAAGACGTGGACCTCGCCTTATAACAAGCTGAAAAGAAATGACAGCTTTGAGGATTTATTTGAATTTGCAAAATCCGACGCAATCGATATGATTAACAAGTTTTTTGCAGGAGAGGACACATATAAAATAACGCAAAACAAATCATTTTTAACAGGAGTTGAAGTAAAATGAAAACTATTCCAAGCTTTCAAATAGACCATAATATACTTAAAAAAGGTATTTATATCAGCAGAATAGACGATGATATCACAACTTATGACATCCGTATGCGCAAGCCCAACAGAGAGCCTGTTATGACTAATGCCGCTATGCACACAATTGAGCATCTTTTTGCAACTTATGTAAGAAATACCGAATTTGGCGACAATATTATTTATTTCGGACCTATGGGCTGCAGAACAGGATTTTATTTTCTTACGAGAAGCCTAAGCGATAATTATTCAATAAATCTTATTAAAGAGGCATTTCAATTTATTGCAGATTATTGGGGCGTTATTCCGGGTGCATCGCCTAAGGAATGCGGCAACTGCCTTGACCACAATCTTCCTCAAGCTAAGGAGGAAGCAAAGGCATTTCTTGAAATAATTAAAGATTGGACTAAAGAAGACTTAAAGTACCCAACTGCAGAAGACGAAAACTAATATAAGAACATAACAAAGCACCATACAAAACGATTAAATCTGTACGGTGCTTTTTCTTAAGACTTTGAGAAAGCGCCAAAAATGGCAAGGACTCGATGTCCTTGCCGAATAAAAGTGTTTTAAGCTTATCTATATCATTTCTCTTTTTCTTATACATAGCTTATATCCCCTAATTACAAAAACCACATACATATTAATTATATCAAAAAAATAATTTAATGTAAATACTACAATTTATTAATATTTAGGTGTATAATTAAGATAAGGGATAGGTTATTCTTTTTTATCAAAGTTTAACATATACCCTTAGGTTAAACACAGGAGGTATTATTTATGATTAACATTACAGCAAGAGGATTTGAACTCAAGCAAGGTACAAAAGACGGAATTGAAAAGGAGCTTAAAAGAATTGAAAAAATGCTCCCCGAATCAGCAGAATTTGACGTAACACTTGCCAAGAAAAAGGACGGCTATAAGTGCGATATAACAGTAGTAAACGTAGGTTCGTTCATCAGAGGCGAAGCAAGAGCAGACAGAATTGAGCCTGTTGTTGATATGGCGGTTGACGACCTCAAGAGAAAGCTGAGAAAGCTCAAAACCTTCCTCGTTGACAAAAAGAGAAAGGGCGGCATTGACGAAATTGCAAAGGCGGTTGCTCCGCTTGACGATGTAACCATGGATGATTTTGACCAATTCGACTCATCAAGCGTTGATATCAAAAGAAGAAAATCCATTTCACCTAATATGATGACAGACGACGAGGCTATCGTTCAAATGGAAATGCTCGGCCACAGCTTTTTCGTTTATCTCGGTCTTGACGGTGAAACAAAGATTATTTATAAGAGAGAAAAAGGCTACGGCCTTTTGATTTGCGAATAAGCAATCGCTATTGTCCGTTAAATATCGGCTCATTTTGAGCGATACGGAGTCTGCGACATTAAAATGTAAACTTGAAGTTTACATTTTGAAAACCTAAAATAAGTTGAATAAAGGGCACTTCTTTGGTAAAATGATTACAGAAATCAACCGAGGAGGTGCTCTTTATGAATTTCAGCGAAAATTTAAGAAGATTAAGAAAAGCAAAGGACATTAAGCAAGAGGCTCTTGCCGAGGCTATGAACGTTTCCCGTCAAACGGTATCAAAATGGGAAAACGGCACGGCAATGCCGGATTTTAAAAAGCTTAATGCACTTGCAGAATATTTTGGTGTTACTATGGATGAACTTTTAGCTTTCAGTAATGACAAGAATAATAATGATAATATAAATGATTATACAAAGGAATATATAAACGAGCTTATCACACTTGAAAATATGCAAAGTTCTAAAAAAATCAAGGAATTATATAAAAAGCTGAAAACCTGCGCTGTAATTTTCTGTGTCGCTTTGGCGGTTATAATATTCTTTATGATTAGTATAAATAACCAAATTGATAATTTGAAATCGCAAATTAATAATGTTCAATCACCGCAAATTATACAAGACGATTCCGACGATAACCCCGGCAACACCCACGATATGTCAGACGATGCAAGTTATGAGGTTTTAAGCTTTGACAAGGATAAGCCGTGGCTTGCAAATGTTTTATTCACCTATGCACCCGAAACATACAGCAATTCATTAAAAGTTACGCTTGAAGTGCCGCAAGATGATAATAAGACTAAGGAGCTTGAATTTGAGCGCAAGGGCGGCAAATTCGTTCTTGAAACTCAGCTTGACGCAACAATAAAGGGCAACTATACCCTTTTGGCAAAGGACGACAGCAACACGTCAACTATTGATTTAACACCTGATTATGCATCTGAATACTTTAATGTTGACAATTACATTTCAACCGTCACTTATGAAAATACATATTTGCAATTTAAGGCAGAGGATAGCAATAATGTAAAGTTCAATTTAAACTCAAAGCAAGAACTCGAAAAAGCGCATTTAAAAATTTATTCAAGCAAGAATAAAGACAAGGTGCTTTTTGAAAAAGATTGCCGTGTTGCCGATAACACCGTATTTTTAGGCTATTTAAAGGCAAAGATTGATTACGAATTAATCTTGACGAACGTTGATTTTGAAATAAGTGCAACAGACAAAAACGGAGTTAAATACATCTACTACACCAACGTAAGTATTGACCTAAGCGATGAAGAAATCGGCTCTGTAGAAACAGACAATGAGCAGTACGAAATTGAATTTCCAAACGGCAAAACAATTATAAATAATTCATACGATGATTAAGCCGTATTGAACATTTCTTTTAATTATGGTATAATTTAACCACTAAATTTAAGGAGTGTTACATTATGGCTGAAAGCATTAAATATATCGGTGCGAGCACGCACGACCTTGATTTATTTGAGGGGCAATATTCAATTTTAAACGGAATGGCTTACAATTCATACGTTATTGACGATGAAAAAATCGCAATTATGGACACGGTTGACAAGATTGTTACAGACAAGTGGCTTGAAAATCTTGAAAAAGCGCTTGACGGCAGAGAGCCTGAATATCTTGTGGTACAGCACTTAGAGCCTGACCATTCGGGAAATATCAACACTCTTTTAAAAATGTATGAGCACATTACTCTTGTTTGCACGGCTAAAGCAAAGGCAATGCTTGAGCAGTTTGATATTGAGGCTGAAAATATTATGGCAGTCAAGGAGGGCGATGAGCTGTCGCTCGGAAGCCATACGCTTAAATTCATTCTTGCACCTATGGTTCATTGGCCTGAGGTTATGATGACCTATGAGGAAAGCGAAAAAGCCCTTTTCTCAGCCGACGCATTCGGAAAATTCGGTGCACTTGATGTTGATGAAGATTGGAGCTATGAGGCGAGAAGATATTATTTCAATATTGTCGGCAAATACGGCTTACCTGTATCTAATGTTTTGAAAAAAGCAGGAAAGCTTGATATTAAGACAATTTATCCGCTTCACGGCCCGATTTTATCTGATGAAATTCCTGAGGTTTTGAGGCTTTATACAATTTGGTCATCTTATGAGCCGGAGGATGAAGGTGTATTTATCGCCTATGCATCAATGCACGGCAACACAGCCGAAGCGGCTCGCAAAATGAAAGAAATTCTTGAAGAAAAGAGCGCAAAAGTTGCAATCTCCGACCTTTCAAGAAGCGATATGGCAAAAAATGTTGAAAACGCATTCAGATACAGCACACTTTTATGTATGGCGCCAAGCTATGACGGCACAGTATTCACCCCTATGGCTGATTTTATTCACCGTTTAAAAACAAAGCTTTATCAAAACAGAAGAGTTGCCCTTGTTGAAAACGCATCATGGGCACCGAGTGCCGTTAAAGCTATGAAATCAGAGTTTGAAACAATGAAAAACATTGATTTAATCGATAATACGGTTACAATCAAAACAACATTAAAAGAAAATGACATTGACGCTCTCAAATCACTTGCAGACGAAATATTAAAATAAAAAAATGACGATTGCACCAAAGTGTAATCGTCATTTTACATTATATTTCAATACCTAATTCATTAATTTTATCTCTTAATGCAAGCCAATCGCCGAATGCCGCTTCCTTATTATTGGGATTTCTCAAAATAGCGGCAGGGTGATACGTTCCCATAAAAAGAGTGCCGTTTTTATCAATAAATTCGCCGTGTTGCTGAGTAACCTTGAAGTTTTTATCAATAAGCTTTTGAGCCGAAATTCGACCTACGCAAACAATAATTTTAGGTTTAATAATCTTAAACTGTTCCCTTAGCCAATTAATGCACATATCCTGCTCCTCAGGCTTAGGGTCACGGTTTTTTGGCGGACGGCATTTAACCATATTTGCGATATAAACGTTTTTATCTCTTGAAAGGTCAACGCTTGCAAGAAATTTATCAAGGAGCTGACCGCTTCTTCCGACAAAAGGTTGACCCTGCAAATCCTCGTTTTCGCCGGGTCCCTCACCTATAAGCATAATATCCGCATCTTTTTTGCCGACGCCGAAAACAAGGTTCGTTCTGCCCTCGCACAAGTCGCATTTTGTGCAATTTTTACATTTAATTTCAAGTTCGTCTAATGTCATTTTTCATCACCAACGCTATTATATCAAATTTATGGTTGAAATACAATCAAAATAGGTATAAAATATAAGAGATTAAAATGCACTTTATGTGCGTGTATGATTTAAGGAGATTTACATATGGAAAACAAAGTTTTAGTTGAAATTTCAGCAAGACACGTTCACCTTTCAAAGGAAGATTTGGAAACACTTTTCGGCAAGGGATATGAGCTTACTGTTAAAAAGGAACTTTCTCAGCCGGGTCAGTTCGCAAGCAACGAAAGAGTAAGAGTTGTAGGTGCTAAGAGCGAATTTCCTGCTGTTTCAATCCTCGGTCCTTGCAGAAAGGAAACTCAGGTTGAGTTATCCCTCACAGACGCTCGTTCAATCGGCGTTACTGCTCCTGTAAGAGAGAGTGGCGACCTTGAAGGCTCAGGAAGCTGCAAGCTTGTAGGCCCTGCAGGTGAAATCGAAATTACAAAGGGTGTTATTGCCGCTAAAAGGCATATCCACGCAACAACAGCAGACGCTGAAAAAATGGGACTTACAAACGGTCAAATCGTTTCAGTTACCATCCCTACATCAAACGAAAGAAATCTTACATTCGGCGATGTTGTAGTAAGAGTATCGGATTCTTATGCTCTTGCAATGCACATTGATACTGACGAGGCAAATGCCGCAGGTATGGCTCCTAACACCATCGGTACAATTATTAAATAAAATTTTTGCTATTTTTTTTGCAGGCGGATTTATTGTCCGCCTGCATTTTTTTATATAAATTCAAAAATAATGCACAAAATATTAATGGTGATATTATGGAATTTTTTCAAATAATTATATTATCCTTTGTTGCAATGGTTGTATTATTTTTATTAACTAAATTAATGGGTTTCAGGCAGATAAGCGAGATGAGCTTTTTTGACTATGTTATAGGAATTACCATAGGCTCGATTGCGGCTGAAATGTCAACAAACATTGACCTTGAATGGTGGAAGGGCATAACGGCAATGGCAGTTTGGGCGGTTATCGGCGTTTTGCTGTCGGTTATTACGCAAAAGAGCATTAAGGCAAGGCACTTTATTTCGGGCGAGCCGATTATCATAATGCAAAAGGGCAAAATAATTAAGAAAAATATGAAAAAAGCAAAGCTTGACATTGACGATTTAATTGCAAGCGCAAGAGCGAGTGGATATTTTTCGCTTGCAGATATCGACTGCGCAATTATGGAAACCACGGGAAACATCAGCTTTATGCCGACTCCGCTTAAAAGACCGCTTAACCCAAAGGATTTCAACTTCGCTCCTATAAGAGAAGGTCTTTCTTATGATGTTATATTAGACGGGCAATTACTCGAAAAAGAGATTGAAAAATCCCCTATCGGCAAAAATGAGCTTAAAAAGATGATTGCAAACAGAGATATTTCGCTCAATAATATTGCCGTTGCAAGCGTTGACGAAAATAAACAGTTGACAATTACAACTTATTAAATTATATTATGTATTATTAAATAAAAAAGAGGTGTAAATATGGCTCACATTCACGAACACACAAATGGCGAATGCTGTCACGACCACGGCTGCGGCTGTGAACATTCACATGAGGATATAGACAAAGGTCAATTTTTATTCAAATTAATCGGCGGAGGATTTTTCCTGATTGCCGGCTACATATTAAACGAAATTGCCGAAAGAGGTATTGTTGATTTACCTAAATTCACATATCTTGTATGTTTTATGCTTTCATACTTAATAGTAGGCTTTGACATAATCAAAGAAGCTGTTGAAGGTGTAATACACAAGGATATTTTTAACGAAAACCTACTTATGACCATTGCTTCAATCGGTGCATTTGCTGTCGGAGAATACAGTGAAGGCTGTATGGTAGTATTCCTCTTTACCATAGGCGAATATTTGCAGGGCCTTGCACTTGAAAAAAGCAGAAAGTCGATTAAAAATATGCTTGAAGCCAAGACGGAGGAGGTCAACATTTTAGTCGACGGCAAAGAGCAAACAGTCAAGCCGGACGAGGTTAAAGTCGGAGACTTAATGATTATCCGCCCCGGCGAAAAGCTTGATATTGACGGCATAATAAGCGAGGGTACGTCGCAATTTGATATGAAATCGCTCACGGGCGAAACAATTCCGATTACCAAAACAGTCGGCGACAGCGTGCTTGCAGGCTCGGTAAGCCTTGACGGCACGGTAACGGTTAAGGCTGAAAAGGAATATAAGGATTCGACAGTTTCAAGAATACTTGATATGCTTGAAAAATCGCAGGATAAAAAGAGCCACGCTCAAAAATTCATCACCCGATTTGCAAGAATTTATACTCCAATTGTATGCTTAATTGCCGTACTTATTATGGTTGTGCCTCCCCTTTTCTTCGGCGGTCAATGGCACGAATGGCTTTACAGAGGTCTTTCGGCACTCGTTGTTTCCTGCCCTTGCGCACTTGTTATTTCAATTCCGTTAAGCTTTTTTGCGGGAATAGGCGCATGCTCTCGTGAGGGAATACTCGTCAAAGGCGGAAACTATCTTGAAGCACTTGCAAAAGCGGACACAGGTGTATTTGACAAAACAGGCACGCTCACAAACGGCAAATTTGAATTTGTAACCTGTGAACACAACCATTGCCATTGCAAGGATAACAAGCACAGAGAGCTTTTAAAAATTATTGCCGCTTGCGAAAGATATTCCACCCACCCTATTGCAAAAAGCATTAATGTTGCATTCGGTCACTATGCAGACGAATGTGAGGTTAAGGATTCAAAAACTTATGCAGGACTCGGTGTTTCGGCAGTAGTTGACGGAGTTAAATACTTTGTAGGTAATGAAAAGCTTATGCGTGAGCACTGCAATGATTTTAAGGAAACAAGCGTTATAGGAACAGCAATTTATTGTTGCAGTGAAAAAGGCTTTATGGGTGATATTGTATTTGCCGATATCATTAAGCAGGACAGCAAGGACGCACTTAAAAACCTTAGAAAACTCGGAATTAAAGAAACAATTATGATGACGGGCGACAAGGAAGTAATTGCCAAAGACATCGCCCAAAAAGCTGATATTGACACGGTTTACTCCCGTCTTATGCCTGACGAAAAAGCAAATATAGTAAGTGAGCTTCAAAAAAGCGGCAAAACCGTTGTTTACACAGGCGACGGAATTAACGACGCACCTGTTTTGTCGCAGGCTGACGTTGGTGTAGCTATGGGCGGTGCCGGCTCTGACATAGCAGTTGAAGCGGCAGATATGGTTATTATGGGCGACTCGCTTTCAAAGCTTGCAATCGGCAAAAAAGCCGCAAAGAAAACAATTCGTATAGTTTATGAAAATATCATTTTTGCAATAGCCGTAAAACTCTTAATCATTATCGGCTGTGCGATAGGTATATTTAACGAAAATGCAATGTGGCTTGCGGTATTCGGCGACGTAGGCGTTTGCCTTATTGCGATTGCAAATTCACTCAGAGCTTTAAGAGTAGGCAAAATCAAGAACGATAAATAAGCTAAAACAACAAAAATCAATATCATAAATTAATGGGCTGTCTCACTTTTGTGAGACAGCCCATTTAATTAAAATCCGTTATTCTTTAAGAAATCATATATTCTCTTTGAATTGTTATTATCACGGTATTCAAAATATTTAGGAGCGGCAAGGCGGTCCTTTTCATTTTCAACAAAACCGTTATTTGCGAAATATTCAACATCGTTCAACAGTGCATCCTCAGTAGTGGAACGGTTGCCGAAAAGGTCGTTTTCCATATTGATATATGAGCCGTGAGCCTGATTATACATATCATAGTCAAACTGATAGAAAAGCACAGGCTTGTCCATATAATAAACGTCCCAGCAAACGCTTGAATAGTCCGTAATAAGCATCGAACAGCGCATCATAAGCTCATTAAGAGGGATTTTGCCAAAAGGAATATACGTTACCCTATTGCTGACAGCAGCCTTGAAATTATCAATATATCCTGCAAATTTAGGATGGATATAGAAAACAAGGCGAGTATTTGTATCTTTAAGAATTTGGTTAAGACGTGGACTTTGAAGAAGAGATGAATACTTCTTATAATAATCGCTTACAAGGAATTGATTATCGCTGACTTCTTCAAGCCAAGAACGCCAAGTAGGCATAAGAAGAATAAACTTTTCCTTATCGCTTTGCTTATCCTCAAGAACGTCCCAACGTGCAAAACCCGTGATAGGCGCAGTCTTTTCATTATAGCCAAGCTCGTTAATTGCAATTTCCTGCTCAACCCTGCCCGTTGTGACAAAGTATTCCATTGAACTTGTACCGTTTTTACCGAAAAGCTGATGAACCTGCTTAAGAGCAGTTACGCCGTGCTGGAGGAAGAGTTCCTTTTTCTTTCCTATTGCACGCTTAACAAGGCTCGGCTTAGTTCTCCAAGCGTAAAGGTGAGATTTTGAGTCGCTCGAAATACAAATTAACATTGACATAATGTAAAGCATATGCTTAACACTCATAAAATCAATTACGTGCTTGCCGTATTTTTCAACATTTTTATATTCGTCTGAGCGCTTATCAATTACATAATAGATATTCTTTTTCTCTTTTTCATCAAGATTTTCCATACAATACTTGAAGAAATAATAGCCGTTATCCTGCGCCATTTTGCAGAATTTTTCATAAACAATCCAAATATTTTTACGGCTTAGGAAAAGACCTGAGAGAATATAAAGAATATATGCCAAAACTTCCTTGCGCTTAACCTCGGCAGTGTCGTATTCGCTTCTTTCCCTAAAGCAGAAATTAATAATGCCTTTTTTGGTAAAATAAGGGAAAATTATATGCTTATCGTCAACATCACACTGAACATTTGAAAAATAAAGCTTTTGCTTAATCGCATAGCCGTTATAACCGAGCTTAACATATTGCTTTGCGCCGTATTTTTCAACTACGGCTCTTACATCCCAGAATATTTCCTTAAGCGGCATATCACCCTTAAATTCGAGAGTTGCATTTACCCTTGTAAAGCCCTCTTTCTTTTCGAGCTTACAATCAAACGGAATTTGAATATCCTCAATAACGCTCCTGTATTTAAGAACAAGACCGTCAAACTTGGCGTTTTGGTCGTTCGGAATATTGAACGCAAGTTCAAGGCGATTGCCATTAGTTTTAAGAGAAGTAAGCTTACACGGCGGATAAATCGCTTCAAGTGCATCATCCTTTTTGCCAAAATAAAGGGTGAACTCTCTTTTATCATTATAAAACGGACTTGTCGCAAGTTCATAAGCAGTAGGCGTTAAATCATAAAGCTTGAGCATTTTTCTTGTACGCTCACTGTTAGCGTCAACAAGCTTTTTAAGGTCCGTATCAAAATAAGATTTCGGAAGGGTATACGTTGCAAAAAGCGGTTCGCAAAATCTTTTGGAAATATCGCCGTCTTTTGCCTTTTTAATTGACGGCATAACTATGCATTTTCTGCCCTTTTTCTTATCAAATGCAATAATACCGACATTATATCTTTGCTTATTGTAAACAACAAGTTTTTCAATAAGAATATCAAGCGGAATTTCAAAACTCTTTGTTTGCCTGTTTTCCTCAGTCAAGGGAAGTGTTTTTTGAATAACACGCTTATTGTTTAAAACTGCTATTTGCTCAAATTCGTACCCCTTGGCATTAAGAGATACAGCAATTTTTTTGTTGCCGTTTGCAACATTTTTTGTATTTAGGTGAACAATATCACGCTCATCAACAAAGCAATTTTCATCAAATGCGCTGATATCTGTAATAAACTTAGGGTCAATATTAAGATTGGGAAATGTACGCTGAATTTCTCTTTTATGAACAGCATCCTTAACTTTTTTAACGCCTAAATGGCACAGTATATCCTCAATATACGTTCTCGGAGTTGTCATTGTGATAACAACATATTTGAACATATCATTGAAATTATCATAAAGCGCAGGGCCAACCTCACCCTTAAACCATTTCTTTTCAAAGCAAACAATTGTATCGTCTTTTGCAATTTTTGAAATTGAATTAAGATGAGCATATTCCTTAACAATTTCAGGGTGAATAACCTTATACTTTTTTTCCTTATTAAAGGAATAGTCCTTAATTTCAAGGCTGTCACTCTCACCCGTAAACAAAAGGTCAAGAAGCCTTTGGCTTATATCCGGTGCATCATACTTAAAGAACGTTTTGAAATATTCGGTATCGGTATACGAATCACTCATAAAGCTTTCATCACTAAGCACCCTTGCAAGCTCTTTTTCATCATAAATCTTACGGAAAGGAAGCGTTGCAACGTCCAAATACATTCCTCTGTCGTGCATATATTCATCATAGTCATACATAAAGAGGATAATCGGCTTTTGAGTGATTGAATAATCAAAAAATACAGATGAATAGTCTGTAACAAGTGCGTCTGCGCAATTCAAAAAGCTATAGTTATCAACACCCTTTGGGAAAGGCTTGATATGCTTATAATTGCTAAGCGAAATTGAATCCTTCAAAATCGGATGGAAATTGACAAAGAAAACTTGGTCATCACTAAGCTTATTATCAATAACCTTAAATATTTCCTTAACCTTGCTTTCATACGAAGCGGTGTTGATATCGTGGTTGCTTGTGCCTCTCCAAGTCGGCATATAAGCATAAACGGTCTTTCCCGCTAAGCCAAGTTCTGCTTTAAGTGCCTCTCCCTCTTCTTTTTTAAAGAATATTTCATTTCTCGGATAGCCGGCCATAACAACCTTGCCTGTATAAAGGTCGTTAAGGTTATAATCCTCCATCATAACATCACGGGTGAAATCGTTGGGGAAAGTTATATAGTCAGCCTGCAGGAAATTGTGCTGAACATTATACATTGACTCAATGCCGAGGCGCATTTTTTTGCCGAGCGTTTTAAGCGGAGTGCCGTGCCAAGTTTGAATATAAACCTGCTCCGGCTTTTTAACGAAATAAACCGGAAACGAGCTGTTATTGATAAGATACTTTGCGCTTGCAAGAATTTTTGTATACTTAAATGTCGTTACATCAATAAGCTTAACATCAAGCCCGATTTCTTTTATAAACTCGGCGTGCTTTTTCTTATTCTCCGTGCCGTAATATATTTTGTATTTTCCAGGGTAGGATTTAAGAATTTGGCGAACAAGCGCAAGGGTAGAGTCAGAAATATTTGAACCGTGAAACGACTCAACCAAAATTACATTATCCTTAACCTTGCAATGCTTATAAAACATACCGAAATAAAACTTTCTTTTCGGCGTTTTGGAAAACATACGAGAAATATATTTGAGTATTTTTTTTATAATTCTTTGTATTTTTTCAGATATACCCATTTTTACCTCCAAATGAAATCTATATTAAAAATATAAAATTACACACTTATTAATTTTAACATATTTTAAGCTTATTTGCAACAATACGCTGATTTTGTAATAAAATGCTTATGTCAATTTTATTTATATGTCGAAAAGTTAAGGAAATGTTTATTTTTAGTTATTGAAATGAGAAGGTAAAGTGATATAATTAAGTTAGGAAAATTTTACGTAAAATTTGAAAAAAGGAGTTATACCGATGAATAAAAATGAAATATTATCGTACGTTGACCACACCTTATTGGCGCAAGGCGCAACGTGGGAGGAAATAAAGCAAATTTGCATTGACGGCATAAAATACGGCTGTGCAAGCGTTTGTATTCCGCCGTCATTTGTCAAAGCAGCAAAGGCTTATACCGGCGATAAAATAAAAATATGCACAGTTATAGGTTTTCCAAACGGATATAACACAACCAAAGTCAAATGCTTTGAAGCAAGCGATGCCGTTAAAAACGGCGCAGACGAAATTGATATGGTAATTAACATCGGTTTTTTAAAGGACAAAAAATATGATGAATTGCTAAATGAAATAAATGAGATTAAAAAAGCGTGTGACGGCAGGCTTTTAAAAGTGATTATTGAAACCTGTTTATTAAGCGACGACGAAAAAATTAAAATGTGCGAAATAGTTTCACAATCGAATGCAGATTTCATCAAAACATCAACGGGATTTTCCACGGCAGGCGCAACCTTTGATGACATAAAGCTTATGAAAGAGCATATTAACGGCAAAAAAATAAAGGCGGCAGGCGGAATAAAATCATTTAGCGACGGTGAAAAGTTTATTTCATTAGGTGCTGACAGGCTCGGCACAAGCAGACTTGTTAAAATTATGAAAGAAGGATAACAATGCGTGGTTTTATAGTTGTACTTGACTCTTTTGGCGTAGGTGCTGCTCCCGACGCAACGGCTTTTGGTGACGAAGGCGCAAGCACTATAAAAACAATATCAAAATCCGTTTATTTTAACACGCCGAATATGAAAAAAATGGGGCTTCTTGCTATTGACGGAGTTGGGCTTGACAGTTTGGAAAAGCACAACGCATCATACGGCAGGCTTAGAGAACTTTCAATCGGCAAAGACACCACAACAGGTCATTGGGAAATGGCAGGTATAGTTTCAAAAAAGGCTTTGCCTACATTCCCAAACGGCTTTCCGAGTGAGGTTATTGATGAATTTGAAAAGCAATGCGGCAGAAAAGTTATTGTAAACAAGCCGTATTCCGGCACTCAGGTAATCAAGGATTACGGCGACGAGCATATCAAAACAGGCGCTTTAATTGTTTACACCTCGGCTGACAGTGTATTTCAAATTGCGGCTTGCGAGGATATAGTAAGCGATGAGGAATTATATAATTATTGCAAAATCGCAAGAAAAATACTCGTTGGCAAATACGCAGTAGGCAGAGTTATTGCACGGCCGTTTATCAAGGATGAAAACGGCAATTTCATCAGAACTGCGAGACGTCATGATTTTTCACTCGAACCACCGGGCGACACGCTGCTTGACGTACTAAAAAGGCACGGCAAGGATACCATTGCAGTGGGCAAGATTTACGACATTTTTGCGCACAGAGGAATGAGCGAGCATTATTTCACAACGGGGAATACACAAGGCATTGCAAAAACACTTGAAATTTCAAAAAGAGATTTCGACGGTCTTTGCTATACAAATCTTGTTGACTGCGATATGCTTTACGGCCACAGAAGAGATATTGACGGCTACGCAAGAGCCATAAGCGAATTTGATGAATGTTTACCTGAGCTTTGCGCAAATCTTAATGATGATGACTTTTTAATGATAACGGCTGACCACGGCTGTGACCCCGGATATAAAGGAACGGACCACACAAGGGAATATGTGCCGCTTATCATATATTCAAAATCGCTCAAAAACATAAATTTAAAAACCATTGACGGCTTCGGCGTTGTTTGCAACACGGCACTTTCGCTTTTCGGCATTAACGAACAGCTTGAAGGCGAAAATGTAATAGATTTAATAAAGTAAAAGGGTAAGAATATGGAAAACAGAGAATTAATGTATCTTGCAGAAAATGCAAAGCAAAAAAGTTATTCCCCTTATTCAAAATTCAAGGTCGGTGCGGCTCTTTTAACCAAAGACGGCAAAATATATGTAGGTGCAAATATTGAAAATTCATCATATCCATTAACTGTATGCGCCGAGAGAGTGGCTTTTTTCAAAGCAATAAGCGAGGGCGAAAAGGAATTTGAAAAAATCGCAATTTCAGGTTCAAGCGATGACTTTTGCTTTCCCTGCGGTGCTTGCAGGCAGGTTATGAGCGAATTTTGCGGCAAGGATTTTGTGATTATATTAGAAAACGGGAAAGAAATTAAGAATTTCACTTTAGGCGAGCTTCTCCCCTACTCATTCAAATTAGACAAATAAAGAAGGCGTTACATTATGCGAATGGCAGATATTATTGAGCATAAAAAGCAGGGCTTGGCGCTTACAAAAGAGGAAATTGATTTTTTTGTAAAAGAATATACAAACGGCGATATCCCCGATTATCAGGCATCGGCTCTTGCAATGGCAATATATTTTAACAAAATGACAAATGAGGAAACTGCCGCACTTACACTTGCAATGGCGAAAAGCGGCGATATGCTTGATTTAAGCGAATTTGAAAACTCGACTGTTGACAAACATTCCTCCGGCGGAGTGGGCGACAAAACTACTCTTGTTGTTGCGCCGATTGCGGCAGCGGCAGGCTGTACTGTTGCAAAAATGAGCGGCAGAGGCTTAGGCTTCACTGGCGGCACGATTGATAAACTTGAGGCTATCCCCGGTTTTTGCACCGCTATGAGTCCTGAAAATTTCAAAAAACAGGCAAGGGATATAGGCTTAGTCGTTGCAGGTCAAACAGGCAATATGGCGCCGTGTGACAAAAAATTATACGCTTTAAGGGACGTTACCGCCACGGTTGACTGTATGCCGCTGATTGCATCGTCAATTATGAGCAAAAAGCTTGCCGCAGGGGCTAAAAATATAGTTCTTGACGTTAAATGCGGCGAAGGTGCGTTTATGAAAGATATTCAAAATGCAACGCTCCTTGCAAGCGAAATGGTAAGCATAGGCAGGCATTGCGACAGAAATGTAAAAGCGCTTATCACCGATATGAGTTCACCTTTAGGCTATGCAGTCGGCAACAGCTTAGAAGTGGCGGAAGCGGTAAAAATACTTAAAGGCGAGAATATTTTGCATTTAACCGAACTTTGCATAGCACTTGCTGCAAATATGATAAGTCTTACCAAAGAAATTGATTTAAAAGAGGCTGAAATCAAAGCAAAAGAAATGATTAATTCAGGCAAAGCGCTTGACAAACTCAAGCAAATGGTTAAATCTCAGGGCGGCGACGTGGGCTATATTGAAGATGAAAATAAATTCGGATTTGATAAATATAAAGCTGAAATTAAGGCGGAAAAGCAAGGCTATATTTCAAAAATCGACGCTCAAAAAATCGGCAATGTTTGTGTTATCTTAGGCGCAGGCAGAAACGTGAAAACGGACAATATCGACCCGCTGGCAGGAATACTTTTCAAGTGTCAAAAAGGTGATTACATAAACAAAAACGATACTGTTATGACACTTTATTCAAATGATGAAAAAAAGCTGAAAAATGCAACGTCGCTTATATTAAATTCATTTGAGATAAGCGATATTAAGCCAAATGACAGCAATATAATTTTAAAACAGTTTTAGAAAAAGGGGGTAAATTTATGAAACTGTATTTTGTAGGCGCAGCACACGAGGTAACGGGTTCTTGCACAATTCTTTATGCCTGCGGCAAAAAAATAATGATAGACTGCGGTATGGAGCAGGGCGAAAACGTTTACGAGAATGTTGAACTTCCCGTATCGCCTAATGACATTGACGCTATGCTTTTAACCCATGCTCATATTGACCACTCAGGTCATATTCCTTATGTGTCGGCTAACGGCTTTTCTGCGCCGATTTATACAACAAGTGCGACTGACAGACTTTGCAGAATTATGCTTATGGACTCGGCGCACATTCAGGAATTTGAGGCAGAATGGAAGAACAGAAAAAACAAGCGCAGCGGTAAAGAGCCGATTGAACCGCTTTATACCACGCAAGACGTACAAAATGCGCTCAAATATTTCACTCCGTGCGAATATGACGAGAGCTACCAAATTTTTGACGGAATAGAAATTAAATTTATTGATGCAGGTCATCTTTTGGGCAGCGCGTCAATAGAAATTAAAGTGACAGAAAACGGAATTACAAAAACCATTCTTTTTTCCGGAGATATAGGAAATATCAACCGACCGCTTATAAAAAATCCTCAAAAACCACCCGTAGAAAAGGCAGATTACGTCATTATCGAGTCCACCTACGGCAACAGGCTTCACGGCGACAGACCCGATTATGTTTTGCAACTTACAGGAATTATTCAATCCACCCTTGACCGTGGCGGAAACGTTGTTATTCCTTCATTTGCAGTCGGCAGAACACAGGAACTTCTTTATTTAATAAGAATAATCAAAGAAAAAGGGCTTATTAAAAATCATGCAAACTTCCCTGTTTGGGTGGACAGTCCGCTGGCTGTTGAGGCAACGGAAATTTATGACGATAAAAATTTAAGAAGATATTTTGACGCCGACACGCTTGAGCTTATCAACAACGGCATTAATCCTATTAAATTTGACAATCTTAAGCTTGCCGTAACAAGCGACGAATCAAGAATGATAAACGACGACCCGACACCGAAAATCATCTTATCTGCAAGCGGAATGTGCGAAGCAGGACGAATCAGGCACCATTTAAAGCATAATTTATGGCGAGAGGAATGTACTGTTTTATTCGTAGGATATCAAGCCGAAGGAACACTTGGCAGAAAGATTATTGAAGGTGCCAATAAGGTTAATCTTTTCGGCGAAGAAGTGCAAATCAACGCAAATATTGAAAAAATGCAGGGCATAAGCGGCCACGCAGACAAAAATATGCTCCTTTCCTGGCTTGCAAGCATACCGCAAAAGCCAAAGGTTGTTTTTGTAAATCACGGTCACGATACCGTTTGCGACGAATTTGCAAAATCAATTGAAAACGAGCTTGAAATATCGGCTCTTGCACCTTACTCCGGCGATGGCTTTGAGCTTGGCGACGTTGTAAGGCAAGTTGATATCGGACCTCGCAAGCTTTATGACAAAAAGCTGCATAAAATTGAGCGCAATAATTCGGTTTATGACAGGCTTTACCTTGCAGGTCAAAATCTTATGTCTGTTATTGAAGCTTCGAGGGGATGCCCTAACAAGGAATTGGGCAAGCTGACTGACCAAATTACAGCCTTAATCGAAAAATATAAACAAGACTGACGGTGAAACTATGGTAATATATACAAGCAAAATAAACGAAAAACTAAAAAACACAGATGATTTTTTACTGTCGAGCGAAAATAAAATATTAAACCAAATAGACGAATGTGCAAAAAGAATTTTACCGCTTCAAGACACAAGACCTATAATTTTAATATCCGGCCCATCAGGAAGCAGCAAAACAACAACGGCAATTAAGCTTGCAAAGGCATTGAGAAAAAACGGTGCCGATGTTTGCTACATATCTATGGATAAATATTTTAAAAACTTTACCGATGAGGAGCGTGCGCTTAAAAAGCTAAATAAAATTGACCTTGAAGCGCCCGACAGAGTAGACGCTGAATATCTAAACAAAGATATTGATACGCTTTTAAACGGCGGCGAAATTTATTTGCCTAATTATGATTTTTTAACGAATACAAGAACTCTGAGCAACACTAAGCTTTCAAGAAACGGCGGATTCGTTATAATTGAGGGAATACACGCTCTCAACCCTGTTCTTATGGGCGAAAACGATGATGTAACAAACAGAATTTACGTAAGCGTAAGAACAAGGGTTATAGATTCAAACGGTGATAAGCTGCACCCGTGCAAAATCAGGCTTTGCCGCAGAATGATTAGGGATAAGCTTTACAGAGGGCGCACATACGAAGAAACTATACGTCTTTTCCCAAAAGTTCAACGAGGCGAAAACCAATTTATCATGCCGTATAAAAACAGGTCGCATTTCAATATAGACACATTTATTGAATATGAGCCTTGCGTGTATAGAAATTATCTTTATGATGATTTAAGCGCTCTTTCGCAAAAATTCGGTGATATTAAAGACGTTGTTAATGCACTTGATGAGGTAGAGCCGCTTGACGATAAAATGATACCAAGCGACGCATTTGAGCGTGAATTTATCGGTAACAGCTCCCTTTCCTACTAATTTTACTTTAAGTTCACAAATGCCCCTTTCAAATATGATACGATATCATAAGAAAGGGGTATTTTTATGAAAAACAAAATCATCAGGATACTGTTATCTGTTCTTTTTGTAATAATATTTTTGCTTTATATAGGGCCTGTTATCACCGTAGGCGAATACAATTTAGGCATAATCGCAGGCTTGGGCTTTGATTTTATACTGCTGATTTATATTATATTTTTCAATAAAATCAATTTGCTTATAAAAAATATAAACAAGAAAAAAATCGGCAAAATCGCACTGAAAATAATATCTTTTGTTCTTTTTATATGCATAATTATCGGCGGCACCACATTTCATAATGTCTTGTCCCGTAGCTTTAAAAGCGAAGAAAAAAGTGACGTTGCGATAGTTTTAGGCTGCGTTGTAAACGGTGATAAACCCGGAATATTTTTAAAAGGCAGAATTAATGCCGCTTATAAATATCTTAATGAAAACCCAAATGCAATTGCAGTTTTAAGCGGTGGGCAGGGAAACGGCGAAAACATCAGCGAAGCGAAGTGTATGTTTAATTGCCTTACCGAAATGGGAATAGACAAAAGCAGACTTTTGATTGAAGATAAATCAACCTCAACAAGAGAAAACTTTAAATATTCAAAAGAAATTATTGAAAAAAACGGAATAAAATCAAAGAAAATCACAATTATTACTAATGATTTTCACGAATGCAGAGCAAGTGAGTTTGCAAAGCAAAACGGTTTTAAGCCGCTTAGATATCCGAGCAAAACCCCTTGGAACGGATATATGCCGTTTGCCACAAGAGAAATTTTTGCAATTATATATCAAATATATTTGGCAAGATAAAAGAAAAAGACGTTAGAGAAACTAAAAACTCTAACGTCTTATTTTTATTTTACCATTCCTTTTTTAAACATTACAAATGCGCCTAAAACAGATACAACTACGCCGATAGGAATTAAAACTCCGGTTCCAAGCGTGCCATTAAAAATCAAAATAAATGACAAAACGGCAATGGGAAGAATTGATATTTTCCAATGCTTTGCAAGATACGAGGCGCAAAGAGAACCGAAAAGTGCAGGAGTTACTTGCTGAAATGCAGGAGCAAAAACGGAATCCGGATCGGTTATATTATGCAAAATAGGGAAAAACGCAAGCACGCAAACGGCAATAATAAGAGTAGTTACAATGGAAGATACGGCTATCGAAATTGTCGATATAACCTCACCTTCCTCGCTTGAAGGCTCAACTTCGGCACTTTCCATTGCACTTAAAGCAACCGGTAATTTCAAATTGGTTATATTGCCCGTAACAAAACCGAGATAAGTGCCGCCCGTACCTAAAAGCGGAGAATAAGTCAGCACCTCAAGAACTGCCGTTGGATAAAATACAAGCGCAACGGTCGAAAGTCCCTTTGCAATCATATTGATTTTGGGAGATACACCGAGATGAACACATATAAGCGCCGGAACACTAATAAACAAGCAGAGGGTAACCAACATCCAAATTTTACCGTATGTATGAGTTTTATTAATATATTTGCCGTTCATACTATCCCCTCCATTCCAAAAATGCAACATCGGCAGGCAAAATTTGCGCCATAATCATTACAATTGCCATAGCGCCAATCATTGCAAACGGCATTGCAAAGCTTTCAAGCCATTTTAACTTTTCAAGGCCTGCAAGCTTTTGCATAATAAGCATCAAAATTACAGACGAAATCAATGCTGTAATTGACAATATTCCCGCACCGTCGCCTATAATATGAGCATCGCCCTTACCTGCGATTGCCCTTGCAACAAAAGCGGAAATAAGGCCGATAAATGCCGCCGCACTAAGCACGCTTGAAAGAGCGCTGTTTTTAGATACCGCCTTGTTCATCTTACTTTGCACTTTTTTAAGAAAAATCGGAACAAGGATAAGCGGCATAATTGAACCGAGAGTCATAACCCACGCAACCGTTGCAAAAACTTCTTTGTTTTCAATCGGTTGGGATATTCCGCCCGCAAGACCGAAAGCCTCAACTGCATTGGTGGCTGCCGTGACCTCATAAGAAATATTACCTATTACCGTCAGTCTTATCCACGGCAATACATAGCCAAGCCCTGCCGACAAAGTAAGCACAGTTGCCACAATTCCTATGGCAGGCGCAATAGTGAAAAGTGATGACGAAACGATTGTATTCTTAATTGTTTGATTTGCTATTCCAAGTTCCTTAGCCCTTTTTACTGCACGCACAAGAAAGAAAAGTGCTTGTGCCACAACAAAGAAAACAACGCAAAGAGCAATAGCCACCATAAAAGAATCTTCTTTGAAATTCATATCATTACTCCTTTGTCATAATTCTTATATATCGCTTGAAAAATGCCACGCCTTGAGTAAGCTGTTCAACAGGAATACGCTCGTTTGTTGAATGTGTGGTAAGCAAAAGCTCTGTATCAACCGTAAACGGAGCAAAACGGTAAATATTTTCACAAACGTTTTCATAGTTATATGCGTCTGTACCGCCCATAACGAGATAAGGCGCAACGATATTTTTTTCATTAAGAGAAACGGAAAGCGTTGAAAGCGTTTTAAAGGCTCTTGTATCTGTAGGCGAAACAATACTCGGCTCCTTGCCCTTGATAAATTCTATTTCAACATTTTCACCGCCCATATATTTTTCAATATGACGTCTTACGTCCTCTATTGTTTCACCGGGCATAATTCTGAAATTGACCGTAACGCTTGCTTTTTGCGGAAGAACATTTGCCGCAGGTGAGGCAGAACTCATTGTAACCGCCGTCGTTGTGCGCACTAATGAAGCGGCAGGCGGAATTTTTTTCATAACAGCAAGCAAAACAGGCTTTAAAAGCCAAAGATTGCAAAATACAACTCTGCCGATATATGACGTTCTTTTGCCTATCTGTGTAAAAAGATTATATACAAACGGCAAAATTCTCGCCTTAAACTGATGATTTTCAAGCGCTTCAACCTTTTTTGAGAGAATACCGAGAGCCGTATGCTTAGGCGGCTGAGAGGAATGACCTCCCTTAGCCTTAACCGTAATTTTAAAATCGGCATATCCTTTTTCAGCAATACCGATACCTGTCAAATTAGCGTCAAGTATGCCCTTAACCTTAGCCGGAAGCATTGCTCCGCCCTCGTCAACAACACTGTCAAGGCGAACGCCACGGCTTTCAAGAGTTTTTGCAAGCTCGCTTGCGCCGTTATTTGAACCGGATACAATTTCCTCATTATGACCCAAGCACAAATACACGCTTCTTTTTGGCTGATATCCCTCTTCAAGCAGTGTTTCAACACTTTCCAAAAGGCATATAAGATGATTTTTCATATCAAGAGCACCTCTGCCCCAGATAAATTCACCGTCGTTTACGCCGTCAAAAGCAGGATGCACCCAATCTTTTTCCGTTCCCTCGCTGACGGGTACAACGTCTTGATGAGCCAAAAAAGCAATAGGGTCAAGGGAACTGTCACTTCCCTGCCAAAAATAAAGTAAACTTGCTTTTGACACATCTTCAACACTCAAATTTTCATAAATGAGAGGGAATGATTTTTTCAGAAATTCGTGAAATCTGTCAAATTCTGCCCAATCGGTTTCTTCCTCGTTTTCATGAGATATCGTTTTAATTCTTATTGCATCGCATAAATGCTCCTCAACACGTTTTGAATTAACGTTTTCTTCTTCAAAAACCTCTCTCTTTACAGGCTTTGCCTTAAAGAAAATCGCTCTTATCAGCGTAAGCACAATAAATAACGCAAGCAAGATAAGAATAACATAAAGCACTTTCACACTATTACCCCCTAAATATAAAAAAGAATATAAAAATGCTAATTATATTATATATCATTTGCCCTAATATGAAAACCCTTTAAAATAAAAATAGACAAAAATAAAGGACTTGTAAAAATACAAGTCCTTTTTCAAAGTTATTACAGTTTTATTTTACTCTTGTTAAGCCAATAGTTGAACCTGCAAGATAATCGTCAGATGCCGGATACTCACATTGATACTTAACATCAAGAGATGCACTCTTATCCTTAAGAACAGCCACGTTAGCGTGCTTAACATCAATATGAACAAGCATTATGTAATCAGCCTTGATAATCTCGTTAGTCTTTGTATCAATAACAATAGTACCTGTGCCGCCCTTGTAATCAACTACAAAGTTATCCTTAATCGTACCCTGTGAGAATGAAAGAACGTCGATTGATTCAACAACGGATGAAATATCACCGAGTGAATTAAAGAATCTGCCCTGTGAGTCCTCGCCCGGTGTTGAAAGGAGAGCCTCTTTCGGCTGAATAACCATTGTGATAGTGCCATCGCCGTTATCCTTTACATTAGCTGCAAGAACATCATCAGCAGTAAGATGTGATGTTGTGCAATCCATCTTTCCGTCGTTTTTAGTATCGCCCTTAGGGTCTCTGTTACCTGACGGTGAAAGGCCGTTTGTGCCGCCTTTGAAAAGGCCGCCTACGATACCCGGAACAAGCTTGTTGATAATGTCGTTTGACTTGCCCTCAACAAGAAGGTTATCAACATTAAGAGTTTCTGTACCAAGCATCTTATAGTAGCTGTGTGTTTCGCCTGAATCGGTTTTATATTCAGCAGTAAGCGTCTTGGTATAGTCGTAGCACTCTTTATAATAATTAACTACGTCTTCCTGAGTTTTAAACTCCTTGCCGCCGTATGTGCCTGCCTTGAACTCGTCAATAACAGCAACATCCTTTGCATCGGCACCGCCGTTAGCATCAGCAGCTTCAATCTTAGGATATTTGTTAATTACAAAAGCAGTTGCTGCAAGGCAAATTACCAAAACGATTGCCAAAAAACCGTTGAATTTACTTAATCCGGATTTTCTTTTCATACAAAAATTCCCCTTTGAATATATTGTTACTCTCTTATAATATACTAAAACGAAAAATATTTCAACTGTTTTTTTAATTTAGTCTTTAAAAGTAACAATAATCTCTGTTCCTTTACCCTCTTCGCTGCTGATTTCGAGCTTAGCGTCGTGAAGTTGAGTAATATGTTTTACTATCGCAAGGCCAAGACCTGTACCGCCTGTTGCCTTGCTTCGGCTCTTATCAACTCGGAAAAATCTTTCAAAAATTCTTTCCTGATATTTTTTGGGAATACCGATACCCGTATCTTTAACACTTACGCTTGCACCCTTTTCAAGCGGGGTAACCGTAACAGTTACATTTCCGTTTTCCTTATTATACCTGATTGCATTGTCGCAAAGATTATAAACAAGTTCCTCAACAAGCTGAGCCTTGCCCCTTATATAACATTCCTCACCTGTAAGGTTAAGCGTAACACACTTATTAATTGCATTAATATTAAGCGCTTCAACACACCTTTGCGCAATTTCATAAAGATTGACCGACTCAAAGGACATATCCTCGTCATCGCTCTCCTCAAGCTGAGAAAGCTGAATAATATCCTCGCTTAAACTTACAAGCCTTAGCGCCTGCTTGCGAATAACACCGGCAAATGGTTTGATATCCTCCGGCTTTGCCATTCCCGTTTCTATAAGTTCTGCATAGCCTGCAATAGAGGTAAGCGGTGTTTTAAGCTCGTGGGAAACATTGGCAGTAAACTGCTTTTTCTGTTTATCAAGCATTTTTTGCTTTTTCTTTTGCTGCAAAAGCGCATTTACGAGCGGCTTGAGTTCCTCATCCGACTTAAATTTATCAATATTATCAAGACTTTGCCCAAGTTGAGTAATCGGTTTAACAATGCTTTTAGTGATACCCATACTCACAAAAACTGCCGCAACTATTACAACAATTATACATAAAAAGATATATATAATATAATCCGAAAAAAACTTGCCGATGCTTTTAGCTTCAGTCGAAACACGCAAAACATTGCCGTTATCAAGCTGCTTTGCAAAATAATATATCTTTTTTCCCTGAGTGTCTGAATGTCTTGTTACTGTTGCTTCGCCGTTTTTGATTGCCTGCTGTATTTCCTGCCTGTTAAGGTGATTGCCAAGCTTATTTGCACTCTCTTGGCTGTCCGCAATAACCGTTCCGTCCTTTGCAACAAGAGTAATTCTTACATTTTTGTCAATATGATTTGAAATAAAAGCAGTATCGTCATCCTGCGCAAGCTGATTTTCAACCACGCTTTCAACAACTCTGAGCTGCTCTTTTAACTGATTATCACTATAAGAATAAAAAACAGATAAAATGAGCACTGCCGTAATTGTGATTACCGATACGCCAAATGCAAATATTTTATATAAAGTCTTTTTAGCCACTTAATTACTCACCGACCTTGTAGCCGACATTTCTTATTGTTTTAATATGCTCGCCTGCAGTGCCGAGTTTTTTACGAAGCGACTGAATATGAACATCAACCGTTCTGTTGCCCTGTTCAAAATTATAGCCCCAAACGATTTCCATAAGCCTGTCACGTGTGAGAACAATACCCTTGTTCCTAATTAAATGCTTAAGAATTTCATATTCCTTATATGTAAGGTCAACCTCTGCTCCGTCAACCAAAACAGTATGTTTATTCTCATCAAGTTCAATGTTTTTATATACAAGAACGGTTTTAACTTTCTTGGCACTTCTGCGAAGCACAGCTTTAACTCTTGACACAAGTTCCATAACACCGAACGGCTTTGTAATATAGTCGTCAGCACCCAAATCAAGCCCTTTTACGGCATCAATCTCACTTGTTTTTGCCGTAACCATAATAACGGGAATATCGGCATAAGCACCCGTTTGCCTGATTGTACCCAAAATGGCCAGTCCATCTTCTTCAGGAAGCATAATATCAAGCAAAATTATGTCCGGCACTTTAATTTCCAACTGAGCCATCAAGCTTCTTCCGCTTTCAAAGCCCGTTACCTCAAATTCTGAATTTTTAAGAGCATATATTTCAAGTTCTCTTATGGATGCGTCATCCTCTACGATATAAACCGATTGTTTATCGCCCATACTCTACCTCTTACCTAACCGCATATTTATTAAGATATGTTTCAAATTGCTCCATAAATGTTTTATTATTTGAATTTTTAACACCTTTAAGATAGCTGTGGGTTTGATAATGACCCTGTGAAAATTCAATAATACATACTGCAAGATTTGAACAGTGATCTGCTATACGCTCAAACGAATTAACTATATCAAAAAACAAAATTCCGTTTTCAAAAGTGCATTCGCCCTGGTCCATACGCTTTGAATGGCGTGCACGAAGCTCCGCTTTAAGATTATCTATTACCTGCTCAAGCGGCTCAACCGTCATTGCAAGCTCAACGTCATCATTAATAAATGCCTTTGTTGAGTTTTCAATAATCTCGGCAACTGCCCTGCCCATAATTTCGAGCTCTCTGTTTGCTTCCTCTGAAAAATGAATTTTATCCTGATGCATTTTTCTCTTAATTTTAAGGATATTATAGCCGTAGTCACCCATACGCTCAAAATTACCGATAGCATGGGAATAATTATTAAGCCTCATTGAGTCTGAAACATTCAAATCAATTGAGCTGATTTTAACAAGATACGTTTCAAGCTGGTCCTCATAATCATCAAGCCTTTTCTCATTAGCTTTGATTGCTTCGTCCTTTTTGTGGCTGTAGCTTTTTATAAACTCTATGCTTTGCGATATATTTGTTTGCGCAAGAGTAGCCATTTCGTCGCACTTATCTTTAACCTTATCAAGAGCAAATCCCGGACTGATAAGAAAACGTTCCTCAACAAGACCGTTTTCGTCTTTTTGTTCTTCCTTGTCGTCTTTGCCGTCTTTGATAAGAACACACATAAGCTTTTCAAGCTGCTTGCCGAATGGGAACAGAATTATTGTTGAAAAGATATTGAAAAGAGAATGGATAATCGCAATAGTAGCAGGTGAAACATTATCGTTAAAAAACGGCAAACCGAAAATCGCATTTGAGCCGTAGAAAAGCGCCATTGCAATAACCACACCGATTACATTAAAAGTAAGGTGAGCATAAGCTGCCCTTTTAGCGTTCTTGCTTGCGCCGATTGACGAGATAAGAACTGTTGTGCACGAGCCGATATTTTGACCCAAAATAATAGGAAATGCAGAAGAAACGGTAATCGACCCCGTTGTTGAAAGTGCCTGCAAAATACCGACTGAGGCAGATGAGCTTTGAAGCGCCGTAGTAAGAAAAGCACCTGCCAAAATACCTAAAATAGGATTTGAAAATTTAGTTAAAATGCTTGTAAACTGCGGTACGTCCTTGAGCCCTTCCATAGAGTCGCTCATAGTTGTCATACCAATCATTAAAAGACCGAAGCCCAAAACAATATAGCCGACATTATGCTTTTTCTCGCCCTTGCAAAACATAACAAGAATAATGCCGATAAATGCAAGAACGGGAGCAAACGAACTCGGTTTTAAAAGATTAACAAAAAGATTTGAGCCTTCAATACCTGCAAGCGAAAGAATCCACGCAGTAACGGTAGTACCGATATTTGCACCCATAATGATGCCTATAACCTGCCTGAGTGCCATAATTCCGCTGTTTACAAAGCCGACTGCCATAACCGTAACAGCGCCCGACGACTGAATAACAGCCGTAACGAAAAGGCCGAGCAATACACCCTTAATCCTGCTATCGGTCATTTTTTCAAGAATTGTACCAAGCTTGCTGCCGCCCATTTTTTCAAGGCTTTTGCCCATAACGTCCATACCGAAAAGGAACATGGCAAGCCCGCCTACAAGAGTTAAAAAATTATAAATAGTCATACCCTTTTCCTCGTATTACACAAAATTACAAGTAGATATTATATGCAGTCGATTAAATTACAATATAGTTTATGTTAAATTTACGTTAAATAATCATTCGCAATAAATTGGTGAAGTAATTGCGAGGGGCTTTTTTTCTCCGTCAACAGTACCCCAAAGCTCTGCACGGTACCAGCAACCGCTGTCAAGCTTTAAACGAACGTGCCTTTCGTCGTATCTTGTTTCAAGCACGCACTTTCCGCCGTTTGTAACTATTTTTATTTCCTTATATACTATATCTTCCATACCGGCATCCTTTACCCTTGAATGTAAATCGGTAAAGAAACTGAAAGTATAGTTGCCCTTTTTTACAGTATCGCCGATACCGCTTGTAACGCCGTGGCGATGAACTCTGAATATGAACTTTGCGCCGTGAGAAATAACCGTTTTACCAAGCCTTATTGCACGCATAACAGATTTTGCGCTGATATCATCAACGTCGACATAGGTGCAACCGTAGTGGCCCGATGTTTCCTCTCTGTGCCAATCCCTGCCGTAAGTTGCGGCAATTTTATATCCTTTGTCAAGAAGTGAGGTCCACAACTCAAGCGCTCTTTCGTTCTCTCTTTTTGCAGAATAAAGATTTTGATGCCAAACCTCGATATAATCAACGTTTCGCCAATCCCTTACATTAAATTCCCAGCGACCTCCCGTGCAAAGCGGAGAGCCAAGCTGGTAAGGATGAGCAATTCCGACAATACCGCCGACAGCCTTAACCTGCTTGATTTTTTCATCAATATTATCAGGCTGCGCATCACGCCAATCAACAAAATCATTAGCGCCCAAAACAAGCATATGCCCAAAATAGGTTGTCCATTCAATGCCCCTGATTGCAGGGATTATATTATCGTCAAGTTCGTCCCAGCCTGAAAAAGTGTTATGGTCGGTTAAAGCAATAATTGCAAGGTGGTCGTCTACCGCCGCCTTTTGAAGTTCGCTAACCGTGAAATCACCGTCGGAATGAATAGTATGGCAATGAAGTTCGCAAGGTAAATAGCTCATTATTTTTCCTCCCCTTCAACAGTAATTTTATAATCGACGTCGCAACTAACCGAATGAACGTTAAGAGTTATTTTCCACTCACCTTTTGCAATATCCGTCTTAAAAAATCCGGCAGACGAAAAAGCGGGAGAAATAATGTGTTCCTGCTTATTGCTCTGCCTGTGCGCCGCACCGAGATATTCCCTGCTTGAATCAAGAGAAACGGTAACAAGATTTTTAATAGGCAAATAATTTTCTATATTTCCCTCCTGAACCTCACCGTATTTTTCCAAGCAATCCTCGGCAATCTTAATTTCCTTTGCTTTATCTTCTAAGGTTTTCGGTGAATATTCAAAGTTTATTTTTAAAGATTTAAAATCATTTTTTATTTCAAAAGGCAAAACAATATTTGTTTTATTATCAGCTAATGTGATTTTGCCTGTTTTATTAAGTAATACCATATTTGCACCTCATTTGTGAATATACTATTCTAATTATAAAATAAATTGTTAATATTTTCAATTGATATTATTTACTAAAAATGTTATAGTGTTTTTGGTGATAATTATGAAGTTGAAAAGTTGGATGAGCAAAATTGACGGTAAAAACGAAGTTTTGAGGCTGAATATACCGGGTACGCACGATTGCGTTACTCAATTTGTTCAATTTTCTCACATTTCAAAATGCCAAAATATGAATATATACGAGCAGCTTTATTTAGGTGTTCGTGCGCTTGATATCAGGGTTGAATCAAGGGGCGACAGGCTTAAAATGGTGCACGGTGTCGCAAAAGCATTTAATACAAAAAATCACTTTTCAAAGCAAATGGATATGGCGGACGTTTTGGCTCATTGCTACCGATTTCTTGACGAAAATCCATGCGAAACAATAGTTTTTCAGTTCAAAAATGACAGCGCAAAGGAAATGGAACGTTGTTTTGATTTGATGCTCAATAATTATATCAATAAAAATCCCGAAAAATGGTATACGTACAACAGAAGTCCTTATCTTGACGAGGCAAGAGGTAAAATTATATTTATCCGTCGCTGTAAAATGGATACAACGAAGGGCTATGATATAGGCAAAACAGGAATTGACTTTTCAAATTGGGTGGAGCAAACAACAGCCGTACCTCAGCCTTTAGTTCTTAATACTTCAGGCGAAAATGAAATAAAATTCATTATTCAGGACAGATTTAAGTACAAGCCTGAGCCGAGATGGAACGAGTGCATAAAGCCGTTTCTTGACAGTATGAATAAATGGGACGGGAAATACATAATCAATTACCTTTCAACCGCAGGCGGACTTAAAGGGCCATATAACAATTCCAAATACATCAATCCTAAATTTTTATCATACAAATTAAACAAGGATTACTATTACGGCACAATTTATATGGATTTTCCGACAAAAGAGCTTACGACAAAAATAATAGAAACAAATTTTTAAAGGTGAAACATGAAATTAGAAGATATTAATATTAGGGACCCTTTTGTTTTAAATGACGGCGGAATATATTATTTATACGGCACAAGGGCAAAGGATTTCGGTTGCCATACCGGCGGGTTTGACGTTTATACATCAACCGACCTTGTTAATTGGAGCGAGCCTAAGGAGTGCTTCAACAGCGCCGAATACGGCTTAAACCGTGAGGTTAATTGGGCGCCCGAAGTGCATAAATACAAAGGTGAATACTATATGCTTGCAACCTTTACGCAGGAAAACGGACTGAGAGGCTCATACGTTTTAAAAGCGGAAAATCCGCTCGGTATGTTTGAACCGTACAGCGACGGAGCGCTCACTCCGGAAGAATGGGAATGTCTTGACGCCACGCTTTATGTTTCAAAATCAGGCGAGCCTTATCTTGTTTTTTGCCACGAGCATACGCAAATAATCGACGGAGAGATTTGCTTTATCAAGCTCAATAAGGAGCTTAATGCCGCAATCAGCCTGCCGACAAGGCTTTTTGCCGCTTCCTCACCCTATTGGGCAGACAAAAAGCCTAAGGGTGAACATTACATAACCGACGGTCCTTTTATGTATCGCACAAAAGAGGGTAAGCTTCTTCTTATATGGTCAACCTTTGTTAATCACAAATACTGCCAATGCGTTGCACGCTCAAGCGATAACGAATTAAACGGGGTGTTTGAGCATCTGCCGCTTTTGATTGATAATGACGGCGGCCACGGAATGATATTTAAAGCAGAAGATAAGCTTTATCTCTCATACCATACGCCGAATACAAACGGCTTGGAGCATCCTAAGTTCACTTTAATCAAAGACAACGGTAAATCAATTGAATTAGTATAAGAAAAGACGGCAACTCTTTTGGGAGTTACCGTCTTAGACTGTCGATAAAGTGGCTAAACCGTGCCGTGCTATAAAACGAAATTCCGTTCGGGGCCCCCGACAAATTGAAAATTTGGTGGGGAAAAGGAGAAAGGAACGAAGTGTTTATTATGAATTTCAAAGAAATTCATTCAAACACGGAATTTCTTTCGACGTATCGTAGGGCAAGGGAGATTCCCCTTACAGGGGAAATGTCACGAAGTGACAAAAGGGTTTGCCGAATCGCAGATTTGCTCTTGCCAAAATAAAATCAAAAATACATTTATAGAAAAGTGGCTTGAACGTAGTGTTCAAGCCACTTTTGGCACTTTCCGTCTTTTGCTCGGGGGCAGTACCAACGTACAGCACCCACTCGCAAAATACGAAATTTATCTCACTTTCTCGAAGTCTTACAGCGTGTAGAAATTTGTAATTGGACTTTTTCTACACGCTGAGACGACAGTTCGCTAATGAACTGCCGTCTTAATTTTTATTGTAATTATAAAAGGCTTGCAACAAGGTCGCCCATTTGAGAGGTATTAACTGCCTCAAAGCCGTCCTCATAAATATCAGGTGTTCTTGCCTTGGTAAGTGCAATGTCAACCGCATTTTCGATAGCGTCGGCAGCCTCTGCCTCATCAAAGGTGTAACGAAGCATCATTGCACCCGAAAGAATAGTTGCAAGAGGGTTAGCCTTGCCCTGACCTGCAATATCCGGAGCAGAGCCGTGGATAGGCTCATAAAGACCGAATGTACCCTGAGCAAGTGAAGCGGAAGCAAGCATACCGATTGAGCCTGAAATCATCGAAGCCTCATCTGAAAGAATATCGCCGAAAATATTGGAAGTTACAATTGTATCGAATTGGTTAGGGTTACGAACAAGCTGCATTGCGCAGTTATCAACATACATATAAGAAACTTCAACCTCAGGATAATCCTTAGCGGTTTCCTCCATAACCTTTCTCCAAAGCCTTGAGGAGTCGAGAACGTTTGCCTTATCAACGCAGGTAAGCTTTTTGCCACGTTTCATTGCATATTCAAAGCCTGCCTTAACAATTCTCTTAATCTCCGGATACGTATAACGCTCTGTATCATAAGCGCCTACAACGCCGTTTTCCTCATAAGTTCCACGGTCGCCGAAATAGATACCGCCCGTAAGTTCACGAACGATAAGAATATCAAGACCCTCACCGATAATTTCTTCCTTAATAGGAGAAGCAGACTTAAGGGGAGCAAAAATCTTAGCAGGGCGAAGATTTGCAAAAAGTCCTAAATCCTCACGAATTGCAAGAAGTCCCTTTTCAGGACGATTGTTGCCTGGCTGACTGTCCCACTTAGGGCCGCCCACTGCACCGAGAAGTACAGCGTCTGAAGCTTTGCAAGCTTTTGCTGTTTTTTCAGGATAAGGAACGCCTGCCTCGTCAATAGCGCAACCACCCAAAAGCTCATAATCATAATCAAAGGCAAAACCAAATTTTTCGCCTGCTTTATCAAGCACCTTAATACATTCATTTACTATTTCAGGGCCGATTCCGTCACCCTTTAAAACTGTAATTTTATAATTTTTCATATTTTAACCTTTCTGTATATCGGCAAGCGCCGAAAAATCCGCCTCTTTTATTTAACTGTAATCCCGACTATGCCGAAAGCCAAAACCTAAATAATTAATATCAGGCACGCTTATGATAGCTTATTTACAACATTGCGATGACATTAACATTTATCAAATATACCCGGCATTGTGTCATCACGCATTGTGTCCTTTTGGTCACGGTTGATAGCGCAAATAATACCCTTCATTGAAGCATAGCCGATATTGTGGCTTACGCCGATACCGAATATATCTTTTCCGTTAGGATTCTTAATGTGAATATAGCTAATAGCCTTTGAGTCACTGCCGACTGAAATTGCATGCTCGCTGTAATCAACAAACTCATAATTTGAAAGTCCCGCTTTATTCATAGCCTCACAGAATGCGCCGATAGGGCCTGAGCCGTCGCCTGAAATTTTAACAGGCTCATTATCCTTATACTTAAGTTCACCGGTGAAATGAACAGTTGTAAGATAATCTTTTTCGTTCTTTTCTTCGGTAATTTTATAATTAAGAAGCTTGTAAGGGCCGCAAACATTTCTGTATTCCTTTTGGAAGATATCAAATACTTCGTCAGGCTGAATTTCTTTGCCGCTTTCATCGCAAGCCTTTTGAACTACTGCGCTAAACTCACTTTGCATAGCCTTAGGCATCTTAATTCCGTAATCGTTAGCAAGAATAAATGCCATACCGCCCTTGCCGCTTTGCGAATTGATACGAATAATCGGCTCATATTCACGTCCTACGTCGGCAGGGTCAATAGGAAGATACGGGATATCCCAATAATCTCCGCCGTGTTCATCCATATACATTTTGCCTTTATTGATAGCATCCTGATGAGAGCCTGAAAAAGCAGTAAATACAAGCTCGCCTGCATAAGGATGACGAGGCGGCACTACCATCTTTGTTGCTCTTTCATAAACGCCTTTAATCTTGTTTATATCGTGGAAATCAAGCTCAGGGTCAACACCTTGGGTCCACATATTAAGTGCCAAGGTAACAATATCAACATTACCCGTTCTTTCTCCGTTGCCAAAAAGTGTGCCCTCAATTCTGTCAGCACCTGCAAGAAGCCCAAGTTCTGCTGCGGCAACACCTGTACCCCTGTCATTATGAGGATGAAGCGAAATAATAGCTGCATCACGATTTGGAAGATGGCGGCAGAAATATTCAATTTGGTCAGCATAACCGTTAGGAGTTGAGCCCTCAACAGTTGACGGAAGATTAAGGATGATAGGATTTTCCTTAGTAATATGAAGTTCCTCCATAACCTGACGGCAAATTTCAACAGCGTTATCCATCTCTGTACCGGAAAAGCTTTCAGGACTGTACTCGAAACGGATATTCATATCCGGATTCTTTTTCTTTTCTTCCTCGGTAAGCTCATAAATAAGCTTTGCGCCGTCGATAGCAATATCAATAACGCCTTGCATATCTGTTTTAAATACAACCTTACGCTGAAGGGTTGAGGTTGAATTATAAAAATGAACAATAACGTTTTTAGCACCGTCAATAGCCTCAAAAGTCTTTCTTATAAGGTGCTCTCTTGCCTGAACAAGTACCTGAATGGTAACGTCGTCAGGAATATAATTTCCCTCAATAAGTGTTCTTAAAATTTCATATTCTGTTTCACTTGCCGATGGAAAACCGACTTCAATCTCTTTAAATCCGATATTTACAAGAGTGGTAAAAAACTCAAGCTTTTCCTGCAAATTCATCGGGTCAACAAGCGCTTGGTTGCCGTCACGAAGGTCAACCGAGCACCAAGTCGGCGCTTTGGTAATGGTTTTGTCAGGCCAAGTACGGTCCGGAATATTGATAGGCTCAAAGCCTCTGTATTTTTCGTAACCCTTTTTCATAATGTTAATCTCCTTTCATTTTTGCACAGGAGCAAAAAAATAAGCCCCTACACAAAGAGTATAGGGGCGTTAATATCACGCTGTACCACCCTACTTCAGCAAGGTAATTCCCTGCCCTTTAGCATCAATCAATGCCTCTGCCGATAACGAAGCAACACGTCTGTTCCTATTAATTTCTATTCAAAACAGCGACTTAGCAGAGAGCTATGCACCTTTTATCCGTATTGACTCGCACCGCCCGTCAACTCTCTTAAACCAAAATAGAAGGTCTTTTTCTGCTTCACAGTCTTTATTTGGGTACTATTAATTTGTAAATCTATTATAACAAATTAAAACAATTTGTCAAGATATTTTTAAAGAAGAGAATAGCCGTAGCCGTTAGTGATTGCATCGACCTTTTTGTTTTCACGGCAAAGCGGACAATCGTGAGCAGGATATGCCTCATATCCCGGAATGTCGTCTTTAGTAAAAATACTGTTTACACTTACTCCGTCAACCTCATCAATTGCAGAGAAAACAGCAGAAATTCCAACTGCTTCGCCACCGTAATAATTAACGCTTTCCATTGCTCTTTCAATAGTTTTACCGCTTGTGATACAAGAAATAAGAAGTAAAACTCTTTTGCCGTCAATAAGCTTACGAAGATTATCACGGAAAATGATATTACCCTGAGCGTCATATTCAGGGCCGAGAACGTAAACTGTGCTGTCAGGATTAGGATTGAGCATATTTGCACGCTGAAGCTCGTGAGCAAGATAAGCGCCGAGAGCCTGCGTTTCGTAAAGGCACAAAACAGTATCGACCTCAATTCCTCTCTCGTGATAATAGCTTGCAAGCATCATTGCGGCATCAACAGACACGTCGTGGTTATGCTTAATATCCGATGTTCCTATATAAAAATTAAGATGCGAAGAACTTGAAACAAAATGACCCGGCATTGCATGAATAAATACGTGTTCATTTCTGCCAGATGTTATTGTATAAATTGTTTTTTCTTCACTCATAGCGACACCTCTTTGATAAACTGTTGTAGTATAAAATATATTTTATACCATAATGTTTAATTTTGCAATAAAGCGAAACATAAAAAATATCGTTGATATTTTGTTGATATTTCACAAACTGTTCGACATTTTCTTATCTATCTTGACAGCATTTAAAAAAGTTTGATAAAATAATATTGATTTGGGGTGTTTTAATTGATTACTAAAAAGTACGATACCTTGCCGCAATGCGCAAAAGATATAAGAATAAATGTGTTTATTAAGGAGCAAGGATTTCAAGAGGAATTTGACGAGCTTGACGGTATATCAAATCACCTTGTTACCTTTGACGGTGATAAGCCTTGCGCAACTGTTAGGTTTTATGAGCAAGACGGTATTTATTATATCGGCAGACTTGCCGTTTTAAAGGAATATCGCAGTAAGCATCTCGGCGCAAAAATAGTAAACGAAGCCGAGAAAATTATCAAAGAAAAATGCGGCAGGGAAATAAGACTTCATTCTCAAGTACAGGCAATGCCGTTTTACCAAAAGCAGGGATATGCCCCGTTCGGCGAACGTGATTTTGACGAGGATTGCCCCCACCAATGGATGAAAAAGAAAATATAATTAAATAGTATAAAAAACCGGTGAGAGCCTTACGAATCTCACCGGTTTTTCTTTTGGACACTCGTGTTGGCGCAACCGCCAACGCTTTCGTCTTATTAAAATTTTCGATTAAAGAGCCTCTGCAACAGCAACATACTGCACCAAAAGCCAAATCGCAGTTTTTCGTTAATTCGTGTGACCTCACTCAGTTGCGAAAAGGTCCACCGGACCTTTTCTGCCAAAATAAAACGGCGTCCCTTTTGGAACGCCGTCAATTTTGGACACTCGTGTTGGCGCAACCGCCAACGCTTTCGTCTTATTAAAATTTTCGATTAAAGAGCTTCTGCAACAGCAACTGCGCATGCTACGGTTGCGCCAACCATCGGGTTGTTACCCATACCGATAAGACCCATCATCTCAACGTGAGCAGGAACTGAAGATGAACCTGCAAACTGAGCATCTGAGTGCATTCTGCCCATAGTATCTGTCATACCGTATGAAGCAGGGCCTGCTGCCATATTATCAGGATGAAGAGTACGGCCTGTGCCGCCGCCTGATGCAACTGAAAAATACTTTTTGCCTGCTTCAAGGCGTTCTTTCTTGTATGTGCCTGCAACAGGGTGCTGGAAACGGGTTGGGTTAGTTGAGTTACCTGTGATAGAAACGTCAACATTTTCCTTCCACATAATAGCAACGCCCTCTGTTACATCGTTAGCGCCGTAGCAGTTAACCTTTGAACGAAGTCCGTCAGAATAAGCCTTGCGGAATACTTCCTTAACCTCGCCGGTATAATAATCCATTTCGGTTTCAATATATGTGAAGCCGTTGATTCTTGCGATAATCTGAGCTGCGTCCTTACCAAGACCGTTAAGAATAACACGCAGAGGCTTTTGTCTAACCTTGTTAGCCTTTTCAGCGATACCGATAGCGCCTTCTGCAGCAGCGAATGATTCGTGACCTGCAAGGAATGCAAAACACTCTGTTTCCTCTTCAAGGAGCATCTTGCCAAGGTTACCGTGGCCGAGACCTACTTTTCTCTGGTCAGCAACTGAACCCGGAATACAGAACGACTGAAGACCCTCACCGATTGCAGCAGCAGCCTCAGCAGCAGACTTAACACCCTTCTTAAGTGCGATTGCACAGCCTACAGTATAAGCCCACTTTGCGTTTTCAAAACAGATTGGCTGAATACCCTCAACGATTTTATAAGGATCAAAGCCTTTAGCCTGGCAGATTTCTCTGCACTCTTCAATTGATTTAATATCGTATTGAGCGAGAACGTCAAGAATTTGTTTCTCTCTTCTTTCATATGATTCAAATAAAGCCATTGTCTTTTTCCTCCTTATTCTTTTCTTGGGTCGATGATTTTAACTGCGTCATCAACTCTGCCGTACTGACCCTGAGCCTTCTCAAATGCTGTGTTAGCATCGTCGCCTGCTTTAATGAAGTCCATCATCTTGCCGAAGTTTACAAACTTGTAGCCGATGATTTCGTTGTCAGCGTCAAGTGCAATACCTGTTACATAACCGTCTGTCATTTCAAGGTAACGAGGACCCTTTGCAAGAGTACCGTACATTGTACCTACCTGTGAACGAAGACCCTTACCGAGATCCTCAAGGCCAGCACCGATTGCAAGACCGTCATCAGAGAAAGCACTCTGTGAACGACCGTAAACGATTTGGAGGAAAAGCTCTCTCATAGCTGTGTTAATAGCATCACAAACAAGGTCTGTGTTAAGAGCTTCAAGAATAGTTCTGCCCGGAAGAATTTCAGCAGCCATAGCAGCTGAGTGAGTCATACCCGAACAACCTATTGTCTCAACAAGAGCTTCCTGAATAACGCCTCCCTTAATGTTAAGGCTGAGCTTGCAGGTACCCTGCTGAGGCGCACACCAACCTACACCATGTGTGAAGCCTGAAATATCTTTAATTTCTTTTGCCTTTACCCATTTTGCTTCCTCCGGAATCGGAGCAGCACCGTGAGCAACGCCCTGTGCTACAGGACACATTGTTTCAACTTCATGTGAATAAATCATTTGAATTACTCCTTCCATATTTTAGCTTTAAATATTGCCAAAAATAATAATTTATAAAATTATCACAAATATTATACCCAATTGCTTGTCTATCTTCAAGAGTAAATGTCAATTTTTTGTCAAAAGTTTTATGTTTTAGTTACTATTATAAGAAAACTTGAAAAAATCAATCAATTTTGGTACAATATTAATATTATAATTCAACATTTGAAAGGATAAAGCAATATGAAAATCAAAAACGGCTTTGCAAAAAGGAAAATTGCCGATTCAAATATTGTAGTGCCTGTCGGCAGAGCAACAAACGATTTCAACGGAATGATTACGCTCAACGATTCAGGCTCATTTTTTTGGGATTGCTTAACACACGAAACAACGATTGACGAGGTTGTTGAAAAAGTAATAAGCGAGTATGATATCGATACAGAAACGGCGAAACGAGATATCGAAAAATTTATAAAAATGCTTGAAGATAACAATCTTCTTGAAAAATAAATCAAAAAGTAATCCCCCCGTAGGTTTAATACTTACGAGGGGTTGTTTTTTATCCGAATCTGCCGTTAATGTATGCATCTGTGCGTTCATCAAACGGGTTTGAAAAAAGTTTCTCGGTTTCGTCAAATTCAATGACCTCACCCAAAAGGAAAAATGCCGTTTTGTTTGAAATACGCTTTGCCTGCTGCATAGAATGGGTAACGATTATAATTGTATAGTCCTTCTTAAGCTCAAGTGCAAGTTCCTCTATCTTAGATGTTGAAATAGGGTCGAGGGCAGAAGTAGGCTCATCCATAAGGATAACATCGGGGTTAACGGCAAGGGTACGTGCAATGCAAAGCCTTTGCTGTTGACCGCCCGAAAGGGCAAGTGCGCTCTTTTTAAGCTTATCACCCACCTCGTCCCAAAGAGCCGCCTGACGAAGAGATTTTTCAACTATTTCATCAAGTTCTTTTTTGGAGCGAATACCGTGAGTTTTAGGGCCATAGGCAACATTATCATAAATACTCATTGCAAACGGGTTAGGTTTTTGGAAAACCATTGCAACATTTTTGCGAAGCTCGTTAATATCGTAAGAATAAATATCCTTGCCGTCATATTTGACACTGCCGTTTATTTTGCAGGTATCAACAAGGTCATTCATTCGATCAAGAGTTTTCAAAAGAGTTGATTTTCCGCAACCTGACGGCCCTATAAAAGCAGTTATCTCATTTGGCGAGATATTCATATTTATATTTTTCAAGGCTTTAAAATCGCCGTAATAAAGTTCTAAATTTTCAATTTCAAATTTATTCATTTTATTTCCTTATTTCATAATTTTCTTTGCAAGTGCATTTGAAAGTGCATTGATTATAACTACAAAAACGATAAGCACAACAGCAGTTGCATAAGCCTGTTCGGTGTAAAGCCCTTCATTCAAAAGGCAATATAAGTGAACCGATATTGTGCGAGATGATGAGGTGAGCTTTGTTGCAGCTTCAGGTACAGTTCCCGCAGTATAAATCAGCGCCGCCGTTTCGCCAACTATCCTGCCGATTGCCAAAATTATCCCTGAAAGAATACCCGGCATTGCAGACGGCAAAACAATTTTAAAAACTGTGCGAAGCTTTCCTGCACCAAGACCGTAGGAAGCCTCACGAAAGGTGTTATCAACACCAAGCATTGCCTCCTGCGACGTCCTTATAATAAGGGGCAAAACCATTATTGCAAGCGTGATTACACCTGCCAAAAGCGAATAGCCCCATTTTTTTGAAATCACGAATGCCAAAAATCCGAACAAGCCGTAAACTATTGACGGAATACCGGAAAGGGTTTCGTTTGCAATATTTATTATTTTTACAAAAAACGAATTTTTCCTTGAATATTCCGCCAGATAAATTGCCGAAAAAATCCCGATAGGAACAGATAAAAGAAGTGTGAGCGCCGTCAAATAAACCGTATTTATAATTGACGGAAGCATTGACTGATTAGAAGATGAATATTTAAGCGAAAAAAGGTCAAGCGAAAGATTAGGCACACCCTTTATAAAAATATATCCTATAATAAATACCACTGTAAGTGCAGTTATAACCGTGCTGATTATAATAAGCAAAAACACGGCAAAGGACAAGGGCCTATTGAGATATTCCTTTAATTTTTTCATAATACTCATTGTTACCCCTCCTTTTTATGAACGGCAAGTGAAAAGCACAAATTGATAATCAAAACGAATACAAAAAGAACTGCCGCCGTTGCAATAAGCGCACGCCTGTGAAGACCCGAAGCATAAGCCATTTCAAGAACAATATTGCCTGTAAGAGTGCGTACACCGGAAGTGATTGATTTAGGAATAATCGCCTGATTACCTGCAATCATAACTACAGCCATTGTTTCGCCGACCGCTCTGCCGATACCGAGAATAATTCCGCTGACAATACCCGATTTTGCAACAGGAAAAACTGCCTTAAATATACTGTATTCCTTAGTTGCGCCAAGTGCAAGCGAGCCTTCATAATATGACGGGGCAACACTTTTGAGCGACGATTCACAAGTATTAATAATCGTCGGAAGTATCATAATTCCCAAAAGGATTGAAGCGGTTAAAACACCCTTGCCGCTTGTATTTGTAAGCTTTTGGATAACAGGCACAACTGCAACAAGGCAGAAAAAGCCGTAAACTATTGACGGGATACCCGCAAGAAGATTAACAACCGGTTTCATAATCGAATACAGCTTTTTAGGGCAATAAAATGCAAGAAACACCGCTGTAAAAATACCTATTGGTACACCGATAATAATTGCCCCTGCCGTAACGTAAATACTGCCGAGAATCATAGGAAAAATGCCGAATATTTCCCTGCTTGGCTTCCACGTTTTGCCGAATATAAAATTTTTAAATCCTATTTCCTCTATTGCCGGAATGCCGTTTTGAAAAATAAATTTGCAAACAAAGATAACGGCAATTACTGATAGAAATGCGCACAGCAAAAACACTATACGCATTGCAATTTCTTTTGCCTTTTTCAAATTATTTTATAACCTCTTCCCAAGTCGAAACATTACCTTCAAAGATATTTTTTACCTGTTTGCTTGTCAATGTATCCAAAGAATTTGAACTGTTTACAATAACTGCGATACCGTCAAGAGCAATCGTTTGCGATTTAAGAGTTTTTGACTCATCGTCCTTAAGTTCTCTTGAACTCATTGCAATTTCAACTGCGCCCTGAATTGCAGATTCAATACCTGCCGACGAACCTGATTCCTGAATTTCGATTTTAACGTCGGGATTGAGCTTTTTATATTCATCTGCAAGCACATTCATAACCGGAGCGACTGAGGTTGAACCCGCAATTGTGATTGTGCCTTTCTTGCCGGATTTCTTGTAATCTTGCGTTGCTTCAGCGGAAATATATCCCTCTTTGGAGATAATTGCTTCACCCTGCTTTGAGGTAATAAATGATATAAAATCTTTATCTATATCTGTAAGTTTGGTGTCAATATATGCTATTTTAAAAGGCCTTTGCAACTTATAACTGCCGTCCTTAACAGTAGCGGTTGAAGGAGCAACACCATCAAGTTTAACCGCCTTAACGTCGCTTGAAAGTGAACCTAAAGATACATAGCCGATTGCGTTTTTATTACCCTTTACGGTTGACATCACAACCGAGGTTGAATTTGTAAGTTCTGCCGAATCAGCCGTAATATCGTTGCCGTTTTCATCTGTAACACCCATAAGTTCAACAAACGCATCTCTTGTGCCTGAGCCTTCCTCTCGGCTTATAACGGTAATTTGACCCGACACTCCTGTTTTTTCTTTCTTTTCATTGCCGCCTTTAGACGAACATCCATACATCGCAAATGATACTATTCCTACAAGGCAGATAACCGAAATTACACTGATGATAATACTTTTCTTTGTCATTTTCTTTTTCCTTTCATACATAAGTACAAGTATTTGTTTAAGTACCTCCTTGGTACAAATTGAGAATACACCCGACGTATTAAAATATGCTAAAAATGCCGTTAAAAATCTGATAAAATCACGATAAATTTTATTGATTTTAATTTAACCTTTTCTTTATTTGATTTAACATATGCCTAACAATTTTATTATTTATCATTTATTATAAATTATAAAATTGCAAAAAAATAAAGACGTACTTAAAGCATTTGCCTCAAATACATCTTTATATATTATAAAATTATTAAACTTTTCTGACTGTTATTTCACCGGAGCGCAAAACCGTTTTTTCGCCGTTTTCAAGTTCTACTTCAAGACCGCCTTTCTCATCTATGGCGGTTGCTGTTGCAAGGGTTGTTTCTCCGTTTTGGATAAATTTAATCTTTTCGCCGATAACCATTGAATGACTGCGATAATAATCAATAAAACTTGCATAATCCCCGCCGGCAATTTTCATAAGTTCATTAACTGTTTGAGCAATCAGCGCACTGCGGTTTACATCAACATCAAGGCAACCTGCGCCCTGAACATCACTTGGGAATTTTGTGGTGCTGATATTGATTCCTATTCCGATTATCACGCTGTCGACCGTGCCGGATTCAAAATCAGTCGTTGCTTCAGTTAAAATTCCGCAAACCTTTTTGCCGTTTAAATAAACATCATTAACCCATTTGATTTTCGGCTTTAAATCAGTGGTTTTTTCAATTGCCTTGCACACTGCAACCGCAGCGGCGGTAGTGGCTGTGACAGCATTTTGAAGAGAAGTATCGGGGCGGATAACAAGAGAAAAATATATCCCCGTTTCACTTGGGGAATAAAAACTTTTCCCCTGCCTTCCTCTGCCTGCCGTCTGTTTAGCGGCGGTAACAAGAAATTCGCCCTGCTTGCCGTCTGCCAAAAGCCTTTTGCAGTATGTATTTGTTGAATCAACAGTATCAAAATGAGTTACTTCAATATCTTTTTCAAGAAGTGCTTTGACACCTTCGGCAGTCACAAGGCTGTTATTTTGTTTGAGTTTATAGCCGCATTTGGTAACACCCTCGATATCATATCCGCTTTTTTTAAGCGATTTGATTGCTTTCCAAACCGCCGCACGGCTTACACCGGTTTGCCTTGCAAGCTCCTCACCGCTGACATAATTTTCCTCTTTTAAAAGTCTTGTTAATATCTCGTCCTTAGTAGCCATTGTAAACACCCCTTTACATTTAAGTTTACATATATTTCAAAATAACAGGCAGGAATTTTTCCTGCCTTAGACTGCCGATAAAGTGGCTAAACCACGCCGATAAAGTGATGACGTAGAGCAAGGGAGATTCCCCTTACAGGGGAAATGTCACGAAGTGACAAAAGGGTTTGCCGAATCGCAAATTTGCTCTTGCCAAATAAAATAAAATATACTTTTATAGAAAAGTGGCTTGAACATAGTTTTCAAGCCACTTTTGGCGCTTTTCGTCTTTTGCTCGGGGGCAGTACCCACGTACAGCTCCCACTCGCAAAAAACGAAATTTATCTCACTTTCTCGAAGTCTCTTAAATTATTAAAATCCTATTTCTTTATATAAAATATCGCTAAAGTTTTAGGACCGCAATGAGATGAAATGGTACAACCGGCATCTGCCCTTATTATTTCATCAAACCTTGCCTTCCCTTCGATAAGGCCTAAGATATAGCTCAGTACATCACCGGATATTCCGCCGCTGTCTGCAACAACGATACGAGAAGTATCAATCTTGCTGACATTTTTTAGGCAATCATCTGCATATTGCTTATATACGTTTTCCATCTTGCCACGATATTTTTTAACAACATCAAGAGCTCCTGTTTTTGGGTCAACCGCAATGCTCGGCCTTATTCCCAAAACATTGGCGCTGAACTTTGCAACACCGGAACATCTGCCGCCCTTGTGGAGATATTCAAGTGTATCAAGCACAAAGGTCGTGCTTACCTTCGGTACTATTGAATTAACTCTGCTTGCAATCTTCCTTGCATCAAAGCCCTTTGCCTTAAAATCGCAAGCCTTAAGCACAATAAGCCCCATTGCGGCACAAAGACTTTTTGAATCAACAACATAAACATCGTCAAAATCAGAAGCAGCAATACACGCATTTTGATAGCTTGAGGAAATGGCAGACGAAAGGCTGATATGAACAACAGCTTTGCCCTGCTTCGTCAGCTTATCAAATAAATCAAAATAAGCACTCGGAGCAACCGCCGCAGTCTTTGGAAGAGTACCTGTTCTTGCAACAAATTCATACACATTTGCCGGAAAGACGTCTACGCCGTCCAAAAATGTATCCTCGCCCAATAAAATCGACAAAGGAGTTATTACTATATTATTTTTTTCAATTATGCTTTTTGGTAAATCACAGGTGGAATCCGCTGTAATAACTACTTCTTTCATAAATACACCTTAATATAATTAACACTTTCATATTTACTGTCAAAAAAGTATATCACAAATCAGATTGACGTTCAATAATATTATAAATTAGTTTAGTCTTATTTAATAATCTGAATTATGCACCGTATTTAAGTTTAACGTTTTTAAGCATCTCACGGCTGTATTTTTTGTCATAAGTGATTTTCAAAACACTTCTTGACTCTCTTTCCAAAATTTCCGCCTTATAGGTGATATCTTTATTATCACCTATGACTACGCTGTAATCACCGCTGTTTGTCACTCTGTCGGAAAATACGAAGCCCTCTTTAGCGGTCAAAACTATACTTGTTTGCGTAATTTTAACCTTATCAACACATTTAATTTGCGATTCAAGCTCTCCAAATGAAACGCTTTGTTCATTAACGTTATCGGCAATTTCAAAACTTGCGTCAATCCAATCAATAAGATTATCATTTGTAGTAATAGTATTTGACGAAGTGTTATTTAAAGTATATGTAAATTTTTTAGGATTATTATCCCTTAAATCGGGCATTGCATAGCTGTTTTTTGGTATAAATTCAATAGTTTTCGGAGTAATTGTAAATTTGCCTTTTTTATTAACACTCACACCTGTATGAATATCGCCTACATACTGCGCCTTGCTTGAATCGTCATAATATGCAAGCACCATAATATTGAGTTGGAGAGAACCGTCCTTTGCAACATAATAATTGCCTTCGCCCTTGCCCCATTTAGTAAATTTTTTGTACCCGTCTTTGTTATCGTTATGAAGTGCCTTGGCATAATAAACATATTTATTTGATGAAATGCCTGTTGCCTTGTCATATTTCAATTCAACGTCATTATCATCCATAACAAATTGCAAATATTTACTGCAGCTTTTCACCTGATTCATTTTAGAGTTAATTGCCATCTCAAACGGTTTTTTCCAAGTATTTTGGTCAGCATAAATTATCTCAAAATCCTGCTTGCCGCTGCTGTTTGTAATAGGCTTAATCAAAACGGCATATTTGTGATAATTTTCAAAATCAGATTTATCGGCAGTGATAAGTGAATTGTTTAAATCGCTTGCGGGAGAACAATATAAAACAAGAAGTTCTTTTTCATTATCGCCGTCATAATCACCATAATAAAAATCCACAGGTTTTTGCGTTAATGCCCAATCAAAGCCGCCAAGCTCCTTTCTTACCGAATTATATTCGATATATGCTTTATTTTTATTGTCAATAAAGAGCTTAATACCATTGTCGTCATAATAAACGGTATCAGGCGCAGCAGTCGTTGTTTGATTAGGCTTTGTAGTTGTGATAACCTGAGTGGTAAGAACAATATTTTCGTTGTTTTTCTTTTCCCTGTAATAGTATGAAAAGCCGAAAACTATTCCTACTGCGATAAGCAATACAATGCTAACTCTAACAAAATATTTCATAATTTATCATCCGTAAATATCTTTAAATTTAAAAGGGATTTTATTCCCTTTAACAATATGATAGCAATTTTCACCGAGAGAAAAAATAGGTTTATCGTGCTTCAATGAATCTGAATATACATCAATAATTTTTATATCTTCGTTATTATAAAGTTCAAAAAGCCTTTTAACCTTTTCTTCATCACGGCAATTTTTGCCTATAATTGCTCCTGTTTTTTTATTATGCCTTGTGCAAAGCAAATCCTCAAATCCAAGCCTTTTTTGAATTTCATTAAGAAGAAAATCAGGAGAAGCGCTTATAACAACAGCGTGTCTTTTGCGATTTAAAAACCATTTATGTACCTGATGTTCGTGCCTATCCCAAAATCCCTTAACTGCATTATCAAGCGGAATGAGCATAACAAAGCAGAAAAAATACTTTTTAAATTTTGTAAAATCAATAACCTTTAATACCATAAGTATTGCAAGAAGCGCCTGAAAGGGAATAAAAAGAATTATCCAAGGATAATGAAGAATCGAATATCCCCAAAAAAGCGAGCCGCTGTCAAACGGAACTATGGTTTTGTCAAAATCGTAAATATCTATTTCTTTCATCATGCCTCCAAAAACAAATTAAATAGTGTCAACATCAAAATCAATAGTAAGCTTTTTATTTGAACTGAAATGGGTAAGCTTAACCCCGGCATACTCAAACATTTTTTTGCTTGCCTTAACATTATCGGTATCCTTATATTTATCACTAATGTAAACGACTTCTTTTATTCCGCACTGAATAATTGCCTTTGCACATTCATTGCAAGGAAAAAGAGCGACATAAATCCTACATCCCTTAAGACTGTTGCCGCCTGCATTTAATATTGCATTAAGCTCGGCGTGGCAAACATAAGGATATTTTGTAAGGGTAGATTTATCGCCCTCACGCTCCCAAGGAAATTCGTCATCGCTGCAGCCCCTGGGAAATCCGTTGTAGCCTACACTCATAATTCTGTTATCATCATTTACAATACAGGCGCCCACTTGAGTGCTTGGGTCCTTACTTCTTTGAGAAGCAAGAAGCGCAACACCCATAAAGTATTCGTCCCAACTTATATAACCGTTTCTTTTAGACATAATTATCTCCGTTTAAAAATACTATTTTAAAAGTTCGACAAAATCGTCAAGCTCATTTGCCTCAATTTCGCTTATTCTGCCTTCGTCAACCAGAACATTAATTTCCGGATTAATCGGAAGCTTTGCAAGCACGGGAACGCCGAGTTCGGCAGCCGTTTCGTCAATCTTTGATTTTCCGAAAATATTGATTTTTTCATTGCAATTAGGGCAAACATAATAGCTCATATTTTCAATAAGTCCCAAAACAGGAATATTCATCATATTTGCCATATTATAAGCCTTGTTTACAATCATTTTAACCAAATCCTGCGGAGTTGAAACAATAACAATTCCGTCAATAGGCAAGCTTTGAAAAACAGTCAATGCCACGTCACCCGTTCCCGGAGGCATATCAACAAATAAATAATCAAGCTCGCCCCAACGCACATCGCTCCAAAACTGTTCAACAACACCGCTTATAACAGGCCCTCTCCAAACAACGGGAGAATTAACATCCTCCAAAAGCAAATTAATGCTCATAAGCTTAATTCCCTCATTCGTTACGGCAGGGAGCAAACATTCTTCATCCTGCATTGCACGCTCGTTAATGCCAAAGGATTTAGGCACCGACGGACCTGTAATATCAGCGTCAAGAATACCGACCTTAAGCCCTGCTTTTGCACACTTGGATGCAAGCAAACAGCTTACAAGGCTCTTGCCTACTCCGCCCTTACCGCTGACAACACCGATTACCTTTTTAATATCGGAGTATTTGTTCATAGGCTTTAAAAAATCTTTTTTATCCTTCTTCCTTGATGCGCAGCTTTCACCGCAAGAGGAACAATCGTGAGTACATTCGCTCATTTAAATCACCATAGCCTTTCAGGCAACAAATAGTTTATAAAAATCACCCTATATCCTGCGTTGCCTGAACAGGCGTAAATGGTGATTTCAGCCATCTCAAAATTATGCCGTCGGCAAATTTTGAGGGCAATACAATCCGGATAGTGTGATTTTTCACACTATCCACCTAAATTATTATTTTATAGTATTATATACAATATGTTTATCGAAAATTTTAACACAATGTGTAAAAAATATCAATAGTTGCGAATAAGCGCCTTTACCTTGCCGGCAATTGCACATTCGTCAACAATTATCGGCTCAAATTTATCATTTTCCGGCTGAAGCCTGAAATGACCGTCCTCTTTATAAAAACGCTTAACTGTTGCCTCTTCTCCCACAAGTGCAACAACAATATCACCGTTTTGCGCCGTAGGGCACTGCTCAACAATAACAATATCCCCGTCAAGTATGTGAGCATTAATCATTGATTCACCCTTAACTCTGAGTGCAAAAAGATTATTTCCACTTACTCCTGAAACAGCAATATAATCTTCAATTATTTCCGTTGCCAATATAGGCATACCGGCAGTAACAGTGCCCACAAGCGGAATATGGTTAACTCCCTTTGCCGCACCGACAACACGAACTGTGCGCTTTAAATTAGCGTCACGAATAATATATCCCGCCTGTTCAAGCGCATTGAGATTGTATTGAACAGACGAAGTCGAACGAAGCCCGACAGCCTCCCCTATTTCCCTGACAGACGGCGCAATTCCCTTATCGTTTATTCTTTCCTTTATAAAATCATATATGGCTTTTTGCCTTTTATTAATTTTTTCCATAACTGCTCCTTAATATTATAATTAGTATAAAGCCCTGTCATAATATAATAATAACATTAATAGATATTCAAGTCAAACATTTGTGCATATATTTTGTCAAAAAATGTCGCAAAGCACCGATTTTTGTCATTTTAAAATAAAGTTGAAAATAAACAAAAAAATGCTTGACAAATAGCAACTTATACGTTATAATCTTGCTTGCACTTAAGTCGTAGGTGCTTTATTTAAGTACGGCTTTATAGCTCAGTTGGCTAGAGCATGCGGTTCATACCCGCAGTGTCACTGGTTCGAATCCAGTTAAAGCCACCAACGGCCCGGTGGTCAAGCGGTTAAGACACCGCCCTTTCACGGCGGTAACACGGGTTCGATTCCCGTCCGGGTCACCATAAAAAAGACACCTCAACGGTGTCTTTTTTGCTATCAAAGCTTTAAAAAAATATGCAAATGTCTCAGTAGCTCAGTTGGATAGAGCGTTCGCCTCCTAAGAATATGTTGCAACGACCGCCTTTGGAACAAAAGTGATTGACAATGAGCTAGTTTAAGTCCATAATTGAATAGATTTTAAAGATGTTTCCGTAGCTCAGCTGGATAGAGCGACCGCCTCCTAAGCGGCAGATTGTTCGATTCCTTCGAGCCTTGAAAATTGCATAAATCTTAAAAATGTCTCAGTAGCTCAGCTGGATAGAGCACAC